>Ga0075420_100004428_pt1 | contig 12284 bp, 11 predicted proteins | sample SoiMetdeltSBSDD4_FD_75296 | JGI IMG/M metagenome (GOLD analysis project Ga0075420, IMG submission 75296) | Bulk soil microbial communities from a Populus tree surrounding site in Tennessee, USA - Soil MetaG P. deltoides SBSDD4 | ecosystem: Environmental > Terrestrial > Soil > Tree plantation... | reverse complement strand
CATGACGTCCCGACGTCCTCCGTAAGCGCCGACCGGTAATCCTCCCCCGATAATTTTCCCCAGAACAGTGAGATCCGGCGTGATGCCGAAGAGCGTCTGAGCACCTCCGTACTGTACCCGGAATCCCGAGATCACCTCGTCAAAAACCAGCAGCATCCCATGTTCTTCGGTGAGGCGCCGTAGGGCCGGCAAAAAGTCCGGCGCCGGCGGCACAACACCCATATTCCCTGCGATAGGCTCCACGATCACGCAGGCGAGAGACCTATGATGTTCGCGAATAATCTGCCTGACGGTGCCGAGATCGTTATAGGGAGCCGTGAGGGTATGACGGGTAAAATCTGCAGGAACCCCCGGCGAGTCCGGGATTCCGAGCGTCGCTAATCCGGACCCGGCCTTTGCGAGAAGATAGTCGCTGTGACCATGGTAACAGCCTTCGAACTTGAGAATGCCGTCGCGCTTGGTGAATCCGCGTGCCACTCTGATGGCGCTCATGACCGCTTCAGTTCCGGAGCTGACCAGGCGAACCTGCTCCATGGACGGCAGCGCGTCCCGAATCATGCGTGCCAATTGAATCTCTAATTCCGTCGGCGCTCCGTAACTAGTGCCGTTCGCTGCGGCTCGCTGAATCGCTTTCACGACGGATAGGGGGGCATGACCCAGGATCATCGGTCCCCACGAGAGCACATAGTCGATATAGCTGTTTCCGTCCGCATCGTGGAGGCGCGACCCTTTCGCCCGTTTGATGAACCGCGGTTGGCCGCCGACCGAGCGAAATGCCCGCACGGGGCTGTTCACGCCGCCGGGAATGAGCTCTTGCGCCGCTTGGAATAATTGTTTCGAGCGTCGGGTCTTCATGAAGGACCGGAAAACTAGCACGCAGGATAGGCGAGGTCAAGAAACAGCGGGAAGTGGTATCTGGAAAGATACGATGACCTCCCATCGGATACACCCCTGTTGTCCATGCAGGCGCATTTAGGCAAGGAACTATGCGGGTTTAATTCAAGAAATTAGCCTGGCGTAGGTCTTGCTGGAGTTATCGCTCGCAATCGATAGACATGGAACGATCCCGATGAAAGTCATCTGCTCCTGGTGCAAGATCGAAGGTCGGCCTGCGATGATTGGCGAGAAGGAGCCGTTTCGTGATCGTGGGGAGACCCATAGCATTTGCCTCGACCACATGCGTCAACTGAACATCGACCAAGAAGAGAGCGCCGCAGATGCGCCCGGCTAAAAATGCGATTGCCTGATTCACCACGTTCTTATCCCTACGATCCGTCGCATTCATCTTGTTGATACGCCGCTCCAGGCGCGCGACCCGCTCCCCAAAACGTCTCCGTTCGGCTGCTATCGTTTCATTTTCGACCGATAGATTATTGGGACAGATAGGTATCTCATTCACAGGACATTGATTTATTTCAGCTCTTTGGCTGAGCGTCATATGGCGTAGGTCTTGCTGTATCTTAAAGAGGATATCGGTCCCTCTGGAATAGCCGCGGAGGATTTCGTGAAGGTCATGTGTGCATGGTGCGTCAAAGAGGGCGAGGGCGGATTCTTGCGTGAAAAACCCCCTTTCGAAGACGCAAGCGAAACGCATGGAATGTGTCTCTCACATTTTCATGCCTTGCGAGCTGACCTCAATCAGACCACCCCTGCGACTTCGAGATTTTCCGCCAGACGAAGAGCTCGCTCCGTATTATCTGCCGTGTCGATGTGGATCCAAGCGGCAGTGACCCGAAAAATCTGATCGCAATACTCAGGCCGCGCTCCATCAGCGGTGCCGCTTCATGCTTCTATCCTCACTTTCCTTTGAGCAGACTGTCCTGTTCCAGCAATCCCGCCTCAGGAATTTTGCCGCCCGGCGTGAGCTTATGACCAATCAAGCCCATGATTCCCTCCTTGGTAGTTGTGCCGCTAGCGGGTCCGGATCTTTGAAGATCCGGGTCGTTTGGAATCGCCGGTCCTCTTTTCGACGGCAAGCGGAGGGACGAGCCAATTTTTCCGTTTGTGTTTGTGGGAAGCAGCCACGGTGAGCAGCGTGTGCAATGGAATGCCTCCTGGAGCCATGTCGGGCGATTCCCTGGTGCTCCAGGCTTCGCCGGCCTCGGCCAAAATTTCGATAAACGTTTCATAGTCGTCTTCCTCGTCCGGCTTCGTGAGCACTTGGTCTGCGTCTGTCACAACCAGAAGATACCCCTGCGCCGGCAACCATTCCAGATCGGCCAGGCATTCTTCCAGCGCGTCCCAGTTGTGACCGAAGTAATCGGGAAACGATAAGGCACGGGCGAATTCATCCAAGAGCCCTGCCTTCGTTTTGCACTTCACTCCGGAAATCAACCTGGCGATGAAGTGAGAAGGGACCAGATGATGGGGATCCAGCTTGCTCTTCTCGGGCGACACCACCAGATGAACCCATGGCTTCTTCGGTGATTGCAAGGCAGTCAATGTCATGCGTCCTCAATTCATCGGAACAAAGGTTCTGTAGTGATCGGCGGTATAGTAGGCCCTGCCGGTGCGTCGCTCAATGACGATCCGCTCGGCTCCCCGGTTTTTCCCCTGTACCAGGGGAGTCACGTCATACTCACGATAGTGTCCCTGCGGAAGTCTTCTTTCGCGGTTCTGAAACGTTCTACCGCCGACATATCCCGATGGAGGATCGCCCTGACGATCCTGAATAGCCTTGAGCGTCTGCCGGGCTTTCAGCGGGATGGTATATCGGCCCAGAGATGAGACTTTCCCTGCTCCCTCTTGAGCGATGTCCGGCGAAGAATTCGGTTGTAGGACTGCACCGGATGGAACAGAAGCGTCTGTCTCGGTTGATGGAGCGGGTTCAGTGGAAGCGAAACCGCCGACGTGCAAGTCCGCGCCGAGGAGAAGCGCAATGATCAGGGAACAAACAGTGTGAATAATGGTTCGCTGGCGCATGGAGCGAGAAGGGGGTGCCGGATCGACACGTCAGGACCCTAACATGCGAGTGTCCTGAGGTCAACGCGCCAATGGACGATTCATTCATGAATGGACCTATGTATCAGCAACTCCACATTTCCTGAATGGGTCGTCTCAAGCGGTCTCCGCCAGATGTGTCTGCACCGACTCCATTTCTAACGCGAGGGCTTCATCGGCTATCACACATGGGCCTTTCATGGTTCCTCACGTCCGCGGTTGTTTGAGGTGGTTATCAATACGGATACAGGGAGTCTCTATTGCGATACAGACAGTTGTCCGGAGAGATGTCCATGGATTCAAGCGGCGACAATCATCCCCTCTTCTAATTTCAGGCCTGGTGTGGGGGAAAATGCTGCCGTTTGATGAGATGAGAGTGGAGAAACCAGAATGGCACCGGCTTTGCAATGCTACATATCGGGTTTCGCACGGAGGAATGATCCGTCACACCATATGCTCGCGGGATCGTGCGTCATGACCGCAGCGAGTGAAAGAAAGTGGCAGTCGATGCATGATGACAAGGAGGTGCAGCATGAAAGGCCTTATCATAATTGTCATAGGGATGTCCCTATCCCTGATTGTGTTAACCAGTCCGCCCAACTCAGCGCCCGATGCCGCAGTGTCGATCAGCCAGCAAGCGGGTTATTGGGTGAATCCTGACGGCTCTCGCGGCATCCTGATGGACAGCGTCAAGCCATCGGTTCATCAAAGGAGCGCTTACTCCTGGGTCAATCCTGATGGTATGCGCGGCACAGATCGGACAGATCGCGGACAATCGCCGGCGAGAAACTATTCCTGGATGAATCCGGATGGAACTGAAGGAAAGATGAGCGCCATCCATGCGCGGTCAACCGATTCCAAGGCAAACTTTTGAAGGTTCGGTGACAGTATAGAGCTTATGCGGGTGACACACGGCGCGACCTTTCCTTGCTCGCTCACCCTTTGTTTTGAGTCAACTCGTTTCCATGCATCCTGGTAAACAGTTCCCAATCAAATTGTTTGGCTGTGACAGCATGAAGCGGAATTGTTTCGATCCTGGACTGATCGCGGTAGGCCACCATGCAGCCGACAATCGTCTCCGGGTGTTCGACCAGGCGGCGCACGGTCTCGTAGGCCAGGTGCTGGGCGATAGTCTTGTCCTCGGGAGTCGGTGGCGCGCCCCTCAACGTATGGCCGAGAATGGTGGCCTTCGTCGCCTGGGTCAGAGTGTAGTGGCCGGGATTTTCCCGGCGTTGCGGCCACTGTGCGATGGTGTGAGCCACGTAGTCCACCAACCCGTGGACGCCTCCCTCGCGGTGGTGCCGATGCGGCGTGCGCTCAGCGACGACGAATAAATGGCTCTTGTTGGGCACGCCCAGGGTCCTCTTCAAGGTTCCTAGGATAATGTCATCGATATAGGCATCCGGATCGGGATGTTCGTTTACGAGAATTCCTTCCGCTCTCGCCTGGTAGGCGCAGGCCAGTGCGAGGTGACCGGATCCGGCACCCATCACCTCGACGAAGAAGACGCTGCCCATGGCGGAGCTGGTCGCCTTGAGCGATTCAATCGATTGGTTGGCCAGTGCCACGGCTGAATGAAAGCCGAGCGACGTCGTGCCGTCGATGTTGTTGTCGATGGTGCCGGGGATGCCGACGACCTGTATCCCGAACGTTTCGTAGATGGCACGCGCGCCGCGCAGGCTGCCGTCTCCCCCCATCACGACGACCGCTCCGTCCTGCATGTACGGTTCCAGCGTGCGGATGGCGGCCTGCTGTACGTGTTCTTCCTTGAAATCCTCGAATCGGCTGCTGCCTATCGGGCTGCTTGCATGGCTGCTCATGCCGCGGGTGTCCTGTTCGGTCACGGAGGTGATCCAATTGTTGGCCAACCCGAGGAATCCGTGGCGAACGAACAGCACGTCGAGCCCGAAGCGATTGCCGGTCACGCGCAACTCTTTCAGCGCCGCGCCGGCGCCGGCGAAGTCGCCGCCCGACACCAGCGCGATGAGTCGCTTCAGACGACGCGGTTTGAGCGTGACACGATCTTTCCGCTGACGTTCCACTGTGACCCAGGCTTCCCGGGCGAGGCGATCGCTTTCCAACAGACCGATCGCCGTGGAATAACCGGAGAGCTGGCCGTTTTCAAACGCCAGCAGCACGACGTTGTCCTGTCCCTCCTTGTATTCACCAAATTCAGTAAAGGCCTCTCGGAACGGCCGGGGATCCAGATAAATCCTCAACGCGCGCAAGGTTGAGCTATGCGTGTACAGGCAGAGCACCTTCCCGTGATGCGAGCGCCCCATCCGGTGCAGGCCGTCGATCACGTCGATATAGAGATCGAAGAACGAGTGCCCTCCGGGATAGCTGTAGAAGGGATGTTTGATGAGGCGCTTGGCGGTCTTGCTGTCGACGCCCAAGGCGGCCGCCGCTGCGTCGACTTCCGCCTGTTTCTCCATACCGGTGACCCAGCCGAAGTCTTGGGATTCCAATGTGAGTTCGGGTGTGGCTTGGGCGGTCTGCGCAGGGGCGGGGCTCTCCGGCAGCAACGCCTTCGTAATTCGCCGGTAGAGTTGTTCGGTATTGGGACTCCGGCTGATAAGATGAAGAAAGGCATGCGGGTCCAGATAATTGTGCAGATGGAGATATCCGAGCTGCTGGCCGACCACTCCGACCATTTTCGCGAGTGCTGCTCCCACAGCGTCTGCCCGGGGCACGCCGCGTTCCGCGTCCAACACATTGGCCAGTCTCCGTCCGACGCGATGGGTCTTGCTTTCGATTTGGGACACGCCGTGGCGCATCGTAAAAAACAGGGTGCGGTCCGTGAGATCGCGAGGTAAGAGCCAGAAGCGGTCATCCCCCAGATCCAATACGATTCGTCCTTCCGCCAAATGCGGTGTGAGATGCGCGCGGGGGACGATGGCGACCGGGCGGCGATGGCTCGGCTTCTGGACGTGGCCGATAGGAGCACGGTACAGGGGCGCCAGCTCCCCTCGCGCCAGCAGATAGTTCCACGCGGCAAAGAAGACCAGTTCGTCGCCTCCACAATCTTCGGCGATCATGGCGGCGCGTGCGGCGCGATAGGCCTCGGCGGTTGGCAGGCTGGCCTGCAGACGATGGACAAAGGCCCTGATCTTGTCCGTCGCCTCTTCGGCACGGCGTCGCCGGTCGGTCGATGGAGCAAGCGGAGGCGGCAGCACGATCCCGTCGGTCGACGAGCGCTGCGCGAGCTGTTCACCATACGTCAACATCCCTTCGAGCGTGACAAAGTCTAAGTGATCGGTGGACGTATCTCCCGAAAAGTTCATTCCTCACCTCATCGGCCTGGATTCCACTATTCTTGGTTGTTCCTGCTTCACTGGGCAGCTACTATGACCCGGATCGACAATCACGTGTTGTTTTGCGGCATGAGTGCGCGTTTGTTAAAATGATTCAATTGTCTGAGGGCCTGATCCCGGACTCGCACGCCACCCGACATACGCTCACAGGATACAAAATGGTGCGCAGGAACGAACTTGTCAAGAGAGAAGACGAACACCACCATGCGGAAAGCTAAAATCGTCTGCACCATCGGACCGGCCAGCGATCGTCCGGAGCTGCTGGATCAACTGATTCAGTGCGGGATGGATGCCGCCCGGTTGAATTTTTCACACGGCACCCATGAATCGCACGGTCGTGCCATCAAGGCCATTCGCGAAACAGCCGACCGGCGAGGCGTGGCGGTGGCGATCATTCAGGATCTACAAGGACCTCGCATTCGCGTCGGGGAGTTACCGGAGGGCGGCCTTGCGCTGATCGCGGATCAGCGTGTGCGCCTGCAAACAATCTTATTGAAGTCCGGCGGACAGATCGGCGCCAAGATAGCAGCAGAAGCGGGAGATGTGGTTGATATTCCGGTCACGTATCAGTATCTGACGCGCGATGTGAAGCCGGGCGCGCGGATTCTAATCAACGACGGGCTCGTCGAGTTGAGGGCCAATCAGGTCACCGGCGGGTCGGTGGACTGTACGGTCGTGATCGGCGGGCACGTTACTTCCCACAAAGGTATCAACCTGCCCGGTACCAGCGTCAGTGCTCCGACGCTGACCGACAAGGATCGGGAAGACCTGCGTTTCGGGATTGCGCAAGGTGTCGATTACGTTGCCCTGTCGTTTGTTCGCGGGGCGCAGGACATCATTGCTGCGAAGAAAGTGATCGCCGAATGTGGCGGCGATGTGCCGGTTATCGCCAAGATCGAGCGGCAGGAAGCGATTACCGTCTTGGATGCCATCCTCGACCAGGCGGATGGCGTGATGATTGCGCGGGGAGATTTGGGCGTCGAGATGGGTCCGGAAGCCGTGCCGGTTCTACAAAAGCGCATTATTGCCAAGGCCAACCGTTATCGCCGGCTGGTGATTACCGCGACACAGATGCTGGAGTCGATGACACAACACCTGCGTCCCACCCGGGCCGAAGCCTCGGACGTGGCGAATGCGGTCTTTGACGGGACCGACGCGGTGATGCTCTCGGCCGAAACGGCGATCGGGCACTATCCGGTCGAGGTGGTGAGGGTCATGGATCGCATCGTGCGTGCAGCGGAAGTTGAAACAGGACCGGGGTTTGTGCGCCGGTCACCCGCCGAGAAAGGCCAGGTCTCCTTCCCGGAAGCCATTTCCACGTCGGCCTGGTCGGCCGCCGCGGCCATCGGCGCCAGTGCAATCGTGGCATTTAGTGAAATGGGAATGACCGCCCGCCTGGTGTCGAAACAGCGGCCGGTTGCTCCGATCATTGCGTTCACCCCATTTGGACCGGTCCGCCGGCAGATGGCCCTGTATTGGGGCGTACTCCCCCATACGATGGCGCAAATCTCGCAGACGGACGAGCGTGTCAGCGAAGCCGAACGGCGCCTGAAGGCAGAAGGTCTGGTGAAGCCGGGGCAACGCATTGTCATTCTATCCGGTACCAGGATCGGCCAGCCGGGTGGAACCAATTTGATGAAGTTGCATGAAGTGGCATAGCCGAAGGACGGCCATGCCCACCGGCTTCGCGGATCTGCTTCTTATCGGCGTAGCATTCCTCCTGGTACCAGCCGGGGATGGTTTCGGTCAGACCAATGCCATCACCCATTCACCGGCTGAGGTCGTCCAGAGATATTTTTCGCTCGACAACAAAGGGGCGCGGCTGGATGCGGCGTCATTCGATACGCTAGGGCCCTATGTCGAGTGGAAGGACGAGCCGGTCTGGGGCAAGATCGTCGTAATCAACGGGTTCTCGGTTCCCGACGACTATCGCAAATGGGAAGTGGTCAATCCTTTGGAGGTTGTCATCCCCGTCGAGTTCAAGATTCTCGGCTCGGTCTATCTTGAGACGGCGGGATTCGTGCCGGACTCGACGGTCGAAGAGGTTCGCGTCAGGGTCAAAGCGTTTGGGTATCGCTGGAAGATCGTCGAACCGATGCTGCCGCCGCACGTGGGACAGAAACGCATGCTGACCTTCGTGCGCCAGGCCATGTTGGAAGAGACGGAGGAGACGCACCGGGCCGATCTGGCCTCGTTGCAGAGTGACTTACGGAAGGCGAAATAATGCGCGCATCATCACCCGTGGAGCTTCTGATTTTTGACTTGGACGGCACCCTGATCGAGTCGAAATGGGACATTGCGGATTCGGTGAATCGGACGTTGCGGGAGTTACAGCTCCCGGAGCGGACGCAGGAAGAGATTTTCGGATTTGTCGGAGACGGCGTGAAGAAGTTACTCCGGCAGGCGGTGGGAGAGGAGAGCCAGGAGAAGTTCGACGAGGCACTGCGGATCTTTCGTCGGCATTATCTGGAGCATTGCCTGGATCGAACGCAGTTTTATCCCGGTGTTGAGACAGTGTTGAAACACTTCGGACAGAAGCATAAAGCCGTGGCGACCAATAAGTCGATCGAGTACACCCATGTCATCCTGAATGGCCTGGGACCTCAGCACTTCAACTATGTCATCGGCGGAGACGACGGATTCGGGTTGAAGCCCGAACCCGGAATGCTGCTGCATGTGATGAAACAATTGGGGGTGGCGAAAGAACAGACCGTGCTGATCGGGGACAGCACCAACGACATTAACGGCGGACACAACGCAGGCATTCGAGTGTGCGCGGTGGGCTACGGCATGGGCAATCGTCAAAAGATGGCGGCATGCAGCCCGGACTGGTTCATTGAACGACCGGAAGAATTGATGGAGCTATTCACATGACACATGTTCAGCGAAGTCAGTGGTCGGTCTGGATTCTCATCGTCTCCATGACAGTCTTGCCCGGCGCCGGCTGGGCCGATGCTTCAAGCCTGGCTGACCGCGTGATCGAGCATCGACTCTCGAACGGCATGACCGTGTTGCTGGTGGAACGGCACCAAACGCCGGTTGTGTCGATCAACCTGACCTATGGGGTGGGGGGCATCAACGAACAGGTCGGACAGACCGGGTTAGCCCATCTGTACGAGCACATGGCATTCAAGGGCACCCGAACGGTCGGGACGAAGGATTATGAAAAAGAAAAAGGCGTGCTCGCGGAATTGCACCAAGTTGGAGCGGACTTGGAGCGACGGCAGCGGGCGGTCGCGCTGACGGGTCGCGCCGCAGTCGACGGCACTGCGCCGTCCGGCGACATCGAATCCCTCCAGCGCCGGCTCAAAGAGCTGCAGGATAAGGCGGGAGAGTATGTCGTCGGGAACGAAATGGCATTGCTCTATCAACGTCATGGAGGAGTGGGACTGAATGCATCGACAGGGAAGGATATCACGCGATACGTCATCAACCTTCCGGCCAACCGCCTGCGCTTATGGGCCGCTCTGGAATCAGATCGCATGGCGCATCCCGTCCTGCGGGAATTCTATAAGGAGCGCGGGGTCGTGATGGAAGAACGACGGCTGCGGACCGACGATAGTCCGAACGGCCTGCTGTACGAGACCTTCACCTCGACGGCGTTCCAAGCGCATCAATATGGAGTGCCGACGATCGGTTGGGCGTCGGATATTCAATCGTTGACTCCGGAAGCCGCAGAGGAGTTCTTCAAGACCTATTATGGTCCCAACAATGCAACGGTGGCGATCGTCGGCGATATCGATCCGAAGGAGGTCATGGTGCTCCTCGAACAGACGTTCGGGAAGATTCCGGCCTCTCCCGCGCCGCCTCCGATTCTCACTCAGGAGCCGCTGCAACGAGGGGAGCGGCGTGTCGAGGTGGAGTTCGATGCCGAGCCGTCGCTGGCGATCGGCTATCACAAGCCGGCGCTCGGGTCCGCCGACGATTTTGTGTTCGACGTGATCGATTCCGTCTTGTCCGACGGCATGACTTCTCGTCTGTATACCGCGCTGGTGAAAGAGAAGCGCATTGCCGCGTCGGTGATGTCGGATCCCAATTATCCCGGCGTGCGGGCGCCGAATTTGTTTGTGATCGCCGCGACGCCGCTGGCCCCGCACACGACCGCGGAGGTCGAGGCGGCGGTGCTTGCAGAAGTGGAACGACTCAAGACCGAACCGGTTTCCGCGAGGGAATTGGAGAAGGTGCTGAATAATCTCGACGCGGACCTGGTTCGGTCGTTGCGCTCCAACAGCGGACTGGCATCGCAGCTGTCCTTCTATCAGACGGTGGCTGGTGATTGGCGCTACATTGTGAACGCACGGGATCGGATGGCTGCCGTCACGCCTGCGGACGTGCAACGCGTGGCTGCCCAGTACTTGACGAAATCGAACCGCACGATCGGCGTGCTCGTGAAGAAAGCGGCAGATCGGAAGATCGCTGCCAATGCCGTGAAAGAGGTGAAACCATGAGCGCGTTCAGCCGTAAGGCGTTAGGGGTAAGGTGTGAGGAGTTCGGCGTTCTTCCCTGTCTACTTGCCGTCACTGTGCTGATACTGGCAGTCCTACAGGCGCCGATCCTCCTGGCGGGAGATGTCGCATTGGGCGATCCTCGGCAGATGCGTTTTCCGACGGTCGACTTCAAACCATCCGAGCCCGAGCGTGTGGTGTTGGAAAACGGGATGGTGGTGTATCTGCTGGAAGATCATGAACTGCCGCTGATTACCGTGAATGCCATGATACGGACGGGGACGTGGCTGGATCCAGCGGACAAGGTCGGATTGGCCGCCATGACCGGCGCCCTCATGCGGACCGGGGGATCAACGCGCATGTCTGCGAACGAGATCGACGAGGAACTGGAACATCTTGCTGCGACCATTTCCATCAGCGTGGGAAAGGAATCGGGATCGGCCTCGCTCGATGTGTTGAAAAAGGATTTCAAACGAGGCCTGCACATCTATGCCGACCTGTTGCGAATCCCCGCCTTTGATCAGAGCCGCTTCGAATTGGCCAAACTGCAGGCGCTTGAAGGCATCCGCCGCCGGCAGGATAGTCCCGGGTCCATTGCGGCGAGGGAATTTGCCAAGCTGCTGTATGGCGAGTCGCATCCCAGTGCCCGCGAAGCCAAGGTGGAATCCGTCACACGGATCACCCGCGATGACCTGGTGGCATTCCAGAAACAGACCGTGCAGCCCAACGGCATCATCCTCGGTGTCACCGGTGATTTCGAGAAAGGCGCCATGTTGACGATGTTGCGCGAGGTGTTTGGCGATTGGGCCAAAGGCGCCGTACCTGAGCTTCTGATTCCCGATGTCCCGGCTGGTGAGGCGACCACGGGCGCGGTGCGGTTCATCAGCAAGGACACGTCACAAACGCACGTGCGCATGGGGCACCTCTCGGTCAAAGAAACCGACCCCGATTACGTGGCACTCGCCATTCTGAACGACATTCTCGGCGGCAGTTCGTTTCGGAGCCGGCTGTTTAACGATGTCCGAACCAAACGGGGACTGGCCTACTCCGTCGGCAGCGCGTTGCGTGCAGGTGTGTACGACCAGGGTGTCTGGTATATGCGGGCGGAGACCAAATTGGCTTCGACCCAGGAGGTGGTGAATCGATTCGTCGCGAACATCGAACGGTTGCGGAACGAACCGGTGACCGATGCGGAACTGGAAGAAGCCAAAGAAGCCTACGTGAATTCCTTCGTATTTTCCTTCACGAGTGGCTCCAGCATCGTCAACCGATTCATGGATCAGGAGTATGACGGGCTGCCGAAAGATTGGTTGCAGCAGATCAGGGACAAAGTCATGAAGCTGACCAAGGAGGACATTCAGCGGGTAGCCAGGCAGCATTTGCATCCGGACCGGCTGAGAATTTTGGCCGTCGGGTCAGGGGAGACGCTGTTGAAAGTGTTGGCGAGCTTCGGCGAGGTGAAGGAAATAAAGTTGGCGCCGGAAGGATGAGAGAGAAGCCGCCAGGCCGGGCGATTCTCTTGCTCGCGCAACGCGCGGTCTCAGAAGACCCTCGTTGAACGCGCGCAGTGAGAACCACCCAGCCT
>Ga0075420_100004427_pt1 | contig 12285 bp, 11 predicted proteins | sample SoiMetdeltSBSDD4_FD_75296 | JGI IMG/M metagenome (GOLD analysis project Ga0075420, IMG submission 75296) | Bulk soil microbial communities from a Populus tree surrounding site in Tennessee, USA - Soil MetaG P. deltoides SBSDD4 | ecosystem: Environmental > Terrestrial > Soil > Tree plantation... | reverse complement strand
GCCGCGAGGCGGCCAGCCGGACGTTGTGCTGCTTCTGCGGCAGCGCGCCGGCGAACGAGGTCGTCGCCGAGTCGACCAGCTCGCGGATGCCCATCTCCGGCAGGCGCGTGCTGTCGATCGCCGGCTTCGTGACGGCCACCGGGAGCGGGACGTCATGCTGGCCGGCCTCGATGCGCCCGACGGCCTGCTCCAGGGCGGTGTCCACGTCGAGCTGGCGGCCCTCCTGGCTGGGCCGGCTGGCCTGCACGGCGCCGTTCGCCCAGGTCAGCTGGGCGTCTTGCGGGTCCTGGCGCAGCTCGGCGGCGATCGCCTCCAGTTGCGGCCGGAGCTTCGCGCGGTCGAGGTGGACGTCGATCGGGATGCCGGGGCCGCCGCTGAAGACCAGCAGGTCGGCCAGCGCCTCGCGGTCGAGGGTCCAGCGGCGCTCGGCGTAGGTCAGGGTGACGGGCGCCGCGACGATCTGCTCGGCCTTCGTCCGGGCCGGCAGGCGCATGTCGTCGGTGGTGAGCGGGTTGAGCACCGAGACGGGCAAGTCGACGCTCGACTCGCCGGTCTGGGCCGCTTCGGTCAGTAGCCTGAGCGCCTCCTCCTGTTCGAGTCGGCGCCCGGCCTGGGCCGTCGTCAGCTCGAAGCTGAGGTCCGGCATCATCTCCAGCCTGGCGTTGCGGACCGGGCGGTCGATCTGGCCGGCAGCCGAGCTCACGAACGCCCGCATCGGCTCGACGTCCAGGGTCTCCTCGGCGGGGATGGCACGGCCGCCGCGGAGCGCCCGCGCCTGCGCGTACAACTCGTCCAGGATCGAACCCTGCCGCCCGACCGCCATCGCGCGGTCGACCAGCGGCCGGACCGGCAGCGCCAGGCCGAGCCTGCCCCAGTCGGTGCGCCACTGGTTGTCGCCGGCCCGGACCAGGACCGGGCGCGCCGTCAGCTCGGCGGCACGGCCGGCCAGGAGCTGTTCGGCCTCGGATGGGGTCCGGCCGCTCAGGTCGATCCCGAGCACGCTGACGCCCTGGTAGATCTTGCCGACGTGCTCGTACTGGTAGAGGCCGATCGCCACGATCGGGCTGACGACGGCGACGATCAGGACGGCGGCCAGCCCCAGCAGCCAGGCGCCGAGGTGCGAGCGGCCCGCGCTCGGCCGGTCGCTGCCCAGACCGGGTGGCGGCGGCAGGGGCCGTTGCGATGGTCTGTCAATCTGCTCGTCGAGGGGCGGCCTGACGGCGCCCGGTCTGTCTGCAACTACCAAGTTTGTGCCCGTTCCGTGATGAATGTTCTCTGCACATGTAACGAGCCATCTGCGTTCCGGCTCTTCATGTCGCGTGCCAAAACCTTCATGACTCCTTCATGTCCGCACCTCGCCGGGGACTTGCCCGCCGTCTGGCCCATCTGCCACACTCCGCCCCCGTACGCATGATGCTGCTGACTTCGTCAAGCAACTTGAGCCGGCGGCTGGTGGCCGTTGCGCTCGCCCTTTCCTTGGTCTTGCCGACCCCGGCTTCGGTCAGCCGCGCGGACGATGAGCTGCTGCCGCCCGCGACCAACACGCCGGTCCCGACGGCCACGCCGACGCCGGCGCCGACGAACACGCCGGCGCCCCAGGCGACCGCCACGGCAACGCCGAGCGAGTCCGCCGAGGGCGACGAGGAGAGCCGCCCGCCGGTCGGGCTGCCGCCGCCGCCCGGGGCGCAGGGGTCGCCCGCCGCGAGGGCCTGTCCGGCGCCGGCGAACGTCCAGCCGACGAGCTGGGAGCTGACGGGGAACTCGGCGGTCAACGACATGCACGCGGCAATCGAGGCGACGTTCAGGGCCGTCGAGGCGCGCGAGCGCGGCCTGACCGGCCAGTTCGTCGGGTTCCGGCCGGGGTCGCTCTACGCCCACGTCTACGCCCGCGACAGCGCCACGATCGCGCCGGCGGCCCAGTACTTCTACGGACTGCCGTACCTGACCCAGCCGGTCGAGGAGTTCCTGGCCCTCCAGTTCGACGGGACGCCCGGCGACGCCGAGGACGTCCACTGGCGGACACCGGGCCAGCCCGGCGCCGTCAGCGGCACGATCGGCGGCGGCGAGATCGCCGGGGCCAAGATGCTGGTGGTCTCCGACGAGGAGCCGAGCGTCGTCACGATGGCGTACATCGCCGCGAAGGCCGGCGCGGGCCCGGAGTGGCTGCGCCAGCCGCAGGCCGGCCGCCCGCGCATCCAGCGCCTGAACGAGGCGATGGACTGGATCTTCGAGTGGCGCTTCGACCAGCAGTTCCGCTCGGTCAAGCGCGGCAATACGACCGACTGGGGCGACGTCGCGGTCGGCCAGGGGCACTCGTCGGGCTCGTATACCAAGGAGCCGGACGACTGGACCGCCTCGATCTACGACCAGGCCTGGACGTACCGGGCGCTCCAGCAGCTCGCCGAGCTCAACCACATGGTCGACCAGCCGGAGATCGCCGAGCACCAGCTCACCCGCGCCCGCCTGCTCAGACAGTCCGTCGCCGAGCGCTTCTGGCAGCCGGACCGGGGCTACTTCCGGACCCGAATCCCGCTGCCGCCCCTGCCCCGTGAGATCGACGAGGACAGCATCGTCAGCGTCGCGAACGGGGTCGCCGTCTACGCCGGCATCACCGCGCCGAACGAGCGGAAGCCGGTCTTCTCGGCGTTGGAGACCGCGCGCACGCAGGCCGGCGCCCCGAAGCCCGGCCTGACCCTCTGGCCACCGTACCCGGCCGGGTTCTTCGACTATCCGCAGATGGTCCCCGGGCGGTATCAGAACGGCGCGGTCTGGGACTGGTGGGGCGGCATGCAGCTGAGCGGTGAGTTCTGGACCGGCTACTCGGAGCTGGCGCGCAACCACCTGAACATGGTGGCCCGTGACTGGGCGCGCACACCCGGCGAGATCTACGAGTGGCAGGAAACCGGGACCAGGAAGAACTCCGGCTCGCCGGCCTACGCGGGCGCCGCGTCGACGATGGCGGAGGCGGTGATCGCCGGGCTGTTCGGCGTCGAGCTGGGGCCGGATACCTGGGCGCTGACTCCGCGCCTCGGCGCGCAGAGCGGCGGCATCCATGCCTATCACCCGCCGAGCGGCTGCGTGATCGACTACTGGCACACCTACGCCGGCGACAAAATTGCACTGGAGTGGGAGACCACGCACCCAAATCCTGGCGTGATTCGGGTGGTGTTGCCCAACAATGTCCGCGTGGACTCCGCGCAGCTCGACCAGAAGCCGGTCCGGATGCGGCTCGAAGCGCTCGGCGACGACGTGATGGCCATACTCGTCACGCAGGCGCCGACCGGCAAGCATCGGCTGGAGCTGAATCTGGTCGAGGCGAAGGAGTGACCACGACTCCCCCCGCGTCCCCGCCGGGGTGAGGCAGCCGTTCTCACGGGCAGGGAGGCTGATGGCTCGCACGTGATCTCACTCGCTCGCCGCCTGTCTCAATCGCGCTCGCGCTGGCCTCAGCCTCTCCACCGCTTGCGCCAGACCGCCATCGGCGCGGGCCTGGGCTACGCCGGCGCCGTGCTCGGCTACGCGCTGCTCCGGCCGCTCATTGGCGACCGGACCGGCTGGATTGAGCTGGCCGACGACCTGGAGCCGTGGGCGTACGCGCCGGCGCCGGCAGTCGGCCTGCTGGGGGCGGCGCTCGGATCCGGCCCGCTGGCCGCCGCCGGCGCCGCGACGATGGCCGCGTTCGGGTTGCGCTGGGGGCACCGCTACCTGCGGCGCACGCCGTCCGGACCTACCGCGCGATCGAACGACGGCCTGACGGTGATGACGTTCAACACCCTGGCCTGGCAGCGGGAGGGGAGTGACCTTGAGGCGTCGATTGCAGGCGCCGACCCAGACGTCGTCGGGTTGCAGGAGGTCGGGCCGCGCGCCGCCGCGCAGCTGTTCGAGGCGTTCCCGGGACGGCTCCCGTACCATTACCTCACGCAGTCGGCAAGCTCGTCCGGGGCGGCTGTGCTGAGCCGGTACCCGATCCGGGATGCCATGGCGTTTCGGGCATCGCCGCACGGGCACTGGTGGCAGCGCATGATCATCGAGTCGCCGGCCGGCCCGATCACCTTCCTGAACGTCCACACGAGGATCCCCTACATCCGAAAGACCCACCGGGGGCTCGGCCGGTTCAAACTGCCGCTGGAGTTTCACGCCGAGCGCCGTCGTGACGAGATTCGGACGCTGGTGCGCATGCTGGAGCGGGTCGACGGTCCAGTGATCGTCGGCGGCGACTTCAACATGACCGAGCGCAGCCCTGACTATCGGCTGCTGTCGGGGCGGCTGCGCGATGCGTACAAGGCGGTCGGCGTGGGCCTCGGGCTCTCGTTCCCGCGACGCGGCGCCTCTCCGACGTCGTTCCCGGCCCCCTGGCCGACGCTGCGCCTGGACTACGTCTGGCACTCCGAGCATTTCGAGCCGGCCTGGGCGTACCGTGGGGACGCCGGCCACAGCGACCACCACCCGATCGTGGCGGGGCTCCGCTGGACCGCGCCGGCTGTCCGAACCGGCGCGGGCGTGCCGCTCGCGGCCTCGGCGGTCTAACGGCGCGCGGCCTCGGCGCTCGCCGAGTTGGCGATGGCGACGCCGGCGATGATCATCGCCGCCCCGGCCAGTGCGACTGGCGTCGGGACCTCGCCGGCAATCGGGTAGGCCAGCCCCAGCGCCGACAGCGGGATCAAGTACTGGAAGCTCGACACCCGCGCGGCGTTGATCCGGCGCAGCAACACGACCCACATCGTGAACGTGGCGCCCGTCGCGATGATCCCGCACCAGAGCAGGAGCAGGTGCGTCGAGAGGGAAGCGCCGATCAGGCGGTGGACCTCGCCCTCCAGCCCGACGACGACGCCGAGCGGCAGCGCGCCGACCAGGCTGGTCGCGGCGCAGGTCGCGATCACGTCGTGGCCGGCGCTCAGCCGCCGCGCCAGGACGGTGTAGATCGCCCACATCGACGAGCTGACCAGGGAGAGCGAGACGCCGACGAGGCTCAGGCCGCTGGCGTCTACTCCACCGCGCAAGGCGATAACGGCCACCCCGACGAACCCGACCACCAGCCCGGCGACCATCCGTCGTTGGAGCGTCTCGCGCAGCATCACCATCACGCCAAGCGCGACCATCAGCGGGCTGGAGTTGGCGAGCACGCTGTTGATGCCGGCCGGCAGGTAGCTCAGCGCGACCATCGAGAGCCCGGAGCTGAGCGAGAAGCCGGTGACGCCCAGCAGCACGACCTTCCAGACCTGGCCCGGCCGGAACAGGGCGAGGACGTCGCGAGTGCGGCCGGTGGCGGCACAGACCAGCAGCAGGAAGATCGCCGCGAGGGCGACCCGCGAGAAGGGGAGCTGGATCGGGGTGATCTCCTCCAGGGTCCGCTTCGCGAACGGGTGGACCGTGGACCAGATCAGCACGGTGACGACCAGCGCGACGAGGTCGGGCAGGGGGAGACCGGCCAGCGACGCCCGTGTCGCGTGTGAGGGCGCCACGGCGCCGCGAGGACCGGCCGCGCCGACCCGTTGCCAGAGCGTTACCACGCGTCGAGATCCTGGAGCGGGGGTGCGGGCGTTATACCGCGCCCGGCGCCAGTGGCGGGCGGGTCAGGGCTTGTAGGCGTGCCCGGGCCCGCGCCGGAACAGGCGCTCGCGAGCGAGGCCGAGGATCGCGCGCTGGACCGTCCGCAGCTCGTCGGACGTGGCGGCGAGCACGCGGGCGACGAGGCCAACGTCCCCGGGTAGGCGCGAGGTCGCGGCGCGGCCGGGCAGAAGATCTTCCAGCAGGGCGGCCAGCGGCGCCTCTAACCGCCTCGGCAGCTCCGGCCCGAGCAGAAAGTAGCTCCCGACCGCCAGCGCCCCGCCGAGCAAGCCGAACACGGCCGGCGGCTGGACGGCGGGCTCCAGCCGCAGGGCGTCGCGAAAAATCGGCGAGCCGTCCGGGCGCACGGCCGAGGCGGCGAGCGCGAGGCGGGCGTACTGATGGACCTCGCCGCGCGCTACCCGGCCGGCCAGCCAGCAGTCCGCGACCAGCACGGTGGAAGCCTCGTCGGCGCGGATCTCGATCTCCTGGACCACCGAGGCGCCGGCGTACGGGATCAGCGGGTCGGGCCACCATTCGAGCAGGCTATCGCCGCGAGCCTTGAGGGTGATGCGCTGGCGGATCGGGGCGCTCTCGCAGCGGTAGGCCCGGGTGGCGGACTGCGAAGTCAGGTGGACCCGCCCGCCGTCCTGGACCGTGACCGCCATCGTCGCGACGTCGCCCTGGACGAGCCCGCCTGTCGGCATCGTGACGAGGAGATGCGCCAGCTCCGGCCAGCCCGGCTGGGGATGGAGCACCCGGCCGACATGGAACGGCACCCGGCAGCGTGACGCGATCAGCCGCGTGCGGCCGGCCCGAGGCCCCAGCTCCAGGCGCAGCTCGCCGACCTTGCCGGCGACGCCGGGCGGCAGCGTAGCGGCGGGCGAGGGAGCAACGATCACGCCGGCACCGGCAGCCGCGCCACGATCCGCTCCAGCACGGCGTCGACGCCTTCGCCGGTCCGGCAGTTGGTGAACAGGTACGGGCGGCCCTGGCGCTGGATCTCCGAGTCGCGGGCCATCACGTCGAGGTCGGCGCCGACGAACGGCGCCAGGTCGACCTTGTTGATGACGAGGAGGTCGCTGCGGATCAGGCCGGGTCCGCGCTTGCGGGGGATCTTGTCGCCGCCGGCCACGTCGATGACGTAGATCGAGTAGTCGACGAGGCGGCGGCTGAAGGTGAGGGTCAGGTTGTCACCGCCGCTCTCGATCAGGGCGATCTGGGCGGTCGGGAACCGGGCGGCCAGAGCCTCCAGCGCCGCCAGGTTCATCGTCGGGTCTTCGCGGACGGCCGTGTGTGGGCAGGATCCCGTTTCGACGCCGATGATCCGCTCGGCATCGAGGATGCCGGCCAGGGTACGGCGGACGTGCTCGGCGTCCTCGGTCGTCACGATATCGTTGGTGACGACGACCGTCTCGATGCCCCGCTGGAGCAATCTCGGCGCGAGCTGCTCGACGAGGGCGGTCTTGCCGGAACCGACCGGACCGCCGATCCCGACACGCAGCGGGCCGCCGGCGGTATGATGGGGCTCTAGCTCGCGAACAGCCGCATGGTCGCACGCTCGTGGATCATGGTCATGAGCTCCGTCTGGACCGCACATGCGTACATCTCCTTCCAGGGAATCGCGAGCGCTGCGTCGGCCGCCTCGATGAGGGTGGGGGCCAGGGCGAGGCGGATGCGCTGCGCTTCGACGTCGTCGACGTCCACGAGGCGAAGCGCGGCGCCGAGGCAGCCGGCGACGTGCAGGTGCAACAGCAGCAGGACCGTCTCATGTTGACCGAGTCCAAGGTGCCGGCCGGCCAGCCCGAGGACGATCGGCTGGAGGCCCGGCGCGCGGCCGGCGCGGACCTCGTCGAGGTAGCGCGCCAATGTCCCGCCGGCGATGGTGACGAGGGTCGCGAGCACCTGGCGCCCGGTCCGGGCGGCTGCTTCGCGGGGCTCGCGGGCAAGCCTGGTGGCGAGCAGGTAACGGTCGATCTCCGCGACGAGGTCCAGGTCCTCCCCAGCGCTCCAGGCCGCCGCCGCCGCGACGCCATCGGAGGTCGCGACCTGCCAGCGCACGGCGGTAGCGAGCCAATCGTGCAGCGTCCGGGCGTCCGTCACGTGTCCTAGCTCGGCCAGGGTCTCCAGCCCGTGCGAAAGGGTGAAGCCCCCGCTCGGAAAGAGCGAGTCGCCGAGCTGGAGGGCGGCCAGGAGGGAGGCGTCAGGCAAGAGGCCCCTCACCCCCCGACCCCCTCTCCCGCACGCGGGAGAGGGGGAGAGGCACGAGCGGCTCGCCAGGCCAGCAGGCGCTCGTTGACGTTGACCCTCCCCAGCGGCCGGTACGCCGCATCGGCGGCCCAGGCGAAGCGCAGCCGCTCCTCCTCGAAGCAGGCCGGCGCCCCGACCTCCAGTCGCTCGACGACGGCACACTGCTCCAGGCCGTGCTCCGTGAACTCGGAGTTCAGGTGGGTGGACGGGTCGACCGCGCCGGCCAGCGCCGCGACGCGCCCGGCGACGATCAGGCCGTGGCGGACGGCGGACGGATCGATCAGCGAGCCGTCCGGCGCGACGTTGTCGGCGGCGGTGAGGTGTCGGACCTTCAAGAGACCTCACCCCCGGCCCCTCTCCGGCGCGGAGAGAGGGGAGACAGTAGTTCGCCTCCCCTCTCCGCGCCGGAGAGGGGGGTTGGGGAGGTGAGGTCGTTCCGGCAATCCATTTCCGGCCTCACATCAGGTAGTAGAGCTGGGTGTGCGAGAGGCGGTCGGCGGGTCCGACGGTGGCGATCTTGCCGTCCACCCGCACCACGTACGTCTCCGGATCGACCTCGATCTCGGGCGTCAGGTCGTTGCGGACCATCTGCTGCTTGGTGACCGACCGGCAGCCCTGGACCGCGACGAGCCGCTTCTGGAGGCGCAGTCGGTCGGCGACGCTATCGTCGAGCGCGGCCTTCGAGGTGAAGGTCACGCTCGTGGCGGCCGGCGCCGAGCCGAACGCGCCCCACATCGGCCGATACAGGACCGGCTCGGTGGTCGGGATCGAGGCGTTCGGGTCGCCCATCGCGCTCCAGGCGATCAGGCCGCCCTTGACGATCATCTTCGGCTTTGCCCCGAAGAACTGGATCGGCCAGAGGACGATGTCGGCGAGCTTGCCCGGCTCCAGCGACCCAACTTCGTGGGCGATGCCGTGGGTAATGGCCGGGTTGATGGTCAGCTTGGCGAGGTAGCGCAGGATCCGGAGGTTGTCATTCTGGGAGACGGCGCCGGGCGGCGGTTCCGCCATCCGCTTCATCTTGTCGGCCGTCTGATACAGCTTGGCGAAGCTCTCGCCGATGCGGCCCATCGCCTGCGAGTCCGAGGAGTACATCGAGATGACGCCGAGGTCGTGCAGGACGTCCTCGGCCGCCATCGTCTCGGCCCGGATGCGGCTTTCGGCGAACGCCACGTCCTCCGGCACAGCCGGGTTGAGGTGATGGCAGACCATCAGCATGTCAAGGTGCTCGTCGAGCGTGTTGACGGTGTACGGTCGCGTCGGGTTGGTGGAGGACGGCAGGGCATTCGGCTCGCCGGCGATCTTGATGATGTCGGGCGCATGCCCCCCGCCCGCGCCCTCGGTGTGGTAGGTGTGGATCGTCCGTCCGCCGATCGCGGCGATCGTGTCGTCGACGAAGCCGGACTCGTTGAGGGTGTCGGTGTGGATGGCGACCTGGACGTCGTACTCGTCGGCGACGCGCAGCGAGCAGTCGATGGCGCTGGGGGTGGTGCCCCAGTCCTCGTGGTCCTTCAGACCGCAGGCCCCGGCCACGACCTGCTCGATCAGCGGGGCCTGGCGACTGGCGTTCCCCTTGCCGAGGAGCCCGACGTTGAGCGGCAGATTGTCGACGGCCAGGAGCATCCGGCCGATGTTCCAGGGGCCGGGCGTGCAGGTGGTGGCATTGGTGCCGTCGGCCGGGCCGGTGCCGCCGCCGATGATGGTGGTGATGCCGTTCGAGAGCGCCTCGTAGACCTGCTGCGGGCAGATCATGTGGACGTGGCTGTCGATACCGCCGGGCGTGGCGATCAGATGCTCGCCGGCGATGACCTCGGTGCCCGGGCCGATCACCAGGCGCGGGTCGACGCCGTCCTGGGTGTCCGGGTTGCCGGCCTTGCCGACGCCAGCGATCCGCCCGTCCTTCACGCCGAGGTCGCCCTTGACGATCCCGAGGATCGGATCGAAGACCACGACGTTGGTGATGACGAGATCCAGCGCCCCTTCAGAACCGGCGCGCTGGCTCTGGGCCATGCCGTCGCGGATCGTCTTGCCGCCGCCGAAGACGGCCTCCTCGCCGGGGACGCCGAGATCCCGCTCGACCTCGGCGACGAGATCGGTGTCGGCGAGGCGGAACCGGTCGCCGGCCGTGGGGCCGTAGAGCCGCGCATAGCGGTCACGCGAGATCCGCATCGGATCCCTCCAGCGGCACGCTCTCCAGGCCTGGGTCGGCACCGAGGAAGCCCTTTTCACGCGCCCGGTCGAGCGCAGCTTCGACGTCGTTGAGGTGACCGTCGACGAGCGCCGCGAACCCGATTGCCCGCCGCGCGCCGCCGATCGCAACCAGCGGGACCTCGCGCTCGTCGCCCGGCTCGAAGCGGACGGCGGTGCCGGCGGGAATGTCCAACCGCATGCCATACGCCGTCCTTCTGTCGAACTCCAGCTCGCGATTCGCCTCGAAGAAGTGGTAGTGCGAGCCCACCTGGACGGGACGGTCGCCGGTGTTTTTGACTCGAATTGAGGCGGTCGGGCGGCCGGCGTTCAGCTCGATCTCGCCGTCCGGCACGATGTAGTGGACTGGCTCGGCCATAGAGTTTCCTTATAGGGTCGGGTTGCGCCCGACGAGCCTCAGACGATCGGGTCGTGGCAGGTGACGAGCTTGGTGCCGTCCATAAAGGTCGCCTCGACCTGGACGGTGGGCACCATCTCGGGCACGCCGGGCATGACCTGCTCGCGGGTGACGACGGTGCGCCCGAGCTCCGTCAGGTCGGCGACGTTCTTGCCATCACGTGCGCCCTCCAGGATCGCCTCGGTGATGAGGGCGATCGCCTCGCTGTAGTTGAGCTTGAGCCCTCGGTCGCGGCGCTTACGGGCGAGGTCGGCCACGACGTAGACGTACAGCTTCTCGACCTCGCGCGGACTGAGCATCATCGGCGGCCACCCCCGCACTTTCCAGGTGATCGGTCAGGTGACGGGATGGTAGTGGGAGGCCGAGGCGCGCTGGTACGGACAGCCCGGCCGAAGATGCCGGCCCGGCGTTGTGCAAACCTGCCAGTGGGCGAAAGGTTATCGCGCGAGGGCGGCGTCCGGGCGCGATTCATCGCGCCCGAAGGGACACTAGCGCAGGCGGATGTACTTGTACGACTCGGCGAACGTCAGGCCCTGGTCCTTGCCGGTCGCGGCAGCCCGCTCGCGGATCACCGTCTCCAGGTCCCAGCCGGGACGATCCGGGCGCGGGCCGTCGCCGACCTGGCTGACGTGGGCCTTGAGCGCCGCGACCTTCAGGTGGATCGAATCCTCGACGTCGACGAAGACGTCCGGGTAGTTCGTGCCGCCGAGATAGACCTCTTTCACCTTGTGCGGCTCGAAGCCCTCGCACAGCAGCTCTGGGAAGACGAGCGCGTCGCGCGCGGACGGGTAGACCGAGTCGAGGGTGGCGTCGCCGCAGGCCCGGTGGTCCGGATGATTGATGTAGCCCTGGGCCGACCAGCGCGTCGTCGGGTCCTGGCAGACGACGACGTCCGGCTTGAAGCGGCGGATCTCGCGGACGATGTCGCGGCGCAGTCCCAGCGTATTCTGGAGGACGCCGTCCTCGTAGTTCAGGAACACCAGCTCCTTCACGCCGAGGCGGTTGCAGGCCTCGCGCTGCTCCTTCTTGCGGATCTCGGCCAGCTTCGACGGCGGCATCGAGCGATCGGACGTGCCTTTGTCGCCGGCTGTGCAGAGCACGTAATTGATCTCTTTGCCTTCGTTCGCCCACTTGCCGATCGTGGCGGCCGCCATGAATTCGGCATCGTCGGGGTGTGCGACCACCACGAGGACGCTTCGCGCCTCGTACTCCTGCTCATCAGACATCCGGACCTATCACTCCTCAAGCAATGGCCTCGAAGCATGGTGTGGCGCGATTTCGGCCAGCATCAAGCAGGAGGCGACAGCGCGAGCCCGGCGCGGACGATCTCCGACGCCGACGCGGCGCGGCACCCGATCGAGGGCGCCGCCTTCTTCGGTCACCATAGCGAACGCACCAGGAGCGCGGCAAAAACGCGGAGGGGACGGCGGACAGGGGGACAGGGGATAGCGGCGGGAGAGGCGAGGCGCCCTCGTCGATCCCCCGACATACCGTGACGGCCCGGGCATAGGAAAGAGCCCGCCTCGCGGCGGGCTCTCGTGCGTGTTCGACACGCTCGCGGGGGCATCCGAGTGGGCATCCCCCCAGAGACTGGGCTTAGGAGGTCAAACCTCCCAGGATGCCCCCACGACTGTGACTACTCATGTGGCATCACCTCCTTTCACTGTAGGAGAGGATACCACAGAGTCGGGGTCTGTCAAGTCCCGAATTTCGGGTCTGACGAAACCTTCCCATCTGGACGGGTCGCGGGAAGAGCCGGCGTCTGAAACTCGTTACGCCAGCTTACCAGAACGTCACGACCGCTTCATACGCCGCTCGTCTCACAGTACGACGCTCGGGATCGGCTCGCAGTGCCGATTCCGGACAGAATGGGCGGTTCGGCG
>Ga0075420_100004426_pt1 | contig 12288 bp, 8 predicted proteins | sample SoiMetdeltSBSDD4_FD_75296 | JGI IMG/M metagenome (GOLD analysis project Ga0075420, IMG submission 75296) | Bulk soil microbial communities from a Populus tree surrounding site in Tennessee, USA - Soil MetaG P. deltoides SBSDD4 | ecosystem: Environmental > Terrestrial > Soil > Tree plantation... | reverse complement strand
GGGAACGGGAACGGGAACGGGAACGGGAACGGGAACGGGTACGTTGATCAGGCCGAGATCTGCTCCAAGATCTCCTCGGGAATATCGAAGTCGCTGAAGACGTTCTGCACGTCCTCGTGGTCCTCGAGGTCCTCGAGCAGCGAGAGCACCTGGCTAGCCTTGTCGCCTTCGAGGCGTATCGGATTCTGGGGCAGGTACACCATCTCGTTTCTCGTGAAGAAAGGCCGGTCATCCTCGGCGTCACCCCACTTCTTCTCGGGTCTCTCGCGCTTCTTCTCGAGGAACGCCTGGAGCGCGGAGCGCACGCCCTCGAAGTCTTCCACCTTCGTGTAGACATCGAAGCGGCCGTCCTCCTCCTCGATGTTATCCGCCCCTGCCTCGATGGCGGCTTCGAAGAGCTCCTCCTCGTTGGTGTCCTGGGAGGACACCCCGATGACGCCCTTCCTCTGGAACTTCCAGAGGACCGAGTTAACCTTCCCCAGGGATCCGCCCCGGTTTTCGAGCAGGTTCCGGATCTCGCCGCCGGTGCGGGTCCTGTTGTCGGTCAGGACCTCCACGATGAGGGAGACGCCCCCCGGCCCGATCCCCTCGTACACGAGCTCCATGAGGTCGCCGCCCTGGAGCTCACCGGTGCCCTTCTTGACGGCTCGCTCGATGGAGTCCTTCGGCATGGACTCGGCTCGAGCCTTGTCCATGGCGTATCGCAGCCGGAGGTTGTCCGCGGGGTTCCCACCTCCGCTTCGGGCCGCCACCGTGATGTACTTCGCGAGCTTCGAGAAGATCTTCCCTCGCTTCGCGTCCGCGGCGCCCTTCTTGTTCTTGATGGACTTCCAGTGGGAATGGCCGGCCATGGATCTCTCGCAAAAAGGCCGCTCAGCGTCTTCCGGTGCGGCGGACCCTCTTTCCCGCCACCGCCTTGCTCATGACACGGCGCTTCGAGCCCGCCATGATCCGGTGACGGGAGGATGACTTCGCCGCTCTCTTCGCGGAGGACCCGCTCCAGCGGAGCGCCACCCCGGAGTCCACGGCTCCGGAATCGCCCTCCTTCTGTACGAGGTCGAGGAGATAGTGGTGAAGGACGAGCGCCTTCTCGGGCTCCACCATGTCGTGGAGCAGCTTCTCCTTGCGGTCACGGGTCTCCCCTCTCCGGAAGATCCCGATCTTCGAGAGCAGCGTTTCCAGCGTCTGGTTCAAGGGAAACACGGGATGGGCCTTCCGTACACGGAGGATCAGGTCGACGGTCGAACTGTCGATTCCCTTCACCTGCTTCAGGTACTTCCGGATCTCGCCCAGGTTCTTTTCGGCGAGGAACTCGAGGCTCACGAACTGGCGTTCTCGGTGGATGAACTCGAGAAGATCCTTGATGAAGACCGCGAGCTCGAGGGTGCTCGAGCTCGCGAGCTCTTCCTGGATCTCCCGCACGGTGCTGATGCGCACCTCGTTCCAGTCGACGAACTTCTCCTTGAGCTGACGGAAGCTCTGCAGCGCATCGTCGGCGCCCATGCTCAGGTGGAGCTTGTGAAAGATGATGAGGTCCAGAACCTCGGTCGGATACCCTTCCCGGGCGGGGGACCAGCGGCGGCCGAAGTGAGCGGCCTTCTGCGCCATTACATTGACTTTTTCGGCGGCATTCACGCCGTTGTACCCCCCTGGGGATGTGTTGAAGAAACCGCGAAGTTCGAGTCGAAGGCGTGGACCGGAGTTGGTCGTGGGCCGGAATTTCGCCTCGGCCATTATACATAGACGGGGGCGGCGGAGAAAAGAGCCGTCCGGAGGAATCCGCGGGGGATCCCCCCGGCTTTTCCGTCCGTCCCCCCCTCGGGAGCCTCCGCGCTCGAGAGCCTGGACCGGGGCCCCGAGCGCTCAGCGAGGCTCGATCTCGAGCCGGCGGCCGGTGTGCTGATAAACGAAATCCTCGACCCGGCGGAGCGCCTGGGCCAGGGACTGTCCGCGGCCGAACGTCTCGACGACGAGGAGCGTTCCGGCCCCCGGGCAGTTCGTGGTCCCGAGAGCGTAAAGAGCCGCGGCCTCCGTGCTGGCCCCGGCGAGGCCGCTCGCGCTCGCCTCCCCGGTGAGCTCGGCCTTCCCCTCGGCCGTGAGTTCGGCCGTCAACGGTGTCTTCGTCTGGTGGACCCCGAAGGCGCGCAGAGCGCCCCGCCGCGAGCCCGTCCTCGACCAGATCTCGTGCGTGAGTCCATGCGTCGTCTGGATGTTAGCGGCGAGCCCGACCCCGGTCATCCCTATGTTCGTGCTCACCTCGAACTTGACCTGCTTGCGGATCGTGGCCCCGTTCTGTACCGCAAGGGCCTTGCTGAAGACCGAGCTGCCGTTGACCTGGAGGTTCGCCTCCTCCTGCGCGAGGGCCTCGACGGGGTTCCCGCCGGGCCTGCAGGATTCGCCCGAATGCGTGCGAACGCTGACCGACCCCTCGTAGCTTCCCTCGAGATCCACGCGATCGGTGCAGGGCGGCCTCTCCACGACCCGGCAGTCCGAGGAACTGAAGCAGAGGAGGTTGATCCTGACGATGAGCTGTCCCCATCCCAGGACCGCCAGGTCCGTGGCGGGCGTGTTGCAGAGGGGCGATGAGCGCATGGCGACCAGCGAGTGGGAAGGTCCTGCGCCTGCGGTCTTGAGCACGACCTCCATGGGATCCGAGCCGATGGCGAAGGGCCGCTCGGTATCGACGGCAGCGAGCCATCCCTCATCGTTGTAGCGATTGGATCTGTCGCTCCTCACGGGCTCGCGGGGAATCACGTGACGGGACTCTATCCAGGCGCACGTGATCGACTCCGTCGGGAACGAGGGCAATCCGCCCGCCGGGTCGATCACGGACTCCTCGCAGTCCTTACCGGGCTCGCAGATCGAGACCAGAGAGTCGGCCCACGAGGAGAGGCCCTGGCCGTCCATCACCTGGAACTTCACGACGTGAGCGCCCGGACCGCAGACGGCTCGCGGCTCCACATCGAAGACGAGATCGGAGTCCGGTGTGGCTTCCGGCCCCACATCCCGGCTGTGGCCCCTGAGCTTCGCGGGATCGATCGTGTAGCAGCCACCCTCCGGGTAGGGCGCGGTGAGGTGGAATGGCACGGCAATCGGAGCCCCGGCCGGGGCCGTCCTCGCCACGAGAGCTTCCATGAGCTCCGGGATCCCGGGCCGATCCTGGATCTCGAACAGGGACGCTCCCGGCTGGAGGGCCGCGAGCGCGTCGTAAGCCTCGGCGCTCACGGGCAAGGCTGCCGCTTCCGCCCCCGCCCTGGCGATCTCCTCGGCGGCGAGCGCCTCCTCGGCATCGCCGGCGGTGACGGGCCGAGGCGGCTCGAGTCCTCCACCCGAAGCGGCGAGGCAATCGAGCTCGTCTTCGGTGGGGTCGATCCCCGTCTCCGGAAAGGGAGACGACGGAGGAACGTTCCCCGAGAAGAGGAACTGGAGGACGCGGATGGCGTCCGTGATCGTGACGGCCCCATCGTCGTTTGCGTCTGCGGCATCGCTGCAGACCAGGGGAGAGTTGTCCACGAAGAGCGCGGTGAGGATCAGGACCGCGTCGGACACGTCGAGACGCGAGTCCAGATTCGCGTCGCCGCGCACGAAGAAGAACACGTCAGACTGCGCGACGGAGAGGCCCGGAGAGAAGGCGAGGCAAATGAGGCTCGATGCGATGAGGATGCCGTGCTTCCGCGACATTGAGGTCGAGCTCCTGCGTGAAGGAGGCTGACCGGCTGCGCGTCGGGCGGCGCTTCGGGCAAGGGGCGCTCAGGGTAGTGGCCGCCGCTCTGCTTGCAAGAGAAATCCCGCGGGCCGTTCCCGTCGAGCGGGAGGGGAAGAAGAAACGAATTCACCACGGGGGCACTGAGAACACGGAGGGGTTCACGGTCGGTCGAAGCGGGTCATGCACTCAGTGTGGGAAGGAAGCGGGAAGGGATAAGGGAAGGGATAAGGGAAGGGAACTCCTTCCGTTGCCCCGCTCGGGATCGAGATGGATCCCGGATCAAGACCGATTCTCCGTGCCCTCCGTGTTCTCCGTGGTGAGTTCTTCTTCCGCTTCCGAGACCGGGTGCGGGGTCGGAGGATCGCGATCGGGAGTGGGAGCGGGAGCGGGAGCGGGAGGGGGAAGATCAGAGAGACGGCGTCACGGGGTCCGGTTCGGGCAGCCGCTCGGGGTCCTTGCCCTTGATGAAGGCGCGCCTGCGGTGGGCAATGAGCTGCGCGGCGATGCTGATGGCGATCTCCTCCGGAGTCCTCGAGCCGATGTCGAGGCCTATCGGAGCCTTCACGGACTCGAGCCGCTCCCGCGGCACCCCGTCCGACAGGAGCGAGCGAAAGATCCTCGAGATCTTCGCCTTGCTGCCGATGAGGCCCACGAACGAAGAAGGTGTCCGCACGGCTCGCGATAAGACGAGCTGGTCGTACTTGTGCCCGCGCGTGACGATGACGATGTAGGACGTCGGAGTCACTTCGATCCGCTCGAAGCACGTCTCGAAGTCGGTGACGATCACCTCACCCGCATCGGGGAAGCGGGCGCGGTTCGCGAACTGCTCGCGATCGTCGACGACCTTCGTGTTGAGCCCAGCCAGCTTGCAGAGCGGGACCAGCGATTTCGCGATGTGCCCGGCGCCGAAGATGATGACGACGGGGCTCCCCACGGGCTCGATAAAGATTTCGACGACTCCTCCGCAGGCGAGGCCTTCCTCCTCGGCGGCTTTCGGGGTGAGCACGAAGCTCTTCCGGAGCGGCCGGTCGGTGTCGATCACCTCGCGGGCCAGGGCCCAGACCTCCGACTCCGTGCACCCTCCTCCGATCGTCCCCACGGTGCTCCCGTCATCGCGGACCAGCATCTTCGCCGCTTCCTTGCCGGGAGTGGAGCCGCGCGACCCGATCACGGTGGCGACCGCGCCGCGTCGCCCGGAGGCCAGGAGCTGGAGGATTTCGGTATAGATTTCGATCATTCCGTCCCTCTCCCGCTCCCTCTCCCCCTCCCGCTCCCGTTTTTGTTCCTATTCCCCTTCCCGAGCGTCGGGCACCGGGCGCGGGCGAGCGGATGGCCCGAAAACTCCACCTGTATCGCCGGAAGACCCCGGAATCCAGGCCCAAAATGCCGCCGCGCAGCCAGCAATGTATACTCCGGAGACGAGCGGGCCTTCCGAGGAACCACGTTGGCAGCGGAAACGAGCACGGAGCACTCCCGGGGGAATCTCCCATTCTCCATCACCCCGAGCTTCACGAACGATGAGCTGACCCTCATCCTCGGCACCTGCCTCCCGGACCCCGTGTTCCTGGTCGCCGCCGAGACCGGGAATCTGGTCGCCTTCAACCAGAAGTTTCTCTCGGTGCTGGGTTTCGACCTCGACTCCCTGGACTCCCTCGAGCGCGGCGAGGTCTCGTGCGATCTCGTGATCTTTCCGGCGGACCGGGGCATCTTCAACACCTGGCAGCGCACGCTGAAAGAGCACGGCGAGGGCAACTTCGAGGTCCGGCTCCTCAGGAAGAACGGAGCGGCGCTCCCCGTGAACATGACGCTCCAGGCGTTCCGGTGGAAGCGGAAGAGCTACCTGATCGCCTTCGCGAAGGAGATCAGCGCGATCGAGGAGAGGGAGGCCCGCCTCAAGAAGGCGATCGAGGAACAGAAGGCGCGCGCGTTCGAAGCGATCAAGTCATCGCTTCGCATGTACCAGTTCAACGAGAAGATCAAGAGGACGCCGCTCCTCGCGAAGAAGCTGCTCGACATCGACAACGAGGAGGACCTTTTCCGGGAGGCGGCCAAGGTCCTCACGAGCGAGGAAGGGTTGAACTACCGGGAGGTGAACTTCCTCCTCCTCGATGGAGACGTGCTGAAGGTCGTCTACTCGACGCAGGGGCTCGAAGAGGAGAGCTTCCCCCTGACGGATACGAACCGCTTCTCCCAGTTCATCCGGAAGAGCTTCAGCTCGGACCAGCCCACGGGCGCGTCCATCCTCGTCCCGCTCCAGAGCCGGGGGCAGCTGGTGGGCCTCTGCGAGGTCGTGCCCTATCCGCGGGAGAAGCTGTTCTTCGACGAATCGAGCATGGTGAACGAGTGGCAGAACGACGTCCTCGAGGACATCGGGGGCATCATCGCGGTCCTCATCGACAACCTGCGCCTGAACCGCGAGATCAAGAGGCAGTCCATCACGGACCCGCTCACCCAGGCCTACAACCGCCACTACTTCGTCGGCAGGCTCACGGCGGAGGTCCACCGCGCCGCCCGATACGCCCGGCCCGTCTCGATCATCTTCGTCGACATCGACGAGTTCAAGCCGATCAACGACCGCCACGGCCACCTCCAGGGGGACCACGTCCTGCGGGACATGGGGAAGCTCCTCGTCCAGAACCTGAGGGAGGTGGACATCATCTGCCGGTACGGCGGTGACGAGTTCGTCATCCTCCTCCCCGAGACGGACAAAGAGATGGCCGCCGGCGCGGCCGAGAAGATCCTGCAGGCGGTCCGCGCCTACCCCTTCAAGAACATCGACAACCCTGAGCACCAGCTACACGTCACGATCAGCGTGGGGGTAAGCACGCTCGAGCCGGGCGGCACCGAGGACGAGCTGATCAAGTCCGCGGATGCCGCGCTCTACCGCGCGAAGAGCCTGGGAAGGAACCGCATCTCCGCGCCGCCGCCGAGGGTCGAGGCCTAGGCCTCACCTCTTCCCCCTCCCGCACCCTCTCCCGCTCCCCCTCCCGATTGCCTGGGAAAAGATCGAATCAGCAGATGCGGTCGATACCAGCCGACCTGAACCCTACCGCTCTTCCTCGTAGTCTCCGCCTTCGTCCTCGCCGTACTCGTATTCCTCCTCTTCCTCCTCTTCGTCTTCTTCCTCCTCGTCCTCTTCCTCGTCGAGGTCCTCCTCGTAGTCTTCCTCGTCGTCCTCTTCCTCGTCGTCTTCCTCTTCTTCGACGTACTCCTCGTCGAAGTCCTCGTAGTTCACGTCGTCGGCCTCTTCCTCCTCCTCCTCGTCTTCCTCCTCCTCGTCGCTCTCGAAGTCGGAGTCGTAGTCCTCTCCGCTCTTCTCCTCGGACTTGCCTTCGTACTCGGAGTCTTTGCCCTCCGCATCGCCTTCCTCCTCGTCATCCGTGGAGCTACCCCTCTTCGAGGGCTTCTTCCCGGGCTTCTCCCCTCCACGCGCGGGCTTGTTGGACTTCTTGGAAGGTTTCTTGGCCATTGTGGTCTCTCGGTCCTCCTGACTCGCCTTCTGGATCAAGGCCTCGATGCGGGAGACCTTATCCCGAGAATCATCGAATATGAAGCGGAGAATAGGGGTGTTCCGGGTCTGCAGACCCCTCCCCAACTCCTTCTGGATGAAACCCTTCGCCCCCTGGAGGGCGTGCTCCGCCTTGGAGCGAGCGCCCGGCTTCCCGAGGACGGAAAGATAAACCTTCGCTTCCTTGACATCGGCCGTAGGTTCTACATCAAGAACCGTGATGAATCCAATGCGCGGGTCGTTCAGTTCGCGCTGGATGATCTGGCTGATCAGGAACTTCATCCGGCTGGCGATGCGCTCCAGCCTTCGAGAGGGTCCAGGGTTCTTTTCGCGCATGAAACGACTCGCGAAGAAGCTCCGATAGCTACCACCAGCTCGCGTTCAGGACCCTCGCGCGCGCAGCTCCAGCGACCCGCCTAGAGCTGGCGGGGCTTCTCGACGATTGCGAACGCTTCTATCGTGTCTCCCACCTTGATGTCGTCGTAGTTCGCAATCTTCATACCGCACTCGAAGCCCTCTTTCACCTCGCGAGCGTCGTCCTTGAAGCGCTTCAAGGAGCCGAGCGTCCCCGTGTGCACGATGCGGCCATCCCGCACGAGCCGGATCTGATCGCTCCTGTGAATGACGCCGTCGATCACCATGCAGCCCGCGATGTTCCCGATCTTCGACGCCTTGAACACCTGGCGGATCTCGGCATGGCCGCGGACCTCTTCCTGCTTCTGCGGCGCGAGCCGCTGCTCCATGGCGGAGCGGATGTCGTCCAGGACCTTGTAGATGACCTGGTAGACACGGATATCGACGCTCTTCTCCTCCGCATAGCTTCTCGCGCGCTCGTCGGCGGAGACGTTGAACCCGATGACGATCGCCTTCGAAGCGGATGCCAGGACCACGTCGTCCAGCGTGATCGCCCCGACCCCCGCGTGAAGGACCTTCACCTTGACCTCGTTGACGGTGAGGTTCTCGAGCGCGGTCCGCAACGCTTCAGCGGACCCCTTCACGTCCGACTTGATGATGAGCCGGACGACTTCGACGGCCTCCTCCTTCAGCGTGCTGAAGAGGTTCTCGACCGTCACCTGCTGCCGATCCGCTCGCTCGATCTCGCGCTTCTTCCTGAGGCGGGACTCCGCGATCTCGCGCGCCTCCTGGAAGTCCGCGAAGACGTAGAGCTTCTCGCCCGCCTCCGGCACCATGTTGAGGCCGGTGATCTTCACGGGCGTCGATGGCCCTGCCTCCTCGACCGGGGTGATGCCGTTCAGCCACATGCCCCGGACGCGCCCGTGAGCCGGTCCGCACAGGACGTAATCGCCCTGCTTGAGCGTCCCGTCCCGCACCAGCACCGTGGCGAGGACTCCGCGGCTCGTCGACGCCTCCGCCTCGAGCACGATTCCGACACCGGGTCGCACCGGGTTCGCCTTGAGCTGCTGGAGCTCTGCGGTGAGGCTGAGGGTTTCGAGCAGGTGGTCGATACCCTGCGAGGTCAGCGCGGACACCTCGACGAACTCCGTCGCGCCGCCCCACTCGACGGGCTGGAGACCGAGGGTCGAGAGCTGCTGCTTCACGCGCATGACGTTCGCGGCGGGCTTGTCGATCTTGTTGACCGCGACGACTATCTGGACGCCCGCCGCCTTCGCGTGGTTGAGCGCCTCCTCCGTCTGCGGCATCACCCCATCATCCGCCGCCACGACGAGGACCGCCACATCGGTGACGTTCGCGCCCCGGGCGCGCATCTCCGTGAACGCCTGGTGGCCCGGAGTATCGATGAAGACGACGTGGACGTTCCCCCGGTCCACCCTGTACGCCCCCAGGTGCTGCGTGATGCCTCCCGCCTCCTTCGCGGCGACGCTCGTCTCCCGGATCTTGTCGAGGAGCGAGGTCTTCCCGTGATCCACATGCCCCAGGAAGGTCACGACCGGCGCCCGCGGGTGGAGGTCCTCCGCCTTCGTCTCCTTCTGCGCCGTCTCGATCTTGCTGATCGACTCCTCCACGTCCGTGGCCTTCTTGACTTCGATATCGACGTTGAACTCCGCCCCGATCGTCAGGACCAGGTCCTCGTTCAGAAACTGGTTGATGTTGACCGGGTGGCCCTGCTCCATGAGCGTCTTGATGAGGGCGGCGCCCTTGATGCCCATGGCCGCCGAGAGGTCCTTCACCGTTATGGGCAGAGTGACCTGGATCTTCGCCGGCTTCTCCGTGGTCGCCGCAGCAGAAACCGTCCCGTCCCTTCTTCCCCTGGGCCTTCCGCCCATGCGGCGGCGTCCGCCTCCGAATCGCGGCCCGCTCTCGTAGAGGTCCTCGCGCGTGGGGAAGTAGCGCTTCCGGGTCGGCTCCTTCTCCTTTTCTTTTTCCTTCTCCTTTTCCTTGGGATCGCGGGTCTTATCCCACTCTGCGGCGGGCTTCACCGCGCCCGTGGATGCCTCGGGGCGGCCGGGTCCGGAGTGCCCGGGTCCGGGGAAGCCCGGGCGCGGCGGGCGCGGACCGTAAGGAGTTGGCGCTCCGCGCGGCGGCCCTCCGGGTGCGCCGCCGAGGGGCGGCTTCATGTCGGGCCGTCCCGGTTGCGGCGGGCGAACGGGCGCGGGAGGCGGCTTCGGCGGCGTCTTCGGCTTCTTTCGCTCGCGGATGATCGCCGCCACGGAGTCGGGGATGTTCGACATGTGGCTCTGCACGTTGTGGCCTTGCGTGCGCAAGAACGCGATCAGGTCCTTGCTCGGCATGTTGAGCTCTTTGGCGAGAAGAAAGATTCTTACGGCCACGGGATTTTCCTTGGTTCTGATCTCTAAGAGCCCCGCCGCCATCAAGGCGGCTCGCCCGGATCACCGGGCCCCGCTCTGCCCGACGCCGCCTTGCGGCGTCAAGTAGTCACGTGTCACGTCACGTATCACGCGCGCTCAGCGGGGCGTCTTTCCCCGCGGCTGCCGCGTCCTCCTTCCCTGTCCCCGGTCTCTTCTCGTCCTCTTCAGGTTCCTGTTCCGGCTCCGGCTCCTCTACCTGTTCTACCTCTCCATCGCCCTCGCCGGCCTCGTCCTGAGCGATCTCCGCCGGGGACTCTTCCCCCGAATCTCGGACTTCCTCCTCCAGGGTTGCGCTCTCCCCGGAATCCGAGGCCGGGACCTCCTCTCCGGGCGCGGCGTCGGACTCCGCTCCGGTCGAGGCTTCCTCGGCCGCGGGCTCGGGAGAAGCGGCGCGCTCCTCGAGGGCACGCTCGGGGAACACGCCCTCCGCCGAGAGGGGAACTCCCTCCTCGGGCATGCCTCCCTTGCGGAGCTTCTCGATGTCCGCGTCGGAGACGGTGACGATATCGAGGTCCCACTTGGCGAGCTTGGATGCGAGCCTCACGTTCTGGCCCCGCTTCCCGATGGCGAGCGACTGCTGATCCGGCTTCACGTAGATCAGCGCCTTCCTGGCCTCGAAGTCGAGGTCCATGGTGGAGATCTCGGCCGGCTTCAGCGCGTTCATGATGAGGACCTCGATCGACTCGTTCCAGCGCACGATGTCGATCTTCTCGCCGAAGAGCTCGTCGACGATGTTCTTGATTCGCGACCCCCGCACGCCGACGCAGGCCCCCACACAATCCACGTTGTGGTCGTAGGTGGTCACCGCGATCTTGGTGCGATAGCCGGGCTCGCGGACGATGTCCATGATCTCGATGACCTTCTCCGCGATCTCGGGAACCTCCAGCTCGAAGAGGGCCTTGACGAGGAGAGGGCTCGTCCTCGAGAGCGTGATCTTCACCCGATTCGTGTTCTTCTTGAGGTCCTTCACGAGGACCTTGATCCGTTCGCCGACCCTGAACTTCTCGCCCGGCGCCTGCTCGCTCCGGGGCAGGATTCCCTCCACCTTGCCGAGGTTGATGATGAGGTTCGGCCCCTCCATGCGCTGGACGAGGCCGGTCACGAGCTTCCCCACCTTGTCCTCGTACTCGCCGTAGATCTTGTCCCGCTCGGCTTCCCGGATCCTCTGGAAGAGGAGCTGCTTCCCGGTCATCGCGGCGATCCGTCCCAGATCGTCCACGATCATTTCCTTATCCTGGTCGACGACCTTCATGGCACCCGTGATGCGGTCGATGACCACGCGGATCGTCTCCGACTCGCCGACCTTCTTCTTGACGGCCGTGAGGACCGACGCCTCGATGGCCTCGAAGATGACCTCCTTCTCGATGTCCTTGTCCCGGTGGATGGTGTCCACCAGTCGAAGAATCTCACCATTCATCGATGGGCCGCTCCTGAGAGATCTCCGGTGTCCAGGCTAACCGGGGGCAGAGAACCCGCACGGAACCCTGCCTTGTGAGGTATCGAAAGGATTGAGGACGAGTTCAGTAAACCTATCCCTGGATAGCGGGTAAAGATATTCGTCGTGAAGAAAACCGCAACCGGAGCCGACACCGCGGCCTTCGAGCCCGAAGGCCTCGTGACACGAGGTCCCGGACCGCGGTTTCAAGCCCGGCCGGCAAGCCCGTAAGAGCTTGCCATTCATGAGCTTGGAGCCGTCTCTGGCGAATCTAGCCATTGTAGGAACAAGGCCCTGCCTGTCAAGGCAAAACGAACGGCCGGGGCCCATCCGAAACCCCGCTCCCTCGCGGCCGGGGAAAGTCGTTCTCCTCTTTCTCAAGGCGCCGCGCCCTGGACTCGTGAAGACGCGTCTCGCCGGCTCCGTGGGGCCGCACGGGGCGGCCGAGCTCCAGCGGGCCTTCGCGGCCGACCTCCTCGAGTGGCTCGCGGCGCTCCGGGGAGTGGAGCGGCGCATCGTGTTCGCACCGGCCGATGGCAGGGAGGACTGCGCCCGGCTCCTCCCCACGGGCGCCGGGGGCAGGTTCCGCTGGGAGCCCCAGGTGCCGGGGGACCTCGGTGCGCGGCTGTCGGCCGCCTTCTCCTCGGCCTTCGAGGGAGGCGCCGGGCGAGTGATCGCGCTCGGGGCCGACGCGCCCCTACTCGGCCCCGGCATCGTTCGTCGTGCCTTTCGTACCCTGGCCCGGCGCGACTCCGTACTCGGCCCTGCCAGGGATGGAGGGTATTATCTGGTCGGCCTCCGGCGGGCGGAGCCTCGGATCTTCGAGGGCATCCCGTGGAGCACTCCGGCC
>Ga0075420_100004420_pt1 | contig 12292 bp, 11 predicted proteins | sample SoiMetdeltSBSDD4_FD_75296 | JGI IMG/M metagenome (GOLD analysis project Ga0075420, IMG submission 75296) | Bulk soil microbial communities from a Populus tree surrounding site in Tennessee, USA - Soil MetaG P. deltoides SBSDD4 | ecosystem: Environmental > Terrestrial > Soil > Tree plantation... | reverse complement strand
CCAATCTTCCGAATGCCATCGGCCCGGCGAATCCCATTCCACGTCTGCTCGAGATCCGCGGGCTTGATGTCCCCCGCGACGATGCGGCTGCCGGCGAGACCACGGCCAAATGCCACGCCCTCCTCGTGCGCCCAGACGACGATCTCGAGCGGATGCCGCGTACGGACTCCGGCAGCATCGCACGCTTCGACGACACCAAGAGCCGACAGCGACCCGAGATCGCCGTCGAAATTGCCACCGCTCGGCACGGAGTCGATGTGTGATCCGAACAGGATGGGCCGCTGTTGTGGATCGCCGCCGGCGCGCCGGGCGAAGATGTTGCCCGCGGGATCGATGCGTGGCTGGAGTCCGGCGCCCCCCATCAATTTCATGACGTATTCGCGCCCTTGAACATCTGCGTCCGAATACGCGACGCGGCTGACACCGCTGGCAAACGTGCCACCATCCGGCCGCCCGAAGACACTGAGCTCCTCGAGGCGCCGCCGCAACGCCGCGCCATCCACGCGCGGCGCCCGCCCCTGAACAAGCATCGGGCGCAGTGCCGCGGCCGCGGCAAGGGATGCGACAAACGCGCGGCGAGTCATACGAGCCACGACAGTCTTATAACACCGTTGGCGGCGCCCCGCCTCGCGAAACCATGGCAAGCCATAGCACGTGAGCACGTCAGCACGTCAGCACGTAACCACGTCGGCACGTAACCACGTCGGCACGTAACCACGTAAGCACGTAGTAGCATCTTGTAACGGATGCCCGACCATTCGCTGCTGGCCGATCTCGTCGTCACCTACGCCATTGCCCTGGCTCTCCTCGTCACGCTCGCCCGCCTGCGGGTTCCGGGCATCGTGGCCTTGATGATCGCGGGCGTGGTGGCAGGGCCCAGCGGCATCCGCGTGATCAAGACGCCCGAAGAAGTCGAGATGCTCGCGGAGGTCGGCATCGTCCTGCTGCTCTTCACCGTCGGGCTGGATTTTTCGCTAGCGGCCATGCGGCAGATCTGGCGCACCATCCTCTCGGCTGGCGCGCTGCAGATCGCCGGCACCGCGGCCGCCGTCGCCGTGGTGCTTCCGTTGACGCTGAAGGTCTCGTTTCAGCTCGCGCTCTTCATCGGGCTCTTCGTTGCGCTCTCGAGCACGGCAATCGTCCTCAAGGGGCTCGCCGAGAGGAATGAACTGGCCTCGCCACATGGCCGCGTGACGGTCGGCATACTCCTCCTCCAGGACCTGGCGATCGTCCTCATCCTGCTGCTCGTGCCGATTCTCTCCGGGCAAATGACGCTGGCCGCCGTACCGATGGCCCTTGCCCGCGCTCTTCTGGCCATTGCCGCGGTGGCGGGCGGGAGCCGCCTCGTGCTGCCTGCCCTGCTGAGGTTCGTGACCGCCAGCCGGCGCCGCGAAGCGTTCCCGCTTGCCATCCTCGTCGCCAGTGTTGGCACCGCGTGGCTCGGCTCGCTGATCGGCCTCTCGATGGCGGTCGGCGCCTTTCTCGCCGGTCTGATGCTCGCGGAAAGCGAGTTCAGCCATCAGGCCTTCGCGGAGGTTCGCCCGATTCGCGATGTGCTGTCGGGGTTGTTCTTCATCTCGCTGGGCATGTTGATCGATCTGCCGACCGTGCTCAATCAGCTGCCGATCGTGCTGGCCGTTGCCATCGCCATCATCGTCGGCAAAGCGGCCGTGGCGACTGGATCGCTGCTCGCGTCGATGAGCCCGACCCGCGTGGCCATCACCGCAGGAATCGGTCTCGCGCAGGTCGGCGAGTTCTCGTTCATTCTGGGGCGCGCCGGTGTGGACTCCGGTCTGCTGCCGCCGTCGATGTGGCAGACCCTCCTGGGGGCCAGCGTGGCGACGATGGTGGTGACGCCATCGCTGCTGGCGGTTGCGCCATCAGTGGCGTCATGGATTCGATCGCGCGACAGCCGACCGGATGCCGGCGGCATCCCGCCCCTGAAGGGCCATGTGATCATCCTCGGATTCGGCGTCGGGGGCCGTCTGGTCGCGCGATCGATGCGCGATCTCGGCGTTCCGTACCTGATCCTGGAACTGAATGGCGCAACGGTCCGGCGCGCGAAGGCCCAGGGCGAGCGCATCTTCTACGGGGATGCGACCTCACCGGAAAGCCTCCATGCGGCTGGGCTGGAAGAGGCAGTGGCGCTCGTCAGCATGCTGAGCGATCCCGACGCCGCGGAACGCATGGTGAAAACGGTTCGCGTGATATCGCCTACGATTCCAATCGTCGTTCGAACGCGGTATCGAGCCGAGGCGGACATGCTCCTGGTCAGAGGGGCCACGGTGGCCGTGGCAGAGGAGCTCGAAGCGTCGCTCGAGGTGCTTGCGCAGCTGCTGTCGCGGCTCGAGGTCGCTGGCAACGTCATCGAGACGCTGCTGGAGGTCTTCCGGCGGGAGTCGTTGTCCATCCGTCCCGTGCGTGCGCCCCGGGCGATGTTGCAGTCGCTGCCCGAGGCGATTCAGCAGATGCCCATCTCCACCTACCGCCTGGACGAAGGGAAGTGGGCCATCGGCCGCAGCCTGACCGAGATCAACCTCCGCGCCAGCACGGGCGCATCGATACTGGCGTTGCAACGGGGCGCGAGCTACCTCACGGCGCTCTCGCCCGACGAGCGGCTCCAGGAAGGCGACGTGCTGTATATGGTTGGAGATGACAGCGACGTTCTGCTCGCACGTCAGCTGTTGAGCGAAGGCGCCTGATGGTTGCGCTATCATCCGCCGCGAGGAGCATTCCATGCGGCTGAGGTTCTGGGGCGTGCGTGGTTCGGTGCCGTGGGCAACGCCAACCGCAATCGGACACGGGTGCAACACGCCCTGCGTGCAGCTCACCGACGAACGCACCAACTCGGAGCTGGTCATTGATGCCGGTTCCGGGATCGTCGGCACGGGCAGCGCCCTTTCCGGACCGCCCGGTCCGATTCCATTGCTGCTGACGCACTACCACTGGGATCATCTTCAGGGACTTCCGTTTTTCACGGCGCTCTATGAGCCCGGATGGGAACCCACGATCTACGCCCCTGCGCTCTCATCGCACGATCCCAAGTGGATCAGCACGATCTTCCGATCGCCGTTCTTCCCGGTTCCGTACGACCACCTGCCGAACCGGCCCGCCGTACAGGTCATCGATCCGGGGCAATTCAAGATCGGCCCGTTCGAGATCAGCGCGATCACGTTGAACCACCCCGGCGGCGCGCTGGCTTATCGCATCAGGGGGATTCTCGGTGACGTGGTATACGCAACCGACCACGAATTCGGCGACCCGGACTACGACGAACCACTCGGCGAGTTCGTCAAGGACGCTGCGGCGCTGATCATCGACGCGCATTTCACGCCCGATGAGATTCCACGCCACCGCGGCTGGGGGCACAGCGACTGGCGGAGCGGTGCCGAGTTCGCTGCCCAACACAACATTGGCGGCCTCTACCTGTTTCACCACAAACCAGGACGCACCGACCAGGAACTCGTGCGCGTGTGCACTGATGCGCGGCGGATCTTCAGCGCCACTGAAACGGCCAGCGAGGGGGATGCGTTTCAGCTTTGAAAGTGCGCAAGTGCGCAAGTGCGCAGGTGCGCAAGTGCTGCCATAATGTTGACTGAGGTGTTGCATGAAACTACGGTCGATACTGGCCACCGTCAGCGCCATTTGTGGCGCGTTGGTGACGGTGGCGTCGGGGGCCGGGCGACCGGCGCAGGAGAGTGTGGAGTTGAAAATAGGGGATCAGGCGCCCGCATTTGAGCTTCAGGGGTCTGATGGCAAAGTCCATCGACTCGCCGATTACAAGGGGAAGACGGTCGTCCTTGCGTGGTTCCCCAAAGCGTTCACCGGTGGATGAACGATGGAATGCAAGTCGCTCCGTGCGAGCGGCGACGCACTCCGCGCGTTCGATATCGTCCACTTCGCGGCCAGCGTGGATGATGCTGAAACCAACAAAAAGTTCGCGGTGGAAACCGAAGCGGACTATCCAATCCTGAGCGATCCCGAAAAGAAAGTCGCCACTGCCTACGGCGTGCTCGGCGCCTCCGGGTTTGCTTCCCGCTGGACGTTCTACATCGGGCCTGACGGGAAGATCCTCGACATCGACAAGAAAGTCAGCGTCAAGACCGCGGGCGAGGACATCGTCAAGAAGCTCGAGGCGCTCGGCGTCAAGAAAAAGTAGATTACCGAACTGCACGGTGCCTTACAGGACCGCACGGCGCGGGTCGCTCGCCCGCGTCGCTCGCATACTCCAAGGTGCTCGCAGCTAAGGAGTTCCCGCGACTCCTCGTAAGCGGCACGTCGCGTGAAGTCTGGCTGGGCGTGCAGATCCGTCGATTTCTGACCATCGCGGGGATCGTCACCCTGGCGACGATCCTCAACGCCGCGGTTCCACCGGTGCTCAACGGATCGCTCGCCGGCCGTCAGGTCTTTCCAGCTGACAACTGGTGGAATCTCGACATCAGTGGCGCGCCAGTCGATCCGCGCTCCGTGAGCCTGATCGCGTGGATCAGCGGCCGGACCGCATCGAATCCGAATGCGGTGCGCTCGCTGCATCCTGACTTCGGGCCGCCACCGTACGGCATTCCGTACGTGACGGTCGCCGGCGATCAGGCGCGGGTGCCGCTGACGTTCACGGCGTACGGGAGTCAGAGCGACAGCGGGGCAGCCGGTCTGCCTGGATATCCGATGCCCGACGAAGCGAAAGTTCAACCGCATTACATTGAGGGCGACGTGCCGGGCGGCGGAACGTCAGGCGATCGGCACATGCTGGTGGTCGATCGCGATCGCTGGTTGCTCTACGAAACGTTCGCCACGCGATGGAACGCCGGCAACAACCGATGGGAAGCGGACTCCGGCGCCGTGTTCAACCTCGCCACGAACGATCGGCGTCCCGAGGGATGGACGTCCGCAGACGCAGCTGGCCTGGCCATTTTTCCGGGGCTCGTCCGCTACGACGAAGTGTTTGGCAGCGGTGAAATCACGCACGCGTTCAGGGTGACGGCGCGCGCCACCAACGGATACGTCTGGCCGGCTTCCCATGTCGCGGGATCGAATCCGTCAGCGCCACCGATGGGCACGCGCCTGCGGCTCAAGTCGTCTCGCGATATTTCCGGCTTCACGCCGGAGATTCAGCGGATCTTCCGTGCGATGAAGCGCTACGGCCTGATCGTCGCCGACAACGGGTCGGACATGTACATCACCGGCACGATGGACGGCCGGTGGAACAACGACGTCCTGAACCCCGCGTTCCACGCACTCAAGGCAGACGACTTCGAAGTCATCGAGCTCGGATGGGGACGTTCCGGCCGTCCCCGCACCCCAACCGGCTTCCGCATCGTCCGCTGACCCGTCCCGTAGCGTCCGGCTTTAGCCGGACCTCCCGTAGCGTCCGGCTTTAGCCGGACCTCCCGTAGCGTCCGGCTTTAGCCGGACCTCCCCGTAGCGTCCGGCTTTAGCCGGACTCGGGTCACATCCGATACCCAGCTCGATGCGGATAAGGATCAAGGGCAGGGAATCGGCGTCACCGGCTGCACCGGCCCCGGTCCTTTTTCCCCTTCGTAGTAGACGCCTTCCAGGAACAGCCCGGCCGCCGGCGCTGTCAACGCTGCCGGCGTCACACCCGGTTTTGGCGATTCATCGGCGAGAAATGCTCCGGCATCCGGGACGTCGAGCTCGCCGCGGCCGATCGCCGCCAGCACACCAACGATCCGTCGCACCATCTTCCACAGAAAGTGCGAGCCGCGGATGCGAATCAGGATCAGCGCATCGATCTCGACAATCTCGATGCCGTCGACGAGCACGCGCGTCGACTTGTGACGCGGGTCGTCGTCGGTGAACGACGCGAAGTCGCGCATGCCTGCAAACGCGGCGCTCGCCTCGCGCATGGCCGTCACGTTCAGCGGTTCGCGGATCCACCAGACAAACGGCTTGGCGAATGCGGTGCGACGACGGGAGATTTGATAGAGGTAGGAGCGCGAGACCGCATCGTGCCGCGCGTGGAAGCGATGCGGCACTTTCGCAATGGATCGGATGTGAATGTCGGCCGGCAGCTCGTCGTTGATCTGGCGCCGCAGCGGTTCTGGCGCGAGCGATGTGTACAGCTCGAGGTGCGCTACTTGAGCCAACGCGTGGACGCCGGCATCGGTGCGCCCGGACCCATACAGCTCGAAGTCCTGGCGCCGGCTGATCTCACGTATCGCCCGATCGATCTCACCCTGGACCGTGCGAGCGTTCTTCTGGATCTGCCAGCCACTGTATCGAGTCCCTGCGTACTCGATCAGGAGCCTGAAGCGCGGCATGCACCAGTATGGACCAGGAACTGCGTCAGACGGCGCTGGCGAAGGCGCCCTGCACCCAGGCGAGCGCCGCGCTGGCGATCGCGGTGTCCTGAAAACCCACACCGGTAAGATCGGCAATCGTGATCTCGCGATCAGCCGTCCGCCCCGGTTTGCGACCGGCGACGATCGCGCCCAGCTCCGCATGCACGTCATTGCGCGTGAGCAGCCCGGCATCCAGTGCATGTTTCAGCTCGCCGAAGGCGGCACACTGCGCGAACCGATCGACCACGACGAGGTCCGCCGAGTCCAGGCATTCAGCCATCAGTTCCTGTTTGCCAGGTGAGTCCGAGCCGAGCGCGGTGACGTGCACGCCCTCTTTCAACCACTCGGCAGACACCAGCGCTTTCCGCGATGGTGTCGCCGTGATCAGCACGTCGGCCGATCGGCAGACGTCTTCAGCTGATGACGCGGCAACCGCCTCGAAGCCTTCTGCCGACATCTCCGCACAGTACCGCTCGAGATTGGAGCGGTTAGGGCTCCACGCGATGACACGGTGGAATCGCCTGACCGTCGCCAGGCACCGGACCTGCTGCCTCGCCTGCACCCCCGATCCGATGACGCCGACGATCTGGATGAACTGCCGTGCGAGCAGGTCGGCCGCAAGCGCGCCAGCGGCCGCGGTCCGGATGTCGGTCAGGAAGCCGTTGTCGAGCAAGAGTGCCGTCGGCAGCCCGGTCGCCGCGTCGAACAGCGTCATCAGGCCAGAGCCGCTGGGAAGTCCCTTCGCCGGGTTGTCGAAGAACCCGGACGCGACCTTCACGGCGACGTGCGGGACACCCTCGATGTACGCGGTCTTGACGTGAAATTCCCCGCGCGCCGATGGAATGTCGAGGTTGATCACAGCCGGTACCCGGGTGCGTCCTTCGCCGTCGGCGCGAAACGCCTCGCGCATCACAGCGACAGCGCGCTCGGGTGTCACTGCCGCACGCAGCGCCGATTCCTCGATGATGGGGATCATGCAGGTTCTCGATTGGGCTTTCGACCCTTCGCAAGAAAAATGGTGATCGCGGCTTTCGTGCCGCACTCGGATGTGGGCGAACAGATCTCGTGCGTGTCGCCGACCGACACGTCGTCGAGCCCCGCCGCGCGGAACCAGTCAGCGACCGCGCCGCGGTCGAACCCCAGCCAGCGATCGTGCTGTTCGATTCGCAACCATTCGTGCGTGTGCGAATCGGCGTCGGTGATGACGAGGGTGCCGCCTGGTTTCAACGCGCGGGACATCTCCTTGATTGCCGCGGCGGGATCGGGCGCATGGTGCAGGACCATGTTCGCGAGCACGGCGTCCGCTTCGCCATCCTTCAGGGGCAGACCATCGGTTTCGCCGCGACGTGATTCGAACGGACGGCCGCGAAACCGCTCCGACACTCTGGCGAGCATGCCGTCGGAGTTGTCGACGCCGATCACGGTCGCGCCTGCATCGAGCGCGGCTTCGGCGATGAAGCCTGTGCCGGTGCCGATGTCGGCCACCACAAAGCCGGGACGCACGCCGGCCGCCTGAACCGCGGCCTGCCGGACCCCCTCGCCAAAGAAGGTCTTGCGCATGTCGTCCCACTTGTCGGCGACCTGATCGAAGTACTCGCGTGTGTGATCCATGCGTTCCTCTCTCTGACGGCAGAACTGCGATCAAGGTTTACCGCGGATCGGATCCGCCCAGACGTTTCAGCGGTTCGGGATGACGGCGACGGCGTCGATCTCCACGCGCAGTCCGGCACCCGGCAGCCCCGAGACCTCGACCGTTGTGCGTGCCGGGCGATGCGCGCCGAACATCCGCGCGTAGACCTCGTTCATCTTCGGGAACTCTTTCATGTCTACCAGGAATACGCCGCAGCGAACCACGTGTTCCAGGCTGGAGCCCGCCGCGTTGAGGATTGTCATGATGTTGCGCAGTGCCTGTTCGGTCTGGGCTTCGACATCGGCGGCCAGCGTACCTGAGCTTGGGTCGCGGCCTGCCTGACCTGACACGAACACCAGGTTTCCAACGACCATACCAGGGGAATAGGGACCGACAGGAGTCGGGAGCCCGGTTGCAGTGACAGGAGTGAGCGGCGCGGATGTGTGCATCCGCCGATGCTATGGCAGTTCAAGACGAGGGTTCAAGCGTTCACGACGGGGGTTCATGACGGGGGTTCATGACGGGGGTTCATGACGGGGGTTCACGACGGGAGTTCACGACGAGGGTTCACGACGTTCACGTTCGATGGGGGTTCATCACGAAGGTTCCCGCTCAGAACCGGCGCCCGTGAACGCATGTGAGCCCGTTGGACCCCCCGATTGAACCGCCGTCACTCCCCCCGTCGCGAACCCTCGTCATGAACTCTCGTCCTGAACCCTCGTCCTGAACCCCCGTCGTGAACCCTCGTCCTGAAGCCGTCATGACCCGGAGCGTTCCCTGGCGGGCGGTCCAGGCAAAGATCAATTCGTTGTTCGCGAACGCCAGCCGCGGATAGCCGCTGGTTCGTCCGCTCTCGATGCCGGCAACGCTGATTGGCGCGGACTTCTTTCCGGACGGCTCGACGTGCCGGACGCGAAACTGCGCGCGATCCTGGTCGACCTCGATCCACGACGCAGCCGCTGAGCCATCAGGCAGCAGCTCGATATCCACGCGTCCGAGCGACGCCACGTCGTCGAGGCGGATCGGCGGACCGAACGTCCGTCCTGCGTCTTTCGAAAACGCCACGAACGAGCGGCCCTCGTCGTTCTGAACCGTGAACCACGCCGCAGCCACATTCGATCCGCGCGCGCTGAGGACGGGACCGTTGACGGGGCACGCGGGCACCTTCCACCCATCCTGATGCAGCGGCACCGGCTGCGTCCATTTGCCACCCTCGAGGCGGGCGATCGCGATATCGCGCACTTCTTCCGGGCTCCGGTCGCGGAAAGCGGCGATCACGCCGTCGGACGTCGCCACCGCGCTTGTCGGACAACACTCGCAGACCCGGACGTCGAGCGGGACTTCAGCTCCTTGCCTGCCGTCGTTTCCAAACGACGTGAAGCGAAGAGACATGTCGCCACTGCCGTGGCCGGCATGTTCGCCTTTCATCGCGCGTCCGTCGAGCCAGACCAATCCGAGCCCCGCGCCCGGCATCTGGAAAAGCGACGCAAAGCCATGTTCGGTATTCGTTCCGTCATGATGTGGCGTCACAGAGGCTGACCACGTCTTGCCCTGGTCCTTTGAAAACGCCAGACGTACGTCGTACGCGTATGTTCCGGGCCCGCTCTTCTGCAGCCAGTGCGCCGCGAGCGTCCCATCGCCAAGCCGGATCACCGACGGCACATCCGCCCAGTTCACGAACCAGTCGGTGCCCGCCGACACCACCCGCGGCTCCGACCACCCCGAAGCCGTGCGCTCGGCAAACTTCAGCGTCGACTTTGGACCCTCTCTTTCGATCCAGCTCAGAATCACGGCGCCGTTCGCAGCACTCAGTTGAGGCTGCGCGCTCTCCGCCATCGCCGGCGACGCCACTTCGCGGATCGACACCCAACCGCCGGACCGCCCCTGGCTCAATGCGGTGACCGTGAGACCGACGCACAAACACGCAACTACGATGAAGCGCATTAGAACCGATTCTATTTCAGTACCAGTGATCCTTGCCGTGGTTCGTAGTTCGTAGCTCGTAGCTCGAAGAGCCATCAAACCGTAGTGTCCGGCTTCAGCCGGACCACGGACCACGGACCACGAACTACGAGCGACGGCACCTGACAACAGTATGAAATGTGAAATACTTGACATTCCCATCATGGGAAGGTTGACACTAGAGGCATGGCCAGGACCCCAATGCTCGCGCTGGCGGACGCCAGGCGCGCCGGCTTTTACAACATCGGACAGGCCGCGCAGGCATCAGGCGTGTCAGCCAAGATGATCAGGCATTACGAATCGCTGGGCTTGCTGAAGCAGCCGAAGCGCACCGACGGTGGTTACCGCATCTATGACGATGCGGATGTGCATACGCTGCGGTTCGTGCGGCGCGCGCGCGATTTGGGGTTTTCGGTGAAGGAGATCGAGAGGCTGCTGGGGCTCTGGCAGAATCGCCGGCGCGCGAGCGCTGACGTCAGGCGAATCGCTCAGCAGCATATCGTCGATCTCGACCGGAAGATCGACGAGCTGCAGAGCATGCGGCGCTCCCTCGAGCACTTGATCAACGGCTGCCACGGCGATCAGCGGCCCGATTGCCCGATTCTCGACGATCTTGCAGGGACGGGTGCCGAAGCGCCTGGCGCCCGCCAGCGCGAGCATTAATGATGGCTAAACGATTCGAGATGGTCGAGGCACCGCCGAAGCCTGAGAACTCCGCGATCGATCCGGTGTGCGGCATGACCGTCGATCGCGATCATCCCGCGGCGACCTGGGACTATCACGGTGAGCGGTATTACTTCTGCAATCCCTCCTGCCTGACGCGGTTCAAGGCCGATCCGGAGTCGTTTCTGACATCCGCGACGAAGACCATGGATCCGGCGCCGGCCGGCGCGCAGTACGTGTGCCCGATGGATCCCGAGGTGCGTCAGAGTCAGCCGGGAGCCTGTCCGAAATGCGGCATGGCGCTCGAGCCGGACCTCGCCTCCGCGCCGATGGAACGGATCGAATACACGTGCCCCATGCATCCGGAGATCGTTCGAGATCAGCCGGGTTCGTGTCCGATCTGTGGCATGGCGCTCGAGCCGCGAACCGTCTCGCTGCTCGATGCGGAGAACCCTGAGCTGACCGACATGACGCGGCGATTCTGGATCGCTGCGCTGCTCGGGCTGCCTGTGTTCCTGCTGGCCATGGGCGACATGATCCTGGGTATGGGCCTTGGCGGCCGCATCGATCCGCGCATCACGAACTGGATTGGCCTGGCGTGCTCCACGCCGGTCGTACTCTGGGCAGGCTGGCCGTTCTTCCAACGCGCGTGGGCGTCCGTCGTCAATCGCCACGCGAACATGTTCACGCTGATTGCCCTGGGTGTTGGCGCGGCGTATCTCTTCAGCATCGCCGGCACGATCGCACCAGGTCTCTTCCCCGACGGTTTTCGCGTACACGGTGTCGTCGAGACCTACTACGACACCGCCGTGGTGATCACCGTGCTCGTCCTGCTCGGTCAGGTCCTCGAGCTGCGTGCGCGCGGCCGGACGAGCGCCGCCATCCGGCAGCTGCTCGGTCTCGCGCCGAAGACCGCGCGTGTGATCCGCAACGGCGAAGAGATCGATGTGCCGCTCGCGACGGTCAAGGTCGGCGACGTGCTTCGTGTCAGGCCGGGTGAGAAGGTCCCGGTCGACGGGCATGTCCTGGAAGGCCGGACCTCTATCGACGAGTCGATGCTGACCGGCGAGCCGAACCCGGTGGAGAAGGAAACCGGCAGCCAGGTCACCGGCGGCACGATCAATGGGACGGGCAGCATCACGTTTCGCGCCGAGCGGGTCGGCAACGAGACGCTGCTGGCGCAAATCGTCCGCATGGTCGGCGAAGCGCAGAGAACGCGGGCGCCGATCCAGCGGCTCGCCGACGTGACCGCCGCTTATTTCGTGCCGGTTGTGATCGTCGTCGCGATCGTCGCCCTCGTCGCGTGGTCGTTGTGGGGTCCGGAGCCGCGCCTGGCGCACGGTTTTGTCAATGCCGTTGCCGTGCTGATCATCGCGTGTCCGTGCGCGCTCGGTCTCGCCACGCCGATGGCCATCATGGTCGGCACGGGCCGTGGCGCCGCAGCGGGCGTGCTCATCAGGAACGCTGAGGCGCTCGAGAAACTCGAGAAGGTCGACACGCTCGTCGTCGACAAGACCGGCACGGTTACGGAGGGAAAACCGGCGCTGGCCCAGATTCTCGCTGTTGCTCCGTTAACCGAGAGCGAGCTGTTGCGCCTTGCCGCAGGCCTCGAACTTGGCAGCGAACACCCGCTTGCATCCGCAATCGTGGCGGGCGCGAAGGCGAGAGGGATAACGATTCCTGTGGCGTCAGAGTTCTACTCGGTGACGGGCCGCGGAGTCACCGGGAAAGTCGAGGG
>Ga0075420_100004417_pt1 | contig 12294 bp, 9 predicted proteins | sample SoiMetdeltSBSDD4_FD_75296 | JGI IMG/M metagenome (GOLD analysis project Ga0075420, IMG submission 75296) | Bulk soil microbial communities from a Populus tree surrounding site in Tennessee, USA - Soil MetaG P. deltoides SBSDD4 | ecosystem: Environmental > Terrestrial > Soil > Tree plantation... | reverse complement strand
CGTCCGATGCGCGCGACACGGGTGGCAGCCATGCGTGCCAGCAGCGAACAGATAAGCACGATGGTTACGAGCACGAGTGCGCCTGCCCAGGCCTGCCGATGCCAGTCTTCATAGGGGGAAATAGCGTACGTAAATACCTGGACCGTAATCGATGAGACCGGCTCGGTCAGGTTCGATGAAAAGAAGCGATTGTTGAATGACGTGAAGAGCAAGGGCGCCGTTTCTCCTGCCACCCGCGCCAAGGCGAGGACGATGCCGGTGATGATGCCGGGGAGCGCCGCCGGCACGATCACGGTCGCGACGGCACGGGCCCGCGTCGCACCGAGCGCCAGGGCGCCCTCTCGGAGGGTGCCGGGCACCAGCAGGAGGAGTTCTTCGGTCGTTCTCGCGATGATCGGGATCATCATGATGCCGAGCGCAAGCCCACCGGCGAGCGCACTGAACTGTTTGAATGGCAGCACGGCGATCCCGTACGCAAAGACACCGATGACGATCGACGGGACGCCGTTCAGCGTGTCGGCCGCGAAACGCACGAGCGACGCGAATCGCGTCCCTGGATACTCGGAGAGATACACCCCGCTCATGACCCCGATCGGCACGGCCATCAGCGCCGCCAGCCCGGTCAAGATCAGCGTGCCGACAATGGCGTTGGCCATCCCACCGCCCGCTTCCCCGACCGGCTTCGGCATCTGGGTGAAGAAGTCCAGATCGAGCGCCTGCACGCCCTGGCTAACCACGAAGAAGAGAATGAACGCCAGTGGCACCAGCGCCGCCACCACCGACAGCGCACAGGCGCCCACAAAGAGCGACGATACGAGAGAGCGGAAGGCGGTCCGGCTCATGCCGCCCTCGCCGGTGACCGCCGTGCCATCGCCCAGATCAGCCCGCGCGAGAGCCCGTTGACCATCAGCGTGATGATGAAGAGGACGAGGCCGATCTCGACGAGCGCTGACAGGTACAACTCGTCCGCTGCCTCCGTAAACTCGTTGGCAATGACCGCCGCCATCGTGTACTGGGGCGCGAAGAGCGATGCGGATACCCGGGGGTTGTTGCCGATCACCATGGTTACGGCCATGGTCTCGCCGAGTGCCCGTCCGAATCCAAGCATGATGGCGCCGACGATTCCCGTCCGCGCATAAAACACGGCGGCGCGGATGGCCTCGAAGCGCGTGGCGCCGAGCGCATAGGCGGCTTCGCGCTGTGTGAGCGGCACCGTCCGGAGCACCTCGCGCGCGACGGCCGAGGTGAACGGAACCACCATGACCGCGAGAATCAGCGCCGCCGCGAGCATGCCGACACCGAGCGGAGGACCGGAGAAGATGGGCAGGCTGCGGAGGACGTCTGGCAGCGCCGTCTCCATCTGCCGCACCGCGGGCACCAGGACGAAGATCCCCCACAGTCCGTAGACGATGGATGGGATGGCGGCCAGTAGTTCGGTTAGAAACGTGAGGGGCGCACGAAGAACGGGCGGCGTCAGCTCCGAGAGAAAAATGGCAATGCCAAGGGAGATGGGCGCCGCCAGCATCAAGGCCAGCACCGACGAGTAGAGCGTGCCCCAGATGAAGGGCAGGGCACCGAACTCGCCAGAGACCGGATCCCAGATGCTCGTTCGCCAGAAGTCCAGCCCGAAGCGCTCGATCGACAGCCAGCCCTGTCGGGTCAGCTCGAACGCGATCGCGCCGACCACGGCGACCAGCGCCAGTGCAAACGCACCGACGACGAGACGGAATCCGAGGTCAGGCGAGCGCATACGCTGAGGGCGTCGTTGGAACTAGGAAACCTTGATCCGGCCGAGCGCCTTCAATTCAAGGTCCACCACGTTCGGCGGCAGGCGCGCGTATCCGAGTTCGGTGGCGAAGGCTTGTCCGTCGGTCAGAGCCCAGCGCATGAAGTCCACCATGGCCTTGGACTTGGCCACGTCCTGCGGTGCCTCGTAGAGGAGGATCCAGGTGAACGACGCGATGGGGTAGACCCCTGCGCCGCCCGCGTCTGTAATGGAGACGCGGAAGTCGGCTGGCATGTTGGCGGCGGCCTCCGCGGCCGCTTTGGTGACGGAGTCGATCGACGCCGTCACAAACTCGCCGGCGGAGTTTTGAACCGCACCGAACGCGATCTTGTTCTGGAGCGCGTAGATGAGTTCGACGTAGCCAATCGAACCCGGTGTTTGTGACACAAGCCCCGCAACACCTTCATTGCCCTTGCCGCCGACGCCGACCGGCCACATCACCGACGTTGCCACACCAACGGTGGACTTGAACGTAGGTGACACCTTCGCGAGATAGTCCACAAACACGTAGGTCGTCCCCGAACCGTCCGAGCGGTGGACGACCGTGATGTCTGTTGCCGGAAGTTTCATGCCAGGATTCAGCTTGGCCAGCGCGGCATCGTTCCACTTCGTGATCTTGCCGAGGATGATGTCGGCCAGGACCGGTCCGCTGAACTTCAGTCCGGTCGTGATGCCCGGGACGTTGTACACCGGCACAACCGCGCCGAGCACGGTGGGCAGGTGAAGAATGGGTCCAGCGGCTCCCTTCATCTGCTCGTCGGTCATGGGACCGTCCGTAGCACCGAAGAAGACAGTCTGGTTCGACACCTGGCGTATGCCGCCACCCGAACCAATCGGCTGATAGTTGATCTGTACCGCTGGGTTCGCCTTGCTGTATTCGGCGAACCATTTCGAGTAAATCGGGTTCGGGAACGTCGCGCCCGCTCCATTGATCTGCCCGGTGGAGGCGCTGGCCGGTGCCGCCGTTGACGCGGGCTGGCTTGAGCTGCCTCCGCCGCACGCGGCGGCGAGCGACACGTACAGGAGCACAGTAAGGAGACGGCTGTCGAACATCATGCCGTCCACGCTAGCGGAAGGGAATTTCGCGTCTGTTACCGCGATGTTAATTCGGTGTTACGCGGCCAACGTGGCTTGTCGTCGTTCTGGGCGGCCTGGACATGGACGTGTCGGTGGCCACTTCGACGCGAACGGGCTTGCCGAGGAGCTCCGCGAAGGGCTCGATATGCCGGTTCGCCGCCCACAGCTCGAGCTCGGCGTCTCCGGACGTCGTGGCACGGATGACGGCTCCGCCATTTCCATTCGTGAATTCAAGACGAGTGACGACCTGCGCATGACCCCGGTCGAGGCTTTCGGCCACGCGAAGAATCGAGGCCAGCGCGCGAACGGCGGGGCGGAGCGGTGGCGGCAGTTGCGCGTATTCTTCGTGGGCCTTCTTCGGTGTGCCGCGGCGGTGGTACCGGGCGATGAGGGCGATGACGGCGATTTCGTCCGGGTCGAAGCCTCGCAGATCCCCGTTCAGGATCAGGTAGTGGGAGTGTCGATGGTGGCGCTGATAGCTGATGTGCACGCCGATGTCGTGCATGAGCGCTGCGTACTCCAGCCACTCGCGTTCACGATCCGCGAGGCCGTGGACGGGACGCGTCTGATCGAAGAGCGCCAGCGCCAGCATCACCACCTGCTGGGCGTGCTCGGCTGAATAGTTGCAGCGCTCGGCCAGTTCGACGGTGCTGCGACGGCGCACGTCAGGGATTTGATCGGTCTGCGCGATGTGTCTCGTGTTGGAGCGGATGTAGTCGAGCACGAGTCCTTCACGCAGCGCGAGATCGCAGAGAGTCAGTTCGTCTGCGCCGAGGCGTTTCAGGATCGTGTCGAGCAGGACCGAACCGGCTACGTCGAGGTCAGCCCTGCGAGGGTCCATGCCCGGAAGCTCACGCCGGCCATCGAGGGGGAGGCCGACGAGCTCCTTGCGGAGCCGGCGAATCTGTTTGGCTGGCACACGAAGATTGCGAACTTCTGACGGAGGCATGCCACCGGCCGGCGTGGCCGCCATCGCACCCAGGCTGAGAATGGTTCCCGACGTGCCGATCACGCGGTCGAATCCGGCGACCACCAGTTCATCGCAGTAGTCGCCGACCTCATTGAGGATGTGTTTGTTCAGTCGCTCTTCGTCGCGATCGCTGAGAGGATCGCTTCGGACGAATCGCTCGGTCAGGCGTATGACGCCCAGTTTGAAACTGCGCGCCGATTGAACGGAGGTGCCGGAGCCGAGGGTGATCTCGACGCTTCCCCCGCCAATGTCGATCACGACGGCACGTCCTCCGCCGATGTCGACACCGTAAACTGCCGCCTGATGAATCAGGCGCGCTTCCTCCGCGCCCGGGATGACACCGGCGCGGATGCCGGTTGCTTCTTCGATCCGGGTGAGGAACTCACCGCCGTTTTTGGCTTCACGCACCGCGCTCGTCGCCGCCGCCAGGATCTCGTCGACACTGTGGGCGACGGCGAGACGCTTGAACCGGGCCAAAGCCTCCAGCGCAGCGTCCATAGCTTCGACCGTCAACTGGCCGCCATCGAGACCGCCGGCTCCCAGCCGCACCATGAGTTTCTCGCTGTCGATGACCTCGAACGACAGGTCCGGGCGCACCCGGACTACGATCATGTGGACCGAGTTGGTGCCTATGTCGATGGCCGCAAGCTGCATGATTGGATGAAAGTCATTACACCATGACCCGAAACACCCTCGAGCTCTATCTCGTCCGACACGCCATCGCGGCCGACCGTGGCAAGGCCTGGCCAAACGATGACGCTCGTCCACTGACGCGGGAGGGCATTCGTCGTTTCAAAGACGTCGTCAAAGGCCTCGTCAGGCTGGACGTCGAGTTGGACCTTATCCTCACAAGCCCGCTGACTCGGGCGGAACAAACGGCGGAACTCCTGTCCGCCGGCCTTCGAGGAAAGCCCACGCTCAAGGTGGTGAAGGCTCTCGCGCCAGGCACACCGCCGGCTGATGTGGTCTCGGCGCTTTTCGGTTCGGCCAAGCAGCGACGTCTGGCTGTCGTAGGCCACGAACCGGATCTCGGCCAGCTCGCCGCCTTCCTCATCGGGATTCGTCGGCCAATCCTGTTCAAGAAGGGCGGAGTCTGCCGCATCGATCTGCCCGCCGTGATGGTGCGATCACGGGGCACGCTCATCTGGTTTGCCACGCCGAAGCTCCTGCGCCTGATTGGTCGTCCCTGACCGTTTGTTTACACAAACGTTACGCCCAGTGTTGATCACAAGGGGAGGTAGCTGGAGTACAAGATCGATCCTCTCATTCTGACTAGGATCAGACATGTTCACCTTGCGTCTTCGTAACGCCGCCCATATTCGCGAATTTGCCATTTTCGACACCGGGCCCTCGGGATGGGAGGTGCGAGAAGAGGTTGACAGTCAGGTAGTCCGGCTCGCTCGGTACTTCGACTGGCACCGCGTCGAACGGGCCCAACGCGAGTTCGAACGTGAAGTGGTTGCGCTTCGACAGATGGGCTGGATCGAGGGTTAGGTCAGGGTTGGCTTTCGTCACACCGGTCTGATACCGTGACGATTGTGACCCTTGATACAGGGTCACCCCCCATATGGAGACAACCGCAGAGGTAGCCGTCGATGAACGGCCAAGGCGCCGCTCCCGTAGCAGCGTCCCTCCCGCGGGAGCGCGCCCGAACGGGGAGGCGCCCTCGAGCAATCTCAAGGAGCATGCCCTTTACTCGAACCGCGAGCTGAGCTGGCTCGAGTTCAACCAGCGCGTCCTCGCGCAAGCGCTCGATCCTTCGCATCCACTTCTCGAGCGCGTCAAGTTTCTCGCCATCTCTGCGAACAACCTCGACGAATTTTTCATGATTCGTGTCGCGACCACGCAGAAGAAGCTGCGTGAGGGGATCGATGATGTCGGGGCGGACGGCTACGGTACACAGGCGCAGTTGACAGCGATGTGGGAGCGGTCGCTGAAGATGCTCCAGGATCAGGCCGCGTGCTGGTCCGATCTGCGCGGGCAGCTCGAAACCGGAGGCATCCGGCTGGTAGAGCCTCAGGACTGGTCCGAGGCTGTTCGCCTCCATCTCGAGGAGTATTTCCTGCGCGAGATCTACCCGGTTCTCACGCCGCTTGCCTTCGACCCGGGCCACCCGTTTCCACTGATCTCGAATCTCAGCAAGAACCTCGCGGTGGTCGTACGCCACCGCGGCCGCATGAAGTTCGCCCGCGTGAAGGTGCCCAGCGTCCTCCCGCGGTTCGTCCCGATCCCCGACGCGCTGGCCCCTTCACCAGGGCTCTCGTTCGCGTACCTCGAGGACGTGATTCGCGCCAATGTCCATCAGCTCTTTCCGGGCACGCAGATCAAAGGCGCGTATTTGTTTCGCGTCGTCCGGGACGCCGACCTCGAGATCGAGCAGGACGAGGCGGACGACATGCTCGAGACGATCGATCGTGGTCTGCGCCAGCTTCCTCGCGGTGCGATTTCCCTGCTGCACGTCGAGGCCGGCATGCCGGATCGCGTGCTGAAGATCCTGGCCGAGAATTTCGAAGTCAGCAACGACACCGTCGTTCGATCGAAGGATCGCCTTGGGATGGCCGACTGGATGGAGCTTGCTCGGATCGAGCGGCCCGACCTTCAGGACGCGCGGCTGGTACAGCGGGTCATGTGGCGCGAAGGCGAGCTCCCGGACGTCATCTTCGATCAGATTCGAAAACAGGATCAGGTGGTCCACCACCCCTACGATTCATTCGAGTCGGTCGAAGCCTTCTTGAGCGCCGCCGCCGACGATCCGCTCGTGGTCGCGATCAAGATCACGCTTTATCGCATCGGCGCCGACCCACCCCTGGTTGGCCTGCTCATTCAGGCGGCGAAGCTCGGGAAGCAGGTCACGGTGCTTGTCGAGTTGAAGGCCCGATTTGACGAGCGCGCGAACATCGAATGGGCCAAGCGGCTCGAAGAGCATCACATTCACGTGATCTACGGGTTTACCGACCTGAAGACGCACGCGAAGCTTTGTCTCGTGGTCCGGAAGGATCCAGACGGAATCCGTCGCTACGTCCACACCAGCACGGGTAACTACAATCCGGAGACTTCGCGGGTGTACACGGACATTGGATTGTTCACGTGCGATCCGGATGTCGTGGCGGATGCGTCGGATGTGTTCAACTACCTGACGGGCTATTCGAATCAGAAGCACTTCCGCCGGTTGCTTATTGCCCCGATCGATCTGCGGTCACGGCTGGAGGAACTCATCAAGCGCGAGGCCGAGCATGCGCTGCAAGGTCGGCCGGCGCGCATCGTCTTCAAGCTGAACGCGCTGACCGACGACCAGATGATCCGCGCGCTTTACCGCGCCTCGCAAGCCGGCGTGGCTATCGATCTGATCGTGCGTGGACCCTGCTGTCTGCGTCCCGGCATTCCGGGGGTGAGCGACCGTATCCAGGTCCGTTCAATCATTGGGCGATTTCTCGAGCACTCACGGATCTTCTGGTTCCTCAATGGTGGAGCCGACGACATCTACATCGGCAGCGCCGACCTCATGGAGCGCAACCTGGATCGCCGTGTCGAGGCGCTGACGCCGATTTGCGATGCCGCTCGCAGGGTGCACCTGCGCGAGATCGTCCTGGCGACCTATCTTCGCGACGATGTGAAGGCGTGGATCCTGGATCCGACAGGACACTATCGAAGTCCTGAGCCTCAAGAGGACATCGCGGACGCGCAACGGGCGCTGCTGGACCATTACGCCGAGGCCACGGAGTAGTCGCTCCAACCCTTGGTGCTCCCAGTCTCAATCATCATCAACCCCATCTCGGGAATCGGAGGGCGGATGGGCCGGGGCGCGGAGCTCCAGCAGTCTGTCACAGCGATGGTCGGGAGCCGCGGGATCGCAGCGGACGTCTGGGTGACCGATGCGCCAGGGCACGCATATGACATCGCAACGAAGGCCGTCGCCCGTGGCGTGAGCACGGTCGTCGCGTGGGGCGGCGACGGGACAGTGAACGAGGTGGCGTCGGCACTGGCGTTTACCGCATCACGCATGGCGATCGTACCGGTCGGCTCAGGCAATGGTTTGGCGCGGCATCTTGCGATTCCGCTCAACCCCGAACGCGCGCTCGATGTGGCATTGGGTTCACACGACACCGTGATTGACGTTGGCGAGCTCGACGGTCGGCGCTTCGTCAATGTGGCCGGCCTCGGGATTGACGCGGCGATTGCGCATTGCTTCGCCGCCGATGGTCTGCGACGACGAGGTTTGCGCCGTTACGCCGAACTGACAATGACCGAGGTGTTTGCCTATCGCAGCCAGGACTGCACGATCGAGGCGAATGGCGAAGCCCTTCGCGTGCGGCCGCTGCTGCTGACGCTCGCGAATGGCAGCCAATTCGGAAACGGGGCGTTCGTGGCTCGCTCTGCAAGAACCGACGATGGACTGCTGGACCTGGTGATCGCAAAGGAGCGCGCGCCACTCGCCGCGTTGCTTCAGGCCCCGATGTTGTTTTTTGGAGGAGCGACCAGGCTGCCAGGCGTGACAACGCGCCAGGTGTCGGAGGTAACCGTCACGTCGGCCGCGCCCATTCCCTATCACGTGGATGGGGAGCCCGGTGTCGGTGGTACGACCGTACGTGCCTGCATCCATCCGCGCGGGCTGCGCGTGATGGTTCCGCGCCCTGCAGCCTAGCCCACGAACCGGTAGCCCAGCCCGACGACCGTTTCAATCTGTCCGCTTGCTCCGCGCAGCTTGCCTCGGAGTCTCCCGATGTGCACGTCCACCGATCGGGTCTCGATTGAGCGGTGATAGCCCCACACCCGTTCGAGCAGCCGGTCACGCGAAATCACGCGGTTGCGGTTTTCAACCAGGAATTTCAACAACTCGAACTCGCGCCGGGTCAGCCGGATGCTGGTGCCGTCCACGGTGACGGACACGGCATCGAAATCCGCAAAGAGACGTTCGCCCCGATATGCGTGAGGCGGCGCTGGCTGCGTGCCCTCCGCGCGACCTCGGCGCAGCAACGCACGCACACGAGCGGCAAGCTCACGCGGACTGAACGGTTTGGTGACGTAGTCGTCGGCCCCGACATCAAGTCCCGTCACCCGGTCGCTCTCGCCGGTTCTGGCGGTCACGATCAGAATGGGGATCGTCGCCGTCTGTGGCCGGCCGCGCAGGATGCGACAGACTTCCAGTCCGCTCAGAACGGGAAGATTGAGGTCAAGGACGATGGCGTCCGGGGGCTCGGCGGCGACGGCCTTGAGCGCGGCGTCGCCGCTGCTGACGACCTCGACGGTCATCTCGTCACCGCGTTCGAGCGTGTGTTTGATCAGGCCCGCGATGTCTTCCTCGTCCTCGACGACGAGGATGCGGGCGTCACGGGAGGATGGCGGAGCTTGCGGTCCTCTGGGGCGATCGATGGCATCTGGCACTGGTTGCACGTGTCCTCCCAATGCAAACCGTATCCCGGTGGCGTTTCCTCACGGTGACGCGCTCGTTAAATATGCGTTACGTCGGTCACCGGCGCGACCGGCCGAACGGCGAGCGGATTGGTGCCGTGCGAGGCAATTCTGGCGGGGGTAAATGTCTGGAAAGGTCTGATAGTATTGCGCGTTCACATGACCGTCACTTCCACTACAAGGCCGCCAGCCGGCGATTCCGGGCCATGGCTGCCAGCAATGCTCTTGCTTTTCGTCGGATCCGGGTGCGCCGCTCTTATCTACGAAGTGGTCTGGTTCCAACTGCTGCAGTTGTCCGTGGGCTCGTCGGCGGTGTCCCTGGGCATCCTGCTTGGCATTTATATGGGCGGGATGTGCCTCGGCAGTCTCCTGCTCCCGAGACGGATCTCGGCGTCACACCATCCCCTGAAGGTGTATGCGTACCTCGAATTGGGTATCGGCGCCTTCGGACTCCTGGTCCTGTTCGCGGTGCCGGTCATTGGCGCAGCCTACACGTCGATTGCCGGGAGCGGAGGCACCACCAGCATCGTCCTGCGCGCCGTCGTGGCAAGCATCTGTCTGATTCCCCCGACGCTCCTGATGGGCGCCACCCTGCCGGCGATTGCACGCTGGGTTGAGACAACGCCGTCCGGCGTTTCCTGGCTCGGGTACTTCTACGGTGGCAATCTGGCGGGGGCGGTGGCGGGGAGCCTCGTGGCGGGGTACTACCTGCTTCGTCTCTACGACATGCCAACCGCCACCTACGCGGCGGTTGCGCTCAACGTGCTGGTCGCTCTCATCGCGTTGGCGCTCTCGCGAGTGGCACCCTACACGCCTCCGTCCACGGTCCCACGACCTGCTTCGGCATCGGGCAATGGAAATGCCCTGGTCTATGTAGCCATCGCGCTCTCAGGGTTTACGGCCCTGGGCTCGGAGGTGGTCTGGACGCGATTGCTCTCGCTGCTCTTTGGCGGGACCACCTATACCTTTGCTCTCATCCTCGCCGTCTTCCTGGTGGGACTCGGGATCGGCAGCACGCTTGGCGCCGAGATGGCGCGTCGCGTGCGCAGTCCACGGATGGCGCTTGGATGGTGTCAGGTGGCTCTGTGCGCGGCCATCGCCTGGGCGGCGCACACAACGGGCGACTCGTTGCCGTACTGGCCGATCAACCCGTCGATTTCCTCGAACCTGATCTACATGTTTCAGTTGGATCTGCTTCGCGGACTCTGGGTGATGCTGCCCGCCGCCATCCTCTGGGGTGCCAGCTTCCCGTTGGCGCTGGGTGCAGTCGCGGCGGAAGGACAGGATCCCGCCAGGCTGGTTGGCGGCGTCTACGCAGCGAACACCGTGGGCGCCATTTTCGGCGCGCTCGTAACCAGTCTTGGGCTCGTCGGCACGGTGGGTAGTCAGGTCGCCCAACAGGTGTTGATCGGAGTCGCGGCGCTGTCGGGCATCCTCATGATCGCCCCCATGAAGATGAGGGGAGAGGGCACGCGTGCGCCGCAGCCGTCCTTCGCCCTCGCGCTCGTGGTCATCGTCGCGCTTTCCTCAGGGTTACTCGCTCGATCGGTTCCACCGCTGCCGGGCATCCTCGTCGCGTACGGTCGTTACGCGGCGACATGGCTCGGGATCAACCAGATCATCTACGTTGGTGAGGGGGTTACGGCCTCGGTGGCCGTATCGCGGACGCCGTCGGGCACGCTCAACTATCACAATGCCGGCAAAGTGCAGGCATCGAGCGAACCTCAGGACATGCGCCTCCAACGCATGCTGGGCCACATCACGACGCTCGTGCCTGCGACGCCAACGAAGGTGCTCGTTATCGGTTGCGGCGCCGGCGTGACCGCTGGAGCCGTCTCGGTCGATCCGCTCGTGAAGGACCAGACAATTGCGGAGATCGAGCCGCTCGTGCCCCGTGCGGTCTCGACGTACTTCGCCGAGCACAACTTCGATGTGGTCCGGAATCCGAAGGTGAAGGTCCATCTGGACGACGCCAGGCATTTCCTGCTGACGACGAAGGAGAAGTTCGACGCCGTGACGTCGGATCCGCTCGACCCGTGGGTGAAAGGCGCCGCGACGCTGTATACGCGTGAGTTCTTCGAGGTCGTCAAGCAGCACCTCAACCCTGGTGGCGTGGTGACGCTCTTCGTGCAGCTCTATGAGAGCAACGAGGAGGCAGTGAAGAGCGAGGTGGCGACGTTCCTCGAAGCGTTCCCGAATGGTGCGGTGTTCGCCAACACCGACAAGGGGATGGGGTACGACCTGGTGCTGTACGGTTCAGTGGAGCCGCGCAAGATCAACGTTGACACGATCGAGGCGCGGTTGCGAGCGCCCGAAAACGCGCAGATTGCCCAGTCGCTCCGTGAAATCGGGATCAACTCCGCGGTGGACCTGTTCGCCACGTATGCCGGCAGCGTAAGCGACATGGGACCCTGGCTTGCCGACGCGCAAATCAATACGGATCGCAACTTGCGGCTGCAGTTTCTCGCCGGTCTCAGTTTGAACGTGTATCGGAGCGACCCGATCTACAAGAAGATGATCGTAGACTCGAGGTACCCGGAGAAGCTCTTCGAGGGTTCGCCGGAAACGCTCGCCACGCTTCGTCAAAGGATCAACGCGGCTCTCGGTCACACCGAATAGCCCCGCTCGAGCTGGAATTCACACAAACGTTGCGCCGACGACTGCTGGCCGTCGCAACACCCATGCATCCTGTGGGCATATGCACGTGGGTATACCACGGCAGTCCATGGGTACACCGGCGCGGCGATGACGCTGAAATTCAGCGTTATCGTCTGCGCTCATAACGAGGCCAGATACCTCGGTCCCTGCCTGCACTCATTACTGGCGCAATCGCGCCAGCCGGATGAGATCCTGGTCATCAACAACGCGAGCACGGATGACACCGCCGTCGTGGCAAAGCGTGTCCCCGGCGTGCGCGTGATCGACGAACCTCGGAAGGGGCTCGTGATGGCGCGTGAGACCGGGCGCCGTGAAGCGACGGGAGATATCCTCGTCTACGTCGATGCGGATTGCCGGGCGCCTCTTGGTTGGCTCGGGCGCATCGAACGGCATT
>Ga0075420_100004415_pt1 | contig 12299 bp, 12 predicted proteins | sample SoiMetdeltSBSDD4_FD_75296 | JGI IMG/M metagenome (GOLD analysis project Ga0075420, IMG submission 75296) | Bulk soil microbial communities from a Populus tree surrounding site in Tennessee, USA - Soil MetaG P. deltoides SBSDD4 | ecosystem: Environmental > Terrestrial > Soil > Tree plantation... | reverse complement strand
CCGACCGCGAGTGCGGCGACGTCGTTCGTCGTCACGTAGCTCACGAACTTGACGGCGTCGGCGCCCCGAACGATGAACTCCCCCATGTGACTCACGTCGAACAACCCGGCGCGTTCCCGAACCGCCTTGTGTTCCGTCGTGATGCCCGTCGGGTACTGGACTGGCATCTCGTACCCGGCGAACGGCACCATCTTGGCGCCAAGCGCGACGTGGGTATCGTGAAGGGGCGTCCGCTTGAGCGCGGAGCCAGCGTCAGTGGTCGTCATATCGTGATGCTCCTGCGTCCCAGATGGCCCAACAACGAGGAAGGCAGGAATATGCCGGTCTGGCAGGTAGCTAGGAAAGGCCGAAACGCGCTCGCGATCCTGTCGATGCTGGCGGCCGTGCCAGCGATCGGCGGCGCGCAGTTCGCTGTCCTTGGCGGAAAGACGGCGGGGGCTCAGGTCCTGGTGATCGGGACGTACCACATGAGCAATCCCGGGCTCGACCCGATCAGCGTGAGAGCCGACGACGTGCTCTCGCCCCGGCGCCAGGGCGAGATCGACCAGCTCGCGGACAAGCTTGCGCGGTTCCGGCCAACGAAAGTGGCGGTGGAGATCCCATTCGGCAGCGACTCGACGTCGAACGCCCTCTACCGCCGTTACCTGGGGGGCAGCCATGCGCTCGACCGGACCGAGATGCAGCAGCTCGGCTTTCGAGTCGCGCGTCGCGCGGGCCTGCCGCGCATCCACGGCGTCGACTACGACCTCGACGTGAACGTCGCGGCGGTCATGGTGTGGGCGCTCACCCACGGCCAGCCCGAGCTCGCGACGGCAGCACAGCGCCTGAGCGCCCGTCTGCTCGCCGAGGCCGACAGCATGATGCGGAACGCAAGCGTCGGCGCGATCGTCTCCGCGCTCAACTCCGCGCGCGCCGACTCGGCCCACGGGATCTACATGGCCGCGCTCCGCGTCGGTGCGGACACGAGCTATCCCGGCGCGACAATGACCGCGCGCTGGTACGAGCGAAACCTCCGGATCGCATCGAACATCCTGCGGCTCGTCGAATCGCCGAGCGATCGTGTCCTCGTGATCATCGGTGCCGCGCACGGACCGATCCTGCGCGAGCTGCTCGCGCGAGTGCCCGGCGTTCGGGTCGTACCGCCGGGCACTGCACTCGACTGACGGCGGCCGCCTAACGCGTGTCGCGCTCCGCGCCGAGCTTCATCTCGCGCTCGGAGACGGTCCGCACGCTGCCGACGCGCGGCGGGTCGCCGGTAACGAACGCCCGGGCGACCTCGAACAGCACGACCGGCTTCGGCTTCGTGACCTTCATGTACGTCACCGACTCGGCCTCCACGAGTATCAGCGCGATGCGGGGATCGTTCTCGGACCCGTCCCGCTCGTCGCCCTCGTCGCCGAGCCACGCCTTCCAGTCCGCCTTGTAGAGCTCGCGCACGAGCTCGCGATCGGTGCTCACGGTCGCAATGCCGGCGACGGACACCCACTCGCGCGACTTCATGTCGTAGTAAGCGAGATTCACGTGCGGATCCGTCATGAGATCGTCGAGCTTGTGCGTCTCGATGTTCGTCATGAACCACAGGTCCACACCGGGCGTGCGCTCCTGGGTCTGCATCGGCCGCGAGACGATGTGGCCATCGGCGCGACGGGTGGTGAACATCGCGACCTCGATGCCGTCGATGAGCTCGTAGAGATCGTCGAGCTTCTTCTCCGTCGGCACGTTGGTGTCTTTGTCGTTTTCAGTGGACTTGTCGGGCATCGCGAGTCACCTCGGACTGTGGTGGAGCGGTGTCGGTGAGAGACTTCCGTGAAAGGCAGGAGACGTGCCCGCGACGATCGGAAGTGCCGGGAGATCTTCGGCTTCATCGAATCTCGGCGGAGCCCTTGACCTTGGCACCAGTGGGCGGGAACGTATCCGCGCCGTACGGATGCCGTCATGCGTCGACTACCTGGCCTCGCGCCAATCACTCACGGAGGACGGGCGAATGACCGTGCTGTTCGTGGGAGTGAGTCACGCGACCGCACCGGTGGCGACGATAGAGCGCCTCGGCTTCTCGGGCGACGATGCCGCGGCGAGTCTTGCATGCATAACGCCAGGTGATCGCGCCGAGACGCTGCCGGTGCGCGAGCTCGCGATCCTGTCGACGTGTCATCGAGTCGAGCTGTACGCCGTTCCGGAGGGGGAGGTACGGCCGAGCGTTGCACTCGAAGCGATGTCGCGGCTGCTGATGGATCGCGCGGGCAGTGACGATCCGATCGATGCCCAACTCCGTCGACTGGTCGGCACGGAAGCGACGCGCCACCTCTTCCGCGTCGCGTCTGGCCTCGAGTCCATTGTGCTCGGGGAACCCGAGGTCCTCTCCCAGGTGCAGGCTGCGCTAGCACTGTCGCAGCGCTTTGGTGCCGCCGGACCGGTTCTCACCGCGCTATTCGAGTCGGCCGTTCGCGTCGGGCGACGCGCGCGTGGGGAGACGGCGATCGCCAGTGCGCCCGCGAGCGTGAGCTCCATCGCTGCCGAGCTTGCCGAGGAGCTCGCGGATGACCTTCGCGGACGCCGCGCCCTCTTCGTCGGCACCGCCAAGGTGGGCCGGCTCGCAGCGAAGGCGCTGCGGGCACGCGGCTTCTGGGAGATGTCGCTCGTCGCCGACGCCACCGACTGCGCCGAGCTGGCCGTGGAGCTCGGTGCCTCGCCAGTGGCGCTCGAGGCGATGCCGCACGCGATCGCGGAAAGCGATCTCGTGGTCACGTGCGCGTCTTCTCCGATGATCGACGCGGCGACGGTCCGTCAGGCCATGCGCGGCCGGATGGCGCGGCCGATCGCGTTCATCGATCTGGCGGCTGGCAGCGGACTCGATCCCGCGGTCGCGGACCTGTCTGGTGTTCGCGTCGTTGGCCCGACGGAGCTTCGTGAGCGCATCGATCTCGCGATCGCCGGCCGTCGCCGGGAAGCGCCGCTCGTGGAGACGATCGTCGAGGAGGAGCTTCGCGCGCTGCAGGCCCGCGCCGACGGTACCTCGTTGAGCGGAGTCGTTGCCGCGCTCCGCGCTCGCGCCGAGGAGATTCGCCAGCGCGAGCTTTCACGCGCGCTCGCGGCCATGCCCGACGCGGACACCCGGGTCCGGGGACAGCTGGAGTGGCTGTCGGTCTCGCTCGTGAACAAGCTGCTCGACGAGCCGACGCGCCGACTCCGTGCCGAGGCGACGAGCGGTCAGGCGAACCCGTACGCCGACGTGACGCGCGAGCTGTTCGGCCTGACGGCGGAACGGGCGGACCGGCCGACCGCCTAACGCCGCGCCGTCAGCCGGCGATCGCTGCCTCGACCTCGGCAGCGTGGCCCTGTGGCTTCACCTTCTCGAAGATGCGAGCGATGCGGCCGTCGCGCCCGATGAGGAACGTCGTCCGCTCCACGCCCATGTACGTCTTGCCATAGTTCTTCTTCTCCTTCCACACGCCATACAGCTCCGCAACGGCGTGATCGGCATCGGCGAGCAGCGTGAACGGAAGGTCGAACTTCGCCTTGAACTTCGCCTGATCGTCGACCGTGTCGGGGCTGATACCGAGAATCAGCGCGTCGCGCCCTTCGAAACGCGGGAAGGCATCGCGGAACTCGCACGACTCGATCGTGCAGCCGGGCGTGTCGGCGCGCGGGTAGAAGTAGAGGACGACGTTCTTGCCCACGTGTTCGGAGAGCGTGAGCGGCGTGCCGTGGTCGGTGAGCAACGTGAAGTCCGGAGCTGGCTGCGACACTTCGATCATGATATGGCTGGAATTGGTGACGCTGATGAGTACTGATGAGCGGACCTCAGCCGAGCGGTTCGTTTCCGATGAGCGCGGCCATGATCGCCTTCTGAATGTGGAGACGATTCTCTGCTTCGTCCCAGACGAAGCTCTGCGGGCCATCGATCACCTCGGCGCTGACTTCCTCGCCGCGGTGCGCCGGGAGGCAATGCAGGAACATCGCGTCCCGTGAGGCGCGGCGCATGAGCGCGGCGTCGACGGTATAGCCCGCGAACGCCTTCTCGCGGCGCTCCTGCTCCGCCTCCTGGCCCATCGACGCCCACACGTCGGTATTCACGACGTGCGCTCCCTCGGCTGCGTCGTTAGGGTCGCGAACGAGCGTCACGTTGGCTTCGCGCTGCGCGCGGGCAAGAATCGCCGGGTCGGGATCGTAGCCTTCGGGACACGCGAGCGACAATTCGAAGCCGAGCCGATAGGCCGCGTTGATCCAGGAATTCGCCATGTTGTTCCCGTCGCCGATCCACGCGACCTTCTTGCCCTCGTACGTTCCAAGCTGCTGCCGGATCGTCAGGAGGTCCGCGAGCACCTGGCACGGGTGCAGCAGGTCGGTGAGCCCGTTGATCACCGGCACGCGTGAGTACTCCGCGAGCTGCTCGACGTCGGCGTGCGAGAACGTTCGGATCATGATGCCGTCGACATACCGTGACAGCACGCGCGCGGTATCGGGGATGGGCTCACCGCGACCGATCTGCACATCGCGTGAGGACAGGAACAGCGCGTGCCCGCCAAGCTGCAGCGTCCCAACCTCGAACGAGACGCGCGTCCGGGTCGACGACTTGAGAAAGATCATCGCCAACGACTTTCCCGTCAGCGGCTTCTTCCCATACGAGCCCGTGCGCATCGCCTCCGCGAGCTCGAACAATCGGCGCAGCTCGGCACGAGTGAAGTCGGGGATGGATAGAAAGTGGCGAGGCATCGCAGCGATCCGTGGCGCTGGGAAATGGAAACGGGAAACGGGGAACGGGGAACCGGGGCTGCTTGCTGCGCGCTGCTCGCAGCCTCCGTTCCCCGTTCCCTCTTCCCCGTTCCCGGTGTGCGAAGCTACAGAATATATCTCCGGAGATCCTCGTCTTCCATCACCGGCCGCAGGCGGTCGTTCACGACCGTCCGATCCACCGTGATCGGCGCCGTGCCGCGATCGGGCAACTCATAGAGCACATCTTCGAGGAGCGTGGTCATCACCGTGTGGAGACGGCGTGCGCCAATGTTCTCCATGCGGCCGTTGACGCTCGTCGCAATGCGCGCGATCTCGGCGATCCCGTCGGGAGTGAAGGTGAGCGCCGCGCCCTCGGCTTCGACGAGGGCGGCGTACTGTTTCGTCAGCGCATTCTCCGGCTCCGTCATAATGCGGACGAAGTCTTCCTCGGTGAGCGGCTTGAGCTCCACACGAATCGGAAAGCGGCCCTGCAGCTCGGGGATGAGATCGCTCGGCTTCGATACGTGGAACGCGCCCGCGGCGATGAAGAGCACGTGGTCCGTCTTCACCATACCGTACTTCGTCTGCACGTTGGAGCCTTCGACGATGGGCAACAGGTCGCGCTGAACGCCCTCTCGCGAGACGTCCGGGCCGCCCACTCCTTCCCCGCGCGCCCCGGCGATCTTGTCGATCTCGTCGAGGAAGATGATGCCTAACTTCTCGACGCGCTCCAGTGCATCGGCCGTGACATCCTCGAGGTCGATGAGCTTGTCGAATTCCTGCTCGAGGAGGATCCGCCGCGCTTCGGACACTTTCACCGTGCGCTTCTTCTTGCGCTTCGGGAGCATGTCCTGAAGCATCTCGGTGAAGTTCTCCATTCCCTCCGGTGCACCCTGCGGGACCATCATGTCGAACATCGCGCGATTCTGGGTCACCTCGACCTCGACTTCACGCGTCTCGAGCTGGCCGTCGATGAGGAGCTGCTTCAGCTTCTCCCGCGTGCGCTTGTAGCGGTCCATCGCGGCGGTGTGATCGGTCTCGTGAAGCACGGACCCATCGCTCCCGACCACGAACACCCCGGGCGGGCCGGAATTCCCCTGCCCCGCGGCCGCAGTCGCGCCGGCTGGCGCCGTCGCCGGCGAACCGCCCTTCGCGTCGGCGGGCACCGGAAGCAGCAGGTCGAGCAGCCGCTCATCGACCTTCTCGTGCGCGAGGTCCTCGACATCTCCTTCACGCTCGTTCCGAACCATGTCGATGGCGCTCTCGACGAGATCGCGCACCATCGCTTCCACATCGCGGCCGACGTACCCGACCTCCGTGAACTTCGACGCCTCGACCTTCACGAAGGGCGCGCCCGCGAGCTTCGCGAGCCGGCGCGCGATCTCCGTCTTCCCGACGCCGGTGGGACCGATGAGGATGATGTTGTTAGGCGAGATCTCGTCGCGGATCGCGTCGGGCGCGCGCTGGCGACGCCACCGGTTCCGAAGCGCGATCGCCACCGCCTTCTTCGCGTCACCCTGCCCGACGATGTACCGATCGAGCTCGGCGACGATCTGCCGCGGCGTGAGATCGGCGAGACGCGCGACGACTTGCTGCGTACGAGTGCTGGGCATGGGAAAGGCTGAGGGCACGAGAAACGAGGGCGCGACGTGCGCTAGCCCTGCCCCTCGAGTACCGTGATGTTCGTGTTGGTGTAGACGCAGATCTCGCCGGCGATCTCGAGGCCGCGGCGAACGACCTCCGCCGGCGACATCGACGTCGCCGACACGAGCGCCCGAGCAGCGGCGAGCGCGTACGATCCGCCCGATCCGATGGCGAGGATGCCATCGTCGGGCTCGATGATGTCACCGTTGCCCGAGATGACGAACCCGTGGCTCTTGTCCACCACGACGAGCAGCGCCTCGAGACGCCGCAGCACTCGATCGCTCCGCCAGTCCTTTGCGAGCTCGACCGCCGCACGGGACAGGTTGTTCGGGTAACGCTCGAGCTTCTCCTCGAACTTCTCGAACAGCGTGAACGCATCGGCCGCGCTGCCGGCAAAGCCGGCGAGCAGCTGGCCGTTTCGCAGCGCGCGAACCTTCTGTGCGTTGGATTTCATGATGGTCTCGCCGACGGTCACCTGACCGTCGCCGCCGAGAGCGACCTTCCCGTCGCGGCGGACGGCGAGGATCGTGGTCGCGCGAATGCGCGGGAGCGTGCTTTCCATTCGAGAAAACATAGCCGCCGGATGTCGGCGGCGCGGTCACGCTCTCGCGCTACCGGATACGCAGGCGAGGCTCCGGTGGGGTGTCGTCGCCGACCGAGCCGCCACGCTTCGGGAGATCCGCGGCGGTCATGATCGGCGCCTCGCGGTCGCCTCGAATGGGGCGCGGCTCGCGCGGCGGCGGGCTGTCCGCGAGACCCGGGACTAGTCGGACCTCAGGGCGAACACCAGGGGCAGCGGTATCCGCGGAACTCGACGCAGATCTCGGTGCGGTCCGCTTCTCGCCTCGCCGGGCGGCTCCGCGGAACAGCACCGACTCGCGGAGATATCGCCTGTTGAGCCAGCCGCCCGCCGCGATGAGGACCACGCCGGCGAGAACCGCCACGGTTCCGAAACGCCATGTATCGCGACCGATGAGGGCGGCAGCGATCGCGATGATGCCAATCCCGACGAGCGTCTCGCCAACGGTATTGCGCTCGGTACGCTCGCGGCGCCGCCGCTCCCGCGCCGGCGAAAACCCCTCTGGCAGCTGCGCGTCCAGGACGAGGCCAAGTCCGAGGATCGCGACGATGACACCGGCGAAGATCGGGATCTGTTCGAGACGCATGGCACCTACCCCTGCAAGAAGAAGGCGAGCCCGTCAGGCGCGCGGATGAGCTTTGCGATAGACCTGCTTCAGCCGTTCGACGCTCGTGTGCGTGTAGATCTGCGTCGTGGAGATGGACGCATGACCGAGCAACTCCTGCACCGCGCGAAGGTCCGCGCCGGCGTCGAGAAGGTGCGTGGCGAAGGTGTGCCGGAGCGAGTGGGTGCTCAATCCCGCGCTCTCGTCCACCTGAGCGAGGAACCTGGTGATGATGAGCTGGATCGCCCGAACGCTGAGGCGCCGGCCGTGTGCGCTCAGAAAGAACGCGGTCCGATCGAGCTTCGGACCGACGGTGCGCGCGAGCCCATCGCGCCGGGTCTCGTAGTTCCGGAGCGCGAGCGACGCGTGATCGCCGAGGGGTATGATGCGCTGCTTCCGCCCCTTCCCCGTCACCTTCACCTGCTGTGACACGAGATCGAGGTCGCCACGATTGATGCCGTGCAGCTCGGAGAGGCGCATTCCGGTGGAGTAGAACAGCTCGAGGATGGCGAGGTTGCGGACATCATTGAACCGCCCTTCCCACGCCCGAACCTCCGCCGCCTGAAAAACGAGGTCGATCTGAGCGCGATCGAGATAGCTCGGCAGATACTTCTCGAGCTTCGGCGACCCGACGGCGCGCGCGGGGTTCGCGTCGACCACCTCGTTGCGATGCAGGAAGCGATAGAATCCGCGGACCGCCGACAGCGCTCGGGCAATCGAGCGCTTGGAGAGACCGCGCCGCGTCAGGTGCGCGAGGAAGCCGCGAATCGCGAGGCGGTCGACGCCCTGCCACGACCACGCGTCACCGCCATAGTACGCGGCGAAGAAGCGCACGAGCTCCGAGAGGTCCCGCTCGTACGCCAGCAGGGTGTTCGGCGACACGTCGCGCTCGCTACGCAGGTGCTCCAGATACTCCGCGACCTCGGACGACGCCACCATCGGGGGCAGCGACCCGCGGTCCGCCGCCGCTGCCGCCAGCGCAGCCTCCGTGCGCGAACGCCGGCGTCCCGTCACGCGATGGCCGCGCTCGTTAGGCCGTTCGCCGCGCTCCACTCGTCGAGCGCGCGGAGCGCGCGGTCGGCCAGGAGCTCTCGCTTCCGCCGCTTGTCGCGCACCGGCGGGTCCAGCTCGTCGAGCAACCCGAAGTTCGCGTTCATCGGCTGAAAGTGCCGCGGATCCGCCTCGTTCAGGTACCTGTACAATGCACCCAGCATCGTCGTCGGGGGCGGAATGACCGGCTCATCCCCGGCCAGCATGCGCGCGAGGTTGATCCCCGCCAGGAGTCCGGTTGCCGAGCTTTCGGTGTAGCCCTCGACGCCCGTGAGCTGCCCCGCGAACAGCGTGAGCGGGTCATCGCGGAGCGAGAGGTGCCGCGTCAGGGCCGCCGCGGCGTTGATGTACGAGTTGCGATGCACGGACCCCCAACGCAGGAACTCGGCGTCACCGAGACCGGGAATCATGCGAAAGACACGCTGCTGCTCGCGCGTCCGCAGCCGCGTTTGAAAGCCGACGAGATTCCACATGCGTCCACCGCGGTCCTCCATGCGCAGCTGCGCGATCGCAAAGGCATCACGCCCGGTCCGCGGGTCCCGCAGTCCGACAGGCTTCATGGGCCCGAAGCGCAGCGTTTCGCGGCCGCGGCGGGCCATCTCCTCGACGGGCATGCACCCCTCGAAGTACGGGATGGGGTCGAAGTCCTTCCCTTCGTACTGATCCGCCGCAATGAGCGCGTCGAGGAATGCCTCGTACTGCTCGCGTGTGAACGGACAGTTCACGTATGCGCCCTCGCCAGCCAGCTCCGGGCCGCCGCCGCTCGCGGCGTGAGCGTCGGCCATTGTCTCCTTCCCATAACGCGACGCGCGGAACACGACGTTCGCGTCGATCGACTCGCCCGCGACGATCGGCGCGATCGCGTCGTAGAACGCGAGCGACTCGACACCGAGCCGCGCCTGAATTGCAGCCGAGAGTGCGTCGGACGTCAGCGGGCCCGTGGCGACGATTCCGGGAGACGGCAGCTCGGTCACTTCGTCACGAACGACGTCGATGCCGGGGTGGGCGGTGATCCATCGATGAACCGCCGCAGAGAACATCTCCCTATCGACAGCCAACGCCGACCCGCCGGGGACTCGGGCTTCGTCCGCCGCACGGAGAATGATCGATCCCAGGCCGCGCATCTCGGCTTTGAGCAGCCCGTGGGCGTTCGAGGGCTCGGTGCTCTTGAACGTGTTGGAGCATACGAGCTCGGCGAGACGATCCGTCTGATGCGCAGGCGTAGCGCGCACGGGACGCATCTCGTGAAGGACGACGCGGTACCCACGCTCCGCGAGCTGCCACGCCGCTTCGCTTCCGGCGAGGCCGCCGCCCGCGATGTGGACGGTGCGTCGACTTTCGCTGCTGGATTGGAGCGGCGCGCTCGTCATGCGGGAATGATAGCACGACGAGCGCACGCGGACACGACGCGCTAGGCGGCGCGCTCCGCGAGCCGACGGCGCATTCCGAACCGCCTGCCGCTCTTTGCTCCGGATCGCTGCGTATCGGCCGATCCTGCAGGGGCGCTCACGATGAGCACGACCGCGGCGACGATGACGACCATGGCGAGGGCGGTCCACACCGTGACCGTCTCGCCGAGTATCGTCCACCCAAGCAGCACGGCAACGACCGGATTCACGTAGGCATGGGTCGCCACGCGCGAAGGCGTCGAGACCCGCATCAGCCAGAGGTACGCGCTGAAACCGATCAGCGCGCCGAACACGATGAGATAGCCAATCGCGAGCAGCGACGTCGGAGTAATTGCCGCGAGCGACAGTTGTCGATGCTCGCCGATGAGAACGCCGACCACGAGCGACAACGTTCCGCCAGCCATCATCTGAATGCCGGTAGCCCGGGCGGGCGAGCTGGGGAGCGCCGCCCGGCGCGAGTAGAGCGCACCGACCGTCCACGCCAGCGACGCGAGGAGGAGCGCACCGACGCCTAACAAGCTCGCGCTCTGTCCCGGTGCCAGTAGCGTTGGTCCAACGAGGATCGCGAGCCCCCCGAGCCCCACGAGCAGGCCGGCAACCACGCGACGCGACGGTGCGCGCCGCGCCATGATGCCTTCGCAGAGCGCCATCCACAGCGGATTGCTCGCGAGGATGAGCGACGTGATGCCCGACGGAACGACGAGCTCTGCCCACCCGACGAGGGCAGTGCCTCCGAGGATGAGAAGCCCACCGACGACGAAGGCATCGCGCCAGACGAGGCGGGCGGATGGCCGCGCAACGGGATTGGGCTCAGCGCGCGGAGCCCGGATCACCGACCACAGATAGAGCGCGCCGCCAGCGATCGCGAATCGCACAGCTGTCATGAAGAACGGCGGAACCGTCTCGATGGCGTACTTGATCGCGAGATAGGTCGAGCCCCAGATGATGTAGATGGCCGCGAACGCGGCAGCGATCATCAGGTGGTTCGGCGGGTGCCCGCTGCGGGCCTCGGCGGCATCAGCTGTCTTCATCGCCATCACCTCGAGACCGCGGTGCGTCGGCGCCGCCGATCGGAATCGTCGACGTTTCCTTGGCGGTTCGCAGCACGATGGTCGTCTTGGTCGAGCTGACACTCTCGAGCGCGCCGATCCGATCGGAGAGCAGCTCGTTGAGCGCCGCGGTGTCGCGGACGCGGACCTTCAGCATGAAGCAGTCTTCGCCGGCGATGTGGTGGACCTCCTGCACCTCCGGAAGTGCGACGAGCGCCGCCTCGGTGATGGGCGATCCACGCCGCTCGTCCGAACGAACGAGGACGAACGCGAGCAGTCCGAGGTCGACTGCGGCGGGGTCGATGTTGGCGTTGTACCCGCGAACGGCTCCTCGCTCCTCGAGCTTGCGAATCCGCTCGAAAACGGCGGAGGGCGCGAGCCCCACCCGTCTCCCGATCTCGGCATTGGAGATTCGGGCGTCGGCCTGCAGGGTCTCGAGAATCGCGAGGGAGGTTTGGTCGATCATGCACCAAACCTAGATCATTGCCGACGAATCGTCAACAAACACTCAAATGTTCAGACGATTCACCTCATTCATGGCCCACATGAAGCGGAATCCACTGCTGCGCCTATACGACTGGGATCAACTCCAACGCTGCATCCAGCGCGTCCGCCATCTGGCCGGCCGTCGGATAACGCTCGGCGGGGTCGATCGCCAGGGCACGCTTGAGGATGAGGTGCACATCGTCGGGCACGTCCGCCCGCATCGTTCGAACGTCGGGCGGCGGTTCGTCCAGCCGGCGCTGCATCGATTCCCGGGGCGATGCTGCAGCGAACGGCAGCATCCCGGTCAGCATCTCGAGCAGCACGCATCCGAGCGAATAGAGATCGGATCGCGAGTCGGCGACGCGACGCCCCGCGACCTGCTCCGGGCTGACATAGTTGGCGGTCCCGACGATGTAGCGCTTCGCATCCCGTGATTCGGTGGTCGGAATGAGCGCTGGCGCACGGGCGTGGCCGAAGTCGATCAACATCGCGCCACGACGTGCCAGCAGGATGTTGTCCGGCTTCACATCGCGGTGGACGACGCCAAGGGAGTGGACGTGCCCCAATGCAAGCGCGATGTCGCGGGCGTAGCGAACCCCGTCGAAGATCGGAAGGGCGCGCTCCCGACTCAGCCGCTGCCGCAGCGTTTCGCCGTCGATGTAGGGCATCGTGAAGTACAGGATGCCCTGTGCCTCACCGGCATCGGTGATGGGCACCACATTCGGGTGCGACAGCTTCTGGAGCACCTGCATCTCGAGCAGGAA
>Ga0075420_100004414_pt1 | contig 12299 bp, 11 predicted proteins | sample SoiMetdeltSBSDD4_FD_75296 | JGI IMG/M metagenome (GOLD analysis project Ga0075420, IMG submission 75296) | Bulk soil microbial communities from a Populus tree surrounding site in Tennessee, USA - Soil MetaG P. deltoides SBSDD4 | ecosystem: Environmental > Terrestrial > Soil > Tree plantation... | reverse complement strand
CGGCAGCTCCTCGACGCCGGTGCCGACGTCATCAAGATGTTCTTTGCCGAGCGGATGTCGCCCGAGGAACGGAGTGCCATCATCAACGAAGCGCACTCGCGTGGAAAGAAGATCGCTGCGCACGGCCAGAACGATGCCGAGGTTCGCCTCGGTCTCGCCATTGGCGTCGACGATTTCCAGCACATCGGCGTCGACAGCCCCGAGTACGCGCCCGACATCATCGCCAGCCTGCGCGAGCGCGTGAAGAAGGGGCCGCCGGTCTACTGGACACCCACGGTCGGAGCCAACAATCTGCTGAACGGTGCATACACGGCGACGAAACCCGAGATCGTGGACGACCCTGAAGCGTATGTCGGGCTGCCGGCTCCACTTCTCGCAGAGGTCAAGCAGGGGTGGGACTCTTATCAGCCGCGCCCGCCACACCCCGACACGGAAGCCATCATCAAGCGCAAGATCTCGCAGCTGCAGGAGGCTGGTGTCGTGCTCGTGTTCGGCAGCGATGAGGGGAGCGCGGGCGAACTCGCCAGGCACGCGACGTGGATGGATGCCGATCTCTGGGTGCGCGTCCTCGGGATGGATCCGATGACGGTGCTCCGCCGCATGACGCTCGACGCGGCGAGAACGATGGGCGCCGATAAAGACTCAGGATCGATCGAATCGGGCAAGTACGCCGATGTCATCGCCGTCGGCGGCGATCCGCTGCGGCACATCGACGTGCTGCGCGATCCGAAGTTAGTGATCAAGCACGGGCGGCGATTCAGGTAGTCGCCGCAACGGAGGTCCCATGACGCGCGCGGCGTTCCTCGGGGTGGTACTGCTTGCCGCGCTCGGCCTGACGACATCGTTTCGTTCGAGCGATGTACTTGCGCAGACGACCGGTGGACAGGGCGGCGCGGGCCCGCAGGTCATTGGGGCGCGCTCGTACAGCCCGATGGTCGAGAATCTCGACAAGGCGATGGCGTTCTACGGGCAACTCGGCCTGAACGTACCGCCGCCGGAGAAGGGGACGTATTACCCGTGGGATGAGGAAGCCTGGCACTACGATCTGCATGGCGGGCAGGCGCCGCGCTCGCAGATGCGTTTCGCGTACGCCACGGTGCCCGGCGCTGTTGCACCGGCGAGTGCGTTGCTGGTGGAGCCGGTCGAGCATCGCAACATCGATCGGCAGTCTCGCCCGATTCGCGTGCAGGATCCCGGCGTCTCCACGCTGGTGCTGCTTGTACGCGATCTCGATGCCGCAGTCGCTCGCCTGCCGCCGTCGGCACCGCGACGCATTCGCCGTGTGACCGCCTACGGCGGATCCGGGCGCGCCATGACGGTTGCTGTCCCCGGTGGGCACCTGGTCGAACTGCTGCAGCTCGACCCGCTTCCACAGACGACGGCACCAGCCGATGCGCCGGTGATTGGCGCCTGGGTCCGGGTCACGGTCGAGGATCTCGATCGATCGTTGAAACTGTATCGCGATCAGCTCGGCGTGCCGTTCCAGATGACCGCGATCACCGATGACGCGCTCGGCGGCCTGGTTGGCCCGGCGGGGCCGCGGCTACGCATTGCATCCGCGACGCTTCCTGGCACTCGGATGACGCTGGAGTTTATGGAAGTCACCGGTATCGAGCGGAAGCCGCTTGCCGCACGTATTCAGGATCCGGGCGCCGCGCGTCTGCAGTTGACCGTCAGAAACCTCGAAGAGGCAATCGCCACCTACAAGAATGCCGGGCCATCGACAGTCGTCTCGACCCGCGGCGAGATCATCGTTCAACCGCAGTATCGAGTCGCCGTCGTGTCGGACTTGAACGGACTTTTCTTGGTGCTGACGGACCGGCGAGTCACGCGATAAGCGTCAACTCCCAACTCCCAAGCGCCAACTCCCACGGCCGGTCGACTTCGTGTCGGCCACGGGCGAGGAGCCGAGAATGGGACTATTCTCTGTGCAGCCACATGCCTCTCGCCCGCGGGGCGCGCATCGGTCCGTACGAGATCGCCGGCCCACTCGGCATTGGCGGAATGGGCGAGGTGTATCGCGCCACTGATTCAATTCTGAAGCGCGAGGTCGCACTCAAGGTCTTGCCTTCGGCGTTGGCCGCCGACGCGGAGAGACTCTCGCGTTTGCAGCGCGAGGCTGAAGTGCTCGCGTCGATCAACCACCCGAATATCGCCGCCATCTTCGGCATCGAGCAGGCGCCAACATTCACAGCCTTGGTTCTGGAGCTGGTGGAAGGACACACGCTCGCGTATCGCATCGCGGAGGGCCGTCTGCCGCTCAATGAAGCGTTGCCGATCGCGCGACAGATCGCCGAAGCGCTCGAGGCGGCACATGAACGGGGCGTGGTGCATCGCGACTTGAAGCCGGCAACATCAAGCTGCGCCCGGACGGGCTGATCAAGGTGCTCGATTTCGGTTTGGCGAAGGCGCTCGGTACGGTATCGGTGCCAGGAATCGACCACAGCGCGATACCGACGATCCGCGCACAGGCGACGCATACCGGCATGCTCCTGGGCACGCCCGCATACATGCCGCCCGAACAGGCGGAGGGAAAGAGCGTCGATAAGGTCGCCGACATCTGGGCGTTCGGCGCTGTGCTCTACGAAATGATCACTGGCCGGCGCGCCTTCGAGGGAGAGAACATCTCCACGATCTTGGCGAAAGTGATCGAGCGGGAGCCGGACTGGAGCGCACTGCCCGCGATGACTCCCTTCGCCATCCGACAATTGCTGCATCGTTGTCTGGAAAAAGATCGGAGACGACGGTTGCGCGACATCGGTGAAGCGCGAATTGCGATTGAAGACGAGATGACGGGCCGTCGCACCGGTGCTCCCGTTGAAGGCAGCGTCGCCCCGCGGCGTTTGTCTCGAGGCCTACTCATCGCGATCTCCGCCGCGGCATTGTGCGTGGCCGCCGCATTCGCGCTCGTCGCTTTCACCCTCGTGTTCACAGAGCCACCCGTCACCGACCCGACGCAAACAGTCCATTTCACGATCGTTCCGCCACCCGCCCAGGCCCTCTCGATCAACGGGCTCGATCGAGATCTCACCATCTCGCCAGATGGCAAGTTCGTGGTGTACGTCGGAGGCGCCGCGCGTCAGCTCATCGTCCGCTCGTTGGATCGGCTCGATGCGATGCCGTTGACCGGTACCGAAGGCGCCAGGATGCCGTTCGTCTCATCAGACAGTCGCTGGATCGGCTTCTTCGTCGGCGAGTCCAATGAGCTCAAAAAGATACCGATCTCTGGTGGGGCTGCGGTGACATTGTGCAAGTTTCAGCAAGGGCCGCGCGGAGCGAGTTGGGCCGCGGACGACACGCTCGTGTTCGCGACGAGTGATGTCGCGACGGGTCTCCTGCGCGTCGCCGGTGCCGGCGGTGACCCGGAAGTGCTCACCCGCGCCGATCCGAACCAGGGCCAGCGCGATCATCTCTTTCCGTCAATGCTGCCTGGCGGCGACGCGGTTTTGTTCACGATCGTCCAGAGTGGAAGCATCGACACCGCCCAAATCGCAGTGCTCGATCTCAGAACCGGTGAGCGGAGCACTCTGATCACCGGAGGGAGCCACCCACAGTACGTCGAGGCGTCCACCGATTCGGGGATGCTCGGGTACATCGTCTATTCGGCCAACGGCACGCTGCGCGCCGTACGGTTCGCCCCGGTGACCCGCCAGCTGCGCGGTGATCCGGCGCCAGTTGTCGAGCATGTGATGTCGATGGCGTCGGGCGCAGCGCAGTTCTCCGTGTCACGACGGGGCATGCTGGTGTATGTGCCTGGTGGCGGCCAGGTCGGCACAGGCCGATCGCTCGTATGGCTCACGCGGCAAGGCCAGGAAGAGCCCCTTAAAGCGCCGGCGCGCGCATACACGCATCCGCGTCTCTCACCAGACGACTCCCGTGTTGCGCTCGACGTGTTTGATCAGGAGCAGGACATCTGGATCTGGGATCTCAAACGTGAATCGATGACGAGATTCACCCTCGACCCGGGGCTGGATATCTACCCGACATGGACCCAAGACAGTCGCCGGATCATCTTTTCATCGACACGGTCGGGCGAGTCGAATCTGTACTGGCAACCGGCGGACGGCACGGGCGCAGTCGCCCCACTCACGACGGGTTCGGGCTCCCAGAACCCGTACTCAGTGACGGCCGATGGGACACGGCTCGCACTCTCCGAGCGAGCGACGAATCAAGGTGCTGATCTCAATCTTCTTCGACTCGATCGCCCGGACGAGCCGCACACGCGGCTCGTGAATACCTCGTTCGAGGAGATCAATGCCGAGTTCTCCACTGACGGCCGCTGGGTCGCCTATCAGTCGAACGAATCAGGCCGCAATGAAATCTACGTGCGGCCGTTCCCTGACGTCGATGGAGGACGGTGGCAGGTCTCCACGAGCGGCGGGAGCCAGCCGCTCTGGGCACGCAACGGACGGGAGCTCTTCTTCCTCGACGGCGACAACAATCTCATGAGCGTTGCCGTCCCCAGGAGCGGATCCTTCACGCCAGGGAATCCGACGAAAATCCTCGGCACACTTGCGGCGCGGTATTTCACTGCCGGGCCGGGCCGTACTTACGACGTGTCACGCGACGGACAGCAGTTCCTGATGATTCGCGCTGGCGTGACGGCCGATCTCACCTCTCCGACGACATCGACGAACATCGTGGTTGTCGCAAACTGGCTGGAAGAGCTGAAGCAGCTCGTTCCTGTGCGCTGACGGGACTAGTTACTGCCGCTCTTCTTCTCCGCCGCCCGCTCCGCGCTGAGGATATTGCGCATCGCGTAGTTTCCCTCGTGACAGGCGTATTCGAAGAACTGATACTCGGGATGCTGCTTCAACGGCAGCGAGACCTTCCACGGTCGCGTCCAGGTCCGCGCGTCGTCCACCGTCGCTTCGTATATCAGCGTGTCAGCGGCGATGCGCGTGAGACGTTCGGTGAGCTTGAGTTCCGGGCTGGTCAGCAGTGTGTTGCCGTTGCGCGTGATGCCCACCTTCCCGTTGAAGTTAGTGGTTTCGATCACGAGCGTGTCGCCTTCCCATCGTCCTCGTGAATCACCCATGTACGAGCGAATCTGCGCGCTGATGCGGGGACGCCCGTCGACGGGGATGATTCGCGTTTCGTGAATCATCTCGTTGCGAATGACGACGGCGCCAGGAATCTGCATGATCTCGGTTCCCATGTTGTACGCCGTCGGCAGCATCGAGGCGAGCACGCCGCGGGTGATGCAGCGATCGTAGGGACCGAGGTCCTCGAACGTCTCGAACGGGTGCGCGACGACGGCATCGGGGAAGTCGTAGTAGTAGGTGCTGCGCGCACGGTCGAATAGCTTCTTGCCTTCCTCGGTCATCGGCGGGATGCGTCCGTTTGGCGGATCGACAACGAGAGACGCCTGACGTTGTGGATTGCCGCGCTCGCCCGCGCTCCAGTGCGAGGGACCGCCGATACCGGTGCGCTGACCATGCGGCACGTAGATCTCACCGTCAGCTTGCACCTGCTTCGCACGCGCCGCCTGCCGCTCGGCGAACTCCTGGTCGTTCAATGTCGCGCGGGTGCCGAACGACTCGGGCCGCTCGTAGGGCGTGCCCTGCATGTCGGATACGGATCGTCATGAGCGCCGCGTGACGCCGGACCGGAGCCACTTGGGGACCGCGGCCGACTATGCGTTGTCGAAGAGCCGGAATCCGGCAGCAGTGAAATCGGGGTCGAAGGCAAACGCGGTGAGCGTTCTCCGCCGCCGCATGACAAGGAAGCTGATGTGATCGACGAGACTCACACGTCGCTTGGTCGATCTTTCGAGCTGGCGGATGCCGGAGGCATGCAGATCATCATCCACCCATTCGATGACGAAGGCCGTGGAGTCTTTGGCCAGCTTGGTTGCCGCAGCGAGGCCGAGGCGCGCCTGGAGCAAGGCGATCGATTCGACCAACACGTAGTTATGAGTGAGCAGCTCTTCACCGCTGTTCAGGATGGCTTGCAGCCGTTCGACCGCGATGTGATGGTTCGGATCGGCGGCGTCTGCCCACGCGTAGATCGCCGAGGTGTCGAGGAAGATCACTTTTCGAGTGCGGACGCGAGCGCCTGGTCGTGCCGTTCCGAGACCGGCGCCAACCGGCCTTGCCTCGACCGACCCGCGCCGACGGACGCGAATTGAGCGACCTGCGTACGCCTTCGAGGCCCAGCACTGCCCTCGAGGCCCCTTGCGACGAGCTCGCGCACGACGGACGACATCGATCGTTCTTGCCGGAAGGCGTGCTCTCGTAGCTTGCGAAACGTGTCGTCGTCGAACTGTACGAGTGTTCGTCTCATGCATACATGATATCATGATGTTCTCACTCGACCTCTCGACGCATCCTTCATGCCCGCTGGCGCTTCAGGGCAATGGCGGACTCCGCTGGCCGTCGTCACGCAGGCCGTCGTCAATTGACAAGACAATCCGCCAAGGGTAGCGTTCGCGCGTCGGAGCGACTATGAGACTGCTGATATCTCTCGTGTGTGCGCTGTCCTGCGCTGCATCACTCCACGCGCAGGCGACCTCGATGGACGCTGCCGCGTGCGAACGATTAGCGGCTTCGCTCAAGCTGCCGAACGCAAAGGTGACGTTGGCGCAGCCGGTCACCTCGCGCCAATTCATGCCGCCTGCGGCACCGGGGGCGAGCGCTCCGCCTGCTGCCCTCATCGATCTGCCGGCGTTCTGTCGTGTCGCGTTGACGCTGACTCCGTCATCGGACTCCGACATCAAGTCGGAAGTATGGCTGCCGCTTGCCGGTTGGAACGGCAAGTTTCAGCAGGTCGGCAATGGCGGCTGGGGCGGATCGATTCAATATGCGGCGCTCGCTTCGGCGCTCCGCCGCGGATACGCCGCATCATCCACCGACACCGGACACGTCGGTGATACCGCGCAGTTTGTCGTCGGTCATCCGGAGAAATTGATCGACTTCGGCTATCGCGCCGTGCACGAGACCGCCGTTCAGAGCAAAGCGATTGTGACCACCGCGTACGCCGCGGCACCACGTCTCTCGTACTTCGTGGGCTGTTCCGGCGGCGGACGCCAGGCCTTTATGGAGGCGCAACGCTATCCGCAGGATTTCGACGGCATCGTCGCTGGCGCTCCTGGATACAACCGGACCGATCAGAGCTTCCAGTTGGTTGCCGCATCGCAAGCGACGCATCACGATGCGGCGAGCTTCATCCCGCAGGAGAAGCTGGCGGCCCTGCATCGCGCCGCGCTCAACGCCTGCGATCAGCGTGACGGTCTGCTCGATGGACTGATCAGCGATCCGATGCGCTGCAAGTTCAATCCCTCCGTGGCGGCGTGCGCAGGCACAGACGCTCCAGACTGTCTGACTGCTCCGCAGCTCCGGGCTGCCAAGGCGATCTATGCGCCCGTCATGAACCCACGTACTGGCGAAGAAGTGTTTCCCGGAGTCGAGCCCGGCAGTGAGCCGCGCTGGACGGTGAATGCCGGTGGCGCGAGGCCGCTGGGTATGTCGGACGACTTCTTCAAGTACATGGTGTTCAAGGATCCGAGCTGGGATTTCCGCACCCTCGATGTCGCGAAGCACCTCGAGCATGCACGCAAGGCCGACGGCGGCGTCGTGAGCGCCACCTCGCCCGACATTAAACAGTTCATCAACCGCGGCGCGAAGTTCGTGATCTATCACGGGTGGGGCGACACCAACGTTCCACCGCGATCGTCAGTGAACTACTACAAGCGGCTGGTCGAAACCCTTGGCGCGTCCGACACCGATCGATCGGTGCGGCTGTACATGGCGCCCGGGATGGGTCACTGTGGAGGAGGCGAGGGCCCGAACGTGTTCGATGCACTTGCCGCGCTCGAACAGTGGCGCGAAGAGGGGAAAGCACCGGCGGAAATCCTCGCATCGCAGCTCGCCGACGGGCGGGTGGTGCGCACGCGACCGCTCTGCCCGTATCCACAGATCGCGCAGTACAAAGGTGCGGGCAACGTCGACGACGCCAGTAACTTCGTCTGCCGGAATCCATGAGGCCGAACTCAGACGCGGAAGCGCAACGCTGCCCCGACGCCCCCGTGCGCGCGCAATAACTTCGGATCTTCGATGATCCGAATGCGTGCGCCGGTCTGCTTGGCGCGCGTCACGAGCTCGTCGGAGAGGTGCAGCTGCCGCTGATCCGAGTTGACGGGGGTTGCCGTCTGCGTGGCCATCGGCTCGGGCGCGGCATCCTCTGGCAGTGTCTGCACCGGCTTCAAAGCCTGCGGAGTCGCCGCGATCAATAACTCCTCGACTTGGCCCAGCTGCAACGCGCGCAATGTCCCCTCGGGGCCCATAACACCGAGCCCCCCTGCTCGCCATGCGTCGATGACACCCTGGACTTGCTCGCTGTCGGTCTTCGCGTCCTGCTCTCGGAGAGCTGCCAGCGTCGCTTCGGCGATTTCATCGTTACTGGCCTGCCGATCGAGTTTCATGATGTCTACCAGCTTCTCGCTCAGGTGTGCTGGCATCGCGCCCTTGAATATCGGGATGACGACTTCGTCGCCCGCGACGATGATCTGCTGAATGTTGTCGGCGCGCACGATGCGCTCCAGCGTGTCGACCACTTCCTTCACATGATGCAGGTGAAAGTTTTCGACGTGGCGCTGGTATCGTGCCTGAGAGGATCCGCCCATCGAGTGGCGGCGTGTCTTCACGCCGGCCAGCTGCATGCTCTTTTCGACGGCACCCAGGCTGAACACGACGATGCGCGCGCTGTTGGTGTCGAGTAGAACGGCGGCGTACCGTGGGTATTGGTCGATCAGGCGCACGAGCGGATAGATGTGGGGCACTTCGCCGATGAAAAGCCAATGTTCGCCAATCGGCGCCTGGAGTTGAATCGCTTCGAAGAATTCACCCGTGCCCGATGAAGCGAATATCGCGAGCCCGTTCGTCGCCCGGTTGAGCTCGACTGCGAGATACGCGTTGATTCGTTCGACGTCGCGTTCGAGGCTGGCGCGCTCGGCAGAATTCTCGTCGAGCCGTTTCAACTGATCCGCGAATGCCTTGCGCGCGAACACGTCGTAGTTGTCGCGGCCGTGCTGATCCGGCGTGAGGTTCAGGTACAGGCTGACCACCGGCACGCCGTGCGGTTCGAACGCGGCGAGGGTCATCAAGCGATCGTGTAAAGGAGTATCAAGGTCCGGACTTGTTTTCGCCATGTCCGCAGCGCAGTGCAATCGCCATTCCGGCGGTGATGGCGTGGCTTTCGACTCAGCTGCCGGATCGGATCACATTGCTCCTCGCTTGTGTTGGTGAGCTCCGGCTTGCGGTTGGCCTAAATACCTGTCTCATTGAGGGAGACGTAGCCAACATCACCGACAGAAGCGAGCTGTGGGGTAAAGTCTTCATATGCCAGCTGTTGCTTTACCCGTTCTGCGCGCCGAGGATGTGCTTGCCGGTCTGCGAGCTCTTCGGACGCGTCAACCGGTGAAATTCGCCGCGTTCTATTCCAGTCAGCTCGGGGGTATCGTCACCGACCCCGCGTTGATGATTATTCCCTTCGACGATCACATGGTTCATCGCGGTCACGGCATCTTCGATACCGCTGGCCTGGTGAACGGGCGCATCTACGATCTCGAAGCGCATCTCGATCGCTTCCTGGGTTCTGCCGAACGCTCGAAACTCAAACTGGCCGGATCGCGCGAGGAGATGCGCGACATCATCATCAAGACCGCGGCGGTGAGCCAACTGCGTGACGGCGCCATCCGGTACTGGCTTTCGTCGGGCCCGGGAAGTCTCGAGTTGAGTCCGGCGGCAGGCGCACAACCGGGCTTCTTCGTGATGATCTTTGGTGGCCTGTCGTACCCGGAGCGCTGGTACACCGACGGCTTGCGGGTGATGACGACGACGTATCCGATCAAGCCGCCGCTGTACGCCATCACGAAGGCGACCAATTACCTGCCGAACGTCCTGATGCAGATGGAGGCAAAGGAAGCCGGGCTCGACAACGGTGTCTTCATCGACGAGAACGGCTTCGTTGGTGAAAGCTCCAACATGAACGTGGCGTTCGTAACGCGCGACGGCGTATTCAGGCACCCCCAGTTCAAGAGTGTCCTGCCAGGATGCACGTCGCTGCGGTTGCTGGACCTTGCGAAAGAACTCGTGGGACGAGTTATCACCGCAGTAGAGGTGAGCGACATCCCTGTGAGTGACGCACGCGCGGCACGCGAGATGCTGCTGCTCGGCAGCTCGGTGAAGGTCGCGCCAATTGTCGAGTGGGACCGTCAGCCGATCGCTGACGGAAAGCCGGGGCCGGTCGCCCGGGCGCTGCTCAACCTGCTCGAGGAGGACATGCGCACCGGCGATCGGCTGATCGACGTGCCGTACTAGGTTTTCTCGTAGAGGCGGGTCTTGAGACCCGCCTTGAAGGTCGGGGTGCGCGACGCGGGGCTTCCGCCGTCGCGCGAACATCCCGGGCGCGCGTGTCTTTTAGGCGTTAGCGTCGGCCGTTGCCACCGTTGCCACGTGCTGCACCACCGTTGCCACGTGCTGCATATCGCACGTTGCCGCCGGAGTTCCCAGGCGAGACTTGCACGTTGCCCCGATACACCGGACCCCGGTAGTACGACGCTCCGCCACGGTAGTACGGGGCACCGCCGCGATAGTAAGGCGCGCCGCGATAGTAATAGGGCGCCCCACCGCGATAGTAGCGAGGACCGTAGTAGTAACGTGGGCCGTAGTACGCGCGGCCGTAGACCGGGTAGCCGTAGTAATAGGGATAGGGGTACGGGTACGCGTACGGGTAGTAGTAGGGATAGCCGGGATACGCGTATACAGGCGGTGCACCGATCACAACGCCGGCGGCCACGGGTGGCACTCCGACTCCTACCGACACGCTGACCTGCGCTGACGCCGGGAGGGCAAAGATCGCTGTCAGCAGCACTGCTCCAAGAATCCACACAAACGTGCGTTTCATTGTGACCTCCGTCCGGTGTCCGTGCGATCCGGCGAACAACTCAGCTGATGCAGCGACTGTGCCAGCAGAAGTAGCGATTCTGCCGGGGTCGTCGTCCAGATGAGCCAGCGTCGAACCGTTCACTGTCGGCGACGCCTGATATCTGGCGAGTGCGGGGGTGGGTGTCAGGCAGTGAATCGTGAAAGTCAACGGTTCCGTCCACTTCTCGTTCACGATTCACTGCCTGACACCATAGGCTAGCGATTCACGTAGTGCTCGGTCTTGTGGTTCTCGTTGCAGACATATTCCATGATCTCTTCGCCAGGCGCCAACTGCAGCAGTCGCCGCACCTTCCAGGGCTTCGTGTAGGCACCGGGATCGTCGATCGTGATCTCGAGTTCCATGTGGCCGAGATCGATCCGTCGGAAGCGCTCAATCACATGAAGCTGTTCGGTCTGAGGGCGGCTGCCATCGAGCCATCCTTTGTCGTTGAAGCCGATCGTATCGACCACTAATGTGTCGTTCTCCCACCTGCCAATCGAGTGGCCCAGCCAGTTTGGCTGGAGATTGGCTGGGTGTGGCCGGCCGTCGAGAAAGATCTGACGCACACCGGGGACGCTCAGCTCGACGAGCACCACAATCAGGTCGGGCGTCTGGATGAACTTGGCAAGATCGAGCGCGTGCATGCGGGCGACGCCGGTGGGAAGACAAAGAGCACGCGGATCCTCGCCGGGACGGGACGCACGCTTCTTTGCCTCGGCCGCGGCCCACGGCTGGAAAGATGGAACCTCCGGTTCGAGATCAGGACCCGGGAACCACACTCCGCTCAGATCTGGTTTGCCGTAGGCCGTCTTCGGCGCCGGACCGGTCGGCGCTTTATTTTCCGCGCGCTGGTAGAGGAACGGGATCTCACCCGGCGTACCGGCGTTCGGATTGTCCGCCATGACACCATCAGCTCGCATCGTCGCGCCTGATTGCACGACGAGCTGCCTTCGCGCGAACGCGGCGTAACCCACCAGCGCTCCGAACACATCGTACGTACCCGGTGCCACCGCGACGGAGTACTCGCCGGTAGCCGATGTCGTCGTGACCTTCACGTCGCCGGTGTCGACATTCTTGACTCGTATCTGGACGCCCGCGATCGGGCCGCGAGCGCCAGACAGGACGCCCCGTATTTCGCCGAAACCTGTCTGTGCCCACACGAGCGCGCTGAGGACAGTGATTCCTATGACGAGGACAATGATTCGCATGCGGGGACTACTGACAGGTGGAAGCGGTCTTTTGAATGAACTCAACGAGCAGAGTGGGTGGTTTGTTTGCCGCGGCCTCGCTCGAAGAGTCTGACTTGACCTCTCCCGAGACCTCGACCTTCGTGTTCACGAACGGCGAGAACTGACTGTCGATTCCTTCCAGTC
>Ga0075420_100004413_pt1 | contig 12300 bp, 8 predicted proteins | sample SoiMetdeltSBSDD4_FD_75296 | JGI IMG/M metagenome (GOLD analysis project Ga0075420, IMG submission 75296) | Bulk soil microbial communities from a Populus tree surrounding site in Tennessee, USA - Soil MetaG P. deltoides SBSDD4 | ecosystem: Environmental > Terrestrial > Soil > Tree plantation... | reverse complement strand
TATGACGGTGGTCGATGGTACCGCAGTCCCGCGCCGGGCTGTGGCCGAGATAGAATGGCAAACATTGTGGCTGACGGGGGCGGCCTGGGCCGATTTCGCGGCACTCACCTGGTATTGGGAGGTGCTTGGCTGGTGGATCGTCGCGCCGCTTGGCGCCTATCTGGTGGCCCTTCACGGCTCGCTGCAGCATGAGGCCTTGCATGGCCATCCGACGCGGTCGGCCGTTCTGAACGAGCTTCTGGTGTTTCCGGCCGTCACCTTGTGGTTTCCATTTCGTCGCTACAGGGCGCTGCACCTCAAGCATCACGACAACGACCATCTGACCGAGCCTGGCATCGATCCGGAGTCGTTCTACCTCGATCCGCAAGCATGGGATGACGCGCCGCGCTGGCTCAAGATCCTTTACAGCATGAACAATTCGATGCTCGGCCGTTTCATCCTCGGGCCGGCGATCTCGACTGCCCGGCTTGTCACCTCCGAAGCGGGCCTGATCCTCGCCGGCGATCGCCGCGTCACCAAGGCATGGGTCCTGCATGGGCTCGCCGTCGCGCTGGTCTGGCTGTGGGTGAGCGCGATTTGCGGCATGCCGTTCTGGCAATATGTGCTGTTCATCGCCTATTGGGGCAACGCCCTGCAAATGATGCGGTCCTATGCCGAGCACCGGGCCCATGAGGAGGCGGGTTGCCGAACGATCGTCGTCGAGACCAATCCGATCGTTGCCTTGCTGTTCCTCAACAACAATCTCCACATGGCGCATCATGAGCAGCCGAGCCTGCCATGGTACGAGATTCCGGACTATTACCAGCGCCATCGCGAACGGCTGCTCAAGGAGAACTGTGCCTATCTGGTGAAAGGCTATCGCGAGATCGCCCGGCACTGGCTGCTCACGCCAAAGGAGCCGGTCCGGCATCCTCATCTCTAACGACGCTTGCATCGTGGCGAAGAGCCTCCTACAGGAGTTGCAACTCGTCAATCGAGAGGCAGGCCATGAACGGCTCCATTCTTGCCACTGCGACCGCGGCACTCGAAAGCATCGAACGTGAGGGCTTGACCAAGCGCGAACGGGCAATCTTGTCGCCGCAGGGGCCGCATGTCGCGATCGAAGGCACCAAGGCCGGGCACGAAGTCATCAATCTCTGCGCCAACAACTATCTCGGCCTGGCCGATCATCCGCGCCTGCTCGACGCGGCCAGGGAGGCGTTGGCAAGCCATGGCCTCGGCATGGCGTCGGTGCGCTTCATCTGCGGCACCTCGGATCTGCATCTGGCGCTCGAGCGGCAGGTGGCGAGGTTCCTCGGAACCGAGGATGCGATCCTGTTCTCCTCCTGCTTCGATGCCAATGGCGGGGTGTTCGAGACGCTGCTTGGACCTGAGGATGCGGTGATCTCGGATGCGCTCAACCATGCATCGATCATAGACGGCATCAGGCTCTGCAAGGCCCGCCGCCTGCGCTACGCCAACAACGATATGGCCGATCTCGAGCAGCAGCTGAAACAGGCATCAGATGCGCGGGTGCGGTTGATCGCGACCGACGGCGTGTTCTCGATGGACGGCATCATCGCCAATCTGCCGGCGCTCTGCGAGCTCGCGCAACGTCATGACGCGGCGGTGCTGGTGGACGACAGCCATGCAGTCGGGGTGATGGGCCGGCGCGGCGCCGGCACCCATGAGCATCATGGCGTCGAGGACAGGATCGACCTCCTGACCGGCACCTTCGGCAAGGCGCTTGGCGGCGCGGCCGGGGGCTATGTCGCCGGGCGTCGAACGTTGATCGAGCTGCTGCGGCAGCGGGCGCGGCCTTATCTCTTCTCCAATGCGCTGCCGCCGCCGATCTGCGCCGCAACGCTGGCAGCGCTCGACCTGCTGGAGGCCGAGCCCAGCCTGCTCGAACGGGTGCATGACAATGCCCGCTATTTCCGCGCCGCGATGGCAGAGCGCGGGTTCCGGCTTGTCGGCGCCGGTCATCCGATCGTGCCGGTGATGATCGGGGACGCCCGGCTTGCCACGCAAATGGCGTCGCGGCTCGGATCGCTCGGTATCTTCGTGACGGCGTTCTCCTTTCCGGTCGTGCCGCGGGGCGAAGCCCGCATTCGCACCCAGATGTCGGCGGCGCACAGCCGCAAGGATCTCGATCGGGCAATCGAGGCCTTCACGACGGTCGGGCGGGAACTGGGAGTGCCGGCATGACCTCGAGGCTGATGCGGGCGCTGGTGAAGGCAAAGCCAGAGCCGGGCCTCTGGATGGAGGAGGTGCCGGTCCCCGTTCCGGCGGTGGGTGAGGTGCTGGTCAAAGTCCGGCGCTCGGCAATTTGCGGCACCGACCTCCATATCTGGAACTGGGACAGCTGGGCCCGACGGACCATTCCGGTGCCGATGGTGGTCGGCCATGAATATGTCGGCGCGGTGCATCAGCTCGGGCCGGGGGTGCGCGGCTTCGAGCTCGGCGAAACGGTGACCAGCGAAGGGCATATCGTGTGCGGGCACTGCCGCAACTGCCGGGCCGGGCGGGAGCATCTGTGCCCCAACACGCTCGGCGTGGGCGTCAACCGGCCGGGAAGCTTCGCCGAGTTCGTCTGCGTGCCGGCGCACAATGTCTATCCGATTCCGGCGAACATCCCGGAGCGGGTGGCAGCCATTCTCGACCCTTATGGCAATGCCATCCACACGGCGCTGACCTTCGATCTCGTCGGGGAGGACGTGCTGATCACCGGAGCGGGCCCGATCGGGATCATGGCGGTGCCGATCGCCGTGAGAGCGGGGGCGCGCCATGTGGTCATCACCGACGTCAACGATTATCGGCTCGACATTGCCCGGCGGATGGGTGCGACACGGGCGGTCAACGTGGCCCGGGAGGACCTCGCGGCCGTGATGCAGGCGCTGGAGATGAAGGAGGGCTTCGATGTCGGCCTCGAAATGTCAGGCGCCGAGAAGGCTTTCCGGCAGATGCTGTCAGTGATGATTCATGGCGGAAAAATCGCGATGCTGGGCATTCCGCCGGGAGATATGGCAATCGACTGGAACGAGGTCATCTTCAAGAGCCTGACCATCAAAGGCATTTACGGCCGGGAGATGTTCGACACCTGGTACAAAGGAATCGCCCTGATCCAGTCCGGGCTCGATCTCGAGCCGGTGATCACCCACGAGCTGCCGATCGAGCGCTTCGCCGAGGGATTTGCGGCCATGGCCTCGGGGAATTGCGGCAAGGTGCTGCTGAACTGGGTTTGAGAAGGCGGCGCGCCTAGAGCAGGATCCTCTCAAGTCGGCCGGGAAGCGCAATCCGTCGGTGAGCAGCCTTGCGGGCCCTCTGCTTCTGTCTATGATTGGACAAGCAAAACCAGCTCCACGCCACAGTAAAGGCGAAGGAGGAACCCAGGAACACCATGCTACGGATCGCCATTCGACGGTTCTCGTCCATGATCCTCATCATGCTGACGATCTCGTTGATCCTCTTCATCCTGTTCGAGGGCGACAAATACAATGTCGCGGCCAAGGTCCTCGGACCCTATTCGACGCTCGGCCAGCGCGACCTCTGGCTTGAGCAGAACGGCTATAACGAGCCCCTGTGGTGGCGCTACATCCATTGGGTCTGGCGGTTCCTGCATGGCGATTTCGGCACCTCCATCATGTTCAACACGCCGGTGTCGAAGCTGCTTGGCGAGCATCTCGCCAACACCGCCATCCTGGCGGGCCTGGTGTTCAGCATCACCGTGATCATTGCGCTGACGCTCGGGGTGTTCTCGGGGATCGCCGAGGGCTCGCTGCGCGACCGGGCGGTGACGGTGCTGTCGGTGCTCACCACGTCGGTTCCCGAGTTTGCCTCGGCAACGATCCTGGTGGCGATCTTCGTCTACTGGCTCAACTGGCTGCCGGGCAGCTCGTCCTTCTCCGCCGGCATCGATCCGATCGAGCTGGTGCTGCCGGTGGCGGTGCTGGTGATCTATAATTTTGGCTACTACACCCGCATGACCCGGGCATCGATGGCCGAGGTCATGACCTCGCAATATGTCCGGACCGCCATCCTCAAGGGCCTCCCGTTCAGCCGGGTGGTCGTACGACATGCCTTGCGCAACGCACTCATTGCGCCATTCACCGTGATGGTGCTGCAGCTCAACTATCTTCTGTCGGGCGTGATCGTCGTCGAGGTGTTCTTCGCCTACAAGGGTTTCGGCAAGCTGCTGTACGAGGCGGCAACCTTCGGCGACATCTACACGGTCGAGGCCTGCACGATGGTGGCGGTGTTCGTCGCCGTGCTTTCGCAATTCATCTCGGATGTGGGCTACACCCTGCTCAATCCGCGGATCCGGTTCAGCTGAGGGGTACCATGAGCGAGTTGACGACCTCACCGACCGCCGGAACTGCCGCCCAGCCTCGCCGTGCCGGGCGCGTCAGCCGGATCGTTTCCTCGATCTCGCTCCTGCGCGAGTCGCCGGTCGGGATGATCGGCGCGTTTCTGGTGTTGTTCTGGGTCACGCTGGCGATGCTCGCCCCGGTCTTGCCGCTGTTCGACCCGTTGGCGCAGTCGCCAGGCTTCCTGCTGAAACCGATCCTGACGCCGGCCAAGGCCGGCGGCACCCATTGGCTCGGCACGGACGAGCTCGGTCGGGATGTGCTGTCGCGCCTGATCTGGGGCTCGCGGCTGGTGCTGGTATGGGCAACGCTCGCCACGACCGTCGCCTATGCGGTCGGCATGATCATGGGCGTGGTCGGCGGTTATCGCGGCGGGTGGTGGGACGAGATCATCTCCTTCTTCGGCAATGTGCTGCTGTCGTTCCCGCTGATGGTGCTCTACATCGTCATCATCTCGCGGTTCGGTCCGGCCTCGGAGTTCGGCCAGTATCTGTCGCGCGATCTCGGGTTCGACCCGGTGTTGACCGCCGGCGTCATCATCATCGTCGCGGTGACCTTCGGGACGGCGCCGCAGGTGGCGCGCATCGTCCGCGGCCTGGTGCTCGATCTCAAGACGCGCGACTACATTGCGGCGGCGGAGGTCAGAGGCGAGACGCCGTGGTACATCATGCTGGTCGAGCTTCTTCCCAATGCGCGCGGCCCGCTGATCGTCGACGCCTGCCTCAGGCTCGGCTATGTCACCATCACCATCGCGCTGCTCGGCTATCTGTCGCTCGGTCTTCCGCCGCCCTTCCCGGACTGGGGCAAGATGATCTCGGGGGCGCAGAAATTCGGCTCGTTCGGCATGAATGCCATGCTGTGGCCGGCCTTTGCGATCTCCTCGCTGGTGCTCGGTCTCAATCTGCTCGCCGACGGCATTCGCGAGATCTCGCTCAGGGACTGACAGCCCGCTCAGAGACCAGCAAGAACGAAAGCTCCGATCATGACCGTTTCAGACAATGCCAGGCCGCTCGACCAGCCCGTTCTCGAATGCCGCAATCTGAGCATCTCCTATTACACGCGCGCCGGCGAGGTTCCTGCGGTCGTCGATTTCAACCTGACCGTCATGCCCGGCGAGGCGGTCGGCATCGTCGGCGAATCGGGCTGCGGCAAGTCGACGGTGGCGCTCGCCATCATGCAATATATGGGCAAGAACGGCGCGATCACCGGCGGGCAGATCCTGTTCAATGGCCGCGACATGACGACCATGTCGGAGGAGGAGCTGCGCAACATCCGGGGGTCGCGGATCGCGATGGTCTATCAGGAGCCCATGGCATCGCTCAATCCTTCGATGAGAATCAAGGACCAGCTGATGGAAGTGCCGATGGTGCATGAGGGCAGCACGTCGGAGGCAGCCTGGAAGCGCTCGATCGAGATGCTCGACGCCGTGCGGGTGCCCGACCCCGAGCGCATCATGAACTCCTATCCGCATCAGCTATCCGGCGGCCAGCAGCAGCGCGTGGTCATTGCGATGGCGCTCCTGTCCAATCCCCAGCTCCTGCTGCTCGACGAGCCGACAACGGCGCTCGACGTGACGGTCGAGGCCGGCGTGGTCGAGCTGATCAAGGACATCTCGAAGCGCTTCGGCACCTCGATGATCTACATCTCGCACAATCTCGGGCTCATTCTCGAGACGTGCCACAAGATCGCGGTGATGTATTCCGGGCAGGCAGTCGAGTTCGGATCGGTCTCGCAGGTGTTCGATCACATGCGGCATCCCTATACGCGCGGGCTGTTCAACTCGATTCCACTGCCGGGCACCGATCGCCATGCGCGACCGCTCGTGCCGATCCGCGGTCAGCTCCCCCTGCCCTATGAGCGACCGCCGGGCTGCACCTTCGGGCCGCGCTGCGATCACTTCGTGGCCGGCCGCTGCAACCGCCCGCCGATCCCGATGGAAGCGGTGATCGATGATCCCGGGCATGCGGTGCGCTGTGTGCGCTATCGCGAGATCGACTGGTCGGTGAAGCCGACCGGCGCCATCGAGCAACAGGCGATCACCTTCGGTGAGCCGGTGCTCGAAGTGCGCAACATGAAGAAATATTACGAGATCCGCGACAGCTCGCTCGCCGGGATGCTGTCGGGCAAGGGATCGCTTTTCGTCAAGGCCAATGAGAAGCTCGATTTCGATGCCCGCGAGGCCGAGACGGTGGCGATCGTCGGCGAGTCCGGCTGCGGCAAGTCGACCTTTGCCAAGGTGCTGATGGGCCTTGAGGAGTCAACCGGCGGCGAGGTGCTGCTGCACGGCAAGGAGATCGGCCACCTACCGGTCCGCAAACGGTCGCCGCAGCTCATCGGGTCGCTGCAGATCGTGTTCCAGAACCCGTTCGAGACGCTCAATCCCAGCCATTCGGTCGGATCGCAGATCGCGCGCGTGCTGAAGAAATACGGCGTGGCACAAAGCCGCAGCGAGGTGCAGGAGAAGGTCTTCCAGCTGCTCGACCTGGTGAAGCTGCCGCGCGCCTTCGCCTTCCGCAAGCCGCGGCAATTGTCGGGCGGACAGAAGCAGCGGATCGGCATTGCCCGGGCGTTTGGCGGCGATGCCGCGGTGGTGGTGGCCGACGAGCCGGTTTCGGCGCTGGACGTCTCGGTGCAGGCAGCGGTGACCGGCCTTCTCACCGACATCCAGCGGCAGAAGCGGACGACGCTGATCTTCATCAGCCATGACCTGTCGGTGGTGCGCTATCTCGCCGACCGGGTGGTGGTCATGTATCTCGGCCGGATCATGGAACAGGGCACGACCGAGCAGATTTTCTCACCGCCCTATCACCCCTATACCGAAGCGCTGCTGTCGGCGGTGCCGATCGCCGATACCGCGGTTCGCAAGAAGCACATCGTGCTCAAGGGCGAGCTGCCGTCGCCGATGAACCCGCCGAGCGGCTGTCCGTTCCAGACGCGCTGTCCGCGCAAGATCGGAGCGATCTGCGAGACCGAGCTGCCACCGGTCAAGGAGCTCGCACCCGGCCACAAGATCTTGTGCCACCTGCCGGACGATGTGTTGCGCGCCATGGAGCCGGTCATCGCCATGGGCAACTCCAAAGAGAGAGCTGCATGAAGTCGCATTATCGCGCCGTCGTGATCGGCGGGGGAGTCGTCGGCTGCTCGGTTCTCTATCATCTCACCAAGGCGGGCTGGCGCGATGTCGCTCTCATCGAGCGCGACCAGCTGACATCGGGGTCGACCTGGCACGCTGCCGGCGGCTTCCACACGCTGAATGGCGACCCGAACGTCGCAAAGCTCCAGGGCTATACGATCGGCCTCTATGACGAGCTCGAGAAACTGTCGGGACAGTCCTGCGGGCTGCACCGCACCGGCGGGCTGATGCTCGCCGATACGCCGGAGCGCATGGAATGGCTGAAAATGGCCCATGCACGGGCGCGTTATCTCGGCCTCGAGACGGAGCTTCTGAGCGTCGCCGAGGCGAAAAATCTGATGCCGCTGATCGAGGAGCGCCATTTCGTCGGCGCCATGCTCGATGCCGCCGACGGCAGCCTCGATCCGTCGGGAACGACCCACGCCTATGCCAAATCGGCGCGCCTCAACGGGGCGGAGATCTTCCTCAACAACCGGGTGATCGAGCTCAAGCCGCGAAGCGATGGCGGCTGGGATGTGATCACCGAGCAAGGCACGGTCGCGGCCGAGCATGTGGTCAATTGCGGCGGCCTGTGGGCGCGCGAGGTCGGACGCATGGTCGGCCTCGAGCTGCCGGTGCTCGCCATGGAGCACATGTATCTCCTGACCGACGAGATGCCGGAGGTGGTCGGTTTCACCCGCCAGCATGGGCATGAGCTGCCGCATGCGATCGACTTCAAGGCCGAGATCTATATGCGCCAGGAAGGGACCGGCGTGCTGCTCGGGACCTATGAGAAAGCCTGCGTTCCGTGGTCGCCCAAGGTGACGCCGTGGAATTTCGGAACGGAGCTGCTGACGCCCGATCTCGACCGCATCGCGCCATCGCTCGAAATCGGCTTCCAGCACTTCCCGGCCATGGCCAAGGCCGGCATCAAGCGGATCATCAACGGCCCCTTCACTTTCTCGCCCGACGGCAATCCGCTGGTGGGGCCGATCCAGGGCCTCAAAAACTACTGGGTGGCCTGCGCGGTGATGGCGGGCTTCAGCCAGGGCGGCGGCGTCGGCCTGGCGCTGTCGCAATGGATGGTCGAAGGCGATCCCGGCTTCGATGTCTGGGCAATGGATGTGGCGCGGTTCGGCGAATGGGCGACCCGCGGCTACACCAATGCCAAGGTCCGGGAGAATTATGCGCGACGGTTCTCGATCCGATTCCCCAATGAGGAACTGCCGGCGGCGCGGCCGCAGCAGACCACCGCCCTTTATGACGTCATGATCGCCAATGGCGCGGTGATGGGCGACAGCTGGGGGCTCGAGACGCCGCTGTGGTTCGCGCCCAAGGGGGTCGCACCGAAGGACATCGTCTCGTTCCACCGGTCCAACGACTTTCCCCATGTCAAGGCCGAGTGCCTCGGGGTGCGCGAGCGGGTCGGCGTGACCGAGATTGCCAATTTCGCGAAGTTCGAGTTCTCCGGTCCGGGCGCCGAGCGGTTCCTGTCGCGCCTGATGACCAACCGCATGCCGCGGCGCGGTCGCCTGGTGCTGACCCCGATGCTCAACGAGCGGGGCAAGCTGATCGGTGATTTCACCATCGCCCATGGCAGCGAAAACCGGTTCCTGCTCTGGGGATCGAGCCAGGCGCAGAAGCATCATCTTCGCTGGTTCGAGAAGCATTTGCCGGACGACGGCTCGGTGCGCATCCACCGCTTCGACATGGGCCTGGTCGGCCTGTCGATCGCTGGCCCGCAATCGCGCGCGCTGCTGCAGCGGCTGACCGATGAGGATGTCTCGGCCGGCGCCTTCAAATTCATGGACCACCGCGCCATGGAGGTGGCCAATCTCCCGGCATTGGTGAACCGGGTGACCTATACCGGCGACCTCGGCTACGAGATCTGGGTAAGGCCGGAATTTCAGCGCCGGCTCTATGCCGAGATCACCGCGGCGGGACAGGAATTCGGGCTGATCAATTTCGGCATGCGGGCGCTGCTGTCGCTCCGGCTCGAGAAGAACTTCCCGACTTGGTACCGGGAGCTCAGGCCGATCTATGGGCCCTATGAAGCCGATGTCGGACGCTTCGTCGACCTCGACAAGGAGGACTTCATCGGCAAGCGGGCGGCGATGATCGAGCGGGAGCAGGGCGGGACACTTCGGCGGCTGACCATGGTGGTCGATGCCGAGGACGCCGATGTGCTGGGCGATGAGCCGATCTGGCATGATGGCAAGGTGGTCGGCTGGGTGACGTCGGGCGGCTACGCCCATTGGGCCGACAAGTCGCTGGCGATGGGCTATGTGCCGCGCGAGCTTGCGCAGGAGGATAGCGGCTTCGCGATCGAGATCATCGGCAGCCGGCGGGCCGCACGGCCGCAGCGGACGCCGCTGTTCGATCCGCAGGGCGCGCGCATGCGCGGCTGAGCTTCCGGCATCAATCGAGCGGCGCGCCGCCTTCACCGGTGCGGCGCGCAACAAATGCATCGAGCGCCTCGCGAATATCATCGGCAATAGCCGGCGGCTCATATTCGGCGAGCGCCTGCCTGTAGAGGCGGTGAGCACGGCGGGTGGCATCGAGCCCGCCGGCTTCGAGCCAGGCACCGTAGTTCTGGGTGGTGGAGATGATGGGCTGGTGGAACGCCGTCTCGAAGGTGGCAATGGTGCGCGCCGTGCCGAAGAAGTGACCGCCCGGTCCGACCTCGGCGATCTCGTCGAGCGCCAGCGTCTCGGCATCGACGGTCACGGGCTTGAGCCACACCGCCATGTTCTGCAGGACCTCGACGTCGAGCACGAACTTCTCGAAGGACGAGCAGAGGCCGCCTTCGAGCCACCCTGCCCCATGCATCAGCAGATTGGCGCCCGCCGTAATGGCTGCCCAAATGGCGCCAACGCCTTCGAGCATGGCGGCGGCATCGGGCAGGTTGGACGCGCAAAAGGCCGATGAGCGCAGCGGCATCCGGTAGCGCCGGGCGAGCTGGCCGCCAATATGGGTGAAGCGGTAGGACTCGGCGAGGCCATAAGCCGGGGCGCCGGTCTTGAGATCGACATTCTTGGCGGCATTGCCATAGAGCACCGGCGCGCCTGGCCGCACCAGCTGGGCCAAGGTGACGCCGAACAGAATCTCGGCATTGTTCATCGCCATGCCGGCCGCGACAGTCGCGGGGGCGGTGGCACCAGCCATGATGAAAGGCGTGATCAGCGTCGGCTGGCCGAAGCGGGCCATCTCGATGACACCGGTCGCCATGGCGAGATCATATTGGAGCGGCGAGTTGGTGTTGATGATCGAGAAGACGCCGGGCCGCCTGGCAAACTGCTCGAGATCCTCGCCGCGGGCGATGGCGCACATCTCGAACACATCGTGGATGCGCTGGCGGCTCAGGCAGAACACATAGGGCACCTTGTCGGTGAGGGTCAGCATCGAGCGGGTGGCTTCGAGATGGCGGAAGCGCACCTCGATGTCGAGCGGCTCGACCGGAGAGCCGCCGATCAGCTGGATGATGTTGAAGAATTGGGCAAGGCGTAGGAAATCGTCGTGATCGGCGAGGGTGCCGGAACGACGGCCGCGCTCGATGTCGGAGCAGTTTGGCGGGCCGAGCACGGTGGCGAAGGCGACATTGTCGCCGCCGATAAGCGTGCTGTTTTGCGCATTGCGTGGAACAAGCTCGATGACCGGTGGCACGGTGGTCAGGGCATGCTCCACCAGCTCGCGACCCAGCCTGACCCGCATGGTCGCGTCATCGACGAGCGCACCGGCCCGGTTCAGGATGGAGCGGGCCTCGGGCAGGTAGCACTTGACCCCAACCTCGCTCAAGAGCCGCAGCGACGCCTGGTGCAGCGCCTCGATCTCATCCTCTGAAACGATGGCGAGTCGCGGGTAGCGATTGATGATCTGGCGCCTGGGAAGTTGGTGGATGGCACCGGCGCGACGGCGCTCGCTGCCGCGGCGGGTGCGGGCTCCATCGCTCCTGGCGCTCATCCCTCGCGCTCCCTGACGGCCTTGAGAAAGAAGGCGACTTCCTGCGCCCAGGTCGGCTCCTCGAAAATGGACCCATGGGTGCCGCCCGGAATGGCGACGAACCGCTTGGGCTCGGGTGCGGCCTCGAACAGACGTTTGCCGAGGGCGAAGGGAACGACCGGATCGGCGTCACCATGAAGGATGATGAGAGGCGCATGGACCCTGCCGATACGGTCGATCGAGTCGAAGCGGTCGAGGAGCAGCAGCCCAACGGGCAGCCAGCCATAGTGATAGCGGGCGACATCGATCATCGAGGTGTAGGGCGCTTCGAGCGCCAGGGCGGCCACCGGATGGGAAGCGGCCAGCTGAACCGCCGGCCCGGTGCCCAGCGACTCGCCGACCACGACGAGCTTGTCGGGGGAGATGCCCTTCGCCATCAGCCAGTCATAGGCTGCGGTGGCATCGACCAGCAAACCCTGCTCGCTCGGTTGGCCGGTCGAGCCGCCATAACCGCGCCAGGAAAGATAGAGAACGCCAAAGCCGACCTTCTGATAGTACTGAAAACGCAGCGGCCTCTCGGCGATCGAGCCGGCATTGCCGTGGAGAAACAGCACGGTGGGTTGCCCTTGGGCGGCCGGCGCATACCAGGCCACCAGCTTCTCTCCGTCGGGCGTCGGAATCTCGATCACTTCGGCACCGGTGATGCCGAGCGATACCGGGTCGACCCGCTCGATATCGGGATGATAGAGGAGCTGGCGCTGATTGAAGTACATGTAGCCGGCGATCAACGCGTAAGCGCCGAGAGCGATGAGGAGCGCGGCCATGGCACCACGGATCATGTGACGAGCCGGGCGGGTTGCTCGACATCCGAGGTCCAGATGTAGAGCGCAAGGAGCGGCACGG
>Ga0075420_100004411_pt1 | contig 12301 bp, 11 predicted proteins | sample SoiMetdeltSBSDD4_FD_75296 | JGI IMG/M metagenome (GOLD analysis project Ga0075420, IMG submission 75296) | Bulk soil microbial communities from a Populus tree surrounding site in Tennessee, USA - Soil MetaG P. deltoides SBSDD4 | ecosystem: Environmental > Terrestrial > Soil > Tree plantation... | reverse complement strand
CGACGCGGTCGATGGTATCCTCCCACAAACTGCCGGTAGAGATCATATTCTCGCGACAGGTTCTAATATAGTCTTCGAGACTAATCTTTGTCCCGATGTCCTTTCTATCATGAATGCCGAACTTCTTTTCGGTAAACACTTCGGCCGGCAATCCATGCGTATCCCAGCCCCAAACACGCTCGACACGCTCGCCCTTCATCGTCCAGTAGCGCGGCACCACGTCTTTGGCAATCGAACTTAGTAACGTTCCGTGGTGTGGCACGCCTGTGATAAACGGCGGGCCGTCATAAAACACATAGGCGTTGTCTTTTGGTCGCTGCTCTACGGATTTTTCAAACGTCTGGTGTTTCTTCCAGTATTTCACTAGTTCTTTTTCGTATTCGATTGCCTTTCGGCGTGTCCCGCTTTTAAACTTCATATCTGCTCCTAGTTAAACAAAAAATCACTGCTTTTGTCACCGGAACCCTTATGTGTAGGGCGGTACCATCCGGTTTCCAAAAGAAGTGATTCTTTTTGGCGCTTAGTTTGGCGGTTACGGTGCCCGGCCGTCGGGGTCTACTTTCTTATTAGATTTCTGCCCGATGCTTCGCGGTTGATAGCCGCTCATCCCTAAGGGAACGCAATTATTGGTAGTGTAGCGCAATTTTCAACAGGTATCAACTAGCGGCCGGCTTGGGCGTACCCGGCGACGTCGTTCATAAGGGGCAACGGTAAGCCAACCCAGGCATTGATAAGCGCGCCGTTATTCTCCACTGCCAAAATACATGGAAACTGCATAATCCCATATAGTTCAGACTTTGCTACACCCTCGCGGCTATCTATGCTAATCATCTCGATCTTTTTGCCCGCCTCAAAAAACTGACGCTGAAAATCGCGCACAAACGCCTCAACCTCACTCGCATGCTCACTATTCGGCCGGTAAAGAATAACCAATTTCATATATTTAGCCTAACATGTGCTAATGTTGCCGACAATCGACTGACAGTTAAATTATTTTCTTACTACTGTGGATACCGCTTGCTCTGCTAGTGTCGACTAATTTAGGCAAAAAGTATTGGTGAAAACATAAAGAAGCGGGCCTTTCGGCTCATTTAAGATTAATCCCATTGCTGATAACCAATAACTATGCCTTTGCGGGTCTAAGAAAGGGGCAAAGCCCCTTTCTTTTACGAACAGCCGGTGGTGGAGCCGCAGCTGCGGCAGACGTAGCAACTGCCGGCGCGTTGGGTCTGGTTGCCGCAGTTGTAGCATAGCGGTGCGGCGGGGTCGGCGGTTTTAGACGCTGTTTTAGTGCCAGATACTTTTGCTTCAGCTAGTTGCGGTGCTGGTTCTTCGGTGGCCTTTTTTTCGGCAGTCTCTTCGACTAGTTTGCCTTCTAATGACCGGTCGTCGGTGAGCAGCATGGTCTGTTCTTCGTGCATGTCGTCAAAAGAGGCTAAGCCGAGCTCTAGGCGGTCGTCGAATGACAGGTAGTCGAGTGCTAGACGACGCATGATATAGTCCGTAATCGAGCTAGCCGTGCGGATTTCGTTATCATCGGTAATGCCCGATGGTGCAAAGCTGGTACTCATAAGCGTCTTGACGTAGCTCTTAAGCGGCACACCGTATTGCAAGCCGTGGCTCACGGAGATTGCAAATGAATCCATCAGACCGGCGAGTGTCGAACCTTGCTTGGAGACGTTAATAAACAACTCGCCCAAAGCACCGTCCTCATACTCGCTGACCGTAAAGAACCCTTTAAGGTCGGCAATGTGGAACTTGTAGGTACGGCTGTTGCGACGACGTGGCAGTAAGCGGCGCATGGCACCCTTAACCACAATCTTGTCGTTTACCGTCTCGACAATGGTAGCTGGTTGTGGTGCTTCGGCAGCTACCACAATGGTTTCTGCAACCTTTTCTTCGGTTTTCTTTTTCTTGCCAGACAATGGCTGGGCAACCTTACAGTTGTCGCGGTAGATGGCGATGGCTTTAATGCCCATTTTCCAGGCGTCCATGTGCAGTTGCTCGACATCCTCGATGGTTGCTTCTTCTGGCATGTTGACGGTTTTACTGATGGCACCAGAGATAAACGGCTGGGCGGCAGCCATCATCTTAACGTGGCCAAGGTAGTGGATGGCATTGTCGCCGACAGCGCAGGCAAAGACATCCAGGTGCTCGGCCTTGAGGTGCGGCGCGCCGGTAATGCTGCCATGTTCAAAAATGTAAGCCACGATTTCGTCGATTTGCTCTTTGGTATAGCCTAAAGTCTTAAGGGCGCGTGGCACAGTTTGATTAACGATAGCCATCGAGCCGCCGCCTACCAAATTCTTGTGCTTAACGAGCGCGAAATCTGGCTCAACACCAGTGGTGTCACAGTCCATCATAAGTCCAATGGTGCCAGTTGGGGCAAGCACGCTGGCTTGTGAGTTACGTATACCGTACAATTCGCCCAATTCCACCGCTTCGTCCCAGGCGCCAGCGGCGGCGCTTAGCAGTTCTTCGGATACTAGGCTTGCGTCGATGTTCGAAACCTCGGCACGGTGCATGCGCAATACGCCAAGCATGGCCTCGCGGTCTTTGCGGTAGCCGGCAAACGGCCCAACACGTTGCGCAATTTTAGCGCTGGTGGCGTAGGCGTGGCCAGTCATAAGCGCAGTAATGGCACCGGCTTGTGCGCGGCCTTCTGCGGAGTCATATGGCAGGCCCTGGGCCATCAACAACGCACCTAGGTTGGCGTAGCCCAAACCGAGCTGGCGGTACGCTTTGGCATTCTTGGTCATTTTTTCGGTTGGGTACGCGCTGTAGCCAACCAAAATTTCCTGGCCAGTAAATACTAGTTCGACGGTGTGTTTAAAGGCCTCGATATCAAATGTGCCATCACCCTTAAGGTACTTCAGTAAGTTGATGCTCGCCAAGTTACAAGCAGAGTTGTCGATGTGCATGTACTCACTACAAGGGTTGCTGGCGTTAATACGGCCGGCGTTTGGCGCGGTGTGCCAACGGTTGATGGTCGTATCGAACTGTATACCGGGGTCGGCACACTCCCAAGCGGCTTTGGCAATTTCGCGGAATAGTTCACGGGCTTTAACGGTCTTAATCGGCTTACCGGTAGTTACGGCCACCAAATCCCAGTCGTCATCGTTTTGGACAGCCTGCATAAAGTCGTCGGTCACGCGCACAGAGTTATTGGCATTTTGGTATTGGACCGAAAAAATATCTTTACCATCGAGTGTCATGTCAAAACCAGCCTCTTGCAATGCGCGGGCCTTGCGCTCCTCAATCGCCTTGCACCAAATAAATTCTAAGACGTCGGGGTGGTCGGCGTTCATAATCACCATTTTTGCGGCACGACGTGTCTTGCCGCCGCTCTTGATGGCGCCAGCGACAGAATCAGCACCGCGCATAAAGCTCAAGGGGCCAGAGGCCTTACCTGCGCTTTTACCCAAACGTTCCATCGATGAACGGATAGGGCTGACGTTAAGTCCCGCACCAGAGCCACCCTTAAAAATCATGCCTTCTTCGGTGTACCAATTAAGAATAGACTGCATGGTATCTTCGACGGCCAAGATAAAACAAGCGCTGGCTTGCTGAGCTCGCTCCGGCGCACCAATGTTAAACCACACTGGCGAGTTAAATGCAGCCCGCTGCGTTGCCAACACGTATTTTAGCTCTTCACGGAAATCTTCGGCCTCGTCATCTTCAAAATAACCTTCTTGAATACCTTGACGAGTGATGGTGTCGACCACACGGTCTATAAGGTGTTTTAAGGAACTTTCTCGCTCATCCGTACCAGGGGTACCACAAAAGTATTTTTGGGCTACGATGTTAATCGCGTTCAGCGACCAGCCTTCAGGAAAATCCACATCTTTTTGCTCGAATACCGGCTTGCCGGTCATCGGATTCTGAATTAACGAATCCTGCGTGACCCATTTTAACTGGTCATACGCTTTGGTTTTTGGCCGGGTGAATAATCGCCCAGAACCGATGCTGGTTGTTTGTCCCATAAAATACCCTCACTTTGTAGTTTATGATTTTTTAATGTTTGTTAGAGTTCAACGAAACCCTCCCGAAGTCTCGTCAGCTCCCCCTCGAGCCTACACTCTGTACATTTTGTTATAATCCTTACGCCAAAAATGTACAAGCGTTTTTCTTACACCAATGTGGTGTATGTGTAAGCCCAGGGGGGACCGACAGCTTAGCTGCTCGGAACTCTGTTTTTGTTTTAGGTTTTGAGCTGTTTGATGTGCGAAAGTGTTTTTTCAAACCCTGCTATGTCTTTAAAACGCCGGTAAACACTGGCGAATCGCACATAGGCAACTTCATTGAGCGGCGCTAGTCGTTCCATAATGAGCTCGCCAATTTTAGTGGAGCCCACTTCGGCACTGTCGCCAGCGTACAATTGCTGCTCGACCTCCGCCACCAAGCGCTCAAGCTGCAAGCTTGTCACCGGTGTTTTTTCGCATGCCCGATACAACCCGGCTAGTAATTTCTCGCGATTAAACAACTCACGCGTACCGTCTTTTTTGACGACAATGAGCTGTGGCCGCTCAATTCGCTCATAGGTCGTGAAGCGATAGCCGCACTTTGGACAAGCCCGACGGCGCCGAATAGCTTGCGCATCCCCGGCATCGCGCGATTCAATGACCTTAGTGTCTTCGTAATGGCACTGACTACATCTCATTTTAGTACCTACTCCCCTTTTTTGATAATGTGCTCACTACATTTAGTGCTTATGATTATAAGCATAACTCTATGTATGGTGCTTATGCAACCTTTTTTGGTTGTATTATTTAGTACGACTGTCTTTATCTTGGTCGTCTTGTTCGGGCTTGTAACGCTTGGCTAGACGGCGCAAAAATGATGGTTTTTCGAGTTCGTCGTCGGTGTCTTTCTCGGTTTCGTCGGTGTCTTTCTCGGGGTACTTTTTGGTCTCTGGCTCTTGCGCATCATCATCGATGGTCCAAATATTGGGAACATTATTGTCGGTGCCAAAATCGTTTAATGCCGTCTTATGATCGTCAAGCGACATATCAAGATCGGTCATAGTCGAATCGTCCTGCTTACTGGTTGGCGACGCAGGCACAAGTGGCGGCATGCCAGCAGGTTCGCTACTTGCTGAGCCCACAACTTTGTCATGACGGTTAGAGAAGTATGAAGCGTCAAAACCAGTCGCTACAACGGTGATGATAATTTCGCCTTCCAGATCTGGGTTAATCGTTGCACCAAATATGATGTTAGCGTCGGGATCTGCGGCATTTGTAATAGCCTCGGCCGCAGTATTAATCTCATGCATGGAAAGATCACTGCCACCAATGACGTTAAACAAAATGCCTCGGGCACCGTCAATAGACACCTCCAGCAGCGGCGAATCAATCGCTTGCTGCGCAGCAAGTACCGCGCGGTTTTCGCCACTGGCACGGCCAATACCCATCAGCGCCGAGCCGGCGTTGCTCATAACCGCCTTTACGTCTGCAAAGTCGAGGTTAATTAAGCCATGCACAGTAATAAGGTCCGAAATACCTTGGACGCCTTGGCGCAGCACATCATCGGCTACCTTAAAGGCTTCGAGGAGAGGCGTTTGACGATCGATGGTTTGTAACAAGCGATCGTTTGGAATAACGATGAGTGTATCGACAGATTCGCGAAGTTTGGTAATAGCCGTCTCGGCATTACGGCGACGTTTTTCGCCCTCGAATGCGAATGGCTTAGTAGCAAACCCAACAATCAATATATTGAGTTCTTTAGCAGCTTTAGCCACCACATGGCCAGCACCACTACCTGTGCCACCGCCGGCGCCGATGGTAACAAATACCATGTCGGCACCTTCTATCGCCTTCTTGATTTCGTCTATGGATTCCTCGGCCGCTTTTTGGCCCACCATAGGGTCGGCACCAGCACCCAGACCACGCGTGGCATCCTTACCAATGTGAATCTTCGTTTTGGCCTTAGAATGATGCAACGCTTGCGCATCAGTATTAATGGCGATAAATTCCACACCTTCAACGCCGGCCTCAACCATACGGTTGATAGCTGCGCCACCGGCACCGCCAACTCCTACAACTTTAATTCGTGCAAATGTTTCTATAGCTGGTGCAACCTGGGGCATGCTTTATCCCTCTCCCTACATCATCTTGTATATGACAAAAGTATAGCGCAGGCGCGGGTGGAGTTCAATAAATGTGTACTATGATTTAATAGACCTTCTGTTTTTGTTATCGGTGGAATCTGCGAAGGAGGGAGTCCACAAATTTTAGTGCTCGGTCACCAGTCTTCCCCATTTTGGGCGATTCTACCTCTGGGAGCAGCAACATATCAAGTGTCATTAGGCCGACAGCTGTACAAAAACTTGGGTCGGCGACCGTGTCGATTAAACCACTCATCGGTTGCAACTTGCCGACTCGGGCTGCAAGCTGCAATTTGTCCTTGGCAAATTCAGCAATCCCGGGTAACTTTGCAGTCCCACCAACCACCACTACCCCTCCGGGTAATTTATGCGCACGGTGAATTTTGGCTAGCTCTTTCTGCACGAAGTCAAAGAGTTCATCAACCCGAGCCTCGGTAATCATAGCGACTTCTTCGGCCTTAAAGGTGTAGTCTTTACCATTTACCTTTATACGAATATCTCGTTTGCTAGGCGGTTGGACCAAAGAAGCGTGATGGATTTTTACCGCTTCGGCGATATCCAAATCTGTCTTGAGTCCAATGGCTAAATCATTGGTAATATGAGTGCCTCCGATAGGCAGTACAGCCACATGTTGCACCTCGCCGTCCTCCAAAACCACCAGATTGGTGGTGCCAGCACCGATGTCTAACAAAACAGTTCCTGCTTCTTTTTGTTGGCGACTTAGTACGGCTTCGGCCGCAGCCAACCCGGAAAGTGTGTGGTTGTGGATTGTCAATTGTGCTTTGTCGATAGCCATATCTAAGTTGCGCAAATTAGGGGTAGCCGCAGTGACAATATGCGTGTCGACCTCAAGACGAACACCATGCATACCGACTGGATCCTTAATATTATCTTGTCCGTCGAGCCGATAATTCTGGGCAAAGACCTGTATAATTTCGCGGTTACTAGGGAGCTGGACAATGGCTGCAGCCTCTTCAACCCGCAGCCGATCTTCGACCGAAATTTCACGGTTAGCAGCACTAATCGCAATCACACCCTTTGAATTAAGGCCACTTACATGAGCACCGTTTATATTGACGGTTGCACCCTGAATACGTACACCCGACAGTCGCTCTGCCTCAGTTACCGCCTTAGATACCGCCTCAGCGACGTCATCAATATGCACCACCATGCCGCGACGCATACCATGGTTAACGGCTTGACCGTGCCCAATAATAGAAAGACGACCCGGATTATTCTGATCAACCGTACCAACAACAGCCCTCACGACGCTGGTGCCAATATCTAGGCCAACATATGGCATAAAAGACGGATCGCGCATGCTGGCAGTATACCGCTTACCCTTTGTCAGGGCAAGAAAATTAAAGATTCTCTGTTAGACCTTTGTTAAAATTTCGCAACCGGTCGGCGTTACTAACAAAGTATGTTCAAATTGGGCAGACCAGCTGCCATCACGTGTACGGAGTGTCCAGCCATCTTTTTCTTCTACTATGTCAGGGTTGCCCAGGGTCGTTATAGGTTCAATTGCAATAGTCATGCCGGCACGCAGCACTGGCCCCGTGCCCGCCCTGCCATAGTTTGGGATTTCTGGTTCTTCATGAAGTTCATAGCCAACACCGTGCCCCACCAATTCACGCACAATACCTAATCGATGCTTGCGCAATGTTCGTTCAATAACGGCCGAGATATCCCCAACCCTACAACCATGCCGAACAACTTGTACAGCATCTTTTAATGCTTGCTCCGTACCCCTAATAAGACGAGCACTTTCAGCGCTTGGATTATCCCCAATACAGACGGTAATACCTCCATCCGTAATCATGCCCTTATAACGAACACCGAAATCAAAGTTAACAACATCGCCCTCTTTAAACGGCCGATTATCAGGGATACTATGTTGGACCTGATCATTCACCGAAATACAAATAACACTGGGGTAGCCATGAAACCCCAGAAACGCCGGTTCGCCACCTAATTTGATCAATTCCTCTCTTGCGCGGACTGCCATTTGTTTGGGTGTCTTGCCGGGTTTTGCTTGTGCCTTCATTACCTGCAAAACGCTAGCCAGAATCTGGCCACCGACTCGCATGTGCTCTATTTCTGTTGGGGTTTTAATAGGTAGCATCTTCATAACTGTATTTAAACGCTAGCATTATACGGCTATTCAATACACCTCAGTATACTTGTATGTACGGCTTCTGGCTCCTCATTGCCGTCAACTTCGTACACTTTTATGCCATGGTCCTTCAAATAATCTAAAATGGGCACCGTATTATTCCGGTACTCTTCAAATCGTTTAGAAATGCCGGCCTCGGTATCGTCAGACCTGGCGCGGCTGAGTAAGCGGCGTCGCACAACATTTTCATCGACACTAATATGAACAACTGCTCTTATTTCGAACCTGCCCTCATTCACCTGCTCCAATAACCACTTAGCCTGTGGGATGCTACGCGGAGTGCCGTCCAATACGCACTTGTTCAAATCCGGTACCTTTTCGAGGGCTTTGCCAATCATGCTAAAAATTTCATCATCACGCAGCAAAATACCTTGCAGCATACGGCGGTGCTGGTCTTCGGTGGCGTACGTTCTGAGCAAGTCGCCGGTTGACACAAGCGAATAATTATCTCTGTCCACTAGCATCTTTGCCTGGGTGCCTTTGCCGGCGCCGGCAATACCCATCAGAACAATCATTACGACAGCCTTTCTTTCACCAATTTTGCTATTAGAGCACCGTCAGCACTAGCACCGGCTTTCGCCTTTACGGCACCAATAACCTGTCCCAAATTCTGAACGGCAGATACGCCTAGTTCGGCCACAACGGCATCGACAATGTTGCTAAGTTCTTCTTGGGACAGTTGGGCAGGAAGATATTTCTCAATAACTTTTTTCTCGGCTAGTTCGGCCTGAGCCTTTTCCTCATTGCCACCCTGCTTATACAAATCCGCACTTTCTTGGCGCTTTTTGGCTTCCTTGGTCAAAAGAACAATAATTTCATCATCGCTCAAGCCTTGTTCCCGAACCCCTTTAGCTACTTCAGCATACAGAATAACACTCTTGAGACCACGCAAAGTTGTAACAAGTATTTTATCGCCAGCAAGCAAAGCTGCTTTCAGATCTTGATCGATTTGAGTCTTAAGCATTTTGTGGCTGCTTAGTTTAACGTTGGCCGAGTTTAATGCGCTTTAGCTTTTGAACTTTACGTTCTTGGCGCAAAATAGCTTTGGTGCGGCGTTCTCGCTTGCTGATTGGTTTTTCAAAATATTGAGCTTGCTTAACAATAGAAACAACGCCGGCCTGTTGTACCTTACGGTTAAAGCGGCGCAGAAGGTTGTCTGCGGATTCTTTAGCGTCTTTTCGTGTAACTTGTATCATTTCTCTTTTATTCTAGCGTAACAGATAGGGTTTTGCAAGGCTTAGACCATTTGTTTTTTCTGGGCAGCACGTTGACTTTTTAATACGATACTTTGGAGCTCTTTAAAGATGGCGAATTGCTTGTTGGTGTGGTAGGTCTTAGTGTTGCCTTGACGCTCTGAAATTAAAAACCCAACTTTCTCTAAACGCTTTAGTTCCCTTTGAATATTGCCGGCGTCTTCTTTAATAAGTTTGGCAAGCCCGCGAACGTGCGTTTTGAAATCAGGATATTTAGCATAGATCACAACGATCTTGCGTCTAACTCGGGAGGTGATAAATACATCCAACATAAGCTTTATTGTTATTCAAACAACGTAAAAAAGTATAGCGGAGCTTCTTAGTGTTTTCAACCTAATTTAATTTTTCTTCCTGTAAATCTATAATAAAGAATATGCCCTATCTTAAAATCCTAGTGGGAGAGGCGTCTTTCCATGGCAAAGAAGCTTTGACCTACGAATCGGCACAGTCCCTTTCTGTTGGCACTATTGTGACTGTTCCGCTTCGCAATCAGAAAGTCTTGGGCGTAGTGTTGGGCAACGACACAAAACCTTCATTCCAGGTAAAAAAAATCATTGATACTCCTGCGCTTAAGCCCTTACCGAAAGAACTTATAGCCCTCCATGAGTGGATGACGTTTTTTTACCCGGCACCCCTTGGAACTATCACACAGCACTTTTTGCCGAGCTCGCTACCCAAGATAATACTAGAAACAAATGACGGGCAAACTGGGCCACCTACTCAGACCTTACCGCCGCTTACCAATGACCAGCAACAAGCGTTAAAAAGTACAAAAGGGCCCGGCCTACACCTTCTTCACGGTGAAACTGGCACAGGCAAAACTAGGGTCTACATTGAAATCGCAAAACGGCAGTTAGCGCAGGGACGCTCGTCAATTATTCTTACGCCCGAGATTAGCCTTACCTCCCAATTGGCACAAGAGTTTGAAAAAGTACTAGGACGGGCAGTTGTTAAAGTTGTCCATTCGCAGCTATCCCCAAAAATGCGCCAAACGATGTGGGTAAAAATACTGCAATCTAGTAAACCCTTGATTATCATTGGGCCGCGGTCGGCATTATTTTCGCCCCTTAAAAATATTGGGTTAATTGTAGTCGACGAAGCTCACGAAACAGCTTACAAACAAGATAAAGCGCCCTATTACCACGCCAGCGCCGTCGGCGCACAGCTGGCAAAACTACATCAGGCGACATTGGTCATCGGTTCGGCAACACCTTTAGTTAGTGACTACTACATTGCTCAGGCCAAGGATAGACCTATAGTAGAGATGAAACAGATAGCGGCCGACGCATCATCAGCTCCACCACTCGTTACTGTGGTCGATAGGCGTGACAGACAAGCCTTTAATCGTAGTCGCCAGCTTTCGGACACATTGCTTACAGGTGTACAACAAACACTCGACAGGGGCGAACAGGCTTTATTATTCCTTAATCGTCGGGGTACTGCCAGGGTAGTGCTTTGCGAGGCTTGTGGCTGGCAGGCGGTCTGCCCCCATTGCGATCTTCCCTTAACTTACCATGGTGATACCCATAAACTCGTTTGTCACAGTTGCAACTACAGAGCAACAAATGTAACTGATTGCCCGGAGTGTTCTAACCCGACAATTCTCTTTAAAAGTGTCGGCACAAAAGCAATTGTCGACGAGACACAAAGGCTATTCCCTAGCGCCAAAATCCAACGGTTCGATACAGACAATACTAAGCTTGAAAGGTTAGAGGTACAATATGGATCGATTCGGAGTGGTGATATTGATATTCTGGTAGGCACCCAAACACTTGCAAAAGGTCTAGATCTCCCTAATCTGGGTTTTGTAGGGATAATCAACGCAGAGACAGGTTTATCCTTCCCTGACTTTAGCGCAGCTGAGCGCACCTATCAATTACTCAGCCAGGTTCTGGGTAGAATTGGGCGCGGACATCGAGCTACTCAGGCCGTAATACAATCTTATTCGCCAGACAGCCTACTCGTTAAAACAGCAATCGCAAAAAACTGGAGCCAATTTTACAACAATGAACTTACAGAACGCTGTCGATTCAACTTCCCCCCATTTTGTTATTTATTAAAACTGAGCTGTCGCCGCGCCACGGCTACCGCTGCAGAAAAATCAGCGACAGAATTAAAAGCTTCCCTTCTTCTGCGCTATAACAACGTTGTTGTGGACGGCCCGGCAGCCTCATTCCACGAAAAGATTCGCAATCAATTCCAATGGCAACTCGTTGTAAAATCGAGATCACGTAGCCAACTATTAAACATTATTAAGGACCTAAAATCAGGCTGGTCGTATGATATTGATCCAATAGATCTTTTGTAATCCGTAAGACAGAGATATAATACACTTTAAGATATGGTAAAAGATGACATTATTACCCTCCCAAACGACCATTTGCGGAGTCGATCCACTAAAGTTGGGTTCGTTAGTGACGAGGTCAAAAAATTAATACGCGACATGGAGCAGGCTACTCTCGACTGGGAGGAGAGCCGTAAACATGAAGTAGGCGTAGCCTTAGCTGCAATTCAAGTCGATAAAGCCCTCCGAGTTGTAATAATCCGTAATGATTTTGACAACAAAAAGGACAAAACCTTTAGTGTTTTTATAAATCCCGCCATAACGAAATACGAAGGAAAAATTGAAGAAGATTTTGAAGGTTGTCTGAGTGTTCCCGATATATACGGCAAGGTACCCCGTCATCAAAAGGTCCGTGTTAAAGCCCAAGATACTTCTGGCCGCGAATTCCGAATAACAGCCGAAGGCTTTTTAGCTCGAGTCTTCCA
>Ga0075420_100004403_pt1 | contig 12313 bp, 20 predicted proteins | sample SoiMetdeltSBSDD4_FD_75296 | JGI IMG/M metagenome (GOLD analysis project Ga0075420, IMG submission 75296) | Bulk soil microbial communities from a Populus tree surrounding site in Tennessee, USA - Soil MetaG P. deltoides SBSDD4 | ecosystem: Environmental > Terrestrial > Soil > Tree plantation... | reverse complement strand
GACAGAGGTCGCCCAATAAATGGAATCTCCTCTTCCATCCAACCTGTCTCTTTGGCTGTGCATGAGTGCACCTGACCAGGAAGAGAATGTGCTCAGAGGCCACCCTAAAGAGATTCATAATAATAAATATACCGTGCTAATTCATCGCTTTAGGTACTGCCCGCGTCTCCCTCTCATTGACTCGACGTGCTTCGGGGTTACTAGATACAGGCATACTGTTGAGCTCGGCTGACTGGTCCACTCTCTCAAGTCTCTCACTTCTCTCAGCGCGTCTGATTCACACCAGTCACAGGCGCTTCTCACCGGTTTTGCGGATCCATTGTCCAGAGCGCCGGTCCGTCGTGAAGGAAACGGGAAAGTTATCATCTTTTACCCAAGGAGCCACATCATGAATCAGGAACAATTCGGGCAGTTTTGGGAACAACTTCGGACTCCGCTGACAGCGAAATGGGAGAAGGTGACAACGGAGGATCTCGACGAGATTCAGGGCGATCTTGTCAAGTTCGACTCTGTGCTGCAGAAGCGATATGGCGAATTGCACAAAGAGGAAGTAACGACCTGGGCCAACCGGCGCTATTCACATTGGACGGGAAATTATGTCGGTTACCGAGATGCTGAGGAATTCCTTGGCCTGCGCAAGGAGGCAGTATGAGACGCGACTCTGTGACACCTGTTGCACAAGGAAAGCGTCAGATCTCGTCTCGTTCCCGGCGTGGCGGACTAACGTGTAGTGAAGGGCAGGTGGATGATGTGCTCTCTAAAGGCGAATCGACTGAAGTGGAGCCCTCCCTATCTACCGAAACTCAATCTACCGAAACGAAGCCGGGCGGATTTGGCCGGCAAAGTCGCGTCAAAAGATCCTGACGAAAGGTGAAGATGAAACGTGGATGCCGGAAAGCGTGTGGTCGTCTCCATTAAGCGATGGCAGGCCGACTGATGGTGGTCCGTCCACAATCGCTCATTGACACTATCTTGTTATTCGCCTAAGGTACATATCTCACTCAACACAACCTGCCGACGGCCACCTGGAAGGCCCGACCGCCGACATGTGAGAAAGGCGGTCTAACATGTACTCTCTGAAATGCTTTCCGTGCTCGGTTCATGACGACATCCCGGTTGGACTGTAAACTATGCACGCCGATCTCTTAACCGCCGCTCCTGAAAATTGGTAATTAGGCGTAAAGTTTCCTACTGTTTAAGGTAATACGATGCGAAAGTCTCCAAAAACCGTTGCACAAGCAAAGCGCAATGGATTGTCACGTCAACCGTCCGGCGAACTGACGTGCAGTGAAGCCCAGGTGGAAGATATGCTCTCGGCTGGAGAATCCACGGAGGAGGAGCGCATCGACCTGCCGAATCAGCGGAAGCCGCCTCGTTAAAGGCTTTCAAGCCTCTGTCACAGGAAGGAAACCCTATGAGTCGACTGAACATGGAGCCCCTGCTTAGCTTTCACGATGGTTCGCATCTCGTCATGAGCACGCAATGTTCAAAAGAGGGTAATTTTTCCTGTGCTCTCTATACGGTTCTGATCTCCGGGGATGAAGGCGCCGCATTTCGGATTATCTCCTCGCATTTAGAAGCGCAGACGTGCCTGAGGGCGCAAGCGATTGCCTATGAGCACGCCCTTCACTTGTATCCCCAGAGAAGCGACATGAAGCAACCTCCATATCTCATCTGGCACGGGCCACGTACATAGATCATCCGCTTCTTACCCATGATGCGTGTTGCTAATACCGGAAAGAACTGATACAAGTAAGCTACTTTCATGGCGGCGGGCCTCGCATGAAAGATGAACTGAGACGGCCCATCACCGATGTTGTTGTCAGCGAGAGTTTGATCGGAAGCCTGACCTAAGCCGCCTCTCTATTGCGTCTTCGGCCCTCTCCTTCCTCCTAGGTCCTTCTCGAGTTTCCGACAATGTCATTTCAGAAGGAGGAACCCAGATGGGTTCAAAATTATACGTCGGCGGTTTGCCGTATGCAGCCACCGAAACGCAAGTCACCACGTTATTTGCTGCGCATGGCACGGTCGAGTCCGCGCGTGTGATTGCCGACAAGTTTACAGGCCAATCACGTGGCTTCGGCTTTGTCGAGATGTCCACACCGGCGGAAGCCGAGGCGGCCATTGCCGCTTTGAACGGCACGCAAATGGACGGCCGGTCCCTGACTGTGAACGAGGCCAAACCAATGGAAGCTCGTTCCGGTGGAGGCGGTCGGTTCAGCGAAGGTGGACGCGGTCGTAATCGCTTCTAAAGCGAGGTGACTCGAGGGGCGCCCGGAGAGGCGCCTCTCGGCTACCACGTCTTCTCAACCTACCTCAGGTTCCATACCCGTCCTCAGCCCCCGGGACAGAATCCACTGCATGAAGACTATGTGGGACTCGAGACGTTTCGAGCAGCTTAGCGGAGCGCTAGTGAGGATGAGACCCTGGCACAAGCACACTTGCCACCTCGGTTGATTTTCCCTCTGGACAGGCCGCGTCCCAGAGCGCCCAGTTGATGGTCGTGGGAGTGACCGCTTGCCATGTGTCATCGCCTGTACCGCTGTACAAGACCGTTCCATTTCCCATGTGATCTGTGAAGACAACGGCCCCGATAATCCGAGAGCGTACTTCTCCACAATCGTATTGTTCTTTCGAGGTAAAGGACAGAAAGGAGCCGGATGATAGATGTTCCGGAGCCTGATAATCGTGCAACACTGACATGGTCACAAAATAACTTTCGCGTTGTATAGTCGCACGATCGATATACACCGTCATACCAGTCTCGCTCACGGCGATTGGTTCCCATCCGGCATGGGCCGGACCTCCCATGATGATCGAAAAACCTAAGATTGCGAGCAGCACGCTACAGTGGTACTCCTCAGGAGCATGAATATTGTCTCCGGTTACCATGCGTGGTGAGCGTTTCCGTTTTCAGGCGTACCGTCCGAACCACAACTAGTCGTTGTGATCTGTCTCTGTCTGACGAGTTTGAGTCTGGCGCCGCCGATGCAATAATGGCGGGTCCATTCGCTTTGAAAGATGTTCCGGAGGCTCCGCGTGGGCGATCTTGGCAAGCTGCCCTAGAGGCAATTTGAGGACTCGTTCAAGCTGATCATCGATGTGCGTTCGGTCGGATGACCGTTGGTGCTGTGCAACGTACGATTCTGCCATGTTGGATGCACGTGCGCGATCCCGTGGACTCAGCCGAACCTGTTTCAGCCGGTTTCTCGTGAAGAGTGCGAGGTCCATAGAGCTCCTTTATTGAAGATCGACTGTTGCGCCGACATCTACCGAACACCTCTTCTCATACCGAGACTTCCCGAAGCTCGTGCTCGGCTCGCAGCCAGTCCTGCACGTTGTGCCCCTCCCGCTTTCCCGCAATTTCATAAAGTTCATAGGCTCGTTGGGCAATCGATGCGTGGGATTTCTTGCGGTTTCCCACTTCATCTATCAGTGCCTGGATATTGGATTCCAGATCACCAAAATCATATTGACCGTTTATGTTAGCTGGTGTCTGGACAACGCGGGTCACTCGGAGACCGCTGGCATATACGACATTCACAATAGGCATCATCGAAGGCCCCGACAATACCAGCATGGCGCCGGCATACTGGTGGTCGTGTATGAGTCTCAGATTTTCCGCTCCGCTGCGATCCGATAAATACAGGTCCAAGATGACCAGTTCGGGCTTTGAGTCCTTCAGGACCGTAAGCATATCCTCACGATGGGGAGGAATGACCACTTTATGGCCATTCACATGCAAGGCATGGGTCAGTTGACGTCGAAGTTCTTCCTGATGCGTAAGTAGCATAATCATGAAACGACCTCCGGAGCCGGCTCCCGCCCACTCACTTCTTCTGAATATCCATCAATTGCCCCTGCTCCATTCCACGGTTCACACGCACCCGGACTACTGCAATGGAGCCGGGGCCCGCTTAGGATTCAATGCGGCCAATCTCATCGAGCACTGGCCGCGCCTCCGATGCCTTCCTCGCTCGGTGGATTTTGTGGTTCATCTACGGCTTTTCCGTTCGCTAATTCTCTTGCTTGTGATGCATGAAGCGTGAGTCGATCCATGAGAATCTGTGCGGCCGGTGTACTGGTCTGTGTCGGCTCGCTCGGTGGATGATCCCAGGCCAGGATATGGATCCCGGTCTCGGTCAGCCCTGCACGGATGGTCTCCGCCATTGCCTCGACGGCGATTTCCGTCCAGGGCCGTAAGTCCAACACCCGCGCCTCCAGCCGTCGGGGAGGCGGGCTGTCGTGAATGAGCACCCAACACCGGTCAAATATCGCGGTGCGGAGTGCGTGCGGTATGTTGAGCGCGGTCAATCGGGAGGTACAGAGTGCCGTCACCAAGAGCACGAACTGAAGTTCGGGCATTTCGGGACGATGGATGTCGAGGGTCTGCATGGTTACATAGCCTGCTTCCCGTAGTCCGCCAAGGCCATTTTGATCGCATCCTCGGCCAAGACCGAACAATGGATCTTCACGGGCGGCAGATTCAATTCATGCACAATATCGGTATTTTTGATCTTGCCTGCCTCGTGGATCGTCTTGCCTTTGAGCCATTCCGTCGAGAGACTCGAGCTGGCAATGGCCGACCCACAGCCGAAGGTTTTAAACTTCGCATCCACGATCGTGCCGTCTTTCACCTTGATCTGCAGCTTCATGACATCGCCGCACTCGGGCGCGCCAACGATTCCCGTGCCAACGCCCGGCTCGTCTTTCTTGAAGCTGCCCATGTTGCGTGGGTTGTTGAAATGGTCCACCACTTTTTCGCTGTACGCCATATTGACCCTCCTCCCTACCTCAGCGCGGAATTGACTCACTGCTGAACTGAGCACGTACGTCTTGCGTCGGGCTCAAGTCGTTCCAATCGCTGCTGCAGGCTTCTGGTTAAATTCCTTGTATCCGTAACGCGCTGCCAGATATTCCCTGGCCTCATCGCTGACATATTCCGCAAACTTGTAGCGATCATCCTCGACGGTCTTGGCGTCCGCCATCACCTGGTCGGTCGGAATGGCATATTCGATGTTGCAGGACGTATAGGCTTGAATATAGGTCGGACCGATCTCCCGGGCGATCAGCACCGCCTTCTTAATGCAACTCTCCACCCTCCGCGGATTATTGGGCACGACGGTTGCGATATACGAACAGCCGGCGATTTTGGCCATGGCCACCATATCCATCTTCTCGAACTTCTTACCGAGCGGGGCCATCTTGAGCACCGCCCCTCTGGTCGTCATGCCGCTTTCTTGTCCGCCCGTGTTCCCATACACTTCGTTATCCAGCATGATCGTCGTGAACCGCTCCTTCCGGAACCAGGAATGGAGCACCTGCTGAAATCCGATATCGGCCGTGCCGCCGTCACCGGCCATCACGACGACATCTTTCGGCTGGTCTCCAAAACGGATCCTCAATCCTCGCGACAAGCCGCTGGCGACGCCGTTCTGGTCGCCATAATTGCCGTACACGAAGGGAATGGCTGCCTGCGAAATGGCCAACCGGCCGCAGCCGGCCGTACCGACGGTAATGGTGTCTTCGGGATTGGGGAAGGCGATGATCGCCAACCGGATGAACAGGGTCATGGCGCAGCCGGCGCACATCGGGTGTTCCTCAAGAATTTCCTTGAAACTTCCCATTTGCGACACCGTGGTCTTTTTACCGAATGGCCCGTGCTCCACCATGTCGCGGTATTCTTTTGGCATGTACGCTTCAAATCCTGGTGAAAACTTCACATAATCGAGACTCATTTGATACCGTCCTCTCTTGTGGCTCGGCGCCCTCGCGCCAATGAACATGGACTTTATCCCGCCGGCTGTCACGCCGTCGTTCAACTGCCGCGTCCGGCCAGAACCTCGGATCGGACGCCGATTGCCTTCTTGATTTCTTCAACGATGATTTCAGGCGGCATGGTCATGCCCCCGCACACGCGTGGTCCGGCGATGACTCGTTCGGGGCGCGGGATCGTGGCTTTGATCTCACGTGCCATCCATCCGATGACATTAAACTCCGGCACGATGATATGTTTGGCATGCTTGGTGGCTTCCAGAAGTTCTTCTTCCGGCCAGGGTCGGAGGGTCTTGATCTTGACCAGCCCCACACGAATTCCTTCGTCGGCCAGCAGACGGATGGCTTCACGCCCTTGGGAGACAGCGGTTCCGGATGTCACGATGAGCACCTCGGCATCGATGTTTTCGGTGTCAATCAGTCCATCCAGCCAGGCGATAGTATGCTTCCGCGACCGTTCCGCCGCAGCCCAGATTTCCTGTTGCCAGCTCGCGTGCGTGGCATAGCTGATGTAATTGCTCTTCATGACGAACGGATCGCGCATCATGCGGACCGGCGGACATTCCATGTCCATGCAGGGGACGGGAGACCGGTACGGATCGTAGGGCGGCAGGCACATGTCGGTAGGGGTGAGGTCAACGGTATCTTTCGTATGGGTCACGAAGAATCCATCGCAACAGAGGGCTAAGGGCAGATGCACGTCCGGCTCTTCCGACACCATATAGCCTTTGAGAATCCAATCGTAAAAGTCCTGTGCAGTCTCAGCGTGCCAGACGAGCATACCGGTGTTCATCAAATAGGCGATCTCGATCGTGTCCGGTTGGATCGAGAGGGGTGAATTGATGCCCCGGCAAGTGACGATGCATTGGATCGGCAATCGCGCCCCGGCCCACATCGGGAAGTTCTCCATGGCGCGCATGGTTCCAGGGCCGGCGGTTGTGGTGAACACGCGGGCTCCGCCAAATGCGGCGCCTGCGCATTGGGACATGACCGCAAACTCACTTTCCCCCCGGAAGTAGTCGCCAATATAGCCCTCGGCAAACAACTCGCCGATTAATGCAGCCGCCTCGCTTTGCGGCGTGATCGGATAGGCGATCATCACATCGATGCTCGCCCGTCGAATGGCCTCTTTAATGACTTCGCTGCCGGTATAAAACGACGCCGTCCGAGGGGCCTCGTTCATCATGACGCGTGGGTCGGTGAAGACTTGACCCTTTTTGTTTTGGGTTCCGATGATCGATACGGTTTCCATGGATCCAACCTCCCTTAGCTTCCTGCGCATCATCGAGTCATGCGCTGAATGAACTGCCGCACCCACACGTAGTTTTCGCTTGCGGATTCTTTATGGCAAAGCCGGAGCCTTGTACGGTGTCCTGAAAATCTACTTCGCAGCCGGCGAGGAGCGGAGCACTTTGCGAATCCATGATGACTTTGACGTCACCTTTTTGAATGACCGTGTCGTCATCTCCGAGCTGAGACTCGAAGGCCATTCCGTATTGATAGCCATGGCAGCCGCCGCCTTTGACGAAGACGCGCAGGCCAATCGTATCCTTCTCTTCCACCAGGAGTTCCCGGATCTTTTGCTCAGCCATTGGTGTCATGGTGATCATGGCATCTCTCCTTTTCTGGTTAACGGACCTTTGGGGGCGGCACACCTAGACCGACTCGACAGGCATACCTTTTCAAACGGAGGTAGCCGCCCATGAACAATGACTAACAGATGCTTTGCGGAAGTTGGCGTAGGAAGCGGCGAGGACCGGGGAATCAATCGCGCGGAGGGACGCAAGACGCGCGAAGGATAGGACAGTCGGCGTGGCTTTGTACGTCTTATGTTCAGGCTAGGCGCTATAGGTACCGGAGTCAAGCGCTATTAAGGGGTAGTGAAACGCTTGAACGGTCCAGGCCGGGTCGCCTTCCATCAGCACGGTGCTGTCGCTCATTGTACGTTTCAGCACGTCGGTCACGCGGTCCCGATGTGCGGCAAGACGAGTTCCTTCGCGGGCATTCGCATGTGATCTACCAGACGCGATGAGCGCCCATTCATGTGGACCATTGGTCGCACGGCCATTCGTTGATAGATGGCGAGATAGTCTTGGACCATGCGCTCGACCGTGAAGCGGGTCCTGAACGAATCGCGACATCGTTGGCGTCGAATGAGCGGCAGACGGTCAATCGCCGCTACCATCCCATCCAGGTTGTCACAAATAAATCCTGTGACACCGTCCTCGATGATCTCAGGGATTGACCCGCAACGATAGGCCAACACCGGCGTCCCGCAAGCCAAGGCCTCGATCAACACGATCCCGAATGGTTCCGGCCAGTCATACGTGCATAGGACTGCCATCGCGTTCCCGAGCAAATCGCACTTTTCTGCATCGGTGACTTCGCCGAGGTATTCCACCAGTGGATGGTCCAACAGCGGTGCAATCTTCGTCTCAAAGTACTCACGATCGTGCGGGTCGATCTTGGCGGCCATTCGGAGCGGGATGCCAACTCGTTTGGCAATTTCTATCGCATGATCCGGCCGTTTCTCCGGACAGATTCTTCCAAGATAGGCGAGATAGGATCCCGGATGAGGATGAAAGTTGTAGAGGTCCGGCAGCCCGTGATACACGGTGCCCTGCCAATTGGCGTTGGGCAAGGGCATGCGTTGCGCATTCGAAATCGACACAACCGGCGTGTCGGCATACTCCCTATACATGGGAACTAATTCGGGAAGGTCCAAACGTCCGTGTAAAGTCGCCAGCACCGGGGTCGGGCAACGGCGACTCAGGGGGAATCCCAAGAAATCGAGATGGGAGTGAATGATATCGAATTTTCCGGCGTCTACGCCGAAGACCTGCTCCTGCATGAGGACCAGTGGCACATCATGATTGATCACTCCAGATTGGGATCGAAGCGCCTGAGGGCTGGATGCCCAGAGGCGGGCCAGCGTTTGGGAATCCCCGCTTGCAAAGAGGGTGACGTCATGGCCCTGGCGAACCAGTTCTTCCGTAAGGTAAGAGACGATTCGTTCCGTGCCTCCGTATAATTTGGGGGGGACGCTTTCCCAAAGAGGGGCAATCTGTGCGATTTTCATGTGCGGCCTTTCCTTTCCGAACGGATCTGCGTAATGAGCCGTAGTCCACTGTGACGGTACGGCTTCTCATAACTATGTCGTGCGTCTTGTCATTCAAGTTCCAGTGAAATTTCAGAAGGCAAAACTGAGGAAAATGCGTTGTGCAACTCAGCAGCGTAGACCTGCGGAATCAGACGCGCAATTCGAAAGCGGAGTGGGCGCGAGAGATGAGGCGGTCGGCGTGGCTCAATCAAACATTTCCCCGATCATCGAGCTATCATACAGTGAAAGACCGACGGGCAACTAGAGTTCCGCTTCGTCTTGACCTCATAAACGGATGGTTCCACAGCGTTATAAATTTTTGTGTGTGTGTCTTCAACCGGTGCTCTTCCGCGCCAATACAGGTTCCTGCGGTCCTCATTTGGAAGGGCATGACTGGCATGACTGCCATCGGCCCAAGTGAGAATTCGCACACCCTTAGGCGATTCCTAGTTCCTGGCATGGACGGACTGGACCATAGTACAGAAAGTCGCCATTCATCCATCCCACGGAGGGCCCATGGCTCGCTACGTGTTCGTCGCAGTCATCGTCGTCGCCTTTCTCACCACGGCTTCGGTGGAATCCGCGCAAAAGCTGGATGACCAGGAAGTGGTGTTCTTGCAAAAGGCCGCCCAAGGACAGTTGGCGGAAATTGCACTCGGGACGCTTGCACGCAAGAAGGCTTCTCACAAAGACGTCAAGGAATTTGGGGCGGAGATTAGTGAAGACCACCAGTATGCGAGTCAGGAAGTCAAAGAACTGTCCGCCAGTGAAGGGATCTATCTTCCTGTTCAACTCGACGGCGAACATAAAAAACAACAGCAGCGATTGTCCCATTTGTCCGGAAAAGAATTCGACGCAGCATTTGTTGCCTATCTGCTTAAGAATCATCGAAGAGACCTCAAGGAGTTTGAGAAGAATGCGGCGGTGTTACGTAACGAGAAGGTGAGGCAATGGGCAGAGGGCATACTGCCGATTTTGACAGTTCACCTCAAGAAAGCGGAAAGGATGGCAGAGACGCTCGGACTCGACCAAGCTGAGTAGCCCAACAGAGCAGACGCCGATTGATTCGTGACTCGGGTAGTCACAGAGAACGTCCTAAGGAAATAATTATAACTGTGCTGTATCAGTTTGTTAGCGTGCAAACGCACCTTCCGGCATTTGACTACTGGGATGCCGGGCTGTAGGGTGAAACCGTGTATTGAGCTACGCCGACTGCCCTATCTCTCGCGCCAGTCTCACCCTCTACGCGCGATCTGATTCTCCAGTCTCCGCCGCTCCTCCTGGATCTGTTTTTTCCGCCACCTCGCGTTCAAGTTGTCTCTATTCGCTGACGGAAGTACGCCCGTTCATCGAATTATCCAGAAGGAAGGGAGTATGAAGTGAAATCCTGCCTCACGATGATATGGCTCGTGTTGCTTTCGAGCGTGACGATCATGTTGGCAGCGACCGTCCCGCCTGTTGAGGCGGAAGACAGACTCGTTCAGGGAGCCATGATTCTAGCTCCAGTGGAGGGAAGAAGCATGAAAAACATTCCGGAGGACACGCTACAAGCCTGCTTAGCGAGGATTCAGGAACGGGTGACTCCAGAGCAGCGGATGCTGGCTCTACAGGTCTGCCATGAGGAAGAGGCTACAACAAAATTAGAACCACTCGCATTGAAAGGGGACTGACATGTACCAAATCTACAGCCTATTGGCCATATTGGTGATGACGTGGGGGATAGCGATCTGGGCCTCTATGCCTGAGGATCAACATGACGTGCGGTGAGTAGACCGTCCTGGTCTTCTCTGGTCTTCTGAGGGCGTCGAGCCGGCGTACGGACACGAAAGGGATAGAAGTGACCACATTAACGCGTTTGAGGAACGGGTGGATGAATACGAATCGTTTCACCGCTATCTGCTTGATCTGGGGGCGAATGTGCTTGTCGTCCTCGCGTTGGTTGCCGCGGTGTCTCGTGCGGCGGGCAGTTCCGTCAGTCGTGAGTTGAAAAGAGTAGAATGCATGAGTTGGCCTCTAGCCGTAACGGAGGTGTGTGATGCCCAAATTTCTCCACCTGGTTGTGTCGGCAATTATCATTGCGATGCCAGCTGCAGGCCTCGCTCAGTTTAGCGATAAAGGTGATCGTGTGGAGGTGAAAAAGGGAACCAGGCTGTGTTCGAGCATCGCGGTCGACGGGGTGAGGGGGACCCTGAATCAGCGGCCAATATTCTGGAGGGTCACGAGCTCCATACGTGCCAATGGCACGCAGACGGTTTCCGCGCTCGTCCATGAGACCGTCTATAACCGTCAGAGCGGCGACACGACCACTGTGGAGAATCCGTATGATGAAGATTTTGCGACATTCTTCAAGAGAGCGCCGGAACACACGGGGATGCTCCAAATGATCAGTCCGCAAGATGGAACCATACAAGCGATTGTTGAGATCTGCGGGAAGGGAAAATAGACCCGATGCCGATACGTTGTCCGCGCTGCCAGGGGTTCATGATTATGACCCAGTTGAGGGAGCTGTCGAGCTCCGACGTGATAGATGGGTGGCGCTGCCTTCTCTGCGGTGAAAATCTTGATCCCGTCATTGAAGGCAACCGGATGGGGCACTGCCCTCCGGTTCCAACCCGTGCACGTGTCCCTGGAGCTCCCACTGCCAGGTACATAAAAGGAAAATTGAGGCATGAACATCGTTAAAGGGCGAGAGAGAGAGATTGAGAGACGCCTGACGCCTGGTCATGCCGGGGTGGTCGCAGGCCTGGTCGTCGCACTGGCATTCCTGGGATGGTCAGCGGACGAGGCACTGCCCGCCGCCATCACGGTTGCCGGAAACGGTCCGGAACTTCGCATGGTCGAACGGCTGACGAGCGCGTTTGAAAAGAAATATTTTGGCGCTGTGGCGGAGATCCGATGGGATCCGTCGTTTCAACCGTCTCACATGGTGAAGACCGGCGAGGCAGATGTGGCCGTGGTGGGTCAGACAGATCCGGAACTCCTCGTCACTCCCATTGCGTGGGATGGCATTGCTGTATTGGTGGATTTTACGAATCCTGTACGGGAGATCACCTCTCTGCAGCTTGCGGCGATGTTCTCGGGCGCCGTGACCCGGTGGTCTGATGTGGGAGGCCTCGATACAAGAATCGAGCTCATCAACGGCTCTTCCAGCCAGCCGCTTCGCGGCACGTTCGAGACGGTCCTGGAAATTGTTGGGAAAAGTCCGTCAACTGCTTATGTGAGCCGATCCGATCAGCGAGCGATCAGCCGCGTTGCTGGCAATGGGTCGGCAGTGACCTATGTGTCGCTTGCCGTAGCCCTTGATGCGGTCACCTATGGCGTCGGTGTCGCACTCTTGAGTGTCGATCACGTTGAGCCGGCGAAACAGACCGTCAGAGATGGGCGATATCGCTTGCGTAGGCCGGTTCTATTGCTTCGAAAAGACGACGGCGACTCTAC
>Ga0075420_100004402_pt1 | contig 12316 bp, 9 predicted proteins | sample SoiMetdeltSBSDD4_FD_75296 | JGI IMG/M metagenome (GOLD analysis project Ga0075420, IMG submission 75296) | Bulk soil microbial communities from a Populus tree surrounding site in Tennessee, USA - Soil MetaG P. deltoides SBSDD4 | ecosystem: Environmental > Terrestrial > Soil > Tree plantation... | reverse complement strand
GCTACTGGATGTGCGACATCGGGCGGTTCGACTATCGCTGGATTGAAGGCGATTCGCGCCTCCAGCGTCCGCTGGTGCGCACGGAGGCCGGCACACTCGAGCCCACCGACTGGCGCAATGCGGTCACGAAGGTTTCCGATCGGGTGACGGCTGCGGGCGGAGCCGCGGCACTTCGATTCTTCGTGTCGGCGCACGCGTCGCTCGAGGAGCTGGCGTTGATCGGCCGGATGGGCGGCGCGCTCGGCGTGCCCGAAGAGGGCGTCGCGGTGTCGTGGCGCCGGCGGGCGAAACCGCAGCCGCCGAACGTCAAGTTCACGATCCCGGCCGATGATGCGCCCAATGTGGCCGGTGCACTCGACCTCGGGTTCCCGGTAAAGCGCGCGGCGTCGGGCGAGCCGGATCTGGGTGCCTTCCGCAAGCACGTCGAGGACGGCCAGATCAAGGTGCTTTACGTGTTCGATCCCGGCCCCGAGGGTTCGATTGGTGACGTGTCGTGGATCATTGGGGCCCGCAAGTCGGGAAAGCTGCCGCATCTGATCGTGCAGGGGGTGTTGCTGACGGATCTCGCAAAGGCCGCGGACATTGTCCTGCCGGGTGCCGCCTGGGTCGAGAAGGATGCGTCGTACGTGAACCAGCAGGGTCATCTGCAGGGCGCAGCCCGCGCGATCGCTCCCCCCGGCGAAGCGATGGAAGACTGGCAGATCTTCGTCAACGTGGGCGTGGCACTCGGCGCGCCACTCACCTACGCGTCGAGCCAGGAGGTCCGGGCCGACATCGCCGCCGCGCTGCCCAACAACGAACGTTACGCCAGCCTCACCAGCCTGGCCTTCGGGCGACCGGTCGCGGCGCGAACCTGGCTCCAGGCATCGAATCCGTCCGAACGCTGGAAGTGGGATTTCATGTTCCAGGATCTGCCGCCCGTGAAGTTCGAGGGACGACCCGGCATTCCGGTGTCGATGACGGGGATTCGGCTGACTGAAGTGAAGTAGGACTCGAGCTCGCCGCGATTCCCCGGCTGCCGATCCAAGCGGCAAAGGCTAACAGCTGATCGCAGGTCGCTATTTCAAATTTAACGCATCCACCACCGCCGTGTGGTTGCGCGCCGCCGCGCGCGACATCGGCGTTTTGTCCTCAGCATCGACCGCGTGCGGGTCTGCGCCTCGGGTCAGAAGCGCCTCGACGACGGGCAGCTGCCCGTTTTCTGCCGCGATGTGGAGCGGGGTGTGCCCGCCGGAATCGGTCGCGTTGACGTCCGCCCCGCGCTCGATCAGAAACACCGACACATCCGCGTGCCGGCCCGCCACCGCGGCGTGCAGCGGCGTGTTCGCGAGAGGGTTCCGCGAAACAGCGGCGAGCCTGCCGCCGGCTTCGAGCAGACGAGCGGCGGCATCGAGCTGACCGAAGAACGACGCCAGGTGGAGCGCCGTCCATCCATCGTACGAATACGCGGTCGCCGCTGCGGCATCCGCCAGCGCGCGCTCCAGTTGGCTGCTGCGCCCGAGAGCCGCGGCCGCGAAAACATCCAGGGAATCGCCTGCCGCGACCTGCGCATCCGCAATCTCGTTCGCGAGGTCGCGGTGCCCGTTGTAGAGCGCGGCCATCAACGCGGACTCGCCACCCTCCCCACGAACTGCTGCGGACGACGGCGTGCGATCCAGGATCGCGCGCACTCGTGCCCCGTCACCCGCCTTTGCCGCGTCAATCAGCTCGTTCACGTGACTCTCTCCATCAAACCCTGACCCACAGCGCCCGGGGCCGGATCCCGATTTCGATCGCTTCGTCGGCCACCCCGGGCTCACCGTCGACGTGGTACTCGATTGGCCCGTTCGTGCGGACGACCGCCCTGCGAATCTGTCGTAATGTGACGCGCGGGGCCCGGTGCGGTGTTCCTTTGGCGAGGTGTCGGGCGTGCCAGAAACGGGCCAGAACCGAACGTTCCTCGACGACCATGGCATCGAGAACACCGTCGTCGAGCCTGGCGCGCGCGCAGAGTTTGATGCCGTTGCCGTATTCTCCTCCATTCGCGAAGGCGATCAGGAGCGCGCGAACCGGTCCGGCATCGCCGTCGAGGTCGAGCTCATAGTCGCGCGAGACATACCGGCAGCCTTCCCGGATGCCGATCAGCACATAGGGCCACCGGCCGCGGGCCCCGCGCTCGCGGGTATTGAACAGCGCGGCAATCCGCGCGTCGACACCGATGCCGGCGATGTTGAAGAACGGCCGGTTGCCGAGCATGCCCGCATCGATGGCGCGCGACGTGCCGTCGAGCGCACGGTCAATCGCCAATCCGGGATCGATGGAACAGCTGAGCGCGGCGGCGAGACCATTTCCCGAACCCGCAGGGACCAGACCGAGCGGCGTTCTGGTACCCATCAAGGCGGTTCCGACCTCGTTGACGGTTCCGTCGCCCCCCCACACGATGACGAGGTCGGCGCGATCGTTGACCGCGGCGCGCGCCAGCTCGCGCGCATGCCCGGCGCGCTCGGTGAAATGAATCGTGCCGCGAACCGAGCGTCGGTCGAACGCGTCGGCGATCAGCGCGCGCCTCTGTTCCGCCACGCGCGTATCGGCGCCGGCGCCGGAAATCGGGTTGATGATCGCAGCGACCTTCACGATTCACTGCTATAGTAGCTGTGCATCATGAGGCTCGGGAGACCTTCGTGAAAAGTCGCGCCCTTCGGTTCGCGCTGCACGCACTGTTCGTCGTGGTGCTGGTCGCGGCCGCTTATGTGGTGTGGCAGAAGGAATCGGAAAGTCTCAGGGCGGCAAACGCCTCGCACGCATTCGGCGAACGCGCCCGCGTCGTCACACGATCGTTCCTGGAAATCAAGAGCGCTCAGCCGGGGTACGTCGCCGCCGGACAAGGCGACGATTACTGGCTGTCGCGCGTCGACACGCTCGTCGCCGGCGCGCGCGAAGGCCTGACCGCGCTCAAACCGCTGGCCCGTGTCGCCCAGTCGCAAACGGAGATCGATGCGGCGCTCGCCGACCTCGAGGACTTCGAGCAGATGGATCGGCGGGCACGAGAGTACGTCCGCGGCGGCCAGCGGCTGCTCGCATCGGATCTGGTCTTCTCGGACGGGATCGAGAAGATGGACGGGGCGGTCGCCGCCATTGAACGGGCGCGCCTGGCCGAAAGCACGGCCACTCAGGAAACGGTCGCGTCGCTGCGCCGCGAAGAGCTGCTCACCGTCGCCGGTGCTGCGGCGCTCGCGCTCCTGATCGTGTTCATCCTGGCCCCGCTGCCCACGATCGATGCTGAATCGAGAGCGCTGCCGTCCAAGCCGGCCCTGCCTGCAGCGGTGCCCAATCCTGCACCCGCGCGGACGATCGCTCCTGCGTCCGTGCCATCCACGCCCGCGGTCAAAGCGCCCGCTTCTGTTGTCGATCTTCCTGGCATTGCCGCGCTGTGCAGTGATCTGACGCGCGTGACGGACACGCGCGCACTGCCTGGCGCACTGGAACGGGCGGCGACGCTGCTCAATGCTTCGGGGCTCGTGATCTGGATTGCCGATCCTGAGGGCCGCGAGCTCGCCCCGGTGATCGCGCACGGCTATCCCCAGCAACTGGTGACGCGCCTGGGGACCATTCCGCGTGACGCCGAGAACGCAACCGCGGCAGCCTTTCGCACCGGCCTCATGCAGATTGTCAAGGCGGACGCGGTCTCGCAAGGTGCCATTGCCGCGCCCCTGCTGTCGCCGTCAGGGCCGCTCGGCGTGATGGCCGCAGAGCTGCTGCAGGATGGCGAACGCCGCGACGCAACGAGGGCGGCCGTCACGATCGTGGCTGCCCAGCTCTCCACGCTGATGGGGCCGCCCCCGGCCCGCGGCCAGGGCACGGCCGAGGCCGTGGTTCGGGCCTGACTCGGGCCTCCTACAGGATCGTCCTGGAGGTTCGGCGGCGCTCGGGACGCTCGGCCTTGCCTTTGAGCGTCAGCGGCTTTCGATCCCGCATCACGCTCACCGTGAACTCGTCACCGTCATTGAGACTCTGAATCCGGCGTCGCAGTTCCTGCGGATCGCCGACTGCGGAGCCATTGAAGTTCGTGATCACATCGCCGGCCTTGATGCCTGCCTTCGCGGCCGCCGAGTCGTCCGAAACCGAGCTCACCAGCACACCGTCTTTGGTACCAAAATATTCCGCAAGTTGCGTAGAGAGCGGTTCGATCGAGATGCCGAGCCGTGATCGGCCGACCAGCCCGTCGAAGTCCCAGACCATTGGCGGTGTCGGGGGACTGGGAGGCGTCGGTGGCGCGATCTTGGGAACGGCCAGCCGGAGCTCGCGACCGAATGAGCCAAGGTCGTCGAAGCCCTGGAAACTGAAGCGCCCGTCGTCACTCGGCGTCACCGAAACTGGTGTTCTCTGGCCTTCACGCTGGAGGACCGCCGGCACGGTCCGGCCGGCAGGCGTTTCCTGCACCAGCCGGGTCAGCTGCCGGACGCTGCGGACCCGCTCGCCATCGAACTCGACGATCACGTCACCCTTGCGAATGCCGGCCTTCTCGGCGGGACTGTCCGTGGCGACTTCTTCGACGATGACGCCGGCGCCGGCGGCCTTGGCGGTCTTCGAATCACTTTCCTCGACGTCGCGGATCGACACGCCGAGACGACTGCCGCCGGTGAACACTTGTACGGCTCGCGCCTTGGGCGTAATCCGCGTCTGTCCCTGAAGGGGTGGCGCAATCGCGGCGGCTATCGCGGCCGCCGCGACCGCAGTCGCGAGTACGGCGGCTGTTTTCCACGTTTTCATGAAGGTCTCCTCAGCAGGTGTTCAGGACAGGCGGGCGGCGGGACTGCGCGTGTTGCGCGACCAACAGTCCGCGGCCGGCACAGGTCCGGGAAAATCCGTGAAAAAGACTGCAGAAATCTGCAGCGTCAACGCGAATAGGACGACTCCTCGTTCCAAAAGGTTGTCCCTGCCGGGGGTGGTAGAATTCGCCCCCGTGCATGGATGAGGACGACCCGCTCGTCGCGCTGCGGAACGCGCGCAGCCGCTTCATCGCAGGCTTCCATGGCCAGTGTGATTCCCTGGAAAAGTTGACGGTCGCTGCCGCTGCGGCTGCTGCCGCGCCCCGGCGTGCGACTGCCCGGAACCTTGCCCACCGCCTGGTGGGGCTTGCGGGGACCATCGGGTTCAAGACCGTCAGCACCCGGGCCGCGGAGCTCGAGTCGCTGCTTGGCACGAGTGGCCCCTACGATCCGGCGCTCGGACACGATCTCGCGCGGGGCCTGCGCGAGGCCTTTACCAACGATCTGGCCTCACCGCCGGAGTGGGCTCTCGAAACACCAACACCGGCATCGCCATTGACGATTCTGCTCGTGGAAGACGACGGGGAGCAGCGAGCCGTCATCGGCGCGCACCTGCGCACCGCAGGACATGTCGTGCAGGAGCTCAGCGCCGGCGATCAGGTGCTCGATCACGTTCGCGCCCACGGGCCGTCGCTGGTGCTTCTCGACGTCGAGATGCCGGGCCTCAACGGCTTCACCGTGTGTCGCCTCCTCAAGGCGGACCCTGATCTTTCCGGCATTCCCGTCATCATTCTTACGACGCGCGACGCCCTGGACGATCGAATGACCGGCTTGACGCTGGGGGCTGACGAGTTCCTGCCGAAGCCGGTCGACCTCCGCGAACTGCTCTTGCGCATCCAACGCCTCGGCGACCGGACCGCGGCGCTGGCGGAGGCGCGAGCGGTGTCGGACCTGCTCTCGTATCCGGCGTTCGTCGCCGCGGCGCGGGGACCGCTCTCGGCCGGTCCAGGGGCGATTGCGCTGGTGCGAGTGCCGACGGGGCCTCAGCAGTTGACCGTGGTCGAGGCGTTCCGCTTCGAGGTACGGCGTCGCGACATCGTGGGGCGCTACAACGACAACCATCTGGCCCTTCTGCTCCCGGGAATGACGGCTGGCGCCGCGCGAGACCGGCTGCGCGACGTGCTCGGGACGCTCCACGAGAACGGCCACACGGGACTGACGGCCGGCATCGCAGGCACTGCAGGTGGAGCCACGACAGTCGAGGCCGTGCTGGCGGAAGCCGACGAAGCACTGGCGCTCGCCCGGGTCAATGGCGAGCTCGCCGCCACACGCAGTTCAAGGGGCCCGGCCGAAGAGGCCCGCCGACAGCGGCGGCTGGTGCTGGCGGACGACGACCCCGAGGTGGCCCGCATCGTCGACGCACATATGCGCGTGGAAGGATTCAGCACGACGATTGCTTTCGACGGTCAGCAAGCCCTCGAGGCAGTCGAACGGGAACAGCCGGATGTTCTGATCCTCGATTTGATGATGCCGAAGATGACCGGCTTCGACGTCCTGCATCGGATGCGAGCGCTTGCCGATAAACCCCGCGTCATCGTGCTGTCTGCCCGCGGGCGGGAGCAGGACGTCACGCGAGCGTTCGATCTCGGTGCGGACGATTACATGATGAAGCCGTTCAGTCCGCAGGAGCTGAGGGCGCGAATCGGCCGCCTCTTGAGGTAACGGAACTGATATTGAGGTAACAGAATTGATGCTGACCTGGGTACTACTGACCCTGGCCCTCACCACCGCTCCACCGCCTCCAGCTCCTCAACCCCCCGCCCCACAACCCGCCGACGCGCGGGCGCAGGCGGAACAACTCGCTCGCAGCGGGTCGTACCGGGCGGCACTGGAGCGTTTTCAGGCGCTCGCGGCGGCGAACCCCGACGACGTCGAGGCCCGGATCTGGATCGCACGGCTGCACGCCTGGATGGGAGACGACGAGCGCGCAGTCGCCGTCTACGAATCCATTCTCGCGACACAGCCTCAGCATCTGGATGCCAACATCGGCCTCGGGGATGCGTTCGTCAGGATGGGACGGTTGCGCGAAGCGGCGGATGTCCTCGGGCGCGCGGAGTCGCAGGCACCTCAGAACCCGACGCTCCTCGTGGCGCTCGGCCGCCTGAACCATGCGTCAGGCCACCTCGATCGCGCCGTCGATTACTTCCAGCGGGCGCTCGCAATCGACTCGACCTCGCCAGGGGTGCGCGCCGAGCTGGAGGCGCTGCAACGTGAACGCGCACACCGGGTTGAAGTCGGCTACCTCCTGGAACACTTCAACCAGGACGATACGCCCGATCCGCAGGCGGGCTTCGGCGGCGTCAACCTGCGCGTCAACGACGCGCTGCGGGTCTCGGGGACCGTGCAGTACGAACGCAAGTTCTCGAACAGCGAAGCGCGCGGCGGTGCAGGGATCGAATGGCACCTGACGCCGGGGCTGGAGGTTCATGGCGGCGCGCTCATCGGCGACGACGGGTTGGTCCTGCCGAAGGTCGATGGCTACGGCGGGATCAACTACAGGCGGGGGCGCGCCACCTGGAGCTTCGACCTTCGATTCGCAGAATTCGAGAGTGTCGACGTGCAGATTGGAGGCGCAGGACTGCGCCTTGCGCTCACCAAACAGGCCGACGCGTGGGCCAGGTACTATCGCTTCTCGACTGACTACCCCGCCGGACTCTCGGACATCGTGCAGTCGTGGGTCCTGGGAGCGTCCGGCCATCCCGCACCGGAGTGGACGGTCGGAGCCGAGTACACTCGCGGCCCCGATCAACTCGAGATGCTGACCATCGATCAGACCGGCACTTTCGAAACCAACACCTACTCAGGCTTCATCGAGCTGCTGCTCACACCGATGTTGTCAGTCCAGGGACGGTATGACTACCAGGACCGCCCCGCGGAGGTGCGTGTTCATCGCGCCACGTTCAGGCTGGTGCATCGATTCTGAGTCGCAACGCGGGCAGCGCCCGCCGGACGGACCGCGGCGAGTAGCCTGTATACTGCGGGCGCGCGGTGGCGCAACCCGTTCTGATGCTGCACCTCGCCGAGTGGTTGGTCGGGCTCCTGATTCCGTTCCTGCTTGTCGGCGCCGGATTACTCGGCGCCGTGTTCCTCTATCTCCTCGTCCAGCGCGCAGCTCGGGCGCTGATCGAACAGCACACCCGACAGCTCGAATCCCGCTATGAACAGGCCGTTGGCGCGTTCGTCACACCTGCCGGCGGACGTGACTCGCTGCTCGTACTGCGAGCCGCGCCCCGCCGCCACCGGCGTCTGCTGGCCGACCTGCTTCTGAGACCGCTCCGGGTGGCGCGGGGGGGGTTGATCGACGGACTTCGCGAGGCGGCCGGGGTCGCCGGCGTCCGCGAGCTGTGGATGGAAGACCTGCGATCCGGCCGCTGGTGGCGTCGGGCGGAAGCTGTCCGCGCGCTCGGCCTGGTTCAGGACGCGGACGCATACGATTCAATTGAGCGGCTGCTCGACGATGAGCACGAAGAAGTTCGCGCGGCCGCGGTCGAATCACTCGGGCTGCTGGGTGACGCCCGCGCAGTTGGTCCGCTGCTCGGGGCTCTCTCGAATGCCTCGCGCCATCAGCGCGTCAGGGTTGTCGACGCGTTGAGCCGTCTCGGGTCCGAAGCCGTACCAGCTGTAGCCGAGCACGGCTCTGCCCATCCCGCCCACGTGGACGTCGTCGCCGAGGTGCTCGGCCAGATTGGTGGAATACAGGCGATCGACGACCTGCTCCGATGGACAACGGCCGCGGACCCGGCGGTTCGTGCCGCGGCGGTCGGCGCGCTCGGGACGATCGGCCTCGACGATCGCACGTATTACCACGCTCTCCGGGCCCTTTCCGACGCGAACCCCAACGTGCGCGGGCTGGCCGCGCGCGCGCTGGGACGGGCGGGACGAGTCGATGCTGCGCCCTACGTGGCCCGTCTGCTCGACGACGAATGGATCGCGGCGGCTCACAGCGCGCGTGCTCTCCGCCGCCTGGGGACCCCTGGTGAAACCGCGCTTCGTGCGCGCGCGGGCGACGCTGGACTTGCCGGTGATCTCTCTCGCCAGATGCTGTGGGAGCACGGCTCTAGCGCGGTGGACGCCTCGTGACCGCATTCCTGATTGACACGCTGACCGCGTTCGATCTGGCGATCCTGATCTACTTCCTCGCCGTCAACACCATTTACCTCGCCTTTACCCTCATCGCCTTCTTCCGCCTGCGCTCGCATCGCCGGCGCTGGACGACACGTGCGCTTGGCGGCGTGATGCGATCGCCGGCGACTCCCGGCATCTCCGTTGTGGCGCCCGCGTACAACGAAGAATCGACGGTCGCCGAGAGCGTTCGGTCGCTCCTGCTCCTGAACTATCCGTTGTTCGAGGTGGTGCTGGTGAATGACGGCTCCAAGGATCGGACGCTGGATGTCGCGGTCCGCACGTTCGATCTCGTGCGGGCGCCCGCCACTTTCGAGCAGCCGATTCCGACGCAGCCGGTACGCGGCGTCTATCGGTCCATCAGCGGCCCCGACCTCGTCATGATCGACAAGGAGAACGGCGGCAAGGCCGATGCGATCAACGCCGGGATCAACGGGGCGCGATATCCACTAGTCTGCGTCATCGACGCCGACTCGCTCCTCGAAGAACACGCCTTGTCGCGGGCCGTACTGCCGTTCATCGAGGATCCTGAGACCGTCGCGGCTGGCGGAATCGTCCGAATCGTCAATGGCTCTCGCGTCGAGCGTGGCCGCGTGGTGGATGTTCGCCTGCCGGGGAACCCGCTCGCCGCCGTGCAGGTGGTCGAGTACCTGCGTGCGTTCCTCGCCGGGCGCGTGGCGCAGTCGGCGATGAAAATGCTCCTGATCGTTTCCGGCGCGTTTGGCGTATTCAGGCGCGACGCAGTGATCCGTGCCGGCGGATTCCGCACCGATACGATCGGCGAGGACATGGAGCTGGTCGTCAGGCTCCATCGCATCTATCGCGAGCGCGGAGCGCACTACCGTATTGTTTTCCTTCCCGACCCGGTCTGCTGGACTGAGGCACCAGATACTGTCGCCATGCTGAAAGGTCAGCGGAACCGATGGCAGCGCGGTACTCTGCAGACACTCGGTTTCCATCGGCGGATGCTGTTCAATCCGAGGTACGGGTCAGTAGGTCTCGTGGGATTGCCGTACTATCTGCTCTTCGAGGGGCTCGGTCCGATCCTCGAGCTGGCCGGTTATGTGCTCACGATGGTAGGGGTCGTGCTCGGGCTGATCGACATCGTGTTTGCTCAACTCCTGTTCCTGGCCGCGGTGGTCTACGGGACGTTGATCTCGCTCCTGGCGGTCGTCCTCGAGGAGCTGGCTTTCCGGCGGTATCCCAGGATGCTCGATCTGATCAAGCTCGCCGCGTATGGCATCGTCGAGAACTTCGGGTACCGTCAGCTCACGACGTGGTGGCGCTTCATGGGGACCGTGGATTACTTCCGCGGCAGGCGAGACTGGGGAGTCATGACGAGAAAGGGATTCAGCCAGTGAGCCTGCACGTCGTCCTTGCCGAAGACGACCCGGACATCCGACTGGTGGCGAGGCTCGCCCTGAAAAAAGCTGGATACCGTGTAACGGCGGTGACCAATGGTCGCGAGCTGCTCGAGAAAGTGGCCGAGGAGCGTCCGGATGTCGTGCTCCTGGACTGGATGATGCCGGAGATGGACGGCGCGGAGGCCTGCGTGCGGCTGCGCGCCGATCCCGCGACCGCCGACTTGCCGATCATCTTCATGACCGCCAAGTCTCAGGGCTTCGAAGTTCAGCGGGGTCTTGCGCTCGGCGCGCGCGGCTATATCATCAAGCCGTTCGACGCCTTGACCCTCGGCGAGCAGCTCCGCCACCTGCTCGACACTCCTCGATGACGCGTCACGACAGGGAGCGGCGCGCCATGCCTCCTGTGCCGCTGCGATGAAGCCACGAGTCGCCGGCACCGCCACGGTGGCGTCGCTCGGCGCTGCGCTGATTCTCTTCATCCTGACGGATTTCGAGACCTACAACAGCACCAGGGCACTGGTCGAAGCCAACAGCGCACGAGCTCGCCTGACGACGTCGCTCGAGGATCTTCGCGCAATGATGTCCGCGCTCAAGGATGGGGAAGCTGCCCAGCGCGGGTTCATCATTACCGGTCGTGAGGACTTCCTGGAGCCATTGCGGCGAGGGATTCCAACAGTGCGCGAGAAGCTGCGCGCGGTGAGAACGTTCGGGCTGGCTCCCTCCACCGACCTCGATCGGCTCGAACGCCTCGTCGAGCGGAAGATCGACTTCCTCGAAAAGTCGATCCGCGCCCGCGCGAACTCGGGGTTTCCTGACGCGGCCGCGATCGTGCGCACCGGCGAGGGCAAACTGCTCATGGACCTCGTCCGCAAGGAGGCGGAGGTGCTCGAGGGCCTCTACAACAGGGAGCTTCGTGAGCGCGAAGCCGCCGCCGAGCGTCAGGATCGGCGTACGACGATCGTGGCCCTCATGAGCAGCCTGCTTGCGCTGCTGCTGGTTGCGGCCTCCGTGGTCCTCGCCGCGAGAGACTCGGCCAGGCGCGCCAGCGCGGAGCGGGCGCTCGCCGCCGAGCACTCCAAGCTCGCGGCAACCATTGCTTCGGTCCCCTACGGCCTTGTCCTGCTCGATCGTTCCGGTCGCATGGTCCTCCAGAACACCGCCGCCGAGGAGCTGCTCAAGCTGCCGCCTGCGGCGACGCCACCGGAGGCGCGACGAAGGATCTACCGCATGGTCGACCGGGACGGACGCGAGATCCCCTATGACCACTGGCCGACCAATCTGGCCGTGGCAGGCCACCGTGTCGTCGGCCGTGAGGTGCTGGTCGAACGGCCTGACGCTAGGACGATTCCGCTCATCATCAACGCTGCTCCGCTGCGGGGCGCCGACGGCGAGCTGCTCGGCGCGGTCGCGGGATTTCAGGACATCACGCACATCTTCGAGGTCGGGCGGCTGAAAGACGAGTTCGTCTCGACGGTGAGCCACGAGCTGCGCACACCGTTGACGTCCATCAAAGGGTCGCTGCAACTGGTGCTCGCCGACCCGGACAGCGTTCCCGATACGGAATATCACGAGCTCCTGACCGTCGCGCTGACGAACACGGAGCGGCTGGTTCGTCTCATCAATGACATCCTCGACATTTCAAAAATCGACGCCGGACGACTCATCCTGAAACGAGCGGCGGTGCCACCGGCCGAGCTCGTCCGGCAGTCGATCGCGGCAGTGGCACCGGCGCCCGCGGGCGTCACGATCACCGCCAATGTCTCGGAACCGGTGCCGGACGTCTTCGCGGACTCCGATCGGATTCTCCAGGCCCTCGTCAATCTGCTCTCGAACGCTCTCAAGTTCGCCCCGGCCGGGACCGCGGTCGAGGTCGACGTCGCCAGCGATGGCCCCCATTTCGTCCGCTTTTCCGTGAGCGACCACGGGCAAGGGATACCGGCCGACAAAATGAACCGGCTTTTCCAGCGATTCCAGCAGCTGGACGCGTCAACGACCCGTCGGGTGCCGGGCACGGGTCTGGGC
>Ga0075420_100004401_pt1 | contig 12317 bp, 10 predicted proteins | sample SoiMetdeltSBSDD4_FD_75296 | JGI IMG/M metagenome (GOLD analysis project Ga0075420, IMG submission 75296) | Bulk soil microbial communities from a Populus tree surrounding site in Tennessee, USA - Soil MetaG P. deltoides SBSDD4 | ecosystem: Environmental > Terrestrial > Soil > Tree plantation... | reverse complement strand
CTAAAGAGGCATTGTCGACGTTCCCGGCGCGATCGACTCGGACGCGGACGTTGACGCGAATTCGGCCGGTTATGGTTTTGCGCGCCGATTCCGGGATATTTGGCAACACCTTCGTTACTCCAACCGGGGTTGCCCCATCGGGGGTTATCGCATCGGGCGTTGATGAGCTTTGCGCCCCGGACGGTGGCTTGAATGCCGAAGGTTTCTTGCTTTCCGGGATAGTGGACTCCGGAATCGCATCGGCCCTTGGCGCCACCACTTCCGTGGACTGACTCGGTGCACTAGACCGAGAGGGCCATAACGCAACCGCACCGCCGATTACCGCTCCGGCGGCCGCGAGGGCCCACCAGGCAGCTCGCGATTGTGGCTGTGTCACAGGCTCGGATTCGCCGCGCACGCGTGCCTCGATTTGCGCCAGATCCCAACGGGCGGCCGGATCCGACGCCGAGCAGTGTCGAGCAATCTCCGCGAAAGGCTCAGGCAGGTGCGCGTTCCGGTTGGCGCCGAGCACCTCTTCCAACAGAGTCCCTATTGCGCGGCAGTCCGAGGCCGGATCCCCTCCGGGAACAAGTCCGTCGCTGGAAATCTTGAGCTGGTCGCCGATCGCCATGATGTTGGCCGGCTTCAATCCGCCGTGCGTGAATCCATTCGCATGCAAATACTGAAGGGCGCCAAACAGCGGACGGAGCATTTCACGCGTTTCGGCGGGAGTAAGCGGCCGTTCGGCCAGGACGTCCGCCAGATTGTCGTCAGTTCGCTCCATTACGATGTAGGCGCAACGCACGTCCCCCAGCGCGGTTTCTCCACGCGCGAAGATCCGGACAAGGGCTGGGTGGGAGAGGCTAGCGGCCTTTTCCCACAACTTAAGGAGCGCGTCGATCGATTCAGGCGTTCCGGGGACAAGCTTGATCGCCGCGGGCCGGCCTTCGAATTGTGTTTCGAACACCGCACCGCGACCACCTCCACGCACGCACCGCTCCAGCGGAAAGACGGAATCGACAATCTGTCCTTCCGACTGCTTCCAGAATTCGAGATCAAACGGCATGGCTTGGTACATCTCCGACAAGCCACTATTGTACGGGGGCACGGCAGCTTCGTCGGCACGACGCGCCACCCTATGGTCATGTGGGGCTTGGGTCCAGGTGGAAGCCGCGATCATAACGGGCATGGAGGATCGGCTTTAAAGACGCTAAAATAGGGTTCGTCAATGAAGTTCTGGAACTTTTTGCTTGCGGGCATCGGGGTTGTCACGCCAAGCTTGGCTTCGGCCCAAGGTCTCGATGGGCTCTATCTCCAGATGAAGTTCGCCTTTGGAAATTTTCAGGAAAACCACTACTTCTTTCTGCCCGACGGACGCTATCTCACCGAGGTCCCCGATGGTGACCTGACGGCCGCCGGGCTTGATCGAGCCTGCGTCAAGGCTCCGACGCAATGCGGGAGGTACGCGCTGCAGGGCGGCAATCTGGTGCTTACTCCTTCCAAGGGAAAGCCTGATACGCTTTCCATCGAAAAGTTGCCGAACGGTGATCTGAGGATCGGCGGCCTGTTTGCCAAACGCGTGGCTAGTTTTCCCGCTGGCACCAAGTTGGATGGTACGTACAGCCGTATTGAGAGCGCCGGGCGCGTGAGCGCGGCGCGAACCTACACTTTTCGACCGGACGGCACGTTCTCGGCATCCGGATTGGGCGCGGTGAGTACCGAGCAAGGCGTCGCAAAAAGTCAGAATTCCGAAGCGGGAACTTACCGCCTGAACGGACACGTGCTCGAGTTAGTGGCGGGAGGTAAGACCACACGCATCGTGGCCTATCCATACGATCTAGGCAAGGGTGACGTACGCCTCAATCTGGGCGGCGTCTTCTTCAAGAAGCAATAGCGGAAGCCTTGCTGCGGGAGCCGTCCAGCGCTGTTTATCGGCCATGCACGGATGTACCCCGCGCCGATTTGGCGTCAATTGTCGCTGCACTTCGTGAGTAACGTGTGTCGCGTGCGAGCGCGTGTCAAGGGGTCACGCCGTGATGGCGCGCGTAAAGGTGTGCGTGTAAGTAGGCTGGCCCATGACATCGCGAAGGCGGAAGTGTCCGCCTCGACTTAGTACCGCCGAACGCGTACACCGTGGATGTCGGCGCGTTCGACGCCTTGGGCGTCCAGGTTACTGATCGGGACGATGGCCTCGATCACTCCATGCCGGCCGCTCTGTTCGACGCGAATTACGGCCACGCCGGGCGACGAACCGGTGGAAGCATGTGGATCGCCGGAAAGGGGATTGGGCCCGCGCAGTGCAGCATAAACGCGATTCCCCGCAGGTGAAATGTCCAGGAGGTCCGGGGACGGATCGCTCGAGGGCCCGGGTGTCAGGTGGATGGTATTGGCATGCCCGCCGGAAACGGGATCGAATACCTCGATCAGGTTGGCGTGGCGGTCGATGACCCACAGGTAGCCGTCGTGCTTGGTGGCGATGAGGCCGTGAGAGTCGCGTTCGTTCACGTCGTCGCTGAACACCACGGCGGGCGCCGGAACGTTGGGCGCATTGGCGGCGCTGTAGCCGGCCAGCGGGAATCGGTAGACGTCGAATTCGTCAAGGTTGGCGGGGGCTCCTCCGCCCGAGTTGATGAACATGGATCCCGCGGCGGCGGCGCCGCCAAATCCGTTTGGGTGCACCGTAGTGAGGTCGTATTCACCGACGATGGCCATCGGGCTGGTCCTGGGATTGACCACGAAGAGCCCGCCGCCGCGAAGAGTCACAAACCCCAGCGCGCTGGAGGGATCCGGAATGCCGATGATGGGTGCATTGTCCGGGCGCACGCCGGCCAACTGGCGTGCAATGCCGTTGGGCGTCGTCCCATTGGCCAGGTCCAGTGTGGCCGCCGCGTTGTGGACAAACGTGTTGGTGCCGTAATTGGTGTCGATACGCTCGAGCAGCTTGCCGTTCTGGTTGGCCACCAGGATGTAGGTGTCATCGGGTGCGGGAGCGGCCGCATGAGCCTGGCGCGCTCCGCCCGCGCCCGCCGACATCCGGAAGCAAGCCACCGGAGCCCGCGTTTGGGCGTTGTAAATCACGACGTGCCCGGAGGCGACGAACGAAAGCACGGCGTGCGAGTAGGTTGAATTGAAAAAGATCATGTGCGGCCGCACCGGATTCGCCCCCGTGTTGGCGGCGCACAGGGCGGTTGTCGCGCCGGCCAGATCGACGACCTCGGGAACGGCGTTGGGCGCGCTCTTACCGGCGAGGTCGGCGCCCTGGTAGATGTAGAGTCTGCCCCCGAACGCTCCCGAGGAGTTCGATTGATCGATGGCCCACACTTCGTGGTTGCCTTGTGTCTGGGCGGCGGCAGCGGAAGCCAACAGTAACAGGAGTATTGATAGGTTTTGAGACAAGATGATCCTCCGATCGGGGGAACTATACCTTAACACGTTGGCGGCACATGAGCGATACGACTTAACGTTCCGCGTGGGAGTGTGCCTGTAAGTGGGCGTCGATGACGCCGCGGAGGCGGAAGTGGAGGAAGGCTTCGCCAGGGACACCAGCGGCCGATGTTTTGGTATAAGAGTTATATCACCAGATGCGCTTCCAGTTCGATGCGGAGAAGAATCGCGAGGTGCTTCGGAAGCACGGCGTCAGCCTGGAAGAAGCACGGGAGATTTTCGACCAAGCCTATCTGGTGGACAGGAAAAACGACGATCCGGAGCAATATCGTGCGATTGGATGGACCGGCGGCCGGCTGTGCTCTGTGATCTTCGAGATCCGGAAGGATTCCGATGGAGAGTTCTATCGTTTGATCACGGCCTGGAAAGCGACTAAGCAGGAAGAGGAAGCATATGCCGAACAAATCTAGGCGATCGCCTTCAGCCGATGAGATTGCCGAGATGGCCACTCGGGGCGAGGACGTTTCGAGGTACTTCACCAATCAGTTCACGGTCGTGAGACCAGTGCGCCGAGTGAACGTGGATTTGACTCAGGGGATGTTGCGGGAGCTTGACGAGCGGGCCGCGCGGCTGAATATCAGCAGGCAGGCGGTGATTAAGACTCTCTTGCGCCAGGCGATGGATCAAGATCGCCAGGACAAGCGGTAAGCGGGCCTCGGAAACGACGCTGACAACACCGACACCTCTGCTTACTTCCTCAGGATCTTGTCTATGGCCTTTCCCTTGGCCAGTTCATCCACCAGCTTGTCCAGGTAACGGATCTGTTGCATGAGCTTATCCTCGATCTCCTCCACCCGATAACCGCAGATCACGCCGGTGATCTTGGACACGTTCGGGTTGATCCGTGGCGCCTGGGCGAAGAAAGTCTCGAAGTCGACCCTCTTGTCGATTTGCTGTTGCAGCGACCGTTCATCGTAGCCCGTGAGCCAATGGATGATGGCATGCACCTCCTCCTTCGTGCGGCCCTTCTTCTCCGCCTTGGCGATGTAATGCGGGTAGACGCTTGCGAACGCCATTCGGAATACTCTCGTGTTGTCCATGGCCCCGTTGCTCCTCGAAGTTTGGCGCTCTTCATCAGGCTTGTGTAGGCGCAAAGCAGATGAGCTTGGCCATTGTGTAGCTTCCACATCGTAGCAGTGGAAATCTCCACGGAGCACAGCGGACTTACCCCTTCACGTCACGCGTGAACGTGTGCGTGTAAGTTGGCTGGCCCATCACGTCCCTTAGCCGGAAGTGCAAGAACGCTTCCCTGCCCTTGCGTTCGGTTTCGACTTCGAGGAAGCCGCCCAACATGCGATGGAAGTCGCCCCGCTCCGTCGCTGCTATGGCCCGAGTCACGTCCTGGGGTCAGATATTTTCTTTAGCTCACGAACCATTGCTAGGAAATGTTTGATTCTGGTTCCCACAATCAACCGGGATCTGCGTGGATTCCGAGTGGCGATCGCGACAAGTGGACCCTCCATCGCTTCTCGGGAGATGTGAAAAATGCCCCCACCACTGACTCCCTGGAGCTTAGGTGGGTTTGCCCGCTTCCCTTCAATCACGATCTCATTGTGATCAAAGTCGAGGAGTATATGATCCGCCTGTGACACTTTTTCTTGAAAGTATTCGGCGGGTTCCACCGGGTACGTAGAGCAGTGAAACGACCGTTGAGTGATGTGACGCTTGGCCCTGGAAACCTTTACCTGTGTCCTTGATGCAGAGTAGCCAAGGACAAAATAGAATGATGCTGATTGCTGATCGTCTGGTCGGTCGTTTCGGTCGATTTCGTTGCCAGCCAGGAATACGCGCCGATTAAACGGACCCAGTTGACTTGCCGGGAGGACCAGCACTCCGACATCGAGGTCGATGCCGGTTCTCGAGGGACTTAGATGGGCTGTACATGGCGGCAAGGGGAGCAATTTACCGCCCCGACCTTCAGCAGGAGCGAATAGTGTTGCCGAGTCAGCGTCTCGGATCAGGTGAGCTGCGGTGAATGCGAAAAAGTCGGAGTCGACGCGTACGAGGACGCAAGAGCCAATTCGCTCCGGGTGTCCGCCTCTATCGCCAGTGAACAGAGGCACCACGGATTCCTGCAGACGCTCAGCTAAGAGTCGTTTCGCATTGGATCGCCGCGCCGACGCCTGGTCTAGCAGAGCTTCGAGATCGATACCTCGTTGCTGGGCGAACGGCTTCACTAACTCCGTAATATCGCGAACAGCCTTGCTCAATGAGCGCCCGTCAACTCTACGTTTTTTAGCGAAATCAATTCGTCTCGACATCCTCGTACCTGCCAGATTCCTGCAGGGTAGCTCCGATTGGCAACTCCGAACACGCTCCGACCGTTGCCGTGGAACGTCGTGCCACGCGACGCTAGGTCACCCCTTCACACTGCGCGTAAACGTGTGCGTGTAAGTAGGCTTCCCCATGACGTCCCTTAGCCGGAAGTGCAAGAACGCTTCCCTGCCCTTGCGTTCGGTTTCGACTTCGAGGAAGCCGCCGAGCATGCGGTGGAAGCGGTGGAAATTTTTGTCCTCGCCGGGAGAGCCGGCGGCGTGCGAGTCGCTGGCGGCGCCGACGGAGAACTCGTTGGTTCCGGTTTCGGGATGAACGGAGTGGTACTGCCAGTGGCGGTCGCCGTTGATGTTGACGAAGTTGTCACCGAGGGTTTTCTTGACCCATTCGCGGAACTGGCGGCCTTCCCAGGCGAAGTCCTTGTTCGAGTGATTGTCGTGCTTGTTGAGGCGGTCGGGGCCGACGATGGGTGTGGGCGAGACGAGGATGCGCCAATCGGCGGTGGATTCGGCCATGGATTTCATGAGCCACTGTTTCTGTTGGACGCCCCAGATGGATTTTTCAGGGCCGTCGGGCATGTTGTTGGGTGAGCGGTAGTCGCGGCCTTCGACGAACCAGACTTGCAGGGTGCGCCCCCAGCGGAAGCTGCGGTAGGTGCTGGGGCCCATCGGGACCTGCTGGCGGAAGATGCGGAGGCCGTCGTCGAAGTTGAAGCGGTATTCGGGGCCGAGGGGGCGTTCGCGCCAGACGTCGTCGGTCATCGTGTCGTGGTCGTCTTTAAGGTAGTAGCCAGGGACCTGGAGGAGCATGTCGCGGTGCCGGGGGAAGCTGAACATGCGGTCCCAGTGGTAGCGGGCGATGTCGACGGAGGTGGCGCGCGGGTCGTCGGAGTCGTAGTAGACGATGTCGCCGGCGGAGATGTAGAAGCGGGGGTTGAGGGCGGCCATGGAGTTGTAGATGTGGAAGCCGTCGTTGTGATCGAGCTGGGAGTACTTCTGGCAGGTGGTCATGCAGAAGCGGAACCCGGAAGTGGAGTTTTGCGGGAGAGCGGTACGGAAGCGGCCTTTAATGGGCGCGTGGAGTTTGCCGTCAGGGGTGGCGGTTTCGGCCGAGTAGAAGTATTCCGTATCGGGGCGGAGGCCGCCGAGGGTGAATTGATGGGAGAAGTCGCGATCGGCGGAGACGGTGGCCCAGCCGGTGTCGCGGGCGCCACTGAGGTCTTCCTTGGTGGAGTAGCGCAGGCGGAGTCGCCCGGGGGCGCCGGGCGTGGAACCTTCGAGTTCGCGAGTGGATCGGCCCGCGGGGAAAGGCTGCGGGCGGCCGCGGCGGACTTCGCCGGCGGCTTGGCGGACGGCGCGTTCGGTGAGGCGCATCCAGGCGATAGCGCCGGAGGGAGAGACTTCGCCGATTTTCAGGCCGGTACCCTGGCGGGAATCGGGGTCGATGGCGGCGAGGGACGCGGGGGCGAGGCCATGGATGGCGGCAGAAGAGGCAAGTGTGGCGAGGAAATCACGGCGAAGCATGGGTGTGAGTATATCGGAACACCGGCCGTGTGCAATCATGAGGCTCATGCGAATCGCTCTTCTCGCCGTTCTGCTGAGCGTCATCGCCTCCGGCCAATGGGATCGCTTTCGGGGGCCAAACGGAACGGGAGTCAACGATAGCGGCGGCCTGCCTTCCGAATTCGGGGCGCAATCGAACGCGCTATGGCGAGTGGAACTCGCCCCGGGCCACTCCTCCCCCATCATCAGCGACGGACGAATCTATCTGACGATGGTGGAAGACGGACGGCTTTATACGGCCTGCTTGGACGCAAGCAGCGGAAAGTTCCTGTGGAAGCAGGAGGCTCCGCGTCCGCGCCGCGAGCGGCTGCATTCACTGAACAACGCCGCGGCGCCGACACCGGCCGCGGATGGCGCCAACGTGTATGTATTTTTTCCGGATTTCGGATTGCTGAGCTACACGAGCGACGGCAAAGAGCGATGGCGTTTTCCGATGGGGCCGTTCAACAACGTTTACGGTATTGGAGTCTCACCAGTTCTGGCCGACGACGTTGTAGTTGTCGTCATCGATCAGGACAAGAATTCGCTTGTGGCGGCTGTTGGCAAGAAGGACGGCAAGATTCGCTGGCAAAAACCGCGGCCGGAAGCTTTGAGTGGGGCGTCGACTCCAGTGATCGTTAGGAGTTCGGGAAGACCTTCGCTGATTCTAGCGCCAGGGAGTTTTCGAATGGATGTTTATTCGGCGCGCGATGGCGAGGCGGAATGGTGGGTACGGGGGCTTCCGAGCGAAATGAAGGCCGTACCGGTGTTAGCGGGCGATCTGGTCTACATCGCCGGTTTCAATACCCCGGAAAACGATCCCGGCAAGCAACTCGCGCTCCCACCTTGGCGGGAACTGCTCATGCGAAATGACTCGAACAAAGACGGGGCTATCCAGAAGCAGGAAGTGCCGGAGGAGAGAACGAAGCGCTATTGGAATTTTATTGACACGGACGCCACCGGCGCGATTGAGGAGAGCGAGTGGAATCTGCACCTTGCCGTGATGGCTGCCGAAAACGGATTGTACGCGTTCCGGATGGGATCGCGTGGCGACGAGACATCCAAATTGGCGTGGAAGTACCAGCGGTCCGCGCCGCAGTTGCCTTCGCCGATCGTGTATCGCGGCGTGGTTTACATGTTGAACGACACGGGTGTGTTGACGACGCTGGATGCGTCGAACGGCCAAATGCTCGCTCAGAGGCGGCTGCGCGGCGAGTCGTCCAACTACTATGCATCGCCCGTGGCGGGCGATGGCAAGGTGTTCATCGCTTCGCATAAGGGCGTAGTTGCCGTGTTGAAAGCAGGCGGGGAGCAGGAATTGCTGGCGGCGAACACGCTCAACGAGGAGATCTTCGCGACACCCGCAATTGCGAACGGAAGACTCTACGTCCGGACGGTCTCAGCGCTATATTGTTTCGGTCTTCAATAGGTGGCCTCCCTTAACGGAATAGCGGCAGCATGGCTAGAAAGAGAACAGAGACGGCCAGACGCGGCACGAGTATCGCGCAAAGCGAGTATGACGGTTATGTGGAGCATCCCCGGTTCGGCAAACGTCCTCATCATACGGGACTGAACCCGGAAACGGATTTTGGCGGAGATATTTTTCTTCACTGGCATTCGCCCAGAGAGTGTCGCATTCCAAATACGGCCATCGCGTCGGACTTGTCGCGTCAGACTGAAGCGACAATTCCAGTGACGCATTATTACGACGTGAAGCGCCAGTGCCGCGATTGCGGCAAGCCTTTTATCTTCTTTGCGCAGGAACAGAAGCACTGGTATGAGGAATTGAAATTTCCGCTGGAGGCCGATTGCGTGCGCTGCAGCTCGTGCCGCAAGCGGGAACAGGGCATCGCGTCAGCTGACCGCCCTTGACACCCCGGCATCCCTCTGTCGTAATGCCTCGGGAGTTACTCACATGAAGATTTTGGTTCTGTCGAGCCTTCTTTTTCTTGTCACCATCCCGGGTTTTGCCCAGTACGGCACCGGCATTATCCTCGGCACCGTTACCGATCCAACTGGAGCGATAATCCCAGGGGCGAAGGTGATTGCCAAGGACAACTCCACGAACGTCGAGCGCGAAGTCACAACCGACGAGTCCGGCAACTATCAGTTCAATGCGTTGGCCGCTGGAGTCTACACAGTCACCGTGTCCGCGCCATCGTTCAAAGCGGCAACAGTGCGCAACGTCACCCTGCGCGTGAACTCGCAGCTCCGAGCCGACATCGCCATGCAACTAGGAGCGGTCGCCGAAGTTGTCGATGTCACCGCCACTACACCCCTACTGCAAACAAACACCGCCACGATTGGAACCGTGGTGGACAATCGCACGGTGCTTGAGCTCCCCTTCAATGCGCGCAACTTCTACGATCTCATTGCGCTAACCCCCGGCGTAGTCAAAACGCGCGGCGCGTCGTCGGTCATGGACGAACGGTCCGCTGAAGTCGGCGGCATCCGCAACACGTCCACAAACGCGATGCTCGATGGCGTCGACTTCTCGATTGCCAACATCAACAATCCCGCTGTCGCGCTCTCCCTCGACACCATTGAAGAGTTCAAGGTCCAGATGAATTTTATGGACGCCTCTTACGGTCACGGCGCCGCGGGTATCGACATGGTGAGCCGCCGGGGCAGCAACGAGTTTCACGGGGTTGCCTACGATTTCATCCGGAACCGCGCCTTCCAGGCAGGCCAGTTCTTCCGTCCGCCGAGCGGCGCTCCCCGATTTTCCTACAACCAGTTCGGCGCTTCCGCAGGGGGACCCATCATCCGCAACCGTACGTTTATATTCGGCAATTACGAAGGCCGCCGCCGCAGAACCGGAATCATCCTGCAAGGCCTTGTTCCCAACGAAGACATGAAGCGCGGCGACTTCAGCACCTCCGGAAGAACAGTGCGCGACCCGGCAACGGGCTCGCCATTTCCCGGGAACGCGATCCCGCGCACGAGGTGGGATCGGATCAGCGGCGAACTCCTTCAGTATTTCCCCGTCGCGAATACGAATCGCGGGCCGGCCATCAACTTCCTCATCGCGCCCTCCGACCGCGAACGCCGCGATCAGTTCACCATTCGCGCCGACCACCGGGTATCCGCCAAGGGCAACCTGTTTGGCCGGTACACATTTGCCGACAACGACCTGATCAACGTCGCCTACCTCGTTGGCAAGGGACTCGTCCGCCCCGATCGTACTCAGCACATCTCGCTCGGCTACACCCACGTCCTCACGCCCAATCTAATCAGCGAATCCCGTATCGGCTTCACCAAGGCCTTCCTCGCGCGCGAGGGCGACGGCGACCGCTTCTCGAAGAACTATGCCGCCGAACTCGGCCTCCAGAACCTCGCTCCGAATCCGGGCGACTACACCTTGCCCTCCGTAAACCTTACCGGGTACGCGCCCGGTGCACCCACGGGTACCAGCGGTTTCGTCGGATATGGCCTGCACATCGTGCAGAACAACATTTATTACCGAGCCGGAGAAACCATTACCTGGATCAAGAATCAGCACAGCATCAAAATAGGCGGCGACATCTCACGACTCATGGTCGGCTACGATCAGGGCACCAATCAGAATGGCATCTTTAACTTCAGCGGCAATTTCACGGGCGACTCTTTTGGCGACTATTTGCTCGGTAATCCGCAGTCGGCTAACGGCGGTCTCGGCAGCCTGGGCGACTTTGGCGGAGTCGCGAAGTATTCGATCGGCACACAGTTCCAGGGATTCATTCAGGACGACTGGAAGATCACCGACCGACTTACTCTAAACCTCGGTCTCCGCTACGAATACTTCCAGCAATGGCGGGGACGTCACGCGAATTTTGATCTCGCGACGGGGCGCCAGTTGCTTTCCGTCAGCCCCGACTACTACGTACCCAACGTAGGGCTCATTAAGGGGCAGGGTGATCCTCTGCTGCCGGAACGGCCCATTGCCGACGACCCCAACGACTTCGCGCCGCGCATCGGCCTTGCGTATCGCATGGGCGACAAGACAGTGATTCGGGCCGGAGCCGGCGTTTTCTTCGCACTGAACACCGGCGGAGCGACACTCGTTTCGATGACGAGCACGCTGCCTTACTTCGTGAACGCCACTGTGCAGTCGGGCAACGCCAGGCCCGAACTCCAGCTTTCGCAACTGTTCCCAACACCCGACAAGGTGCCCGGTGCGGTGACCAGCAATCAGGACCTGTCGCGCCGCACCGGCTATATCTATCAGTACAACCTGAACGTGCAGCATCAGCTCACGACGAGCCTGCTAGCCGAGGTGGGCTTCATCGGCAACACAGGCCAGAAGCAGGTTGGGACGGTGTTCGTGAATCAGCCGCGTTTGCCCGCGAGCGCGACCGACACGTCGTCATTTGCTTCGCGCGCTCCATACCCGACGCTTAACCCAGGTTTCAGTCAGAACACGAACTATCAGTGGTCAAACTACAACGCCGGCTTTGTCAAGATTGAGAAGCGAGCCACGCGCGGACTGTCCCTCACCGGCGCATATACGTATTCGAAGTTCCTCGATTCAGGCGCCGCCGGACAGAACATGTATGACCGCAGACCCGAGCGCGGCCTGGCAGACAACGATGTCCGCCACAACTTCATCGCGAGTTGGGTCTACGAACTCCCCTTCGGCAGGGGCCAGCACTTCAACATTTCCAATTCCGTGGCGAACGCGATCGCGGGAGGCTGGCAGGTGAACGGCATCACCAACTTCCGCACCGGCATGCCTTACACGATCGCGACCGCGAACGACATCGCCAATGTCGGTACCGGCAATCAGCGCGCAAACTCCACCGGAATCGAACCTACCAAGCTGGATCCGCGCACCAGCGGTCTGCTTGGCCTCGACCGCGCCGCTTACTCGACTCCGGCCCGCGCAACGTTTGGCAACCTCGCCCGCAATACGCAACCCGGCTTCGGCATTAACAACTGGGACTTCTCCGCGATCAAGAACTTGTCCGTCCCTTGGATCAGCGACGCGGGCAGGCTGCAGCTTCGTTTCGAGTGGTTCAACTTCTTCAACCACACGCAGTTCTTCAACCCGGCGGCCACTCAGAACGTCCCGGCGACATTCGGTTTCGTTACCGCGGCAGC
>Ga0075420_100004400_pt1 | contig 12317 bp, 15 predicted proteins | sample SoiMetdeltSBSDD4_FD_75296 | JGI IMG/M metagenome (GOLD analysis project Ga0075420, IMG submission 75296) | Bulk soil microbial communities from a Populus tree surrounding site in Tennessee, USA - Soil MetaG P. deltoides SBSDD4 | ecosystem: Environmental > Terrestrial > Soil > Tree plantation... | reverse complement strand
GCCGTCGTGGTGACGAACTACCTGCATCGCCCGCTCCTGCCCACCCTGGCGGCAAGCCTGGAGGAGGGCGGCGTACTTATATATGAGACCTTCATGCTCGGTAACGAGCGCTTCGGCAAGCCGTCGAATCCGAACTTCCTCCTCCGACCGGGGGAGCTCCTGCAGGCTTTCGCCGCGCTGACGCTGGTGGCGTTCGAGCAGGGGACGACCGGAAGGGCCGTGATTCAGCGCATTTGCGCGATTCGGGCTTCCATGGAACGCGCTAGAATCGTCGCCTGAGGGAATTGTCATGATTACTGGAAGCTTGGTTGCGATCGTTACTCCGATGCACGAGGACGGGCGGCTCGACCTCGCGCGCTTCAGGAAGCTCATCGACTGGCATGTGGAGGAGGGCACCGACGGCATCGTGGTGGTCGGCACCACCGGCGAGTCGCCGACGGTGGACTTCGACGAGCACAAGGAGCTGATCCGCATCGCGGTCCAGCATTCCAAGGGCCGCATCCCGATCATCGCCGGCACCGGCGGCAACTCCACCGCCGAGGCGATCGAGCTGACCGACTCGGCCAAGAAGAACGGCGCCACCGCCTGCCTCTCGGTCGTGCCGTACTACAACAAGCCGACGCAGGAAGGCCTGTACCGGCACTTCCGCAAGATCGCCGAGACCGTTGAGCTGCCGATGATCCTGTACAACGTGCCGGGCCGCACGGTCGCCGACATGCAGACCGACACCGTGCTGCGCCTCGCGGAGGTGCCGGGCATCATCGGCATCAAGGAAGCCACCGCGAACATCGAGCGCAACACCGATCTCATCCGCCGCGCGCCGCGCAACTTCGCGATCTACAGCGGCGACGACGCGACCTGCCTCGCGGTGATCCTGATGGGCGGCCACGGCGTGGTCTCGGTCACCGCCAACGTCGCGCCGAAGCTGATGCGCCAGATGTGCGCCGCGGCGCTCGTCGGCGACGTGAAGAAGGCGCGCGAGCTGAACCTCAGGCTGTTCCCGCTGCACCAGCGCCTGTTCGTCGAGGCGAACCCAATTCCGGTCAAGTGGGCGCTCGCCGAGATGGGCCTGATCGAAGGCGGGCTGCGCCTGCCGATGTCGCCGCTCGCCGAGAAGTTCCACCAGACGGTGCGCGAGGCACTCCACGAAGCCGGGATTGCCCTTCCCGGACTAAGAGTCGTCGAGGGGCGCGGTTGAAGCCCCGCCAACGGCAAGGCCGGGGTTGATGGTCCGCTTCATCGTCATCACGGCCGCGACGGCCGTGCTGTCGGCCTGTTCCTGGTTCAGCAGCGATTCCTCCTCGGTCGATTACAAGTCGGCCGGCAAGCTGCCGCCGCTCGAGGTTCCACCCGACCTGACCTCGCCGCAGCGCGATAACCGGTACGTGATCCCGGAGCGCTCGACCGCGACGCTTTCGGGCTACGAAGCGGAGCGCCGCGAGCCGGCGCGCGCCGGGCGCCCGGCGACCGCGGGCACGCCGATCGTGCTGCCCGAGGTCGAGCGCATGAAGATCGAGCGTGCCGGCACGCAACGCTGGCTGGTGGTGCAGGATCCGCCCGAGAAGCTCTGGCCCCTGGTGCGCGAGTTCTGGCAGGAAAACGGCTTCCTCGTGAGGACCGAGATGCCCGAGGCCGGCGTGATGGAGACCGACTGGGCCGAGAGCCGGGCCAAGGTCTCGGCGGGCACGATCCGCGACCTGCTCAGCAAGGCGCTGGATTTCATGTACTCCACCGCGGAGCGCGACAAGTACCGCACGCGCTTCGATCGCACGCCGGACGGGAACGGCACCGAGATCTACATCAGCCACCGCGGCATGGAGGAGATCTACACCACGCGCGATCCCAAGGGCGAGACGCCGGGCGCCACCGCCTGGCAGCCGCGCGCGTCCGACCCCGAGCTCGAGGCGGAGTTCCTGCGCCGCCTGATGGTGAAGCTCGGCACGCCGAGCGAGCGCGCGAAGCAGCTCACCGCGAGCGCGCAGCCGCAGCTCAGGGCCGAAATCGTGAAGAGCAACGACGGCACCGAGCGGCTGCAGGTCTACGAGGCTTTCGACCGTACCTGGCGCCGCGTTGGCCTGGCGCTCGATCGCGTCGGCTTCACGGTGGAGGACCGCGACCGGCAGAAAGGTCTCTACTTCGTGCGCTACGCCGATCCCGAAGGCGAGATGAAGGACAAGGACAAGGGGCTGATCGGGCGCCTGTTCTCCTGGGGCAGCGATTCGAAGGTCAAGCCCGAGCAGTACCGCGTGCAGGTGGAGCAGGACGCGAGCGCGAGCCAGGTCTACGTGCTCAACAAAGAGGGCGCGGCCGAGCGCTCGAAGACCGCGCAGCGCATCCTCACGCTGCTGCACGAGCAGCTGAAATAGCGTTGCGCTTCGCCTCGCTCGCCAGCGGCAGCTCGGGCAACTGCCTGGTGGCCGAGGCTTGCGGCACCGTGGCGCTGATCGACTGCGGCCTCGCGCTCACCGAGACCGAGCGGCGGCTCGCGCGTCTGGGCCTCGAGCCCTCGCAGGTCCGCGCGATCCTCGTCACCCACGAGCACGGCGACCACGCCTGCGGCGCGTTCGAGTTTGCCGCCGCGCACCGCATCACCCTCTATCTCACGCACGGCACGCTCGCGGCGATGAAGGCCGAAGGCAAGGCGCTCGACGGCGTGCCGATCGTGATCGTGAACGGACGCCAGTCCTTCTTCGTCGACGGGATCCAGGTGATGCCGTTCACGGTGCCGCACGACGCGCGCGAGCCGGTCCAGTACGTGCTCTCCGACGGCGCGTCGAAGCTCGGCGTGATCACCGACGTCGGCGTGTCGACCGCGCACGTCGAGAAGATGCTTTCCGGCCTCGACGCGCTGGTGCTTGAGTGCAACTACGACCGCGACCTGCTCTGGAACGGCTCGTATCCGCGCTGGCTCAAGGAGCGCATCGCGGGGCCGTTCGGCCACCTCGACAACCGCGAGTCCGAGCGCCTGCTCGGCGCGCTCGACCGCTCGCGCCTCAAGCACGTCATCGGCGCGCATCTTTCGCGCGAGAACAACCGCCCCGAGCTCGCGCGCGCCGCCCTGGCGCGCGCCATGGGCTGCGAGGAAAGCTGGATCAGCCTCGCCACCCAGGACGACGGCTTCGGGTGGCGGGCGATCTAGTCGCCGGCTACTTCTTCTTCTCGGCCGGTGGCGGCGGCGTGGTAGTGGTGCCTTTCTTCGATGCGTCGTCGCCACAGGCGGCAAGCATGAACGTTGCGGCAAGTACCAGCAGGACTGTCTTGATCATCGACTCCTCCTCAGGGAACGAACAGCAGCCTGACGATTGTATTGAGCGAAGCTTTCAGTAGGCTTTCTTAGAGGCCAATGGTGGTGCTGGAGACGGCGGGGAAGGACGCGGACCAGATCTCGCCGAAGCGGCCGCGCAGGGCCTGCCCCTCGTTTTCGTCGCCCAGGCCCATGGCGCCGCGGAAGAGCGTCGCCACCGGGCGGCGCACGTAGTGCATGGAATCGAGGAGCAGGAAGGAGTCCTGCACCTCGCGGATCTCCTCGCTGGTGCGGTTAATCTGCAGCGCGTGTGAAAAGCGCCGCAGCAGCGTCAGCAGGCGGGGGCACTGGCGCGTGACGTGGTCGGTCTCGTGCAGCACGAAGTAGAGCCTTCGCGTGCGGCTCGCGAGGAGGAAATTCCCGAGCGCCTCGATGCGGGTGGCGTCGTTCAGCCGGAGCGCCGAGCCGTCGGGATCGAACACGCGCAGCTCGCGCCCAGGCTGCGCGAGCAGCCGCTCGATGCTCCCCTGGAAGCCCTCGTTGGTATCGAAGCGCTCGTAGATCGGCGCGTCCATCAGCCTTTCTCCAGATTCACGTAACCCCGCTCGTGCCAGTCCGAGATTAGACCGGCGAGGCGCGTGCCGGCAAGCCGCGCGCCGTGCGCCGTCCGGCGGTCCGCGAGCCCCCGCAGCCACGCGGCGGCGCGGCCCTCCACCTCGATGGATTCGCCGTTGATGAAAAAGCGCTTGCCGCGGTAGAAGAGCCGCGACTTCGGATCCAGTCGCACGAGCGACTGTCCAAGGCTGCGTCGGGAATTTCCCGGCGCGAACACCACGTGCGGCTTCGGTTCGCTCAGGTATTCGCCGACGAATTCTTCTACCTCGGTGCACGACCAGCGGATGCGCTTCAGCAGCCTGTTGCCGAAGGCGATCAGCTCGCCCGGGATGTGGCCCGAGCGCGTGGCGGGCGCGAGCCCGGGGTCGCGGTACTCCGCCTCGGGCAGGCCGCGCTCGTGGAGCCAGTCGAGGAACGCCGCGCCGAGCTCGCTGCCGCGCGGCGCGCGGAAGCCGATCGAATAGGTATAGCAGTGCTCGAGGGCGACGCCGTCGTGCCTGACTTTCGGTGGCAGGTAAAGCAGGTCGCCGGGCTGCGCGAGGTATTTCCTGCCGGCGACGCGCCACGCGCGGCGCCCCGGTCCCTGAAGCAGGAACACGTCGTAATAATCGACATGCGGGCCGACCCCGCCGCCGGGCGTGGCGTAGCTCACCATGACGTCTTCCAGGCGCGCCTGCGGAATGAAGTGAAAGCGCCGCAGCAGCGCATCGGCCGCTGGCACGTGGAGATTGACGCCGTTGACGAGCAGGGTTGCGTTGCTTTTCTTCAGAGAAATCCTCGCGAAGGGACCCTGCAGGGTTTCCCAGCGTTTGGCGCGGCGTTCCACGATCCGGGATTCGACGTCATTGCGCGCAGCGAGCGCGAACAGCTCCCGCGCGGCGACCACGCCGGAGAATTGCGGCAGCGCCCCGCGCACGAATAGCGGCCGCTTCTGCCAATAGCGCCGCAAGAAATCGCGCGCCGTCAAGTCGCCGAGCAACTTCAACTTCATTCGCTCGATTATATGTAGCGCGCGAACTACAGCTGCGCTGCAGTGCTTGTCAAAACAAAAAAGAAGTGGAATACAATCGCCGCAACATGCTCGAACCGGGTCAACCCGCTCCGTCTTTCGAACTGCCCGACGCCGATATGCAGGAGGTCAGTCTGTCGGCCTTCAAGGGCAAGAAGCATGTGGTGCTGTACTTCTATCCGAAGGACGGCACGCCCGGCTGCACCATCGTGACCACCGATTTCTCCGACCATGAGGACCAGTTCGGCAAGTGCGACTGCGTGATCCTCGGGGTGTCGCGCGACGATTGCCTGACGCACGCGGAATTTCGCGACAGGAACGGCGTCACCATCGCGCTCCTGTCCGACCCGGAAGGCGAGGTGTGCCGCAAGTACGGCGTGCTGCAGGAGAAGGAGGTCACCGAAGGCGTGCGGCGCGAGTGCCTGGTGCGGTCGACGTTCGTGATCGACAAGAAGGGCGTGATCCGGCACGCCGCCTACAACGTCAATCCGCGCGGGCACGCCGCCGAGGTCTTCGATCTGGTGAGGCGGCTGCGGTCGTAGCCCGGGACACGGTAGTGTCCCTGCGCGTCGAGATGCACGATGCCCAGGGCGTGCAGCTGCAGGCCGCGTCCGATCTCACCTACCTGCACGGCGGCTACGGCGAGCTGTTCGAGGCGCTCGAGCATGCGCTCGAGGGCAAGGCGCCGGGCGAGTCGATCAACCTGCAGCTCGAGCCCGACCAGGCCTTCGGCGAGTACGACGCGGGGCTGCTGCGCATCGAGCCCGCCGAGCGTTACGGCGCGGGCATCAAGGTCGGCATGGAGGTCGAGGAGGATTCCCGTTTTTACACGGTCACCGACGTGGCAGCGGGCAAGGTGGTGCTCGACGGCAACCATCCGCTGGCCGGAATCGCGCTGCGCTTCTCGTTAGAAATAGTCACAGTGCGGCCCGCGCGGCCGGAGGAAATCCGCGGCGGAGTATCATTGCCCTAGGAGAAGAAGAACCCGGAACACGGGGAAGGCGGGGGGCAATGCTCAAGGACATCCTGTCGTACGGCATCGGCACGCTCACGGCGTTGGTGCTGCTTTCGCTGCTGGCGTTCCTCTTCATCCGCGACATCACGCAGAAGAAGCACAGCGTGCTGCGCAACTACCCGATCGTCGGGCGACTGCGTTACTTCTTCGAGCAGCTCGGCGAGTATTTCCGCCAGTACTTCTTCGCCGGCGACCGCGACGAGATGCCGTTCAACCGCGCGACGCGCGGGTGGGTGTACCGCCTGGCGAAGAACGAGGGCGGCACCATCGGCTTCGGCTCCACCTACGACCTGCACCAGCCTGGCGCGCTGATTTTCGTCAACCATCCGTTCCCGGTGCTGGAGGAAGAAAGGCTGCCCACGCCGTCGCTCGTGCTCGGCGAAGGCTACTGCCGCGAGCCCTTCGAGGCGCGCTCGATCGTGAACGTGAGCGGCATGAGCTTTGGCGCGATCTCGGCTCCTGCAGTCAGATCTCTATCCAAAGGAGCCACGGTGGCCGGCTGCTGGATGGACACCGGCGAAGGCGGCCTCTCGCCGTATCACGTCGAGGGCGGCTGCGACATCATCATGCAGATCGGCACCGCGAAGTACGGCGTGCGCGATGCGCAAGGCAGCTTGTCGGAGGAGAAGCTCGCTGCGCTGGCCAAGGTCGTCAAGGCATTCGAGATCAAGTTGTCGCAGGGCGCGAAGCCGGGCAAGGGCGGCGTGCTGCCGGGGAGGAAAGTGACGGCCGAGATCGCGCAGATCCGCGGCATTCCCGAAGGGCGCGACTCGATCAGCCCCAACCGCCACCGCGACATCGCGAACATGGCGGAGCTGCTCGAAAAAATAAACTGGATCCGGGAGCTGACCGGCCGCCCGGTCGGGGTAAAGACCGCGGTCGGCGGCTGGCGCTTCATGAACGAGATGGCCGACATCGTGCACCGGCGCGGGCTCGAGTTCGCGCCCGACTTCCTGGTGATCGACGGCGGCGAAGGCGGCTCGGGCGCCGCGCCGCAGGCGCTCGCCGACCACATGAGCCTGTCGATCGACGAGGCGCTGCCGCGCGTCGTAGACGCGCTGCTGGAAACGGGGTTGAGAAATAGAGTAAGAATTGTGGCCTCGGGCAAGATCGTCACGTCTGCCCGCGCCGCGTGGGCGCTCTGCGTCGGCGCCGATTTCGTGAACACCGCGCGCGGCTTCATGTTCGCGCTGGGCTGCATCCAGGCGCTGCGCTGCCACCAGAACACCTGCCCGACCGGGGTGACCACCCACAACAAGCGCCTGCAGCGCGCGCTGGTGGTGGAGGAGAAGTACCTGCGCGTCGCGAACTACGCGATGAACATGAACAAGGAGATCGACATGATCGCGCATTCGTGCGGCGTGCGGCACGCGCGCGAGCTCAAGCGCGAGCACGTGCGCATCGTGCAGGCGAGCGGCCAGTCGGTTGCGCTCAACATGCTCTACCCGTATCCGGAGCCGAAGGCTAAGATGAAGGTTGCGTGAAACGGGTCCTGGTTGTTGTTCTGGGGACGCTCGTCCCCTTGCAGGTTTTCGCGTTAAGTCCGGCGGCCGAAGAGTTCCTCGCGATCTCCAAGCAGCTCGAGGACGTGCAATGCGAGAAACGCCGTTTGAGGCGCGAGATCGCCTTTGCCGAAGCCGAACGACGCGACGCGGATGCCGCCGCCGCGCGTGCGCGCTTCGCGAAGCTCGACAGGAATCCGAAGACCGAAAAGCTCGAGAAGCGCCTGGCCCAGCTCGAGCCGCGCGTAAAGCGCAGCTCCGACCCCGAGGACCTGCCGGCCATCAGCCTCCAGCAGCGCGAGGCGTTCTATCGATGCCAATAGTTTTTCGATTGCTCGTGATGATCAGCGCCTTTGCCGCGGCATCGCTTGCCCAGGCGCAAAGCTATCCGACGCGTGCGCTGCGCGTGATCGTGCCGCAGCCGCCCGGTGGTGGATTCGACATGGTGGCGCGCACGCTCTCCGAGCCGCTCGCCGCGCTGCTCGGGCAATCGGTGATCGTCGAGAACCGGCCGGGCGGCGGCACCGTGGTCGGAACCGATGTGGTAGCGAAGGCGGACGCCGACGGCTACACCGTGCTGCTCGGCGCTTCGGCGAACCTGGTGCTGAGCGCGGGACTGTACAGCAAGCTGCCCTACGACCCGAAGGGCGACTTCACGCCGCTCGGGATTGCCGCCACGTTCTCGTACACGCTCGTCGCGCGCAACGACCTGCCGTTCGGCACGCTCAAGGAGATCGTTGACTACGCGAGGAGCAACCCGGGCAAGCTCACCTATGCGTCGGGCGGCAATGGCAGCGGCCAGCACATCTGCGCCGCGCTCCTCTGGCACGGCGCGGGGGTTTCGGTCACGCACGTTCCGTACAAAGGGGCGCAGCTCGCGTACCAGGATTTGATTCCGGGCCGCGTGGATCTGTTCTTCGACGCTTCGTCGACCGCGCGAGCGCATATCGAGGCCGGACGCGTCAAGCCGATCGCCGTATCCGCGCCGCAGCGCCTCGCGTACCACCCGGCGGTGCCGGCGGTGCGCGAGACCGGGGTGCTCGATTTCGAGATGGAGACCTGGGTCGGGTACTTCGTGCGCGCGGGAACGCCGGCGCCGGTGCTCGCGCGCCTGCGCGCGGATTTCGAGCGCGTGGCGGCGATGCCCGACGTAGCCGCGACGCTGGAGAAGCGCGGCGCGCGCGCGGTGCGCGTCCCGGCGGCGCAGGCCGAAGCGCTGCTCGCGCGCGATATCGACAAGTGGGCGCACCTGATCCGCGCCGCCGGAATCCGGGCCGACTGATGGTGGCCGATTGCGAGCTCTGCCGGCCGGCCGAAGTGGTGTTCGAGAACGAGCTGGCCTATGCGAGGCCTGACAGCAACGCGCTCAGCCGCGGCCACATGCTGGTGGTGCCCAGGCGCCATGTCGCCGACTTCTTCGCCATGACCGCCGAAGAGCAGGGCGCCGTGCTGCACCTGCTCAACCAGGCGCAGCGCTTCGTCCAAGACCGGTATTCGCCAGATGGCTACAACATCGGCGCGAACATCGGGACAGCGGGTGGACAATCGCGGATGCATGTCCACCTGCACCTCATCCCGCGCTATGCGGGCGACATGCCGGACCCGCGCGGCGGCATCCGCTGCGTCCTAAGGCGCTAGTTGCTGCACATCACCAACGGCGATTGCGCCGTTACAGTGCTTTCGCAGGCGGTTTCCGGAGCCATCCTGCCCTGGCGCGACGTGCTGCACGAAGGGCCGGTGCGAGCGGGACTTTCCCTGGAGGAGCTGTCTCGCGAGCGCGCCGCCTTCATCGCGGGCGCGGGCTGGGGTGATGCGCTCGATCAATTCAGGGATCGCGATGCGGCTTTTCGCCGCGCGGGCGAGCACGACGAGATCGTGCTGTGGTTCGAGCACGATCTTTATGACCAGCTGCAACTGATCCAGGTGCTCGACGGGCTCGCCGAGCTGCGCGGCCCGCCGATTTCCCTCATTTGCGAGGCGGAGTATCTGGGCACGATGGCACCCGACCGGGCGAGCGAGCTGTTCACGCTTCGCAACCCCGTGACACGGAGGCACCTGCAGGAAGCGCGCGTGGCGTGGATGGCGTTTCGTTCGCCGGATCCGCGCGCCTTGCAGGACGTACGAACGACCTCGCTACCATTTCTCGCAGCCGCGCTGCGCCGCCACTTGGAGGAATTTCCGTGGACCACGGACAAGCTTTCCCGCAGCGAGCGTCAGGTGCTCGAAGCGCTCGCGCGCGGCCCGCTTGCATTTCCCGAGCTATTCAGAAGGACACGGGAAGATCCGGCGTTCCTCGGCGATACGGTGCTCGGCTGGTACTTGCGCCGCTTGGAAGACGAGGGCCTGGTCGAGCGCCGCGGCGCCGAATGGGCCGCGGCGGGTAGGAGCCGGACGCGACGCGTGCCGCGCTGGCTGGGCGGATACGAATTGAAGGATGAGGCGTTGCGCTGGAATCCGGAGCTAGGCCGGCTGGTCGAGACCGGATAGCCATCCGTTCCAGACCCGGCGCGCCGCGTCGATCACTTCGCTCGCGGCGAGACCGACCGGGCCGATCCGATCCGCGACCAGCGCGTCGGCCGCGGCGCCGTGCAGGTGCGTGCCGAGCACGAGCGCGCTTTCGCCCGAGTAGCGCTGCGCGAGCAGCGCGCCGAGCATGCCGGCGAGCACGTCGCCCATGCCGGCGCTCGCCATGCCGGGGTTGCCGCTCGTGTTGACGAACCAGTGGCCGTCGCGCGCGACGAGGATGCTGCCCGCGCCCTTGAGCACCACGTGCGCGTGCAGGTTCTCGGCGAGGATCTTGGCCGCCTTCACGCGATCGGCCTGCACGTCGGCGGTGCTCAGGGCAAGCAGCCGCGCGGCTTCCGCCGGATGCGGCGTGAGCAGCGTATCCGCGCTGCGCCGGGCGCAGGCGTGGCGCAGGTCTTCGTTCTCCGAGATCAGATTCAAGGCGTCCGCGTCCACGACGCACGGCAGGTCGCTCGCCAGCGCGGCGCCGACCAGCGTCTCGGCGCGCTCGCCCTGGCCGATTCCCGGGCCGACGACGAGCGCGTCGAGGTCCTGGCCGAGCGCATCGTCGGGGTGGCGAAGCATGAGCTCGGGAGTTGCGAAGTCGATGGAAAGACTTTCCTCGAGCACGCCGACGTAGACCCGGCCGGCGCCCATCTTCAGTGCCGCGCGTCCGGCAAGAAGCGCCGCCCCGGTCATGCCCTCGGCGCCGCCGAGGATGGCGAGCGAGCCGGCCATGCCCTTGTGGAAGTTGCGCGGCCGGGGCTTCAGGAAGCTGCTGAACAGCTTCCGGTCGGCGACCCAGGCGCTCGCGGGCACCAGCCGGTTCACGTCCAACCCCAGCGAGGCGACGTGGATCTCTCCGCAGTGGTCGGGGCCCTCCAGCGTGAGCAGGCCGGGCTTGAGCGCGATGAACGTGATCGTGTGCGTTGCGCGAACCGCGCGGCCCAGCACGCGCCCGGTGTCGGAGTGGATCCCGCTCGGGATGTCGAGCGCGAGCACCGGGCAGCGCTGCCGGTTCACGTAGTCGACCAGACCGGCGTGCTCGCCGCCGATGTCGCGCGCGAGGCCGATACCGAAGAGGCCGTCGATCACCAGGCCCCAGGGCCGGCCGGGAACCTCGCTGGCTTGCGAAGCGACCTCGACGCGGAAGAATTTCTCCTTCAGGAGCCGCGCGACCACGCGCGCATCGCCGCCGTTGTTCCCGGGCCCGGCGAGCACCAGCACGTCCTTTCCCTTGTCGCCGGTTAACGTCGCGGCGAGCGCCGCGGCCGCGGCGCCGGCGCGCTCCATCAGCGCCGGCTCCGCCGCGTCGGCGGCGCGCTCCATGCGCCGAATGGCTTCGGTCAGGTAGATGGGACCGCCGACGTGCACCGCTAGGATTCTACGGGAATGGTTCTGGCGACCGTCGCATCCGCGTTGACCGACTGGATCGCGCTTGCCCGCCGCGAGGCCCGTCCGCACGCGCGCATCCTGCTTTTTCGAGGCACGCCGCGCGCCGAGTCCGCGACGCTCGAGCGCCAGCTGCGCTGGCTCAAGCGCCGCTTCAGCCTCGTGCCGCTGCGCTCGATCGTGGCCGCCGCGCAGCAGGGCGGGGCGGTGGAAGGCAAGCTCGCCGTGACCTTCGACGCGGGCCTACGCAGCCACGTGACCGTCGCCTATCCGCTGCTTCACAGGCTCGCGATCCCGGCGACGTTCTTCGTCTGTCCGGGCCTGGTCGACCGCGGCGGCTGGCTCTGGACGCACGAGACGCGCCGCCGGCTCGCGCGCCTGGCCCCCTTGGCGCGGGGCGAGCTCGCGACCGAGCTCGGCGCGCCGCACGAGGCCGAGCCGTTCGTCGAGTGGATGAAGGCGCGCGATCCCGGGGAGCGCCGGCGGGTCGAAGCGCGGCTGCGCGAGGCGACGCCGCGTTTCGTGCCTACGCCCGAGGAGAGCGAGGCATTCGATCTCGCGAGCTGGCAGGAGCTGCGCAAGCTCGATCTGGCTCTCGTGACCATCGGCTCGCACGCGCTCACGCCGATCGAGGTCGAGGTACGCGAAAGCCGCCGCCGCCTCGAGGACGGGCTGCAGCGCCCGGTCGACTTCTTCGCCTATCCGGACGGCGGACACGACGCCGCGGCCGAGGCGTGCGTGCGCAGGCACTACCGGGCCGCGGTCACGACGACGTCGGGCTGGGTGCGGCGCGGCGCGGACACGCATCGCCTGCCAAGGCTCAGCGCGCCGCCGGGCGTGCTGCAGCTCGCCCGCAACATCTACGCCTGAAGCCTACTTCCGGGTCACGCCGATCAGCGTGTCGGGCAGCCAGGTGGCGAGCGCCGGGAACGCGGTGATCAGCGCGATGCAGAGCACCATCATGAAGAAGAACGGCAGCGAGGCGAGCGCCACGTAGTTGCTGTCGCGCCCGGTCATGGTCTGCAGCACGAAGAT
>Ga0075420_100004397_pt1 | contig 12322 bp, 5 predicted proteins | sample SoiMetdeltSBSDD4_FD_75296 | JGI IMG/M metagenome (GOLD analysis project Ga0075420, IMG submission 75296) | Bulk soil microbial communities from a Populus tree surrounding site in Tennessee, USA - Soil MetaG P. deltoides SBSDD4 | ecosystem: Environmental > Terrestrial > Soil > Tree plantation... | reverse complement strand
CCCCTACGCGCGCCAGTTCCTGGACCGCATGGACAAGCCGCAGGTCGACGCGGTCGAGGGCATCCCGCCGGCCATCGCCATCGACCAGACCAACCCGGTGCGCACCTCGCGCTCCACGGTTGGCACGATGACCGAGCTGAACGACCACCTGAAGCTGCTCTACGCCCGCGCGGCGACGCTCTCCTGCCGCGGCTGCGGCAAGCCGGTGGTGAGGGATACACCCACGTCGATTTTCGACGACCTGCTGAACAAGGGCGGCGCGCGCCTCGTCATCACCTTCCCCGTTCCGATCCCGAAGAACTTTGCGGAAAAGGAGGTGGAGGAGCTGTTGCAGCGGCAGGGCTATACCCGCCTGCACTCCCGCTCGAAAGCGTTGCTCGAGGTCGTCCAGGACCGGGTGCGCGCCACGCCGGAGGACCGCGCGCGCATCACCGAGGCGCTGGAATCGGCCCTGAAGTTCGGCCAGGGCAAGGTGAACATTTACGAGCAGAAATCGGGGTCTGACCCCGAATTCATGGTGCACCGGTACTCGTCGGACCTGCACTGCGCCCACTGCGACATCCACTACGCCGAGCCGACGCCGGCGATGTTCTCGTTCAACTCGCCGCTCGGCGCCTGCGAGAGCTGCCGCGGCTTCGGACGCGTGATCGGTGTGGACTTCGGCCTCGTCGTTCCCAACGAAACCCTGACGCTGAACAGCGGCGCGGTGCGTCCGTGGCAGACCGCGAGCTTCAAGGAGTGCCAGGACGACCTGGAGAAGTACGCGAAGAAGCGGCGCATCCCGCTCGACGTCACGTGGAACGAATTGGATGAAAAGCACAAGGCCTGGGTGCTCGAAGGCGAGCCCGAGTGGGTGAGCTGGCGCAAGTCCTGGCCCGGCGTGTGGTACGGCGTGCGCCGCTTCTTCAAGTGGCTCGAGAGCAAGGCCTACAAGATGCACATCCGGGTGCTGCTCTCGAAGTACCGCGCCTACACCGAGTGCGTCGCGTGCCTCGGCACCCGGCTCAAGCCCGAAGGCCTGCTGTGGAAGCTCGACGGCAACTCGATCCACGACCTGATGCTGCAGCCGATCTCGCGGACCCGGGCATTCTTCGAAGGGGTGAAGGCGCCGGACGAAGCGAGCGAGCTGCTGCTCGACGAGATCCGCACGCGGCTGAACTATCTCTGCGATGTGGGCCTCGGCTATCTCACGCTCGACCGCCAGTCGCGCACGCTCTCCGGCGGCGAGGTGCAGCGCATCAACCTCACCACCGCGCTCGGCACCTCGCTCGTCAACACGCTCTTCGTGCTCGACGAGCCCTCGATCGGGCTGCATCCGCGCGACATGGGCCGCGTGATCGAGGTGATGCGGCGCCTGCGCGACGCCGGCAACACCCTGGTCGTGGTCGAGCACGACCCGCAGATCATGTTCGCCGCCGACCGCATCCTGGACATGGGGCCGGGGCCGGGCGAACGGGGCGGGGAAATCGTCTTCTTCGGACCCGCGGAAAAACTGCGGACGGAAAAAACGCTGACTGCGGAGTACCTCTCGGGTCGGAAGCTCGCCGCCGAGCCGCACACGCCGGCGAAGCCGCGCGAGTTCATCGAGGTGCTCGGCGCCGCCGAGCACAACCTCAAGAACATCGACGTGCGCATCCCGCTCCACCGCCTGGTCTGCGTGACCGGCGTATCCGGCTCGGGCAAGTCGACGCTGGTGCAGGACGTGCTTTACCCCGCGCTCCTCAAGACCAAGGGCAAGCCGACCGAGGCGCCGGGCGCGCACCGCGCGCTGCATGGTGCGAGCAAGGTGTCGAGCGTCGTAATGGTCGACCAGTCGCCGATCGGCAAGACCACACGCTCGAACCCGGCGAGCTACGTCGGTGCGTTCGACGAAATCCGAGTTTTGTTTTCAAAAGAGAAAATCTCCAAGGAGCGCGGTTACACCGCCGGCACCTTCAGCTTCAACTCGGGCAACGGCCGCTGCCCCACCTGCTCGGGCTGCGGCTTCGAGCACGTCGAGATGCAGTTCCTGTCGGACGTGTACCTGCGCTGCCCCGACTGCGACGGCAAGCGCTACCGCGACGAGATCCTCGAGGTGCGCATCGACGGCAAGTCGATCGCCGACGTGCTCGAGATGACGGTGGCCGAGGCGGCACGTTTCTTTCGCAAGAGCGAGGCGGTGCAGGACCGGCTCGCGCCGCTCGTCGACGTCGGCCTCGAATACCTGCGCCTCGGACAGCCGGTGCCTACGCTTTCCGGCGGCGAGGCGCAGCGTCTCAAGCTGGCGGGGCATCTCGCCGACACCGACGACTCGGCCGAAAAGCTGTTTCTGTTCGACGAGCCCACCACCGGCCTGCACTTCGACGACGTGGCCAAGCTGCTGCGCGCCTTCCGCCAGCTGCTCGCCGCCGGGCATTCACTGGTCGTGATCGAGCACAACCTCGACGTGATCCGCTCGGCCGACTGGATCCTCGACCTCGGCCCCGAGGGCGGCGAGGCAGGTGGCGAAATCGTGTTCGAAGGCTTCCCTGCGGACGTCGCGCAGCACGAGAAGTCGTTTACCGGCAAGGCCTTGCGCGAATACGAGGCGGCCTTCAAGCAGCCGCTGGTGGCGCGCGAGCCGCGCGGACGCTATCTCGGCAACGCGATCCGCATCCACAAGGCGCGCGAGCACAACCTGAAGGACATCGACGTCGACATCCCGCGCGGCCGCTTCACCGTGGTCACCGGGGTTTCCGGCTCGGGCAAGTCGACGCTCGCTTTCGACATCCTGTTCAACGAGGGCCAGCGGCGCTATCTCGAATCGCTGAATGCCTACGCGCGCCAGTTCGTGCAGGCCGCGTCGCGCCCGGACGTGGACGCCATCTTCGGCATCCCGCCCACCGTGGCGATCGAGCAGCGCACGAGCCGCGGCGGCCGCAAGTCCACCGTCGGCACGCTTACCGAGGTGCACCACTTCCTGCGTCTGCTCTTCGTGAAGCTCGGCACCCAGCACTGCCCGCAGTGCGACGTGCCGATCGAGCCGCAGAGCGAAGAGGTGATCGCTTCCCGGCTGCTGAAGAACTACCGGAATCAGAAGATCACGCTGCTCGCGCCCCTCGTCGTGAACCGCAAAGGGGTCTACACCGACCTCGCGAAATGGGCGCTGTCGAAGGGCTACTGGCACCTGCGCGTGGACGGCAAGCTGCTGCCGACGCGGCCCTTCCCGCGCATCGACCGCTTCAAGGAACACACGATCGAGCTGCCCGTGGGAGATATCGTCGTCTCCGCGAAGGCGGAGATCCAGTTGCGTCAACTCCTTTCCAGGACGCTCGAAATCGGGAAAGGTGTCGTGCACGTCCCGGCGGGCAAGGACGTGCAGGTATTCTCCACCAAGCGCGCCTGCCGCTCCTGCGGCCGCAGCTTCCCCGAGCTCGATCCGCGCCTTTTCTCCTACAACTCGAAGCACGGCTGGTGCTCCGCCTGCTACGGCACCGGACTGCAGATCGACGACGTGGAGTGGAGCGACGAGCGCGCGCGCACCGGCGCCGAGGACAACGTGCTCGACTCCTGGATCGAGTGGCTGGAGATCGACCAGGCCTGTCCCGAGTGCGAAGGCCGGCGCCTGAACCCGGAAGCGCTGGCCGTGCGCTGGCAGGGCCGGAACATCGCCGAGTACGCGGGACAACCGATCGACGCCCTGAAGGGTCTCTTCGAAAGAATCGACCTGAAACACCGCGAAGGAGAAATCGCCCGCGACATCGTGGCCGAGCTGCGCTCGCGCCTCGGCTTCCTCGGCGAAGTCGGGCTCGGCTACCTGACCCTCGACCGCTCGGCCCCCACGCTCTCTGGCGGCGAGGCGCAGCGCATCCGCCTCGCGGCGCAGCTCGGCTCCAACCTGCGCGGCGTGTGCTACATCCTCGACGAGCCGACCATCGGCCTGCACCACCGTGACAACAAGATCCTGCTCGACGTGCTGGAGAAGCTGGAGGCCAAGGGCAACTCGCTGGTGGTCGTCGAGCACGATGAGGACACCATCCGGCGCGCGCAGCACGTGGTCGACCTCGGGCCCGGCGCCGGCAAGCTCGGCGGCTGGGTCGTGGCGCAGGGCGATGCCGAGGAGCTGATGCAGCATCCCGCGTCGCTCACCGGGCGCTTCCTCAAAGCGCCGCTGCGGCACCCGGTCCAGCCGCGGCGCCCCGTCGGCAAGAAGAACGATTCCCTGGAGATTCAAAAAGCCGGCCTGCACAACCTGAAGAGCGTCGACGTGCGGATCCCGCTCGGCCGGCTGGTGGCCGTTACCGGGGTGTCGGGCTCGGGCAAATCCACCCTCGCCCGAGACGTTCTATTCAGCAGCCTGCAAGAGAAGCGTTCTATCGGTTGTAAAGCCATCAAGGGCCGGGAGCGCGTCGAGCGAGTGCTGGAGGTCGACCAGACGCCGATCGGCAAGACGCCGCGTTCCTGCCCCGCCACCTATGTCGGCTTCTACGACTCGATCCGCAAGCTCTTCGCCGATACCGCCGAGGCGCGCGTGCGCGGCTGGGGCGCGAGCCGCTTCTCCTTCAACACCTCCGGCGGCCGCTGCGAGGTCTGCGAGGGCCAGGGCATGAAGAAGATCGAGATGTCCTTCCTCCCCGACGTGAAGGTGTTGTGCGAGGGCTGCGGCGGCGCCCGCTTCAATCCCGAGACGCTGCAGGTCCGGCTGCGCGGCAAGACGATCGGCGAAGTGCTGGGCATGAGCGTGGACGAGGCCGTCGAGTTCTTCGCCGCGCATCCGTCGATTCACCGCTGCCTCACGCTGTTGCAGGATGTCGGCCTGGGCTACCTCACCCTCGGCCAGCAGAGCCCGACGCTGTCGGGCGGCGAAGCCCAGCGCATCAAGCTGGTTTATGAATTATCGAAAAAAGGCACCACCACCACGCTGTACGTGCTGGACGAGCCCACGGTTGGCCTGCACATGGCCGACGTCGAAAAGCTGATCCGCGTGCTCCACCGCCTGGTGGACGCGGGCAATACGGCGGTCGTGATCGAGCACAACCTCGACGTGATCGCCGAAGCCGACTGGATCGTCGACCTCGGCCCCGAGGGAGGCGACGGCGGCGGGAAGGTGGTCTATCAGGGCGTGCCCGAGGTCATCGCCAGCGGTCACACCGCGAACGCGTTGAAGACCTTCCTCGCCGAGCGCCAAGCGTGACCCGCGCGACGGCGGTGGCGCTGATGATCGCGGCGCCGGTGCTGTGGTCGAGCGCCGGCGTAGTGACGCGCCACATCGAGCGCGCCGAGCCGTTCGAGCAGGTGTTCTGGCGCAGCCTGTTCGCATTTGCCTTTGTCTTCTCGTTTCTCCTGTTCAAGAGAGTCCACCCGTGGAGCTCGGTCCGGGCCGCCGGCGTGCCCGGCCTCGTCTCCGGACTCATGTGGGCGATCATGTTCACGGCGTTTCTTTTTGCCCTGTCGCTGACCACGACAGCGAACACGCTCGTCGTGATGAGCGTGAGCCCCCTGCTCACCGCGCTTTTCGCCAGCTTGTTCCTGAAGGATCCCGTTCCGCTGCGCACGTGGCTCGCGGCCGGCGCCGCCGCGGTGGGCATCGCCTGGATGTTTGGTTCTTCATTGGAAAAGCATTTCCTCGGCATGGCGATCGCGTTTCTTATTCCGGTGGCGGCCGCGATCAACGTCGTCGTCCTGCGCGCGAGCGCGGCGAAGCTCGACCTCGTCCCGGCGGTGATGCTCGGCGGCGCGCTCTCGTGCCTGATCGCCTTGCCTTTTGCCTTGCCGTTCTCCGCTACGCCAAGGGATGTGGCCTTGCTGGCCTTCCTCGGCGTCGCCCAGCTCGGCCTGCCGTGCATGCTGCTAGTGCTCGCGAGCCGCGCGCTCCTCGCGCCCGAGATCGCGTTGCTGGGTTTGCTCGAGGTGGTGCTGGGGCCGCTCTGGGCCTGGCTCGGCGCCGGCGAAGAGCCCGGACGCTCGACGCTCATCGGCGGCGCCGTAGTCCTCGCGGCACTGGCCGGCAACGAGCTCGCGGCCCTGCGCCGGCGGCTGAGTCCTGTATAATTCGCCCCAGGTTCTCTGTTGCGCGCATCCGGTTAGCGTTTCAGTCCGTTCTTAGCGGTCCATTCCGGGCCGTTCAAAAACAAGCCTAAAAAGCATCTGCCTGAACCGGTCGAAGGCAAGCCCTTCACAGGCCGATCAGGAGAAACACCATAAGTACCTCGTTCGAAGGCCTCGGCCTGTCCGCCGCGCTCGTGCGCGCGGTCGCCGAGCAGGGCTATACCCAGCCCACCCCCATCCAGGCGCAAGCCATCCCCGTCGTGCTCTCCGGGCGCGACCTTCTCGGCGCCGCGCAAACCGGCACCGGCAAGACCGCCGCTTTTGCGCTTCCCTTGCTCCAGCTGCTCTCGAGCAAGGCCAACGGCAGCCATTCGCCCGCCCGGCATCCGGTGCGTGCGCTGGTCGTCACTCCGACACGCGAGCTCGCCGCGCAGGTCGAGCAGGACTTCCGCACCTACGGGAAGCACGTTCCCCTGAAGAGCACCATCGTCTTCGGCGGCGTCGGCATGCAGCCGCAGGTCGACGCACTGCGCCGCGGGGTCGACGTCCTCGTCGCCACGCCCGGGCGCCTGCTCGACCACGTGCAGCAGAAGACCGTGGACCTGCGCCAGGTCGAGATCCTGGTGCTGGACGAAGCCGACCGCATGCTCGACATGGGCTTCATCCACGACATCCGCAAGATCCTCGCCCTGCTGCCCGCGAAGCGCCAGAACCTGCTCTTCTCGGCGACCTTCCCCGACGAGATCCGCAAGCTCGCGGGCTCGTTCATGAAGAGCCCGGCGACCGTCGAAGTCGCACGGCGCAACACCCCGGCCGAGCTCGTCGCGCAAGTCCAGCACCCGGTGAGCCACGACCGCAAGCGCGAGCTCCTCGCGCACCTGGTCAAGTCGAACGACTGGCGCCAGGTCCTCGTCTTCGTGCGCACCAAGCACGGCGCCAACCGCCTCGCGCAGCAGCTCTCGCGCGCCGGCATCGAGGCCGACGCGATCCACGGCAACAAGGCCCAGAACCACCGCACCCGGACGCTGCAGAGCTTCAAGGACAACGAGCTTCGCGTTCTCGTCGCCACCGACATCGCCGCGCGCGGTCTTGATATCGAGGCCCTGCCCCACGTCGTCAACTACGACCTGCCCCACGTAGCCGAGGACTACGTCCACCGCATCGGCCGCACCGGCCGCGCCGGCGCCGAGGGCGAAGCCGTGTCCCTGGTGACGCACGAAGAGCGGCCGCTCATGGCCGCGATCGAGAGGCTCATGAACCGCAAGGTCGAGCAGCGCGTCGTCGAGGGCTTCGAGGCCGGCACCCGCAGCCAGGAGCCGGCAGAAGATCGCGGAAACCGGGCGGAGCGCCATCATTCACCGCGCCCGCAGCAGCAAGCACCGCGGCAGCGGCAAGCACCGCGGCAGCGGCAAGGCCAGCAGCGCCCAGGCCAGCAGCGTCAAGGTCAGCAGCGTCAAGGTCAGCCCCCCAGGAGCCGGCCGCATTCCCACCAACGGCCTCGCGTCAACGATCGCCTCACCGCGGAGCAGGAAGCCCAGCTCGCCGAAGCGCGCCGCCGCATGGCCGCGGAAGGCGAAGCGCAACGCGGCAGCGGCGAGCCCCGGCTTGGCGCGCTGCTGGGGAGCAAGCGCTAGGCTGAGGGGAAACCCCCGTCGCCAGACCCGGCGACGATTTTCCACGGACCGCGACGCCGCGTCGACGTAGGGCGCGATAGGCAAGACGCGATCGGCTTTCCACAATAGGCCGATGAGCGAAAACCAAACCATGTTGCATCGGGCCGCCGGAATCGCCGGCGGCATCCGCGAGCTGGCGCGCTGCCTGCGTGTGCCTACCAAGCAGCTCACGAGCTGGATGGAGGGGGAAGTACCGACACCGCACACGGTTTTCCTCCGCGCGCTCGCCGTCGTCGGCCCGCGCGCGTGACCGACCCGCGCACAGTCACCGACAGCGATAGCCTCGTCTGGACCTGCGTGCAGGCCTATGCCGGCCTGACGGAGTCGCGCCGTACCGAGGCCGACGCCGTGCTGGCCACGGACGACGTGGTCGCTGTCGTGTGCACGCCAAGCGGTGGCGCGCAGTCGGTGCGTGTCGAACTGCCGTCGAGCTGGACGCAAGACCTTTCCGATTCCGACCTGCTCGCCGCCATCGAGCGCGCCCGCGGCGCGCAATAGTTCGACTACGTCGGTAGAAGCCGCCTTAGCTCCGGGACGCAGGACCCGCAATTGGTGCCGCATCTCAAGTCCCGCTGAAGCGTCGCCAAGTTGGCGCCATTCGCGAGAGAAGAACGAACGGCGGACTCGGAGACCCTGAAGCAGACGCACACCGCGCGGTCGGAGGCGGAGATAAACGGGGCAGGTGGCGAGCCGAAGAGATCCTCGAGGGCAGCGAGCAGTTTGGGGTCGGGATCCATGCTGGAGGCGAGCTCGAAGCGGACTTGGCTTTCCGCGCCATCGACCAGTGATAGCGCCGCGTGGTCGAAGCGAGCGAGCAAGCCGGACGCCTCGCGCGGCAGCTCGGACGTGGCGGCCGCAGTCAAGATGCCGCGCCACTTAGCGGCGAAGGGTTCGATGCGGACGGCGGCGTGCTTGAGTTCGGGCTGCTTGGAGTGCGGGTCGAACGCGCGAACGGTAAGCGCGTTGGTGCCGGCGCCTGCCATGAAGCGGCTGCCCCAGTGCATGGCGACGAAGGCGTCGCCCGGGCGCATGTCGTCCGAGGCGCGAGCCTTGAGGACGATGCTGCCGCGTCGGCTGGAGACGCGCACGAGGGAGCCGTCTTCGAACCCCTGGAATGAATCCTTGTGCAAAAGGACTTCGGGCTCGGGGCTGTGGCTGAACAGGCGAGCCACCAGGCCGGTACGGGTCATGCTGTGCCACTGGTCGCGCAGGCGGCCGGTGGTAAGGCGGATCGGGTAGTCGGCATCCGGCGCTTCGGCGGGCGGCGTGTATTCGGTGGCGACGAAGCGCGCGCGGCCGGAGGGCGTCGGGAAGATGCCGTCTGCATATAAGCGCGTGCGGCCGGCCGTCGCGCCGGCGGGATACGGCCATTGCTGCGGGCCGTCGCGCTCGAGGAGCGCGTAGGAAAGGCCGGTGATGTCGAGGTCGCGGCCGCGGGTGGTCTCGCGGTGCTCGTTGAAGATTTCTTCGGGGGAAGCGTAAGAGAAATGGATCCCCGCCTTCGCGGGGATGACGAGGTCCGCCGAGAGCCTTCGCGCGAAGTCGGCGGCGATTTCCCAGTCGGCGCGCGCTTCGCCCGGCGGCGTGACCGCGGCGCGCACGCGCGAGACGCGGCGCTCGGAGTTGGTGACGGTGCCCTCCTTCTCCCCCCAGCTCGCGGCCGGCAGCAGAACGTCGGCGTAGGCGCAGGTCTCGGCATCGCGGAAGGCTTCTTGGACGACCACAAGCTCGGCACGCTCGAGCGCTTTGCGAACAGCGCTCACGTCGGGCATGGACTGGGCGGGGTTGGTGCAGGCGATCCACACCGCCTTGATCTCGCCGCGTCCGATCGCCTCGAACATCTCGACCGCTGTTTTTCCTGGCAGTGCCGGGACGCTCGGCACGCCCCAGAGTGCGGCCACCTCGGCGCGATCGGCCGCACTACTTAGGTCTCTATGACCAGACAGCAGGTTGGCCATGCCGCCGACCTCGCGCCCGCCCATGGCGTTGGGCTGGCCGGTGAGGGAGAACGGCCCGGTGCCGGGCTTGCCGATCTGGCCGGTCGCGAGGTGGAGATTGATCAGCGCGGCGTTCTTGTGGGTGCCGCTGGTGGACTGGTTCAGGCCCTGGCAGTAGAGCGAGAGCGCGGCGGTGGCGGCACCGAACATGCGCGCGGCCAGGACGATCTGCGACGCCGGCAGTCCGCAGACCTCGGCGGCGCGCTCGAGCGTCCAGTAGTCCAGTAGAGGCTGGAGGGAGGGCAGGTTCTCCGTGTGTTCACCGATGAAGACCTGGTCGAGCAGCTTTTCTCGTTGCAAGACCCCAAGCATGGCGTTGAAAAGCGCGATGTCGGTTCCGGGAGCGATCGCGAGGTGCAGATCCGCCGCGCGCGCGGTGACGGTGGCGCGCGGGTCGATGACGATGACTTTGAGATCCGGATTCCTGGCCCGGGCCGATTCCAGCCGTTGAAAGAGAACAGGATGGGCGAAGGCGGTATTGGAGCCTGCGATCAATATCAAGTCCGCGGCATCGATGTCCTCGTAGGCACACGGCGGCGCGTCGGCGCCGAGGGACATCTTGTAGCCCGCGACAGCCGAGGACATGCAAAGGCGCGAATTGGTGTCGACGTTGTTGGTGCCGATCAGGCCCTTGGCGAGCTTGTTGAAGACGTAATAGTCCTCGGTGAGGAGCTGGCCCGAGATGTAGAACGCCACGGCATCGGGGCCGTGCGCCGCTATGATTTCCCGGAAGCGGCTAGCTGTAAATTCAAGCGCTTGGTCCCAGCTCGCGCGCTCGCCGTTCACTTCGGGGTAGAGCAGCCGCGCGGCGGGATCGGTGGAAAGATGCAGCGCCGCGCCCTTGGTGCACAGGCGGCCGAAGTTGGCGGGATGGGCCGGATCGCCCTTCACCGCGGTGATGGCGTTATTGGAAGAGGTGGCGATGACGCCGCAGCCGACGCCGCAGAAGCAGCACGTGGTCTTTACGTGCTTCGCGGGTTGGACATGGACGACACCCTCCTCCACGCGCACGGCGTAGACCGGGATGCGCACCGTCGCATCCTCGAGGCAGCGGCCGGTGGTGAGGCTGAAGTGCTGCTTATAGATGGGCGAGGCGACAACCAGCTCGCCCTTCACCTCGCCGACGATGCCGCGCGAGAGCACGTTCGCCTTCGAGAACGGATCGCGGTTACCAACTGCGTATACCTTGTCGTCGACTCGAAAGATAGCAACCTGCTCGCCGTCGACCAGGGCGCAGACACCGGCGTTGGTGAGAATTTGATCTAGATCACAAACCCTCATGCCGGTATTGGTTGCCCGCGCTCGGTCACGAACTCAATGTCCGGGTCGGCCGCGTCGGTGTTCACGAAGTGGCGGAAGCGCTTCATGATCTGCGGCGTCTCGATCGCCACCTTCCACTCGCAGGCGTACGTGTCGACGAACTTCTGCATGTCGGCTTCGAGCTCGGCGCCGATGCCGAGCGAGTCTTCGCACACCGCCTTCTTCACGTAGTCGATGCCGCCCTCGAGGCTCTCGAGCCAGGTCGCGGTGCGCTGCAGCCGGTCGCCGGTGCGAATGTAGAGCATGAGGAAGCGGTCGATGAAGCGGATGAGGGTCTGGTCGTCCAAGTCGCCGGCGAGAAGAACGGCATGCTTGGGCTTCATCCCGCCGTTGCCGCACACGTAGAGGTTCCAGCCCTTCTCGGTGGCGATCACGCCGACGTCCTTGCCCTGCGCCTCGGCACACTCGCGCGTGCAGCCCGACACCGCCATCTTGATCTTGTGCGGCGCGCGCAGGCCTCTGTACCGCTGCTCGATGCGGATCGCCATCGACACCGAGTCCTGCACGCCGTAGCGGCACCAGGTGCTGCCGACGCACGATTTCACCGTGCGCAGCGCCTTGCCATAGGCGTGGCCGGACTCGAAGCCGGCGTCGATCAGCTCCTTCCAGATGAGCGGCAGCTGCTCGACGCGCGCGCCGAAGAGGTCGATGCGCTGCGCCCCGGTGATCTTGGTGTAGAGGCCGTACTTCTTCGCTACCTGGCCGAGCGCCACCAGCTTCTCGGGCAGGATCTCGCCGCCGGGCACGCGCGGCACGATCGAGTAGGTGCCGTCCTTCTGCAGGTTGGCGAGGAAGTGGTCGTTCGTGTCCTGCAGCGGCGCATGCCGTGGCTCGAGGATCATCTCGTTCCAGCACGAGGCGAGGATCGAGGCGACCGCCGGCTTGCAGATGTCGCAGCCGCGCCCTCTCCCGTGTTTGGCGACGAGCGCGTCGAACGTCTTTAAGGAGTTCACCTTCACCAGGTGAAAGAGCTCCTGGCGCGAATGCGGGAAGTGCTCGCACAGGTGGTTGTTGACGCTGAACCCGCGCTTCTTCATTTCGGCGTCGAGGATCTGCTTTGCGAGCGGGCCGCAGCCGCCGCAGCTCGTCGCGGCCTTGGTCTTCTTCTTGAGCGCGCCGAGGGAGGTGCACCCGCCTTCCACTGCCTGGGTAATTTCCTTTTTTGAAACACTGTTGCACGAGCAGACCAGCGCCGAGTCGGGAAGAAGATCGACGCCCAGGCCCTTCGTCGATTTCGTTGGAATAATCAGGTCTTCCGGGTGCTCCGGAAGCGGCATGGCGTTGAGAACCAGCTGCAACAGCGTCCCGTAGTCCGACGCATCGCCG
>Ga0075420_100004396_pt1 | contig 12326 bp, 13 predicted proteins | sample SoiMetdeltSBSDD4_FD_75296 | JGI IMG/M metagenome (GOLD analysis project Ga0075420, IMG submission 75296) | Bulk soil microbial communities from a Populus tree surrounding site in Tennessee, USA - Soil MetaG P. deltoides SBSDD4 | ecosystem: Environmental > Terrestrial > Soil > Tree plantation... | reverse complement strand
TATGAACTCCTTAGGTGGCTACTTGATGCAGGATTCCGTATCGTTTGGCCAGCTAATCTGATGGCCTTTGGAAAGTATCAGGATCCTGCAGCACCATTCCTACCTTCTATTGCATATTGAACTACTTACACCTGAACGAATTCTATCCCGCTTGTTGGTCTATGGAAAAACTTCAGTTAAAATTAAAACCAAAAAGGTATATCATTACTGTGGCTATAAGATATCAGGCTAAGTGCAGAGAATGACCCTCGAAATTGCAGCTTTTCTATCTAGTGTCTTTATACACTAGAAGCATTATTCCTGCAAGCTCGCAGAAATTTAGGTGCATTGTCCATATTATATTTCTCCTTTGGTTTTATCCTCAAGTTCAGAGTCTATCTTGATGTTTCCTTGGTAATAGTCTTGTTTGTTTCAAGTTTATACTATCTATAATGACCCTATGTGTTCTATTCTACTCCTTCCCTCATCTCCTCTTCCACCTTTGTGCCAGTGGGAAGCTGGTAATTTTCGCCACTTGCTTGTTGTTCTTTGCTATGGGTAGCAGCATGGTGTTTCTTTAGTCTCGCTTCATCTGCACTTGTTGGAGCCACTTTGTAATCTTCATCTGATACTTGGTCAGGAGTTTTGTCATTCTGCTCGCTCATATATGATCTTCTTTATACGGCATGATTCTTTAGTCTATCCGTTTTTGCTTCCTCTCCTACACATTCTCTTTGTCCATAAATTTGTTCAATAAAAAAAAGATTTTGAAGGTGATACTTTTCCATCTACCCTTCACAATATCAATAAAAAGCCGACGGATCAAAAGGAGTTCAATTTTGTGAATAAGATTGCCCTATGATCACCATTAACACTTTCTTATCATCGACATCAACATCATTTTGGACTTTAGCGCGCTTTTTCTTGTACTATCCTCTATTACGAGAGTATCTGTCAATTTCCTTCTGATGATGTGTGATATGCTTTTTTCGAAACTTACCCTACCATTGCCTAACGTTCTATGATCATCTATTATGCCATTTGTATCAACTGCATGGAAGTGAATTGGCTCAAAAATCTCGGAGAGGTCTGTATTTTGCCCTGTTCTTATTAGCTGATGTGCTGTATCGATGCCTCGGACCACATTAGCAAAATTTCCTCTCCCGTATGGAATACTGTCATAATCAATGGCATCTGAATAATGTTCTTCAAATACAATTTCGATGGGTTTGCCCTCAACTTTCTTTTCTGCAGCATACTTTGCAATTTCTGCAAGCGACCGCATAAAGCAAGCCTCAATCTTTTCTTTTCTCATTTGCCGATAAGCCTTTAGTACAGGAGCCAAGATTCCATAGACCTGCACCACGCTACGGCCAAGAGCATATCCTACTTTATTAGCACGTTCTGTCTTGGCATTAAAAAAACCAGGTAAGTCACTAAAACTATGCATAACCATTCTTGGAATCCCGCCAGCTTCCATATACTCAAGTGTTTTACATGCGTACTCTACCGCCCATTTTCTTTCCGCTTGGTTTTCTGAGTCAATACTTGGACGGAAAAGTGTCCTGTGAAGAGAATTGATCATGCGCTTGTCTGAACTGTATTCGCGCATCAATTGTAAGCACTTTGGCTTGACTCGTACAAGACAATGAAGATGATCTTCACTGAGCTCTATTCCAGAAAAACCGTCTTCATGTGCCAGCTTAATGGCCTGCATTGCATTGGCGATAGTTACATACGGAGCCACCGATGTAATGATCTTAGGATGTTCCTGCATATTTCCTGCTCAACTATACATATCCGATAAATAATGTAGAAATGGGAACATATATACACACACTTTGTTCACACTTAGAATAAAGGTATCCGCAAATGAATCTATAAAAAGGTAAGTCAAGACATGTCATGGCATTCTTGCTACTGAGAAATGATCTAGAAACAATGAACTCGAGGCTTGCAAACAAGGATAGCACAAGACCTTGACTCTCAAAGTCTTTTTGTACGCATTTCCAGAATGTCGCTATAGCTAACATTGAGCTATACTATGCGATGCGAGTTGCTCTCAGCGTCATGCTCTGCTCCTGAACATGGCATAAAGCCGTGTGGCTTTAGTCCTAAAGCTCTCTTGAGTAATGTGACGTGGATTAGAGATATTTTTATGTTTAATCTCGTCGTTAATTCTTTTAACGGAACCTGTAAGGTTTAGCTGGTTTGTCAAAAGATCGCTACCATGCTTTCTCCTATGTGATGATTCTCTAAGTATCCATAAGAGTGTAGATATTGTGTATGCAGGTATCATGTCGCCGATAACTGGTATGAACTCTAGGGAGTTAATAGCGGTAGAAGTCTTGCTACCTGTTAGACGATACAATACGGCCATAACGGCTGCGTCAACAACGTCACCAACAACGGGGAGCGCAAAGATTGGGGCGCCAATGTAATCGAGTGCATCGACTACCAATGAAATACCTAAAGCAGTAGTGGCTCTAACTTCAAAAGATAGATCTGACCGCTCCTGTCTCTTTTGGCTAATTAATTTCATAGATAGTATAGGCAATAATCCCTTATAAATTATCGCTAGCGATATTAGTTCAGATATACAACAAAAATTCTATGATAGCATCTCGATTCTTGCACGTCGGTAGGATCTGAGACATATACAGTAGATTCTTTGACAATATTCTTTCCGATGTGTTTCAGTACAGTGGGATGATATTAGTTAATTAGGACAATCAAGGATATGGTCTGTCCAATATTACAGGTTATTTGAGACCGAACTGTCCTCTTATATGCTAGCTAATTATTATGTCTTCTTATGGCATCCAAGGCTGTAGAGAAAAGGAGAAAACAACAACATCGACGACGACAGCATCATCAAAATAAAAATCATCCTTCTGCTCCTTCTGTGCAAAGAAGCCCCGCTTTGGAAACATACAAAAACACTTTACGGTCGCCGAAAACACAGAAGGCGATTCATAATAAATTAGATCAAGTTTTCAATGCTCTTGATATTCCAGGTTCATCAATTGAACAAAGGGCTGAGTTTTTCGCCAAAAAAGCAAAAAGCGGGCGATGGCTGGAGGACAAAATAAACAACTTCGTTAAGGATGGCAGGGAGAGGGTCGAAGTGAAAAAGGACTTAGCTGCCGTGACTCTGAAACTTTATTTCTATTCTATGAAGAGTTTCTGCGAAATGAATGACCTGGGCTTGACGCTGAACTGGAGGAGAATAGCAAAGGGATTGCCAAAAGGAGCAAATGAAGCGGATGATAGGCCTTTCACTACAGAAGAGATACGCCGGCTTATGAAGCATGCAGACAGACGATTGAAGACCATAGTTTACATCCTATGCTCCTCTGGTATCCGAGCAGGCGCGTTTGAATTTCTGAATTGGGGGCATGTTAAGCCTATAACCAAATGGCAGTATTTGACTTGGAAAAAAGGAAGGGAGGAGGCAAGGGAAAATCATGACCTTGCTAACAAAATTATCATCCCAGAGCAAGAAGAGGATAAACAAACTATCATAGCAGCAATGCTCAAAGTGTATGCGGGAGAGGCGGAGCGATATTTTGCTTTCATCAGCCCAGAAGCCTATTTTATTTTAAAAGACTACATGGATTTTCGGCGCGACAGTGGTGAGAACGTCAATAAGGATTCATGTCTCATACGCAAACAATGGCAGACGGTCAACGTCAACAACAGGACAAAGCAAGGTCGCATAAAAAATCCAGAACGGCTGATACCTGATAGTATTGAAAAAGAATTGCAACGCGCAGAAAAGAAGGAAGGTATTCATCCTGATCTGCCTCCAGGTGTAAGGCGCCATGAGACTAAGACCTCGCACGGGTTCAGGAAATTCTGGGAGACCGCTGCGGATGAAGTAGGTCTGCGCGATACGCGCGTTGCACAGCTCAGGGGCGATACACAGCCTCACAATGCGGGTCATTACCGCAGACCTCATGACTACGTCAAACTCGAAGACTATCTGAAGATGGTCGACCTCGTGACCATTGACCAGGACCGCAGGAAAGCAGCTTTGCTGCAAGAACAGATGACTTTGCAGGAGAAGCAGCATCAGCAGGAGATGGAGGAGAGCAGACGGGAATATGCGGAAGCAAAGAATAAACTGGCTGCCATTGCGGAGAGGATGAACAATCTGGAAACAAGCTTGGGGGACAAGGAGAAATTGCTTGAGCAAGAGACGCGACGCGTAGAAGAGCAGACCAGCACCATTGATAAATTTGAGAAAATGCTTGATGAAGTCGAGCAGTGGAAAGCGTGGTTGCAAACACAACAACAACAACAACAGCAGCCGCAACAAGCAAGTGCAGCTAACGTAATAGAAAAATAATAAAACTATATACGTTTCAGCTCTGAAGATACTACTACAAGATAGCGCTGGTTGTGGTAGTTGTTGCACGCCCAGTCACTTAGACCACCATCAGTGTATATCTCACTGTCACCCACGCTTTAGAAAATCGATGCATTCACTATCCTGGAAGGTTTTCGCCATACATGTTTCCTTCCATGATGGTTTCTTGTTGTTATGTTGTTATCTTGTTATCTTGTTTTTAACATGAGTTCACGCAATCAATTAATCAAAAAGCTTGTCTGAGCTATCTCTTTCTGTATGTGAGCGTAGCAAGTATTACGCGATTGTATCTTTGAGACCTAAAACAGCAGGAGATATAACGATAAGATTGTTGTTGGCGCATAAATGTAAAAGAGATTCGTACGAACATTTTAGCTAATCGCTTATATTTATGTCCTAAATAGGGTATATTCTGACAGGAAAAATGAGTGAGCCTGATAATTCTTCAAGAACCTCAAACGTAAAGAAGATTACGCTTAGAATCCAAGCAACTATCATTGGTGTTTTGTTAATTTCTATGGTGTGGGTTGTACTACCTTCCACACTTACCTTTTCGATTCCACAACTACTACCAACTGCAGCATTTGCTACAGTAAATGGCGGTGTTACTTGTGAAGGTGAGACTGCAACCATTACAGGTACTAATGGCAACAATGACATAACTGGTACTTCAGGTGATGATGTTATTGCAGGTCTGGGAGGAAATGATAGGATAAGAGCACTAGGTGGAAACGACATTGTTTGCGGGGGTGCTGGAAATGACGATATGGATGGCGGTGAGGGTAGAGACGAGCTTGTTGGTGCTGCGGGAAATGACAGGGCTAATGGTGGAGCAGGAAATGATATCTGCAGTGCAGAGTCTGAAATAAGCTGTGATGAACCAGATACAACAGCACCTGTTATTGCAGTACCTGAAGCTATAACAGTAGATGCTACTGATGCAGATGGAGCAGAAGTTACCTTTGAAGTATCTGCAGAAGATGATGTAGATGGTCAAGTAGGGGTAAGCTGTACTCCTGAATCAGGTTCTATATTCCCAATTGGTACAACTACTGTAACATGTACTGCTACGGATGAAGCTGGCAATGAAGCAACTGAAACATTTACAGTAACAGTACAAGATACAACAGCACCCATTCTAACTGTACCTGAAGATATAACAGTAGTAGATACTAACGGAGATGGTTCAGAAGTAGTAACATTTGAAGTAACAGCACAAGATGATGTAGATGGACCTATTGAAGTTACTTGTGACTCCAATTCAGGTGATACATTCGAAATAGGCGAAACTGTTGTAACTTGCAGCGCAGAAGATGCAGCTGGCAATGAAGCAACTGAAACATTTACAGTAACAGTAACACCACCCCCAGATACGACAGCACCCACACTTACAGTACCTGAAGACATAACAGCACAAGGTGCTGCAAGTGGTGCAGTAGTAACATTTGAAGTAACAGCACAAGATGATGTAGATGGTACTGCTACATTGGAGGAGGATAATACTCCCACACAAGATAATGTTGGAGGAGACATTGAAATTTCATGCAACCCCCCTTCTGGCTCTACTTTTCCACTAGGTAGTACAGATGTAGAATGTACAGCTTCAGATGCAGCTGGCAATACAGCAGAACCAGCATCATTCACGGTGACTGTAAATCGTGCTACTTGTATTGGATTATCTGCCACTATCGTTGGTACAAATGGCGATGACGTCCTAACTGGGACTGTAGGCGATAATGTTATTGCAGGTCTTGGCGGCAACGATGAAATAAATGCACTAGGTGGAAACGACCTTATCTGCGGTAATGATGGTAATGACATCATAAATGGCGGGGTTGGGAATGACAACATGGTTGGCGGGGTTGGGAATGACAACATGGTTGGCGGCGATGGGAATGATGGCTTGCTTGGCGAGGCTGGTGATGACAGCATGAGTGGCGAAGCTGGTGGTGACTTCATGAATGGCGGCGCTGGGAATGACAACATGAGTGGCGGCGCTGGTGATGACTTTGGCATGAGTGGCGGCGCTGGTGATGACAGCATGAATGGCGGCGCTGGTGATGAAGGCATGTTTGGGGACGATGGGAATGATAACCTCAACAGCGTTGACGGTGTAGTGAATAATGACGGCTTAAACGGTCTCCAAGGGTCAGACACTTGCATAAGTGACCCAGACCCTGAAGTCAATTGTGAGAGAGATTGAGAGAATGACGATGACGATGACGTCTACATAGAAGAAAAGTACAAATCACAAAAGAGTGTCTCTACTGCAACAACAAAACCCGTCTCTCTTCTTTTTTCTTCTCTTTTCTTTCTTCCTGCTCATTTTTTCGCTAAAGAAGACACCTTGATAAGAGTACCGCAGAACTCCTACTGCTATTAGCAGGGTATACGGCCAGATAATTATCGGCTGGAGTCTGTGACCATACTTCTATATAATGTCAAACCAATTCTTCTGGCATAAGGCTGTCCTTTGGCAAATGATTCAGCCATATTCTGCACAAATTCTGGTTCTATTTTAGGCGGCATTGGAGGCTCAAAAGGATCAACATATGCTTCAACAATGGTGGGCATTCTTGTTGTATTTTCGCTCATGGCCTTCTTCATAATTGGTTTTATATCATCATACTCCTTTATCGTATAACCTATGCCCCCACAGGCTTCAGCAATTTTGGCAAAATCTATTGGACTAAATTCAACACCAAATTCTGGATTTCCTAGAAAGGCCATTTGTTCCCAGCGAATCATGCCAAGTGTATTATTTTTTAGAATTACAACTTTGATTGGCAAGTTATATTGCACTGCAGTAGCAAATTCGCTCATTAACATTGCAAAACCTCCATCACCTACAAACGCTACGCATTGTCTGTCTGGATAAGCAAGTTGAGCTGCTATTGCATAGGGCAAACCACATGCCATAGATGCCAAAGTTCCAGATACAGAAAACTTCATACCTCCTCTAATATTGAGAAAACGTGCAGCCCAGATAGTATTGGTACCACTATCCACAGAAATTATAGCGTTATCCTGCAATTCTTCAGAAACTGCACTAGCTATGGCCTGTGGTTTGATCGGCTTTTTTTTATCAGCCTGCTTAATTTGTCTATCCAGTAACTCCATCCATTCTTTCATTGATTGCTGCTTTGATCTTAGAAATTCCTGTTGTTGTTGTTCGTTTTGCCGATACTGCTGATGACTACTGCTGCTGCCGTTGCTGCCCTTTGTTGTTCTATGTCGGAGCAAAGGTAGGAGAGCAGACAATACTTTTTTTGAATCGCCGATCAAACCTACTTCAACTGGATAGCGTAACCCTATTTTTTCAGCTTTGATATCAATTTGAATACCTCTTGCTTGTCCTGGTTTAGGGAGATATTCAATATAGGGAAATGATGTCCCAATCATTATCAAGGTGTCTGCTTCACTCATGGCATCCGTAGCAGGTTCAGTTCCTAACATACCTATACCACCTATGCCATTAGGATGGTTATCGGGAATTACAGCTTTGCCTAATAAGGCTTTAACAACAGGGGCTTCAATCATCTCTGCTACTGATATTACTTCTTGGCCTGCATTTAATGCTCCTTGGCCAACAAGAATAACTATCCTATTCCCTGCGTTAATAATGTCAGCTGCCTGCTCTAACAAGCGTCTGTCTGGTAAAACATCACCCGCAGCAACAAAAGTATCAGATGTGTGACCCGGGACTTTGTGTCGTGAATATTTACCTTGTAGTTTTTTTTCTTGCACGTCTATTGGAATTGTCAAATGGCTGACTCCTCTTTGTGCAAATGCTGTTCTACATGCTATGTCGACTGCCATCTCTGCTTGTTCCGGGGCAGTTATTATGTTATTATAAACAGAAACATCTGAAAATAATTGTAATAAATTTACATCCTGTTGGTAAGACGAACCCATCAGATCAGAGTAGGTACTGCCTGTTATTGCAATTACAGGAGCATTATCTAATTTGGCATCATATAATCCATTTAAAAGGTGTATCGCACCAGGACCTGAAGTGGCAACACAAGCTCCCAGCTTTCCTGTGTATTTTGCGTGTGCACATGCCATAAACGCTGCAGATTCTTCATGTCTTACAAGTATAAACCTGATTTTATCTTGCCTTGTTCTCAAAGCTTCCATAAATCCATTAATGCCATCACCAGGTAAACCAAAGATGGTATCAACGTTCCAATCTAGTAATGCATCTGCAATAATATCTGCAGTTCGCATGTTCTCGTATTCGCTCATATCTGTTAGCCAGCTAAGTAATGCACTATATCTGATAAGTAAGTTGATGATGTAATCAACAACCGTATCCATTTCTCTTACGGTCTGTAAATTGTATAGTTAACTTCGCTCAGTGCAGGCGGATAGCTTTTTACTCGATCAGCAATTGTGGGGTGACCAGTAGAAGTGTAGTAGCGTAGTATTTCATTTAAAAAAGAATTTTGTAAAGTACAATTGCCAATCTTCCCCTAGACTTCAATACACTCCAAATCTGAAGAAAGTGCAAGAATATATTCAGCTATTGTCTTTGCCCTTTATTTGCTTCGTCTTTGTCCTCATCATAATCCAGCTTTTCATCGATCTTTTTTTGGAGTTCTTTGTACTGTTTGTACTTTTTAGTCCATTTTGAAAACACGAACCATTGCCTAATCCCTATCCCTAACCAGAAGAGAATAGTGCCAATTACTACAGCCTGAACTATTCTAAATGCAGGATTACTGTTTGGAGGGCCGCCATCATCAGAGCGGTCAAACCATGGGGGCCGGCCTTCATTACTACCATCAAATGCCATGTCTCCAATCAATGCAAAGGAAATGATGTGCGTTGCTGGCAATACGATAACGATAGAGACTATCATCAGGATAATCAGTTTTTTAGTCTTATTTAGCTGGTGAACTATTTCATCCGTTATCCTAAATATATTTTCTACAGGCTTGTCTTTGATTGGATCTGCGGCCACTATCTATAAAGTCCCCTCCAGCTAATTATAAGGAATGCAGTAACTATGTTACCTATAGCATTCGTGGTGGTCATACTCATCAAGTTTTGTTTTCTCCCTCACTCCTTGGGAACAACACTTCGTATGGCTCCAGTATCGCCTGCAGAATTTCTCTTCCCTTTTCTGAAACCTTGTACTTGATTATCGTCTTGTTACCCCATGGTTCTTCAAACCTTTCTATCAAGCCCTTATCGACCATGTCATCAATTATACCTCGATGTTTTACATTATTCAGTCCACAGTAACTCATAAGCTTGGTCTGGTTAAGCTCTCCATACTCTGATAGCTTCAGTATCACATCCTTTCTAATGTAGACTCTGTCGCGGTATTCGTGAACCATTTTAACCAGATTTGTAGGACTTGTATGCTGCAGGATTGATTAATGGTGATGAATATAAATAATGATAGGCACCGAGGCGCAGCATGTATGTCACCAGCAACTATCGTGCAACACCTTCCTAAAATCGCTTCTTAGTCTAGCTACATTAAGGGTGCGGTAACTATGTTACGTGTCATGGGTCAACAATGGTTAAAATAATTCTTCACAAAACTTAGGTATGTCAAAAACAAAAAACTTTCTCACCAAGAAAGTGATAATAGTGGTTGCAGTTCTGGCTGTAGGTGCACTGTCTGCCGTTTTGATAGTGTCACCTTTAGTACAGGCAACTGCACAAGAGCAGCTGCAACAGAGAATGATGATGATGTCAGGCTTCGGGGAAGGGTTACCCCAAATAAATGGCTCAGTCAGCCTTGCAAACGAAACTAGCAATTTTATCAACGAAAATGTAAAGGTGTCATTTCTCGCAGCTGCACAAACTGCACAAGGACAGGTAACGAATGGGACTGTGCTTGGTGGACACTTGGGAGTACTGCAGGAATATCTTGTATACACATTCTTTGTGTCAGACACCGACAACCAGTTAGGGCACTTGGTGGTAGTCGATTCCGGAAATGGCAATGTTCTCTTCACATCTGAAGGTCATCCCTTTGGCTCCTTTGGTCATCCGATGGGGTTAGGGCCCTGGAGTGGACATGGAGGAATTGGACAATGGCACGGAATAGGCAAGCCACATTGGTTCGGCGGTGGAATGTGGCGCTAGCAAGTTCATCTTTCTTTTTTTAGAATATATAATATGAAATGTGGAGCCTCAAAATAGAATTGTCAGAACAATCCAATAGCAATCTTGAAGAATCGACTGGCAAGCATGCAATAAAAGGTCTAGCGATCCACTTGGCAGGATTTGCCCTTGGCTTCCTCGGGATAGGGCTTGTGTTGGGAGGAGTCATCGATATAGAATCCGGCATTACCGTACTAGTTCCATTTGCAGACACGCTGTACGCACTAGGACTTATCATTGTAGTAGCAGTTGCTGCCAAAATCGGCTTGCCGATGAAATATTTGGTTGTAGCAGAAATGCAGCACTATATGTTTGATGCTATTGTAACCAATGCTGCCGGAACATGATCCTGATCCTCAGAGGTACGGCATACAAGCAAAAAAGTACCATAAGTATGACGGTGAGAGCAACGACAAACTTCAAGCCACTATACTTTTAAGTTTAGAGTTGTTCGCTAACTTTTAGCAATTCCTCTAAATGAGGTTGAATTTTTTTAGTCATAGGTAGATACTTGCTTAAAACTGATTGCAACTTGTTCCGAGAGTTCTCAACGTCTACATTGTCAAGATTATTGTATATAGTGTCCAAGTCTCTTGCTATTTGCTTGTGATATTTCTGCATTGCCTTGTATACTTTGCCATCATTTAAGAACCATCTGTCCGCCAGTTTCTGCAAGTTTTCTAACTTCTTTTGAGATCCTGGAAGCTTGCTCTTCCAGCCCTTATTCTTTGCCAGTTTATCAATCATATCATATACACTTCCGCAATGAACTGTTCTTCGTTGGTATGTCTTTAGATGAATGTTTACAAATTTCTCATATTCTTTAGAGAACTTTAGCTTAAACTCTGGATCATTCTTGGCACTTATAAAAGGTGTTAAAGTGTCAACTATCATTTCATAAGCCTCATAGACGTTAGCAATTGCTGTCTTGACTGCATCCTTAGTGTCTCTATCCAGTTTTATACTTGTTACATCTTCAATTAATTTGATAAATTCAACTAAATCAATTTCTGCGTTAACAGGTTCAAAACCCAATGTAGTCTTGATAACGGACATACCTGTACTCCTCATTTTAATACAATCATAATTATAAATGATTTTCCTCAATTTGATAAAAGTGGGAACTTGTTACCACCAGGAAGCGATGTTTGCTCTATAAGATGCTGAAATATGGGGAATGTTGTCCGATCCTTAATCCGCAGAAAGGGGCACATAGCAAAGGTGAATTCTCTTGTCTCTCCAGACGGAGTCAGGGTTGCTCTTATGTTGATAAACACATGACACCCATAACAAAGGTCCTGAGTGGTAGAAACTACCTCCAAGTCTTTACCCTGCCGTCGTGGAAGAAGGTAATTATCCACTATGAAGAACACGTAGCCGCGATTATCAATTAGTACTTCAAAATTCACTGAAGTGGCAAATAGACGGTTCATACTTTGAACATCCGCATTATTAATGAACTTCACGACAAAATGCAGATCTTCTAGAATGCATATTACGTTTTTGTCCATTATAACGAAGGAATGGGTAACTTAGTCCGTCGGGTCTAAATTTTGAAGGTTTTTTTGTCGAGTCCCTCTGGGCCCACCTAAAATAAAGAAAACATAAAGAAAACCGTTGAAAAAATGGACTCAATACTTGATACGATCAAGCATTTTCAACATATACTTAAGTCAGAATGCGGGATCTGGCGCCGTTTGTGAGTGGGCAACATCTGCTAGTTACCGGCGGTGCACCTGTCTAGGTGTGCGAACAAAACTGTTGGCAGATCTCACAACAAAAGAATCTGAAACCATTTTGATCAAAAGGATGTTGTTCTTAACTCCCTGAAGTACCTAAAGAGCGAATCCCT
>Ga0075420_100004395_pt1 | contig 12333 bp, 7 predicted proteins | sample SoiMetdeltSBSDD4_FD_75296 | JGI IMG/M metagenome (GOLD analysis project Ga0075420, IMG submission 75296) | Bulk soil microbial communities from a Populus tree surrounding site in Tennessee, USA - Soil MetaG P. deltoides SBSDD4 | ecosystem: Environmental > Terrestrial > Soil > Tree plantation... | reverse complement strand
GTCTCGCGCACTTCGCGCATCGACAGCGGTTCGCCGACCGTGGTTTCTATGAGCCCGGTTACGAGCTGGTCGTCGATGGTGCGTCCTTCCTGCTGGACCTGGACTTCAGTGATGACGGGAGGAGTCTGCGCTGAGACGGTCGACGGGGACTGCAGAATGCAGAATGCAAGATGCAAACACAAACCTGCCAAGAACGTTCTGCTTGCACTGTGCATCTTGAACTTTGAATCTTGAACCTTGAATTACACGATACCAGAACACCTACCCGGTATCAGAAGGCGTGTCGCATACGCACGTCGAGCGCGTAGGTTCGATCCTCGTTGCGCGAGAGAATCCAGGAGAAGCGGTCGGTCTGATCGTATTCGAGCAGAATGATCTGATCGCGCGTAGACGAAGAGAGACTTCGCGAGTACGTCAAGTAGATGCGCTCGGACAGTCGTTTGCCGATGGTGAGACGGGCTGCGGGATCCAGCCGCGATGACTGTGCGTTGGGATCGACGAGCGATGGGGTCAGCTGGAATGTATCCACGCCAAACGTCTGCTCAGCAAGCCGGCCCACCTCCGACGACAACGCGCCAGTGAGCGCGCGCGTTGCCCGCTCGCGCAGCAGTTGCTGCTGTGGCGTGATGTTGGTGCTGTACTGGCGGAACTCGACGTCCTGTCCCGGCGCGACGTCCCCGAACAGCAGACTCAGTACCTCGACCTCGGGCAGCGGCGGGTCAGCTTCGAACGCGGGCGTCAGTCGATCCAGTGTGCCGGCGGCGCGCGCAACCACCCGATAGGTCTGGCCGGGCACGCGGACGCGGGTCTCGGTTTCGATGTCGAAGAACGGCTGGATACGCGCAGGGTTGTTGAAATCGATCGTCCCACGCGTGATCTGGTACCGTCGTCCCTCGAATGTGAATTCACCGCGGTCCACTTCGGCGCGGCCGAAGAGCAGCGGTTTGTCGTAGGTACCCCGCAGCTGCAGATCGGCGGTGGCAAAGATGCGGGCCATGCTGTTCCGGATCTCGAGAGTAGCTGGAGCGACGATCTGCACGTCGTATCGCAGCGGCAGTCCCGTGGCCGCCAGCGAGGCCGAACCAACCTGCCCAGTCGATGCCACAGGTCCGCCGCCGCCCCCCGTGAGATCGAACAGACCTCCCTGATCGTCGAAACCGCGCGTATACACGGCGTTCCGCACTGTCACAGTGCCTGACAGGGTCAAAGCATCCACCATGCCCTGCAGGCTCAGGTCCGCATCGACCAGCGACCGCATCCCTTCGGGAAAGCGCAATCGCATGCTGTCGCCGATCATCGTCACATCGACGCGGGTGGGCCGATACGCTTCCATGTCGATGCGGCCGCCGAACTGGACGAGACCTCCGCCGAGCCGCGCGGTCACTTCGTCCAGACGAATGCTGCGCGTGTCGAATCGAACCGGCCCGGAGATGTTCTCGAGCGCGTGCGGCAGGCCGAAATGACGCACCCGTCCGTTCTCCACCGTCATCGTTCCGGTGACGATCGGATCGCGCATCGGGCCCTCGAAGGTTGCCTCGAGCGACGCGCGGCCGGAACTGCGGATGTTCGAATCGAAACCCTGAAGCAGGCCGAGGCCCGCGTCCCCCGTCGCGCGCACGGCGATGCGCTCGTCGTGCAGGTTGACGACACCGCTGATGTCGAGCTGCGTTTCCTCCCCGACAAGCCGCATCTCCTCGACGCGCATCGTGTGCCGATCCAGCGCGATGTGGATGGGCGCCGCGCCGCGCAGCCGATAGTCGAAGAATCTGAGGTCCAGGCGATCGACGGTCGCGTCCACGAGCAACTCGTCGACGTTGGTGAGTTGTCCGACGACCCGAACGTTGCCGCTGGCGATTGCCGTCGTGAACGGCGACAGGTTCGGGTTAAGCGCGCGGACGTAAGGATCGAGTGATGTGTCAGCGACGACGAACGACAGGTCGGCTTCCATCCCGGGTGTCAGAGCAATCCGACCCGAGCCGGACACCGCCAGACGCGGCGACGCCGCTTCGAGCTTCAGCGTCATCATGTCGCCGTTGACGCTGGCCTGACCGACGACCTGCCCGATGCCTTCGTCGCCCACAAAGAGGTCGCTGATGGTGCCGCGAACGTCGTACCGCGGCCGATCGAACGTCCCGCTGCCTCCCGCGTTGAAATCGAACCGTCCGGAAAGCGATGGCGCGGTCGTCGTTGACGCCGTCGCAATCCCCTCGATGGGTATCCCTCGCCCATCGAGGTTGAATGAATACGTGCCGTCATATCCGACGTAAGCCGCACCTGCCGCGCGGCCGCCCGCCTTCACAATCTGCAGTGAATCGAGCCTGACGCCGCCGTCTTCGAGACGCACGGCGGACACAGCCGTTTCGAACGGCTGCCTGTAAGCGACGCCGTCAACGATTGCCATCTGACCGAAGCCGTATGGCCCGCGGTATGCGCCGAAGACGTGGAACTCCCCGGAAAACAAACCGTCAACGTCGTACGCGTCCAGCTCGAATGCATGGCGCAGGTCGGCGATGGACCTGCGGATCACGCGAATGCGCGCGTTGATCTCTTCGCCGCCGTCGCGCCGGGGGAAACCAAGCGAAAAGCGGCCGTCGACGTGGATGGCGGAGTCGCCGTCGAGCACCGCGACGCTGGCCACATCCGTATAGGCGTTTTCGATCACAGCACGACCCGTGGTCGAACCCCACACCACGTCGAACGCCCGGATGCGCTCGCCGCGGAATACACCTTCGATGCGGGGACGGCGCACGTTGTTGACCATGACACCGTCGAAAGTGCCGTAACCTCCTATTGAGATCACGCCCGTCCGCGACCCGAACGCAGTCAGCACGCCGGCAAAGACGCGGTCACTCTCCTGCCAGTCCGCGCTCGTGACGTGAAACTCAATCCTCGATCGGTCGCCGTATGCAGTGCGTCCCTCGAACTCGACATAGGTGTCACGTGTCGCCAGACGGCTGACACCGAAGTCCAGCCACTCGGGGCCGTAGGCGTAGATCATGTTGCCGGCAATCGGCACCGGCTCGCTCAACGGTCGGGCGTCAAAGGGCCCCCATTCCCGCCCACGCCGCTCTGCATCGTCAATCTCCGACGCGGTCATGAATCGCGAGAGCGTGGGGCTGGCCGTTTCCAGTCGGATTTCTCCGTCGCCGCGATGATCGGAAAAACGGCCCAGCGGCCATTCGAGCAGGTTGCGCCCCGAGGCGCGTCCCGCCAGGCGAATGCCGTCGAGCTCGAGCAGGTCGGTGAACGCCAGCACGTCGACGTTCTCGTACACGGTGTCGAAGCTCGCGACCGCGCGGACGCCAGGCTGCCCGAAGGGCCCCACCCGGTAACTGAAACGTGACGAGCCACCGTACAGGGCGGCCGTCGCTTCGGTCACCTCAAACCGCTCGGGGACCCACAAGAGCGCGCCACGCAGGTCGGTGAACTGATACCTGTTGACGTTGGTGCTGGCGCTCGAAAATACGCCTTTCAGCTCACGGCCGGTGCGGGAGCGTCCGTTCACGGTTTCGCGGAAGAGGTGGAACGTGCCCGTGAACTCCCCTTCGCCACCGACGGTGAAATCGCGGTCGCCAAAGAAGATGTCGCGCATGCGGGGGAAATCGACCTGGGAGCGGACGACGCGGTAGGTCTGCTCGGGCCAGCGAGTGAGATCGACTTCACCGGTCAGCTGTGACTTCGAGCCGTCGGTGCTCAGGTCGATCCGATCGAGCACGACCTTGCCATCGACGATGCGGAACGTCGTGCTCATGTCCGCGCGCATGGGCACGTATTTCTGGATGGAGATGGTTCCGTTTGTGAACCGCGCTTGGCCGCGATACTCGGACGTCGGCCGTGCCACGATTACGTCCAGGTTGCGGCTGACGACGCTCCAGGGAGTGCCGTGATCGGCGTACGTAAACTCTCCGCGGCTGGCGCGGACATACTGCAGGGTGGTGGTCCAGGAGCTCGCCGTCCGTCTCTCACGGGTAAACCGCGGGAAATTGTGACGGCCGTCGGGAAACGTCTCGACGAACATCCGCCAATCAGTCATTTCGATGGCGCCGAAGACGATCCTGCGGTCGAAAAGCGTGCTCCAGGGCACCGAGACATTGATGCGCTGCGCCATGAAGAACGGGCGCGACTGCGGTGTCAGACCTTCGATGACGACGTCCTCGACTACGAAACGCCCGAGCCACAGGTGTACGGATAATCGACCGATATGCATCGGTCGGCCCATGTACTGCGACGCAGCCGCTTCAGCGCGCGCCTTCAGTGACGGCCCGAGATCGATCGAAACGGTCGTGACCAGTGCGACCGCGACGAACACGGCAAGCATCAACAGGACGCGGCGAATGACACGCAGCGTGATCAGTGTGACGGGGTGGTTAAGGACGCTGTAGGTCAAAATTCACCCAAGACCAGACTATTAACACTACCGCCCGAATTGCGCGCAGCCAAGACCCTGATCATTCGATAACAATCAGCACTGTTCTCGCCTCGACGAGTGCACCTTGTGTCACTCTTACTCCCTTGACGGTGCCGGATCGTGGCGCACGCACCTCGTTTTCCATCTTCATCGCCTCGACTACGACGACGCCCTGCCGCGCGACAACGGCGTCGCCCTCGTTCACGAGCACCTTGACGATCCGGCCGGGCATTGGCGCAACGATGTTCAGCGGTCCGCTTGGCGCCTCGCCCGTGCGGTCGGCCCGGGTAGCGCGCCGCTGCGCTCGTGGGCCGGTAAGACCGTGAATGCTGACCGGCACAGCCCTGCGGTTCACATAGACCGCCAGCTCGCCTCCCGCTTGCTCGCCGATCGTCACCTCGTAACTCCGCCCCGGGTGCAACGGCGGCGACGACAAAACAGGCTCAGCCGAGCCCACCAGCAGCGACCAGACGTCCCCCACTCTCGCGACGTCTAGGGCATATGCGCGCCCATCGACCACCGCCCGGTACGCGCGACCGGCCCCCGCGATCTCGACAGCCCGCCTGCGCCCGCCAGCCTCGACTTCGAAGGTCACCCGCGCAGACCCTCGAGTCGGGCCAGCCGCTTCCATCCGGCTCTTCCCACAGGGGGTCGCCCGGCTTCTGATAACGCCGCAACGTCGCGTGCGGCGGAGCGCCCGCTCGGCGCAATCCCGACCGCGATCACCGTGTGCAGCGCCGCAGCGACAGCGGCGATTTCCTCTTCGTCCTCGCGCGGATTCTCGAAAGGCTCGCCGCGGCGTTGTTGCAAGAGCTCGTCCAGATATGCAGTGTGGAATGTGGCGTTCTCGAACGCCGGCTGCTCCAGCATCCATCGAAAAAATGGGACGGTCGTCCGAATGCCCCCGACGTGGTACTCGCCGAGTGCCCGCTTCATTCGTGTCAGGGCCTGCTGGCGGTCAGCTCCCCACGCCGACAGTTTCGAAATCAACGGGTCGTAAAAAATAGGAACGTCAGTGCCAGGTTCGGCGCCGCTGTCGTCCCGAATCCACGGACCGCCGGGAACGTCGAGCGCGGCAATCCGGCCGGGAGAGGGCATGAAGCCTGCGTCCGGATCCTCCGCATAAATACGGCACTCGATTGCGTGACCATTAGGGGCCAGGGCTTGTTGCGGATCGATATCGAGCGGCTCCCCCTGTGCGATGCGGATCTGCCACTGCACGAGGTCGACGCCAGTCACCATTTCGGTAATCGGGTGCTCCACCTGCAGGCGCGTATTCATCTCCAGAAAATAGAAGCGCCCGTCCTCTTCCAGGAGGAATTCAATCGTTCCGGCGCTCGTATATCCGACCGAGCGCGCTACGGCCGCGGCTGCCGTCGTGATCTCCGCGCGAAGTGCCGGCGATACGGCAGGCGACGGCGTTTCTTCAATGACTTTCTGGTGCCGGCGCTGGATCGAACATTCACGCTCGACGAACGGCAGCACATTGCCGTGCAGGTCGCCCAGTAGCTGCACCTCCACGTGCCTCGGCCTGACGAGTCGTCGTTCCAGATAAATAGCGGGATCGCCGAAGGCGGCGCGAGCCTCGGACCGGGCGGCGCGAATCGAGCTCGGCAGGTCTCCGGCCGCGGTCACCACGCGCATGCCCTTGCCGCCGCCGCCTGCGACGGCCTTGATGAGCAGCGGATACCCGACACTCACAGCCGCAGCCTCGATCACCGAATCCGATTGATTGGCATCGAACGGAGCATCGGAACCGGGCACGACGGGCACGCCGGCAGCAATTGCCGCGCGACGCGCCGCGGTCTTGCTGCCCATCAACGAGATCGCTTCAGCGGTTGGTCCGATGAACGTCAGCCCGGCGGCCCGACATGCCGCGGCAAACGATTCATTTTCCGCAAGAAAGCCGTACCCGGGGTGCACGGCGTCGGCGCCGGTCGCCAGCGCCGCGTCGATCAGCCGATCGACGCGCAAGTAGCTCTCAAGCGGAGCGCTGGGGCCAATTGCACAGGCCTCGTCGGCCATTCGTACGTGGCGCGCCGTGCGATCGCACTCCGAGTACACGGCTACGCAGGCCATTCCCATGTCGCGGCATGCGCGGATCACGCGCACGGCAATCTCGCCGCGGTTGGCCACGAGAATTTTGCGCAAAACCTGCTAATTCTAGCACTTAGGGCGAGGACCGGAGGGCGCGCGGCAGCTGCGGCAGCCGGTACACTCGGCTGTCCTCGACGTCGAAAAGATGCTCGGCGCCTGGAAGTGTGGCAACCCAGCGCGCGATGACGATCGAGAGCCCCGGCCGGACGATGACATATAGATCGCCGTCGCGGCGATAGTCGTCCAACGCATTTGGAATCACGTCGGCGATAGCACGCCGCAACGGTGTGAAGTGTGGGGGCAAGTACCCGCTATACCCATTGACCGTACGGTAACCGCCCACAACGCCGCGGTACTGCGGGACCGCGTTGTGGAACGCCTCCTCGATTGGAAGATCCAGGACCGTTGCACCCTCGGGGATCGTGCCACGGCGCATCGGCCGTGGCACCTCGACGATTCGATCGACGCACCAGCCTTCAACGACGATCAGCAGCGCAATGCTCGCGAGCACCGCGGACGCGTGGCGTCGATATCGCTGAAGGAGGACAACCGTTCCGAAGGCCGCGAGCACGCTGAGACACAGGATCGCGGGGAACCACGCGCGAGCCGGAACCCGGATGCTCTGGATGCCGGGGATTCGGACGAGCAGATAGTAAGGCCCGTATGTGAGCGCACGCCAGGGCGTGGACCATTCGGGCTCCGGGCCCAGCGCCACGAGCCACATCACGACCGTGGCGACTACGTAGAGCATCACGACATTGCGCTCGGACCAGGCACGCCGAAAACCCGTCGTGAGCATCGCGCCGGCGATGAGCATCAGCACGGCGAATGTGAACGGGCGGTAGGGGCTGAAAGCTGGAAGTGGCAGCGGACCGATATGCCACCCGAATGGACCGGTCCACACCCGCGCGAGCACGATGAGCGTCAGAACCACCGCCGCGCGGGCGAGGCGGCGAGGCCAGGGACCGATGTCCGTCCCCTTTACCACGTTGCGTAACGCAATGATCCCCAATGCAAACGTGGTGAAGCCGGGAAACAGCGCGCCTTCCTCGAAGTCGTGCGGCAGGACACCACGCCAGGGCACCGCGCGGTGATACATGCCGAGCAGGCCGACGATGTCCGCGCTGAACAGTTTTATTTCGGTGTAGCTGCGGATGAAGCCGTACGCCGCTTGGCGCACCTGATAACCCCAGAGCAAAGGCACAAGCGGCACGCTCGCAACGGCAGCCGCGGCGGCGACCGCGGCAAGTCTTCTCCAATCCGGCGCCCGCACGAACCAGACGCACCAAACCAGCAACAGGATTGGAAAGAACACCAGCAGCGCCGAGTTCGCCAGGGCGGTCAGCAGCCAACCCACACCAAACCACACCAGCGCCCGGCGGCTACCGGTCCGGAAATACCTGTGCAGCCACATCAGCGCAAACGGCATTCCGAATGACGTCATGTGCTGGAGATGCGACAGATGCACGGCCTGATATGGGGCAAACGCATAGGCCAGCCCTGCAACGAACCCGCCGGCATTTGACCCGGTGAGATCGCGGGCAAGCGCGTACGCGGCAATTCCATTGAGCGGCACCGACGCGAGGAACAGGAGGTTGTATGCAAGCACCGGGTTGTCCGTGATCCAGATCACCGGCGATGCGACCGGGTAGACCAGCAGCAAGTGCTCGGTAAATGCGGTCACCCCCAACAACGGCGCAAAGGACGGAAAGTTCCACCATTCGGCGGTGAGAGGCAGATGCGTCGCGTTCCACGCGAGGATCGACGCGTTCAGCAGCGGGTCGCCGACGTCCGAATACACGTGCGTCAACACGTTCGGCAGCAGCTCGCGGAACAGGATGGCGGTAATGATGGCGTAGGCGAGTGCGGCCGCCGGAAGACCGGGGTCCGGCCAGCCAAGCGTCCGTCCGCGCAGCCACGCCATCAGAGAGGAATGTTGCCGTGCTTCTTGGGTGGGTTCCGATCGCGCTTGGTGTCGAGCGCCTCCAGGGCAGCAATCAACTTGGCGCGGGTCTGCCTGGGCATGATGACTTCGTCAACGAACCCTCGTTGCGCGGCCACATAGGGATTAGCGAACTTCTCGCGGTATTCCTGGATTTTCGCAGCACGCACCGCCGCCGCATCACCGGCCGCTTCGAGCTCACGCTTGTAAAGGATGTTGACCGCCCCCTCCGCCCCCATCACGGCGATTTCAGCCGTTGGCCACGCGTAGTTGGCGTCGGTCCGAATGTGCTTGCTCGACATGACGCAGTAGGCGCCGCCGTACGCCTTGCGCGTGATCACGGTCACCTTCGGAACGGTCGCCTCGGCGAATGCAAAGAGCAGCTTCGCTCCGTGACGGATGATGCCGCCGTACTCCTGTACGGTGCCCGGCAGGAATCCGGGTACGTCTTCGAAAGTCACGAGCGGGATATTGAACGCGTCGCAGAACCGGACGAAGCGCGCGCCTTTGACCGACGCGTCGATGTCGAGCGTGCCGGCCAGGTGCGCGGGCTGATTCGCCACGATGCCGACCGCTCGGCCGCCGAGGCGCGCGAATCCGACCACGATGTTGCGCGCGAAATGCTCGTGCACCTCGAGCAGGTAGCCTTCATCCACCACTGCTCGGATGACGTCGCCCATGTCGTAGGGCTGATTCGGCGATTCGGGCACGATGGTATCGAGCACGGCTTCCGCGCGGTCCGCAGGATCGGCCGACTCGACGCGCGGCGGATCGTCCACGTTGTTGTTGGGTAGAAACGACAGCAGCTCGCGAATCAGGAGCAAGCATTCCTGGTCGTTGTCCACGGCAAAGTGCGCGACGCCGCTTCGTTCGTTGTGCGTCATCGCGCCGCCGAGCTCCTCTTTCGTCACCTGTTCATGAGTAACGGTGCGGATGACGTCGGGACCGGTCACGAACATGTAGCTCGTGTTCTTCACCATAATCGTGAAGTCCGTGATCGCCGGTGAGTAGACCGCGCCGCCCGCGCACGGTCCCATGATCGCGGAGATCTGCGGCACGACGCCCGAAGCGAGCGTGTTGCGAAGGAAGATGTCGGCGTAGCCGCCGAGGGACTGCACGCCCTCCTGAATCCGCGCACCGCCCGAATCGTTCAATCCGACGACGGGCGCACCCATCTTCATCGCGAGGTCCATGATCTTGACGATCTTGGCGGCGTTGGTCTCGGAAAGTGACCCTCCGAAGACCGTGAAGTCCTGTGCGAAGGCGTACGCGAGCCGCCCGTTGATGCGGCCGTGCCCGCACACGACGCCGTCGCCGGGCACGACCTGATCGGCCATGCCGAAGTCGCGGCAGCGGTGGGTGACGAACTTGTCTACTTCCTCGAACGTGCCGGCGTCGAACAGCAGGTCGATGCGCTCGCGCGCGGTCAGCTTGCCCGACTCGCGCTGGCGGCGCAGCCGTTCTTCACCGCCCCCGAGCTCGGCCCGCCGATCGAGGTCTTGAAGAAAATCCTTGTCCATGAATTTACGAATCTACGGATTCACGAATTCACGAATTGAAGCATGACAATTCGTCAATTCGTAAATCCGTAAATCCGTAAATGTTTATACTCTCGCCGCCTGTGCCTTCTCCCAATCCTTGAGGAACCGTTCGAGGCCGATGTCGGTCAGCGGATGCTTGAAGCACTGCTCGATGACCGCAGCCGGTACCGTCGCAACATGGGCGCCCATCCGCGCCGCCTCGATGATATGAATCGGGTTGCGAACGCTGGCGACGAGAACCTCGGTCGTCAATTCCGAATTGTCGAAAATGTCGACGATTTCCCGCACGAGACTCATCCCCGTTGCGCCGATGTCGTCGAGGCGCCCGACGAAGGGGCTCACATACGCGGCGCCCACCTTAGCGGCCAGCCACGCCTGCGCGGCCGAAAAAATCAGCGTGACGTTGACGCGGTGCCCGTCCGACGCGAGCGTCTTGCACGCACGGACCCCGTCCTTCGTAAATGGCACCTTGATCACGATGTGCTCGTCGATCAACGCGAGGTCGCGACCTTCCCGCAGCATGCCGGCTGTATCGGTGGCAACGACTTCGGCGCTGACGGGACCCTTCACCGTTTGACAGATCTGTTTCAGGATTTGCCGGTAGTCGCCCGCTTCCTTTGCCAGCAGCGACGGGTTGGTCGTCACCCCATCGAGGATGCCGAGCTGGGCGAGCGCCTCGACTTCCCTCAGGTTTCCGGTATCGACGAACAATTTCATTGGTGTACTCCCTGCCAACCACCAGATTCGGAGCCCTGAAGGCCTCCGGCTACCAAGCTACCGACTACCGTGCCGCTTCTTCCACTCGCTCCGACTCCGCACTGATGTTGGGCAGCGGAACCTGTGTGTCAACCGCGACGACCGAGTAGATGTACCGCTTGCCAGGCTCGACGCTCGTATCACGGTACCGCGCTTCGGCAAGTGGTGTGGGTGTGAGCTGACGCAGTGTGGCATCGCCAGCCTCCCGGCGCAAGACCAGATAGCCGTCGAGATCCAGCTCGCTGTTGGGCTCCCAGATAAGGCTGATGCCCCCTTCAGAAGGCACCGAGGCCACGCCGACCGGCGCCGCAGGCGGAAAAACATCCACCGGAGTGAAGCACGTGCGCGGTGATGGCTCGCTCATGATCGTGCCGCGCTGCGCTCGGACCGTGTAACAGCGTGGGCGTCCCAGAAAGAGCTCGTCGGTCATCAACGTCGCGGCGAGTGCGTTTCCGTTGATCGGCATCGGCACCACCGTCGTCCCCGGCGTGCGGACGCGGGCAACCGGAAGCTCGGAAGCGTCGGGCGCAATCTCGCGATAGACGTTGTACGTCGTCGGTCCGGCCGGAACAGCGGCATCCGACGTTTGTTGCGCCGGCTTGGCCGCGGGCGCCTGCACCGCCACAAACGGTACCGGTTCCGGCGGAAGCACGCGATCGAGCAGGAAGCCAAGGAGTCCACCAGAGGGGTCCCACGTCAGCGAGATGCCCGAGGAGTTATACGTTGCGCGCACCTCGGACGGGGGATCGGGCAGCGCCGTCAATGCGAGCTCCGCCTGCATGCCCGGAGGCCCGGGCCGTCCGCGTACGCTGAATGGAACTGCCAGATAGAACCGACGGAGCGGAGACAGCGCCTGATCGCCAGATGCGGGCGGCAACGCCGATCCGACCGCCCGCGGATCGATATACACACGTCCCTGCACGAGCTCGTCCTCTTCAAGCCTGTCCATGACGGTCACCATCGAACCAGGCACAGCGCCCTTCGATGGATCCGGGGCGGGCGGCGGTGGTGCATCCTCGTCTACTTTGGGTGGCGCGACCACGGGGATGCTCGCGACGACGCCACCGAGTTCAACAAAGCGGGCGGTGGGCGGGGCGCTGCGTCCGGTGTAGCCGTACACGTCGATGCGCTGAATGTCGATCGGCATCGATTCGTCGATGTTGGTGGAGGGGACGGTGAGGGTCACGTAGACGTCGTTGCCCAGACGCGCCGCCTCGAGCTTTGCCACAGCGGCCGGGATTCTTACGTTCGGGGGAATCGGCGCCCCCCGCTTTCCACAAGCTGCGCCGACGACGATCGCGGTGAGCGCGACCGTCGTGCCGGCTGTGCGCACCCCGAGCCTCATCACCCTTCAGATGGTACTGCGACTCGCTTCCCAAGCTCGGGCGATTTGAATCGCCGAGAATCGATGCCGTATCCGCGCACCTTGTAGTTCAGGATTCGTTCCGTGGTGTCCAGCAGACGCGCAGCCTTCGCGCGGTTGCCGCGAGTCGTCTTCAGCGCATCCTGAATCAGATCGCGCTCGTAGGCAGCCACGGCATCCTTCAGCGACACGCGCGTGACCGTGCCCGACGCGTCGGCGGTCTGCA
>Ga0075420_100004394_pt1 | contig 12335 bp, 15 predicted proteins | sample SoiMetdeltSBSDD4_FD_75296 | JGI IMG/M metagenome (GOLD analysis project Ga0075420, IMG submission 75296) | Bulk soil microbial communities from a Populus tree surrounding site in Tennessee, USA - Soil MetaG P. deltoides SBSDD4 | ecosystem: Environmental > Terrestrial > Soil > Tree plantation... | reverse complement strand
ACGGGCGGCATCGCGGTCGCGGCCGCGGATCCCGGGGTGCCGTCCGTGCTAGGCGCGCGGCTGCGTGCGGGGCGCTTCCTCGACGAAGCGACCGCTCGCTACCCGACCGTCGTGCTCGGAAGCATCGCCGCGCGGCGCCTAGGGATCTCGCGCCCGGGCGTGAATGTCTGGCTCGGCGACCACTGGTCCACGGTCATCGGGATCCTCCGGCGCGTCACGCTCGACCCCAACCTGGACAGCACTGCCCTGATCGGCTACCCGGTCGCGGACCGGCTCGTCGGCGCGGATCGCTCCGCGACCACGATCTACGTGCGCGCCGCCGACGACAGCGTCCAGGAGGTTCGCTCCCTGCTCGGTGCGACCGCCAACCCGGAGTACCCCGCAGAGGTCCAGGTGAGCCGGCCGTCCGATGTGCTCACCGCTCGCGCGGCCGCCAAGAGCGCGTTCACCTCTCTCTTCCTCGGCCTGGGCGCGGTCGCCCTGCTCGTCGGGGGCGTCGGCATCGCGAACGTCATGGTCATCTCCGTCCTCGAGCGGCGCTCCGAGATCGGCCTGCGCCGCGCGCTGGGCGCGACCCGGCGCCATATCTCGGTGCAGTTCCTGTCCGAGTCGCTGCTGCTGGCGGGCGCAGGCGGCGTGGCGGGCGCACTGCTCGGCGCGCTCGTCACGCTGGCCTACGCCTCGAGCCGCGGCTGGACGGTGGACGTGCCCGCAGAGGCGCTCGCAGGCGGCGCCGGCGCGGCGCTCGCGATCGGCGCCGTCGCCGGCCTCTACCCGGCCGCGCGCGCGGCGCGGCTCTCCCCGACAGACGCTCTCAGGACGGTGTGACGTGATACGCGTACTGCTCGTCAGCGACCACCCCGCGATCGGGGCCGGGCTGGCCCAGGTCATCGATTCGGAGCCCGGCCTCCGCGCCGACATCGCGGCACCGGGCGACGACCCGTTGTCCACGCTTCCTGCCAACTGGGCGGACGTCATCCTGCTCGACTCGCCGCTCGCATCGCACGACGCGTTCGAAATCTGCCACCTGCTCAAGCAGCTGGCGGCGCCGCGGCGCGTGGCGCTCTACACCGAGCGGGGCGGCGAGCAGGTCGGGCTCGCCGCCTGGGTGGCGGGAGCGGACGCGCTGATCGAGAAGTCGGTGCCGCCCCCGGTGCTGTTCGAGCGGCTCAGGGTGGTCGCCCGCGGCGGCCGGGTGCTGCCCTCGCCGTCCGCGCGAGCACTGACCTCCGCGGCTCGCGAGCTCGACGCGGCCGAGCGGGTGGTGTTCGGGATGTGCGTCTACGGCGTGACGCTCGGGGAGATCAGCCGCACGCTCCGCCGCGACCCACTCGAGATCGAGGCGACCGCGCGCGAGCTCATCCGCCGGCTCGCATCCGTCGCGGCGTCACCGGGGAATCCGCACCCGCGCACGCTCCCGAGCAGCCGCGCGCGGTCTGTCGCCGGCTAATCGATCTGATCTGGTAGATAGCCGGGGCCCTCGAGGCGCAAGAAGAACTCCGCGAACAACGCGAGCGGAGACTCGCGGTCCGCGGCCGCACCCTCGTAACGCCCCCGGAGCGCTTCAGCCGAACACTCGCTCCGGGTCGTACCTCTCCCTCACGCTTCGCACGCGCTCGAGGTTGCCGCCCCAGTAGGCGCGGTGCTCGTCGGGTAGGTCCGGATCGGGGAAGTTGCCGTACACGCCGCCCGAGCCGGAGGGGTGAACGAGCTCCCACGAGTCCGATAGCCAGGCGCGCGCGGCCGCTGTCGCGGCGGCCTCGGAGCCGGCCGGGACGACGACGGAGTGCTCGAGTAGGAAGAGCTCGTCGCGGTGCGGGAACGCGGTGGCGTCCGGAGGTACGCGGTTGTAGGCGCCGCCCCAGGGCATGAAGTCGAGCTTTCTCGCCTCCCCCGGTCGGCGTCCCCGGACGAAGAGCTCCACCAGCGCCTCGACCGCCGCGCTCGGCAGCGGCTCGCGGACGAACTCCGACTTCATGTACGGGAGGCCGTCCTCGTCCTCCTGGTCGCCCGGGCCTCGCTCCGCCAGATAGCTCTTCAGCGAGCCGTAGCGCATGTGCGCGCGGTCCGAGGACGCGGGCTCCGCGCCGGCGACCGACACGAACTCGCCGAGCAGCGCCGCGGTCTCGGTCTCGCTGCCGAGCATCGAGCCGAACAGGTGGACCACCGGGTCGGCGCCCGCCTCGCCGCCGACGGTGACGAGCAGGCTCGCCGCGAGTCGGTCCGGGCCCGTCGGCGACCACTCCTGCCAGGCGGCGATTAGCGCCGCTGCGCGTTCGTAGGGCCACTTGAGGTGGAACGCGGTGGCCCCTGGCTCGAGCACCGTGCGGAGCGTGAGGCCTGTGACCACGCCGAGGCCCAGCGCGCCTGCGCCGCGCAGCGCCCAGAAAAGATCCTCGTGGTGCTGCTCGTCGCAGTCCACCACCCGCCCGTCGGCCAGCACCACCTCTGCGGCGACCAGCTGGTCCGACGTGAGCCCCCGGCTGCGGCCCAGCAGGCCGAGCCCGCCGCCGAGCACCTGGCCGCCGATCCCGACCGTGGCCCCGCACCCGGCCGGGATGGTTACCTCGTGTTGCGCCAGGGCGGCGTAGAGGTCGCCGAGCCGGAAGCCGGGCCCTACGCTGGCGAGACCGTCCGAGAGCTCCAGGGAACGCATCGGCGTGAGGTCCAACACCATCCCTGGGCCTGAAGAGCGTCCGGCAAAGTCGTGCCCACCGCTCCGTACCGCGACCTCGATATCAGAGCGACGCGCGAACGCGATCGCCTCGCCCACGTCCTCAGGGGTCCGGCACAGCACCACGGCCTGCGGGCGCACGTCGTGGAAGCGCGGCACCTGCGGCCGGCGAACCTCGTCGTATCGCGGGGAGCCGGGAAGGACGACCTCTCCCTCTAGAGCGGCCATCAGGCCCCGCCAAGCGGTCGCGACGGTGGCCAGGATGTGTTCACTCATCTCGCCTCCCCTTTGTCGTCGCAGATTGTCCGAACCCGAGGCTAGCCTCGCCGCCGATGCCTGAGAGTGCGGATCGTGCTGAGCTGCTCACAGCGCTCACAACCGAGCATTTCACCCTGCAGGGAGCGCGTTCCCAGACCGTGAGTGAGAGCGCATCGCGCGCCACGCTCTACGTGATGGCCGTCTCGAGCGCGCTCGTAGGGCTGGGGTTCATCGGGCAGGTCTCGGAAGTCGGAGACGTGTTCGACATCTTCGCGCTGACGGTGTTGCCGACCCTCTACGGGCTCGGGCTGTTCACCTTCGTGCGCTTGGTGGAGAGCAGCGTCGAGGATGTGCTCTACGGCCGCGCGATCAATCGGATCCGCAACTACTACCTCGAGCTGGCCGGCGACCAGGCGCGGCTGTTCGTCCTCTCCGGCCACGACGACCCCATCGGCGTCCTCGCCAACATGGGGTTGAGCCCGACTCGCTGGCGGCTCTACTTCACCACGGCGACGATGATCGCGGTGATCAACAGCGTGGTCGGAGGTGCGGCTGTCGCCCTCGCCTTGGGGGTTGCGGCCGATGCGAGCCTGGGACTCTCCTGCGGCGTTGGTGGCGCCGTGGCGATCGCGTCGCTGCTGCTCATGCGCCGGGCCGAGTACCGCATGCACGTCGCCGGACGTGCTCGAACCGAGACACTGTTTCCATCGCCGCCGATCGCGCATGACGGGCATTAGCTCCTGGGCTGGAAGAGCTCGACTGGGTTGCCCGCTGGATCCTCGATGAGGATCTGGCGGCCGCCGGGTCCCTCGGTGAGCTCGCCACGGAACCTCGCCCCCTGAGCAGCGAGGCGCTCAACGGTCGCGTCGAGATCGGCAACGACGATCTGGAACCGATTCCACCCTCCAGGCTTGGGAACCCCACCGGCTTTGCCCGCGCCACCTGCGCCGGGCTCGTGGAGAAGCAGTCGCAGGTCGTCCTTCGCCAAACCGGCGAAGCCCGGGGCACCGGGAAGGTCGACCTGAAAGCCGAGGCAATTGCAGTAGAAGTCGACCGCTTCGTCGACGTCGGTGACGAAGTACCGGACGGTCGTCAGTGTCATGTGACGAGGTTAGGACTGCCCGTACTCGTCGTGGCGGCGAAGCCAGGTCTGCCAGTCGTCATCGCCCTCGTCGCGTCCCTTCGGCGCACGGTCGAGGATCGGGTAGTAGCCCATGATGAACTCGAGCCCACGCCACGTGGTCGTATAGGTCTTGTAGACCGCACCGTCCTCGAGCGCAAAGGCGCTCACCACTGGCGCTTCGCAGATGTAGCTCCTGACGTCGGTCCCAACCGCGGCCGCGTTCTGATGTGCGATCGGAGGCAAGCCCTCGAGCGCTTCTGTCAGGTCGACCTCTCGACCCGCGATTTGCTGCATCTGCTCGCGCAGCTCTTCCTCGGTCGATGACGCTCCCATGTCGAAGTTGAAGTCGCTGTTCGCCGACGAGGCCCAGGGGATGCTCCAACCCATCCGCCGCTTGTAGGCCTGAAGCTTCGCCAGCGGCGCGCGCGAAACGAGCATCAGGGTCAGGTCACGGGCGTGAAGGTGCGGCACGAGACCGTCGAAGCCGTCGACCATCGACGAGTTCACCGGGTCGCCGGCCTCGTAGCTGGGTCCGAACATGAAGTGGTAGGTCAGGAGCTGGGAGCGACCGTCGAACAGCTCCGTCAGGGTCCGCTGACCCTCGTCCGTGTCCAGGCGGTACTCCTTCTCGACCCGCAGCCAGGGAAGCTCACGTCGCTTGCGCGCGAGCTCGTCGCCCTGACGCGTGTGCTCCTTCTCCTCGACGAGCAGCTCGTCGCGTGCGGCCTGCCATTCCTCGGGCGACACGGTCGGGTGGGTCTTCGGTGCGAGACGATCGGCCATTGCTCTCCCTTCTAACTTGCTCTAGTTCAAATGCCGGTTAGGCACCCTAACACATCTTCTAACCTTCGTAAAGGGCTACGACGGTAGAACCGGCTAAGCTTGCGAGCATGGCATACAGCCGCCCCGTTTCCGGTGAGCCGCTCGCTCTCGACCTGGTCAACACGGCGTGGCCCGGCGGGGAAGGCTTGCGGGACGTGCTTGCGAACCGCTCCGGCCACGAGGAGTGGCTGCGCGAGAACGGCCTCCCCGGCCCGAGCACCGCGGCGGCACGGCGCGCGCTCCTCAAAGCACGCGACACGATCAGGGCCGCCCTCGAGATGCCCGGGCCCACCGCCCTCACCGCCCTCGACGGCATTCTCGAACGCGGCTGCCTCCGCATTCGGGCCACCAAGCCCAGTGCAAGGGAGGAGCTCGAAATCGAGCGCGAGTGGCGGGTGCCGTGGCTTGCCGTCCGCGACCTCCTCCGGCTGCTCGACGAGCACCCCACACGCGTGCGCAACTGCGCCAATCCCGACTGCCCGTTCTGGTTCCTCGACACCACGCGGTCCGGAACGCGCCGCTGGTGCTCCATGACCGTCTGCGGAAACCGCCTCAAGGCCCGACGCCACTACCGGCGGCAGCATCACGGCTGAGCGCGGCGAGCTCCGCGGCGACCGCCGGCGCGCCGGCGCCGACGAGCCAGCTGAGCGGGGCGCTCGGGAGGTAGCGCTCCATCAGGCTCATCACGCGATTCGCCTCGTCCTCGGTCAGCTGCGCGCGGCCCCCGGCGACCCGCGCGATCGCCTCCCGTGCCATGAGCAGGTAGCGGCGCTGGTCGGCGAGTGCGGCGAGTGCGGCGGGAGGCCCGTGGCCGACGTAGAGCGTGCGCACGCCCGCGAGTGCCTCGTCGGCCCGGTCGAGCGCGGTGAGCCACGCGTCCGTGTGCCCGTCGGCCAGGTAGGCGTGCGTGCCGTTGAAGGCCAGGTCGCCGACAAACGCCGTGTCGCCGCCGTCCAGCAGCCAGACGGTCTCGCTCTCGCTTTCGCAGGGCCCGAAGTCCCAGGCGGTGAAACGTAGGTCGCCGAATTCGACCGACTCCTCGTCCGCCACCGTTCGGCTCGGAAACATCGCGCTGGCCGGCCACTCGTCGCCGAACATCGGCCCCCACTGGGCGCGCTTGGCGTCGTCCTTGGCGCGGATCTCGCGGTCGACGTCGCGGTGCGCGATCACCGGCACCGCCTCGCCCGCGAGCAGCTCGGTGATCGTGTTGTAGTGATCGGGATGCGGGTGCGTGACCACCACGCCCAACAGCGGCTTCCTGAGCGCCTCGAGGCGCGCCCGAAAGGCGCGGCCGTCCGATAACAGCAGCGGCGCGTCGACGGCGACCACCCCGTCGGCGCCCTCGACCAGGTAGGAGTTGACGAACAGCCCGGTCTCGCCCGAGCGGTACGTGTGCACAATCGGGGCCATACGGCCGAGGCTACGAACGGGCGCGCCCGGGGCCAACACGAATTCGGTCTATCGCCAGACCGAGCACGTATGGAGAGGCGTAGGCTGCTCCTGGCATGGTCGAGCTACGCCACCTGCGGTACTTCATCGCCGTGGCGGAGGAGCTGAACTTCAGCCGCGCCGCAGGGCGGCTGCATATGGCCCAGCCGCCGCTCAGTGCGGCGATCCGACAGCTCGAACGCGACCTCGGGGTCGGCCTCTTCGTCCGCACCACCCGCGAGGTGAAGCTCACCGACGCCGGACACGCGTTCCTGCAAGGCGCGCGGCGGACGCTGGCGGATGCCGAACGGGCGACCGAGGACGCCAAGCGCGCGGCGGCCGGCGAGCTCGGTCACCTGCGGATCGCCTATTCGTGGAGCACCCGCTTCGAGACCCTCCCGGCGCTCGGCCGGGCCTTCCGGGAAGGCCACCCGGACGTCGAGCTGCTCGCCCAGGAGATGTGGAACGCACGGATGCCCGCGGCGTTCGCCAGCGGAAGCATCGACATTGGCCTCTCTCTCTGCCCCGAAATCGCCGCCGAGCTCGAGCTCGCCCCGATACGCAAGGAACGCATGGTCGCGCTCCTTCCGGTGGCGCACGCGCTGGCGGGTGAGGAGGCGATCCCGCTGTCGGCGCTCTCGGATGAGGAGTTCGTCGTATTCCCCCGGGAGATCGCACCGCGGCTCCACGACGCGTTCATGGCGGTCTATCGCCGCGCCGGCTTCGAGCCGCGAGTGCGGAACGAGTCGTTTCACACGGGATGGGATCTCGGGGTGCTGTCCGAAATCCCGGCTGCCGCCATCGCGCCGCAAACCGTCGCAGGTGGGCTCCCCGACGGCATCGTCGCCGTGGCGCTCAGCGAACCGACCGGCTCGCTCGAGACCTGCCTCGTGTGGCGAAGCGACGACACCTCGCCCGCGGTCGCGGCCTTCGTAGCGGTGGCGCGCTCGGCCTTCGAGCCCGCCCCTGCCGGATCCAGCCGACTCTGACCGGCTCCGTCTAGCCCGATACGCCGTTCGTGTTGCTCCGTAGGCGGAGGGCGGTGAGTTTTTCCCGGAGGAGCCGTCTACCTAACCGAGGACCCCCGTAATGACCATCCAGGTTCAGCAAGACAGAAATGCGGACGAGCAGCGTGGCTCTCCTATGCTGCCGACCGCGCGCGGACTGACCGCGCTCGCGACCGCCGTCCGCGCTGCGGTCGCCGAGCGCACCAACTGGGCGGACACGGCCGAGCTGGTGGCCTCCGCTCTGGAGCGGCACCTTCCCTCGCCGGGCATCCTCACGGCCGAGCAGCGGACCGGGGATCCCGAGACCTACCAAAGCGAGGTGCTCCACTCCGAGCCCGACGGCAGCTTCTCGATAGTGGCGCTGGTCTGGCGCCCGGGACAGGTGACGCCGATCCACGATCACGTGACCTGGTGCGTGTTCGGAGTCATCCAGGGCATCGAGTGGGAGGAGCTGTTCGAGCTCGACGACCGGGGCAGTTGTCTCGTCGAGGCCGGCTACCACGTGAACGAAACGGGCGAGGTGAGCGGGTTCGCTCCGCCCGGCGACATCCACCGCGTACGGAACGCCGGCGACATCATCGCGATCTCGATCCATATCTACGGGACGGACGTCGCCCGGATCGGCTCGAGTGTCCGACGCTACTACGACCTCCCGGTGCAACCGTCCACGTCCGCCGCATGACGCTGAGCGACCACTGCTTGGCACCTTCCCGCTCGGTCGATGCGCCGGTTGACGGAGCCGCAGGCCGCTACGAGCGGCTCTTTCCCGAGCTGCCGGCGCTTGCCGGCGAAGAGGATGCGCTGCTTGCGCTTGGAACGGCCGGCGGCGTCTGTGACGGCGGTGAGAGCTGCACGGATGCGATCGAGACCGCGGCCGGGTGGCCGCTGTTCGGACAGTTCATCGCACACGACATCACCGCCGATCGCTCGGCCCTGGCCAGCCACGCCGAGGACTCGGACGCGGTCAATTTCCGCAGCCCGAGGGCGGACCTCGAGTGCCTCTACGGGGGCGGCCAAGCCGGGACTCCGTTTCTCTATCGGCGCGGCGATCCAGCGCAGCTGCTGCTCGGTCGCAACGAGCGCGGCGAGCCGGCCGACGTGCCTCGAAATGCCGAGGGAGTCGCGCTCATCGGCGATCCGCGCAACGACGTTCACATTCCCGTCTCGCAGCTGCACGTGGCGATGATCAAGGTCCACAATAGGCTGGTCGAGCTTGCTCGCGAGCGCGGGATCGCCGACGGCGACGTCTTTGAGGTGGCGCGGCGCGAGACGATCTGGCACTACCAGTGGGTCATCGTCAACGACTACCTCCCCCGCCTCGTCGGTGCGGAACTGGTCGACTCCATCCTCGAAGAAGGCGCGCGCTTCTATCGCCGTGACGGTGTGCCTCGGATCCCGTTCGAGTTCGCCGACGCCGCGTTTCGCTACGGCCACAGCCAGGTCCGTGACTCCTTCGAGCTGAACCCGCACTCGGGAGAGCTGCGGCTGTTTCCCCACCTCGTCGGCTTCAGGCCCGTTCCCGCCGAGCGGGTAATCGAGTGGAGCAGGCTCTTCGACGTCGAGGGAGCGCGGCGTGCGCAACGTGCGAAGCTGATCGACGGTCGCCTTGCGCGCGCGCTCATCGAGCTTCCGGCGGCGATCACCGGCGAGGTCGAGCTCGGCGCCTACCACTCGCTCGCCGGCCGCGACCTCGCGCGCGGAAACGCGTATGGCCTGCCTTCGGGCGAGGCCGTGGCGACAGCGATGGACGAGGCCCCACTCACCGACGATCCGCTTGGCCTGAGAGCCGCCGGCTGGGCGGGCGAGACCCCGCTGTGGCTCTATTTCCTGGCGGAGTCGGCGAGCCGCGGTCGCGGCGAGCAGCTCGGCCCGTGCGGCGGCCGGATCGTAGCCGAAGTCCTGATCGGCATTCTCGAAGCCGATCGCGGCTCCTACCTCGCAAACGAGCCGGGCTGGACGCCAACCCTGCCGACTGGCGGACAGCGCTTCGGCCTGACCCATCTGCTTCTACCTACGGATGCACAGAATGCCCCGCACATCCGATTTTGACGGGCTCCGTCTAGCCCGATACGCCGTTCGTGTTGCTCCCGACCATCGCCAGTCGTAGCGTCGGGCGAGCGTGAAGAAAACCGTCGACATCCTCGACCCGGACCGGCCGACGCGAATCGTGATCCTGGCGTCGAACCCCGCGGTCTCCGAGCAGACCGGCTTTCCGATCGGCTTCTGGTGGGCCGAGCTTTCGCATCCCTTCTGGGAGTTCACCGAGCGCGGCTACGAGGTCGACATCGCGAGCCCGGAGGGCGGTGCCCTCCGAGCCGACTCCTGGAGCGACCCGCGCGACAAATCGGAATACTCGGCCGACGATCTGCTCAGCCTCGGCTTCGTCAACTCGCCCGCGCACATGAAGCTGGTCGAGGAGTCGAAGCCGCTCGCGGACGTTCGCGTCGACGACTACGACGGTGTCCTTCTCGTCGGGGGCCAGGGGCCGATGTACACGTTCTGGGAGGACGAGAACGTCCACGCGCTCGTCACCTCCTCTTACGAGGCCGGCAAGGTCACCGCGGTGATCTGTCACGCCACATGCGTCCTGCTGAAGACGCGGCTCGCGGACGGGCGGCTGCTCGTGGAAGGCAAGACCTGGACCGGCTTCGCCAACTCCGAGGAGCGCTTCGTCGAAGACTTCGTCGGACGGAAAGTCCAGCCGTTCTGGATCGAGGACGAGGCGAAGAAGCTCGACAACACCAACTTCATCGTCAGCGCGCGCTTCAAGCCGCACGCGGTCCGCGACGGCAACCTGATCACCGGCCAGCAGCAGCACTCGGGCGGGGCCGCCGCGCGCGTGATGATCGAAGCGCTGGGCACCTGAGGAGGTCGGAACCGATGCTCGCGAACAACCCGATCGACCCGATGATCCTGGCCAACGACCTCGCCGTCGCCAGGGAGTTCTACGGCGAGCGGATCGGGCTCGAGCTCCTGCTCGAGAGCGACGACTTCCTGACCTTCAAGTGCGGCGGCGACAGCCGTCTGGTCGTCACCCGCAGCTCCACCGGCACCACCGAGCCGCAGACCAAGGCCTCCTGGCGTGTGAGCGACCTGGCCGCGGAGGTGGCCGAGCTGCGCTCGCGCGGCGTCGCCGTGCAGGAACTCGACGAGCCGGGACTGAAGACCGTCGACGGCATCGCCGACGTCGGATTCGCTCTGGCCGCGTGGCTCGCCGACCCGCACGGCAACTCGATTGGCCTGCTGCAGTTCAAGGACGCGGAGATGAATTGACCGCCGAGCAGCCAGCGAAGGGTTCCATCACCACGACCGTGACCAGACGCGTCAAGGCGGGCCACGAGGCCGTCTACGACCAGCTCATGAAGGGGATCATCGCCGCGGCAGGCGAGTTCCCCGGCCATCTCGGCGTCGAGGTGTTCCGACCGCAGAACGCGGCCACCGGCGAATACCGCACCGTCTACCGCTTCGACAGCGCCGAGCACCTGCGCGCCTGGCTTGACTCGGACGAGCATGCCGCCTGGCTGGAACGCGCCGAGCCACATGTGATCGGCCCCATCCGTACCAGCTTCGTGACCGGTCTCGAGAGCTGGTTCACGCTGCCCGGCCAACCCGGCCTGGTGCCGCCGCCGCCGTACAAGATGGCGCTGCTCACCTGGATCACGATCTTCCCGCTGATCACGGCCATCGTCGCCATCACGGGACCGACGCTCAAGGACCTGCCCTTGGCCGTGAGGCTGGGGATCACCACTGCGCTCACCGTCCCGCTGATGACCTGGGTGGTGATGCCCCGCGTGACGCGGCTGCTTCACCGATGGCTGTATCCCGGACACGGCGCGGCGCGACAATTTCGCTGATGGCCGAGCCCGACGAGCCCACCCCGACGCTGTACGAATGGGCAGGCGGAGAGCCGGCGATCCGGCGGCTGATGGACTGCTTTTACGACCGCGTCGAGCGCGACGATCTGCTCGGCCCGCGCTTCTTCCCCGACGGCGTGCATGAGAAGCACCGTGCTCACGTCACCACCTGGTGGTCGGAGGTGTTCCGCGGTCCCGCGCGCTACACGGACGAGCTCGGTGGCTACGAGGGCATGCTCGCCCATCACCGCGGGCTCGCGATCACGCCCGAGGAGCGGTTTCGCTTCGTCTCGCTGCTCAGCCTCGCCGCCGACGACGCCGGCCTCCCGCACGATCCCGAGTTCCGCTCGGCGCTCATGGCATACGCCGAGTGGGGATCGCGGCTCGCGATGCACAATTCCCAGCCTGGAGCCGAGGTCGCCCAGCACGCGCCCGTGCCCCACTGGGGTTGGGGCGAGGCGCCGCCCTTCAACCCGTAACGCGGACGAGGAGGCAGCCAAATGTCCACCGACTCACTCCACTTCGCCGGAGTGGTGCTCATCACCGTGCCGGCGATCGCGTTCGGGGGCGCGCGTCTGTTGGCGATGATCTTTCGGCGCGAACCGGGCTATCTCGATAACCCGGTGCGTCAGAACCTGTGGCGGGCAGGTCACGCCCACGCCGGTGTGCTGGTGATCCTGACCCTGGTCGGATTGCTGCTCGTGGATCAGGCTGATCTCTCCAGCGGGGGGCGCTGGCTCGTCCGCTACGCGCTCGTCGCGGGCCCGATCCTGATGCCGCTCGGCTTCTTCCTCTCGATCGCGTCGCCGCGGGCGCAGAGCCCGAATCAGCTCATCTACCTTGTCCCGCTCGGTGGCGTGTCGCTCAGCGTCGGCGCCGTGATCCTGGGGCTCGGACTACTCAGCGCCTAGCCTGCCCACGGTCATGGCGCTGGTTGGCGCGCGCGTATTTCGCGACGTTCGTGAGCACTCCCTTTAGCGAACGTCGCCTCCGCGGCGAGAATGGCGCGGATTGCTCCGACCTCGCCCTGCTCGACGGCATCGGCGAAGCGCTGCACGATCGCTCGGAGGCGCTGGTCGCCGAGCGTCCGTAGGCACGCCTGCTGGCTCGGGTCAGGCCGCCGTCCCTGGACCGTCCGGCGGGCGCGAAGCAGCGCCCCGTTGACCCCT
>Ga0075420_100004393_pt1 | contig 12337 bp, 10 predicted proteins | sample SoiMetdeltSBSDD4_FD_75296 | JGI IMG/M metagenome (GOLD analysis project Ga0075420, IMG submission 75296) | Bulk soil microbial communities from a Populus tree surrounding site in Tennessee, USA - Soil MetaG P. deltoides SBSDD4 | ecosystem: Environmental > Terrestrial > Soil > Tree plantation... | reverse complement strand
GAGGACCTCGTGGATGTTGCGCCCCTTGTAGCGGATCTCGAGCGTCTCGCGGTTGTAGCGCATGCCGCGGCAGGCATCACAGGTCACGTACGCGTCGGGGAGGAAGTGCATCTCGACGCGAATGACGCCGTCGCCCTCGCACGCCTCGCAGCGGCCGCCCCGCACGTTGAAGCTGAACCGGCCTGGATCGTAGCCGCGCGCCCGGGACTCCGGCACTTCGGCGAAGAGCTCGCGGATCGGCCCGAAGAGTCCCGTATAGGTGGCGGGGTTCGAGCGCGGCGTCCGGCCGATCGGGCTTTGATCGATGTCGATCACGCGGTCGATCTGCTCCAGTCCCTCGACTGCCCGGACGGGAGCCGCGTCGCCGGGAGATTCCGCGAGCGCGGCTGCGGCGTGCCGGAACAGCGTGTCGACGACCAGCGTCGATTTGCCCGATCCGGATACCCCGGTGACGCAGGTCATGACACCGAGCGGTATATCCACTGTGACGGACTGCAGGTTGTTGCCGGTTGCGTCCACGATCCTGAGCATGCGCCCCGGCTGCGCGGGAGTGCGCACGGTCGGGACCGGTATCGCGCGCCGGCCGCTCAGGTACTCACCGGTGAGCGAGCCGGTCGCCGCCGCGATCTCGTCGGGCGTCCCGCGCGCGACGACCTCACCGCCGTGCACACCCGCGCCCGGCCCGAGGTCGACCACGTAGTCGGCCTGCCGGATCGCGTCCTCGTCGTGTTCCACGACCAGCACGGTGTTGCCGAGATCGCGCAACCGCGTCAGCGTGTCGAGCAAGCGCTGGTTGTCACGCTGGTGCAGCCCGATCGACGGCTCGTCGAGGATGTACATGACGCCCACGAGACCCGACCCGATCTGGCTCGCGAGCCGGATGCGCTGCGCCTCGCCTCCGGAGAGCGTCTCCGCGCTGCGATCAAGCGCGAGATAATCGAGCCCGACGTCGGAGAGAAACGTGAGACGGTCGGAGACCTCGCGTACCAGCCGCTGCGCGATCTCGCCGCGCCAGCCTTCCAGCCTGAGCTCAGCGAAGAAACGGCGCGAGTCCGCGATCGGCAGCGCGGCGATGTCCGGCAGGTTCCGTCCCGCGACGAACACGTTGCGTGCGGCGAGGTTGAGACGGCTGCCGTGGCAATCCACGCATGCGCGCATGCCGCGGTACCGCGCAAGCTCTTCGCGTACCGTTGCGGACTCGGTCTCGCGATAACGCCGCTCGAGATTCGGCAGAATCCCTTCCCACGGATGGCTGCGACGCGTCGTTCCGCCGCGCGCGTCGAAATAACGGAACTCGACTTTTTCCTCGCCACTACCCCAGAGCAGCACATGCTGAACCGCCTCGGGCAACTCGTGCCACGGCGTCTCGATGTCGAAGCGGAAGTGCCGCGCGAGCGACTGGATCAGCTGGAAGTAATAGGCGTTGCGGCGGTCCCAGCCGCGCACGGCGCCGCCGGCCAGCGACAGCCCCGGGTTGACCACGACGCGTCCCGGATCGAAGTACTCCTGTACGCCCAGGCCGCCGCAGGTGCCGCAGGCGCCAGTCGGGTTGTTGAAGGAAAAGAGGCGCGGCTCGAGACCGGCCAGGCTGTAGCCGCAGACCGTGCAGGCGAAGCGATTCGAGAACACGAGCGCGTCGCGGTCAGGGTCGTCCGCGAGAGCGACGCGTGCCACCCCCTGCGCCAGCGCGAGCGCTGTCTCGAAGGATTCGGCGAGACGCTGCCCGGCGTCGGGGCGCACGCGCAGTCGATCGACCACGACATCGATGCTGTGCCGCCGCCTTGCGTCGAGACGCGGCGGCGTCTCGAGCTCGACCAGCCGCCGGTCGATGAGCGCACGAACGAAGCCTTGGGAGCGTAACTGGTCCAGCGTTTCGAGATGCTCGCCCTTGCGATCCTGCACGACCGGCGCGAGGAGCAGCACGCTCGTTCCTTCGGGCAGGGCGAGCACCTGGTCGACCATCTGGCTCACGGTCTGCGCCGTGAGTTCCTGGCCGTGCTCCGGGCAGCGCGGCACGCCGGCCCGTGCATAGAGCACGCGCAGGTAGTCGTAGATCTCGGTCACCGTCCCGACGGTGGAGCGCGGGTTGTGCGAGGTCGCCTTCTGCTCGATCGCGATCGCGGGTGAGAGGCCCTCGATGTGATCGACGTCAGGCTTCTCCATCACCGACAGGAACTGTCTCGCATACGCCGACAGCGACTCGACGTAGCGGCGCTGGCCCTCGGCGTAGATGGTGTCGAAGGCGAGCGAGGACTTGCCCGAACCCGAGAGGCCGGTGATGACGATCAGCCGGTCCCGGGGCAGGTCCAGATCGATGCCACGCAGGTTGTGCGTGCGGGCACCGCGGATGCGTATCACGTCCATGGTGGGCTCGAAGATGGCCGCTCGCGGCCAACCAGTAACTATACGCAGCGGGCTGCGGCCGAGGCAAAGGAGGCCTGTCGTGGTTTGGGGACGCCCCGCAACCGCACCTGCCGTTGCATCTGCCGGGGTCGGCCATACGTACTCTTCAACAAGGCGGCGGGTCGGTCGAGTAGGCCGGTGCATCCAGGATCGGCGGGCGGCGTGCAAGGATGGTGCGTCGTAAAGCCGGCCAACCGGATCGACCCGCCGCCGTTGTCTCGCAGCAGCCGGAAGGTACACTTTCATCCAGGGCTCGCACACGGTGCCTCAAATGGCCGAAACGGAGCTGCGGCCGACCGCAGAGCGCGACACAGCGCTTGATCGTCTGGTCGTGGAAGTGGCGACCGGTGATCGCATTGCCTTCGATGCGCTGTACCGGGGAACTTCGGCCCGGCTGTTCGGCATCTGCCTGCGTGTGCTGTCCGACCGCACCGAGGCGGAGGACGTGTTGCAGGATGCTTTCGTGACCATCTGGCATCGCGCAGCGCAGTTCGACCCGGAGCGCGCCGGTGCGCTCGCATGGCTGTCGACGATCGCACGCAACAAGGCGATCGACCGGCTGCGGGCGCGGCCACCGATGGCGCGGGCGCCGCTCGCTGTGATCGAGGAGATGGCGGATCCTGGGACGACGCCCGAGCGGGATGCGGAGTCCGCCACCAACCGCAGCCGCCTGGAGCGCTGCCTGGAGCAGCTCGACGATCGACGTCGCAGCCTCATCCGCACGGCCTTCTTCGATGGTGCGACATATGACGAGCTGGCAGCGCGCATCGGCGCCCCGCTCGGCTCCGTGAAAAGCTGGATACGGCGCGGCCTGATGCAACTACGCGCCTGTCTCGAAACATGAATACGCCCGACCCGACATCCGACGACGAATTCGGCTCCGAGCCGCCAGGCCCGGATCTCGAGGCCGCCGAGTACGCGCTCGGCGTGCAGGACGCCGCCCAGCGACGTCGCTCGCAGACGCGGATAGAGACGGATCCCGCCTTTGCCGCGCGGGTGGCGGCCTGGGAGGGCCGGCTCGCCGGGTTGTTCGACGGGATCGCGCCGGTGGCTCCGCCGCAGCACGTCTGGCCCGGGATCCGCCGCCGCCTTGGCTGGCCCGCCGTCGAGGGTGCCCGTGGCAACCTCTGGCAAAGCGTCGGGTTCTGGCGTGCGGCGGCAGCGGCCGCGATCGTGGCCGCGACGGCGCTCGCGGTCCTGAACACCGTACGCGAGGCGCCTCCGGCGGTGACTCCAGCGGCCGTTGCACGCGCAGTCACGACGCTGAGCTTCGACGACGGGACGCCGGCGTATCTCGCGACGCTCGATACGGCAAGCGGGGCGATCCTGCTCGTACCGGTTCCGAGCGCGCCCGACGCTGAGGGTCGTGTTCCCGAGCTGTGGCTGATCCCGGCCGGCGAGTCGCCGCGCTCGCTCGGCGTGGTCACGACCGACAAGGCGCACACCATCGCCGTGCCCGCCGAGCTGCGCCGGGCGATGACCGCGGGCTCGACCCTCGCCATATCGCTCGAGCCAGTAGGCGGGGCGCCGCAGGGCGTGCCCACGGGCCCGATCGTGGCCAAGGGCAACATCGCGAGCACCTGAGCCGGCGGGATCTGTTTCTCGCTCTCAAGGGCAGATTTCGCGCACCCGGTGTGCCGCCCGGTACCGTAAAATCAGCTCTCCCCTCAAGCGGACAAAACCATGGCACGCGGTATCAACAAGGTCATTCTGGTCGGCAACCTCGGGCAGGACCCGGAAACGCGCTACATGCCAAGCGGCAAGGCGGTCACCAACCTGCGGCTCGCGACCTCCGACAGCTGGAAAGACAAGCAGACCGGCGAGCAGCGCGAGCAGACCGAATGGCACAGCGTCGTCATGTACGACCGTCTCGCCGAGATCGCGGCCGAATACCTGCGCAAGGGCTCACAGATCTACGTCGAGGGTCGGCTCAAGACACGCAAGTGGCAGGACAAGGAAGGCAAGGATCGCTATACGACCGAGATCATCGCCAACGAGATGCAGATGCTCGGCAGTCGCGGCGGCGACCGTGCCGGCGCAGAACCGCGCGGCGAGCCACGCGCCGCGCCCACCCAGGAGCGAGCTGCGCAGCCCGCGGCCGCCGGCGAGTTCGACGACGACATCCCGTTCTAGGATTTGAGAGCAAGACCCGGGATGCCGGGGTGACGGGCCGACTACAGAATGCCGCACACCCATCGGCATTACTCGAGGAACGGCCATGAGCACCGCTGAACGCAACGCAGAACTCGCCCGCCGCGTCGTCGCCGACCCACGCTGGGCCACCGTGGTTGCCCGCGATGCGACAGCCGATGGGCACTTCGTCTATTCCGTGCGCACGACCGGTGTGTATTGTCGCCCGTCCTGCGCGTCGCGGCGCGCGCGCCCGGAGAACGTCCGGTTTCATGCGACGCGCGAGGCCGCCGAGCGCGCAGGGTTTCGGCCCTGCAGGCGCTGCCATCCGGATCGTCCGAGTCTGACCGAGCGGCACACGGTACAGATCACGCGGGCCTGCCGCGCGATCGAGGCCGCGGAGCGCGTGCCGTCGCTGGCAACGCTCGCAGCGGAGGCCGGCATGAGCGCCTGGCACTTCCATCGCGTCTTCAAGGCGGTCACCGGGCTCACGCCGCGTGGATACGCGCAGGCGCATCGCGCCCGCCGTGCGCGCCGGGAGCTCACTCGCGCGGACAGCGTCACCGATGCGATCTACGAGGCGGGTTACAACTCGAGCGGGCGGTTCTACGCGGAGGCCAATGCGCGTCTCGGCATGACACCGTCCGTCTACCGCGCCGGGGGCGCGGCAACAAGGATCCGCTTTGCCGTCGGCGAATGTTCGCTTGGGTCGATCCTGGTCGCCGCGAGCGAGCGTGGCATCTGCGCGATCCTGCTTGGCGACGATCCGGATACCTTGGGGCGTCGTCTGCAGGACGAGTTTCCGAAGGCGGAGCTGGTGGGCGGCGACGAGGACTTCGAGCGCCTCGTGGCGCGCGTCGTCGGTTTCGTTGAGGCGCCGGCGCTTGGGCTCGACCTGCCGCTCGACGTGCGCGGCACGGCGTTCCAGCAGCGTGTCTGGCAGGCGCTCCGCGCGATGCCCGCGGGCACGACGGCGAGCTATACCGAGATTGCACGCCGCATCGGCGCGCCGCGCGCGGTTCGTGCCGTCGCGCAGGCCTGCGCGGCAAATCGGCTTGCGGTAGCGATTCCCTGTCATCGCGTCGTGCGGAACGACGGCGCGTTGTCGGGCTACCGCTGGGGTGTACATCGCAAGGCGGCACTCCTGGCCGCCGAGGCGCAGATCTCCGGGCGTGCGAAAGCCGCACGTCGCCCGGGCCGCACCGACGTCGCATAAGCCACGGAATTCGCTGGCATTCCCGCCCGCCCGGCTGGTCCCGGCGGGCTCTCCGTGGGTGCCCGCCCGTGCAGGGGCGGACAAGGCTGGCTGGCTCCGTCTACGATAGGCGGCCCCGGCGGCCGAGTAGCAGCGCGCCATCGGGGATCCAAGCTCTTGATCCTGCAATGAATCCCGGGATGCCGCGCGTCTATCTGAAAACCTTTGGCTGCCAGATGAACGAGTACGACTCCGCCCGTATGGCGGACGTGCTGCGTGAATCGGGTGGCTACGAGCCCACGGAGGTGCCCGAGGAGGCGGACCTGCTGCTTCTCAACACCTGCTCGGTGCGCGAGAAGGCCCAGGAGAAGGTGTTTTCGCAGCTCGGGCGGTGGCGTGAGATAAAGACGCGGCGACCCGGCGTGATCATTGGTGTCGGCGGCTGTGTAGCGAGCCAGGAAGGCGAGGGCATCACCGCGCGCGCGCCCTTTGTGGATCTCGTCTTCGGACCGCAGACGCTGCACCGGCTGCCCGCGATGATCGACGAGCTTCGCGCGAAGGGGCGATCCGTTGTCGACGTGAGCTTTCCAGAGATCGAGAAGTTCGACCGATTGCCCGAACCGCGGGCCCGTGGAGCAACCGCGTTCGTATCGGTGATGGAAGGCTGCAGCAAGTACTGCAGCTTCTGCGTCGTGCCGTACACGCGCGGCGAGGAGGTCAGTCGGCCGCTCGAGCAGGTGCTCCAGGAACTCAAACGTCTCGCCGCGCAGGGAGTGAGCGAGGTCACGTTGCTCGGTCAGAACGTAAACGCCTACCGCGGCACGATGGACGGCGGCGGCCATGCCGATCTCGCCGCGCTGATCTATTTCGTCGCCGAAGTTCCCGGCATCCAGCGTATTCGCTTCACGACCTCGCATCCGGTCGAGTTCCGCGACAGCCTGATCGAGGCTTTCCGCGACGTGCCCAAGCTCGCGAACTACCTGCACCTGCCCGTGCAGAGCGGCTCGGACCGCGTGCTCGCGTTGATGAAGCGCGGCCACACCGTCCTCGAGTACAAGCAGAAGCTCCGCCGGTTGCGCGAAGTTCGGCCGGACATCAGCCTGTCGAGCGATTTCATCGTGGGCTATCCGGGAGAGACCGAGCGCGACTTCCAGGCGACGCTGGACCTGATCGCCGATGTGGGCTTCGACCAGGCGTACAGCTTCATCTACAGCCGCCGTCCCGGAACGCCCGCGGCCGCGCTCCCGGACGACGTGACGCACGATGAAAAGCAGCGGCGGCTCGAGCGGCTGCAGAGGCTGGTCGGCGAGCAGTCCGCGCGCTACGCGCGAGCGATGGTGGGCACCGTACAGCGCGTGCTGGTCGAGCGTCCTGCGCGCCGCGACGCCCGCCAGCTCGCGGGTCGCACCAGCAACAACCGCTGGGTGAACTTCGACGCGCCGGCCACGCTGATCGATCGCTATGCCGACGTCGAGATCGCCGAGGCGATGCCGAACTCGCTGCGGGGGCGGCTCGCGCAGGCGGCGCGGAGCGTCGCTTGAACGAACCTCCGGAACAACGCGAGATTTCGCTTGCGGAAGCCGACAACGACCGGCTAGCCAACTTCGCGGGCCCGATGGAGCAGAACCTGCGCCACGTCGAGGACCGTCTCGGGGTCGACGTGCGGCGACGCGGTCACCGGCTGCAGCTCTCGGGCCCCTCGGGTACGCTGGCTCGCGCCGAGGCAGTGCTGCGTCACATGTTCGAACTCTCCGCCAGCGAGCCGATGACACCCGAACGCGTGCACCTGAGCGTGCAGGAGCTCGGATTCCCGCGGTCCGAGGACGGCGGCGGCGCAACCGCTCGGGCTGACGGAGACGTCGAGGTCCACACGCAGCGCGGCGCGATCCGCGGGCGCGGCCCGAACCAGCGGCGCTATCTCGACCAGATCAGGAGCGTCGACCTCACCTTCGGAATCGGCCCGGCGGGCACCGGCAAGACCTATCTCGCGGTCGCGAGCGCGGTCGAGGCGCTGCAAACCGCAAATGTGCGCCGCATCGTGCTGGTGCGTCCGGCCGTCGAGGCGGGCGAGCGGCTGGGCTTTCTGCCCGGCGACATGGCGCAGAAGGTCGATCCGTATCTGCGGCCGATGTACGACGCTCTCTACGAGATGCTGGGCTTCGACCGCGTCGCACGCGCGATCGAGCGGCAGATCATCGAGGTGGCCCCGCTCGCGTTCATGCGCGGCCGCTCGCTCAACGATTCGTTCATCATCCTCGACGAGGCACAGAACACCACTGTCGAGCAGATGAAGATGTTCCTGACGCGGATCGGCTTCGGCTCGAAAACCGTCGTGACCGGCGACATCACTCAGATCGACCTGCCGCGGCAGCAGCGCTCGGGGCTGAAGCACGTCATCGACGTGCTGCGCGACGTCGAAGGCGTGGCCTTCACTTTCTTCAGCGCGCGTGACGTCGTGCGTCATCCGCTGGTGCAGCGCATCGTGCTCGCCTACGAGCGCGACACCGACGGCGGGCAGGACGAGACGTGAGCACCGCGTCCGCCGCATCGGCCGAGCTTCGCGTCGAGACGCAGTTCATGGCTCGACGCCCGTGGGTGCCCGGCGCGACGGCGCTCCGCCGCTGGGCGCGCGGCGCATATGCGTCGGTCGCGCATGGTAAACGGCCGCGCGCTGGCGCGCCGCTGATCTGCATCCGCGTCGTGGGCGCGGCCGAAAGCCGGCGCCTGAACCGCAGCTTTCGCGGCAAGGACGCGCCCACCAACGTGCTGTCGTTTGCCGCATCACCGCAGGAGCGGGCGAGTGACGGCGCGCTCGGCGACCTCGCGATCTGCGCGCCGCTCGTGGCGCGTGAGGCGCGCGCGCAGGACAAGACGCTCGCCGCGCACTGGGCGCACATGGTGGTGCACGGGGTCCTGCACCTGGCCGGCTACGACCACCGGCATGACCGCGAAGCGCGGCGCATGGAGCGGGTCGAAGTGGAAATCCTGCGGGGTTTCGGGTATCAGAATCCTTACCTCAGGGTGGTGACCTCGCGCGCATGAACGACGATCGACCTGCCGGCCAGGGCAGCTGGCTGCGACGCCTGGCGGAATCGCTTTCCGGCGAGCCGCGCGACATCGAGCAGCTCTCCGACGTGCTGGCGGACGCCAAGGATCGGGGCCTGATCGAGGCCGACGTGCTGTCGATGATGGAGGGCGTGCTGCAGGTATCGGCCATCCAGGTCCGCGACGTGATGGTGCCGCGCGCACAAATGGTGGTCGTGCAGCGCGAAGACCCGCCCGAGAAGATCCTGCCCGCGGTCATCGAGTCCGGTCACTCGCGCTTTCCGGTGGTCGGAGAGGACCGCGACGAGGTGGTCGGAATCCTGCTCGCCAAGGACCTGCTGCGGTATTTCGCCGAGGACTCCGCCGCGAGCTTCGACATCCGCGAATGCCTCCGGCCCGCGGTGTTCATCCCCGAGAGCAAGCGTTTGAACGTGCTCCTCAGGGAGTTCCGCAACAGCCACAACCACATGGCGATCGTCGTCGACGAATACGGCGGAGTCTCGGGGTTGCTCACCATCGAGGACGTGCTCGAGCAGATCGTCGGTGACATCGGCGACGAGTACGACGTCGACGAGGTGGAAGGGATACACAAGGAAGCAGAGCGGATTTTTGCCGTGCCGGCGCTTACTCGGATCGAGGAGTTCAACGACGTGTTCGACACCCGCTTCTCGGACGAGGACGCCGACACGATCGGCGGGCTGGTCCTGCACGAGCTCGGGCGCATGCCCCGGCGCGGCGAAGCGATCGAGCTCGGCGGGCTCGAACTCAAGGTGTTGCGCGCCGACCGGCGGCGCATCGAGACGCTGCGGGTGACGACGCCGCGCGACATCGACCTCAAGCGGGCAGAGTGAATCGCGCCGACGGCAGCGCGACCCCGGCGGTGATCGTACCCCGCGGCGTGGCGCCCATGCTCGAAGTGCTCGGGCGTCACGGGCGGTGGGTTGCGCTCGCGGGTGGACTGGCGCTCGCGGCGGCGTTCGCGCCGCTCGGCTTCGCTGTCCTGAGCATCGCCTGCCCGGCGCTGCAGATCCTGCTGTGGCAGGACACGACCCCCCGCGAGGCGGCCTGGCGCGGCGGTCTGTTCACCGGAGCCACGTTTCTCGCCGGCACCTACTGGCTCTATCACAGCGTCCACGAGATCGGGCACGCGCCGCTGCCGGTGGCGATCTTCCTGATGTTGGGGCTGGTAGCGATCATGGGCGGCTACAGCGCGGGTCTCGGCTGGCTGGTCGCGCGCTATGCGCCGCGCGCGGGACCCGCGCGCTGGATTTTGCTCATACCGGCGGGCTGGATCCTGGTCGAATGGCTCCGCGGCTGGTTGCTCTCGGGCTTTCCATGGCTGTCGCTCGGCTATGCGCATCTCGACACGCCGCTCGTCGGATACGCACCGGTGCTCGGCGTCTATGGCGTCGGCCTTGCCGCGGCAATCTCCGCCGGCGCGCTCGTCACCCTTCTCCTCGGGACCCGCGTCTCGCGCATCGTCGCCGCTTTGTCGATCTTGACGATATGGGGCGTAGGTGCGTGGCTGACACGCGTCGAGTGGACAGAGCCGCGTGACAGGGTTCTCTCGGTCGCGCTTGTACAGGGCGCGGTACCGCAGACGATGAAGTGGCAGCCCGGTCAGCGCGAGCGCACCGAGCGCCTGTATCTCGGCCTGTCGCGGCCGTACTTCGGCGCCGATCTCGTGGTCTGGCCGGAAGCCTCGATACCGGCGCTTGCAGCGGATCTCGGCGAGTTCCTCTCCGGCGTGCGCGCCGAGGCGGCCGCTGGCGGAACTGCGCTCATCATGGGCCTGATTCGCAACGAGCCCGCGACCGATGCCTATTACAACGCCATGGTCGCGTGGAACCCGCAGCAACCGGCAATCGAGCAGTGGTACGCGAAGCGCAGGCTGGTACCGTTCGGCGAGTTCTTCCCGGTGCCCGCGACCGTGCGTTCCTGGCTCAAGCTGATGAGTCTGCCCTACTCGGATTTCGAGCCGGGCTCCGACCGGCAGAAGCCCCTGGCGGTGGCTGGCGAGCGGCTCGCGCCCACGATCTGCTACGAGGATTCGTACGGCACCGACCAGCGACGCATCGTCCGCGACTCCACGCTGCTCGTCAACGTGAGCAACGACGCGTGGTTCGGAAATTCGACGGCGCCGCACCAGCATCTCGACATCAGCCGCATGCGCGCGATCGAGGCCGCGCGACCGACGCTGCGCGCGACCAATGACGGCATCACCGCGCTGATCGCCCATGACGGGCGGGTGCTCGACACGTTGCCCCAGTTCCAGCCGGGCGTGCTCACAGGACGCGTCACGCCGCGAGCGGGACTCACTCCTTACCTGCGGCTCGGTAACACGCCGGTCCTGGTGCTGGTCGCGGCGGCAGTGGTCGTGGGGCTCCTGGTGCGGCGGCGCGCAGGGACGGGTGCTTGAAGGAGCGGGTACCCGAGCTGACCCGCGAAGGCGAGCGCTATCCGTCGCGCGACCAGGACCTCGACTACCTGCCGGGCGACCCGCCGGCGCCCGGGCAGGCCCTGCGCATCGCCGCCGGCCTGTGGTGGCTTCGCATGCCTCTGCCGATGGAGCTCAACCACATAAATCTATGGCTGCTCGAGGACGGCGACTCGTGCACCGTGGTCGATACCGGGCTGGCGGCGGAAGAATGCCGCGTCGCGTGGGAGTCGCTCGAGCAGGAGCCGCTCGCGCCCCGTCGACTGAGTCGAATATTCGTCACGCACGATCATCCCGATCACATGGGACTCGCGAGGTGGATCGCCGAGCGGCACGGCGCCGCTGTCTGGATGTCGCAGTGGGCGCACGAGTCGTCCTCGACATTCCTGCGGATGGAGCCGGCCGAGGTGGACCTGCGACTGCGGGAGTTCCTGCGCGCCCACGGTCTTCAATCCCCGGTCGCGAGCGAGCCGCCACGCGACCACCGTACCTGGTACGGCGGGATCCCGCCGCTCACGCATGCGCCCGTCGACGGCGAGACCTGCATGTCCGGCGGCGCCTCGTGGCAGGTGATAGAGACAGCAGGTCACTGCCGCGGACACCTGTGCCTGTACGACGCCGAGCGCGGCATTCTTGTCAGCGGCGACCAGGTGCTCCCGTCCATCTCGCCCAACGTCAGCGTGCTTCCATCCGCCCCCGACGCCGATCCGCTGCGCTCGTTCCTCGATTCGCTCACACGGCTCGAAGCCTGCGATCCCGCGACCTTGGTGCTCCCGTCTCACGGCCGCCCGTTTCGCGCGCTGCACAGGCGCATCGCCGACCTCCGCAACCATCACCTCGAGCAGCTCGCCCGCGTCGAGGACCATTGCCGCGAGCCGCGCAGCGCTCACGAGACGGTAGCGGTGATGTTCGGGCGCGTGCTGCGCGGTTTCCATCGGGTGCTTGCCCTCGGCGAGGCGCTCGCGCACCTGCATTTCCTCGCGAGCGAGGGGCGGGTGGTGCGCACGTGCTCTGCGGACGGCGTGGCACGTTTCGTGCGGATCTGAGGCTTGCGCTTGGCAGGATGCAGGGCGTGGCGCTGCCGTATTCGCGGGGGTATGCTCGGGTTGACATCGGTACGGAACGGA
>Ga0075420_100004390_pt1 | contig 12339 bp, 11 predicted proteins | sample SoiMetdeltSBSDD4_FD_75296 | JGI IMG/M metagenome (GOLD analysis project Ga0075420, IMG submission 75296) | Bulk soil microbial communities from a Populus tree surrounding site in Tennessee, USA - Soil MetaG P. deltoides SBSDD4 | ecosystem: Environmental > Terrestrial > Soil > Tree plantation... | reverse complement strand
CGGCAGTTGCTCAAATACACATCGCCCGGCGTAACCTGACGCATCCAGCGGATCGCGCCCGTATCGAGATCGAGCGCCACGACGGCGTCGCTCGACTTGTGCGCGGGCGCGCTGTAGGCGTTGCCGGTTGCAACGTAGAGCCGCTTGCGCCCCTCGTCTATCGTCGGCGCCGACCAGATGCCCGATCCGGACGGTCCCCACAGGGCGGCGCCTGCCGTACTCGTGCCGCGCCGCTGCAGTGGGTCGGTGATCATCGAGGTCTTCCAGATCACGCGTCCGGTCGCCGCGTCGAGGGCGCTCACGCTGCCGCGGAACGTGCAGCACTCGTACCGCGGGTCAGCCCCCTGCGATTCCTCGTACGACGAGACCGGCACGTAGAGACGTCCGGCGTGCAGCGTCGGCGATCCGGTGATCCGAGCGAGCGGATGCTCGTCCACCTTCCGCGTCCACACGACGCGTCCGGTGTCGGCATTCAGGGCGTAGGCGTTGCCTGCCGTGTCGCCGAAGTACACGAGCGCCGGATTTGCGCCCGCAGCGGGACCGACAGCAATCGCTGTGCGCACGCCGCCCGTGGCGCTAAAGGTCCAATGAATGCACCCGGTCTTCGCATCGAGCGCATACACAGTGCCGTTCTGACTGCCGACGTAGAGCCGTCCTCCAGCAACCGTGGGCGATGACCAGGCGACCGAGGCATCGGGGAAACCCAGCGCCCACTTGAGCGTCAGTCGCGGGACGTCAGCAGCAGACAACCCGGCCAATTCACGCGACTGGAAACGGGTATTCGTGATCGTCGGACTCCATCCCGACCACGCCGCGCGATTCGCGTTGCCAGTGCGTGCCGATGCGCTACATCGTCCGGTGTCGGCGCCCGTGACGTCGCCGCCGACCTTCTTACCGGTGACGAACTCGGCAACCGCGCGGCGCTCGGGTCCGCTCATGCGTGAACCTTGCGGACGCATCGCGCCGGTCATCAGACTTTCAATCACTGCTTGCGGAGTGCGGGCTTTGAGGGCGTCGAGGCTGGGCGCGCGCGAGTCGGGTGCGCCGCTATGACAGGACGCGCAGCTTTGCTTGAACACCTGCTCGCCATCGGGCGACTGTGCCGACACCACTCCGCTGGTGCCCGGCCCGAGCACGAGAGTCACCGCGACCGAGGCGAGGACGAGTCGAGGCGTATCGCGAGTCTAGCACCGTGCCGAGGAAACGGAGGAGGTGGAGGAAGCGGGATCCACACGGAGAAACGGAGGAACGGAGACTTTTGATCAAATTTTTCTCCGTTGCCCTGTTCCTCCGTGTGAATCGGTTCCCTCTGTCGCCTCCGTTCCCTCCAGAAGGCATAATTAACCTGGGCACGCATGAAACCCCTCCTCACGCCGGCGCGTCTGTTCGTGATTCCGGCGGCGGCGGCGATCGTGAGCCTCGTGATCACCGCATCGGTGGCGGCGCAACGTGCCAAACCGGCCACCGCGCCGGCGCTGCCGCCGATCTCGATGACGTGCATCCACCACCCTGACGTCCTCGAGTCGAAGCCTGGCGTGTGTCCGTACTGCAAGCTGCCGCTCGTCCCGGTGCGTCTCGACTCGGCGTGGATGTGTCCGGTGCACACGACGGTCACCGAATCGAACGCCGGTAAGTGCCGCATGTGCGGGCGTCAGCTGGTACCGGTCACCGTGTCGCTCACATGGACCTGTGCGGCGGATCGCGCGACGGAACATCTCGAGCCCGGCGTCTGTGCCGACGGATCGCCGCGCATCGGCCGCCGGACGCTACGCGCGCACGGCAATCACAACCCGCAGCACGGCGGCCAGTTCTTCATGGCGCCGGACAACTGGCATCATCTCGAAGGCGTGCATCCCACGGCGCGTCTCTTCCGGCTGTACATCTACGACGACTACGGCCGCCCCCTCGCGGCCGACAAGGTCAAGGACATCCAGGCGCGTGTAGTCACGAAGGAGGTCTTTGTTCCGGCGACGCGCACGACGACCGAGCTCAGTGCGTTTGCGCTGAAGCCGGTGCGCAACCGGCCATATCTTGAAGCGCGGATCGAACCCTCGACACTCCCTGCCGAGATGAGCGCGAAAGTCCGGTTCGGAGGCGATCAGCCCGAGTATCGCTTCGACTTCACGTTCCCGTCGTTCTCGAAGGAGCCGGCCGCGCCGACGGCTCGTCCGTCGGTCACACAGCCGCTCGCAGCGCCCGCAACACCGGCCACGGCTCCGGCAGCCCCGGCCGTGTCGTCATCCGAACTCGATCCACTTACGCCAGCGCCGATTCCAACCTCGATGAGCGGCATGCTCGAACAGCTCGAGGTGCGGCAAAAGCAGGTTGGTGAGTTGATTGCGCGCGGCGACTTCGCCGCCGTCTGGGTTCCTGCGTTCCAGGCAAAAGACCTCGCGATTGCGCTCGAGCCGCACGTAGCGCACCTGTCGCCGGACAAACGTGATGCCGGCGAACCCGCACTGGCTCGGGTCGTCAGGACCGCATGGCTGCTCGATGCCGCAGGTGACGTTGGGAACCGCGCGCAAATCGAAGCCGTGTACGCGGCGTTCCAGGCCGCAGTAGCAGACGCGCTCGCTGCGTTCGGTGAGTTCCGATGACCCGTCGCCGGATGCACGCGGCGTTGGCGGGAACCGTCCTGGCGATCGGCCTCGTCGTAAACGTCCAGCCCGGGATTGCCCACAAGCCGATCACCTCGCCGTACACCTACAACGACGATGTGTTTCCGATCTTGCGGGATCGATGTGGCAGCTGCCATGTGAGTGGTGGCGTCGCGCCGATGTCGCTGATGACCCACGCCGATGCGGTGCCGTGGGGCGAATCGATTCGCACCGAGGTGCTCGCCGGCCACATGCCGCCCGCCACGGTGGACGAAGCGCCGGCCCGGTTTCGTAACCCGCCGGGGCTGACGCCGCGGGAGATGAATCTGCTACTGACCTGGGTCACCGGCGGCACGCCGATCGGTAGTCCCGACAAAGATCCAAAGCCAATGGCGCGTGAGACCGCATGGCCGCTCGGCCCGCCGGATGTGACGTTGCCACTGCCGACCGAGGCCGTTGTCGGTACCGACGAACGCGAACGAACGATCGAATTCATCGTCCCAACAGGAATCACGGAGCGGCGGTGGGTGCGTGCCGCCGATCTGCAGCCGGGCACCGCTGCGATGGTCCGCGCCGCGACGATCGCGGTGCGTTCACCGGGAGCCGCGGGCACGACCGCGGAGCGGATGCTCGCGCTCTGGCTGCCGGGCGAGGACCCGATCGCGCTCGATGCCGGACTCGGATTCGAGTTGCCCTCGTCCGCGGAGATGGTCGTGCGTGTGCTCTATCGGAAGACGTGGGAGTACGAGCGCAGGGAGCTGAAGGATCGAAGCACGGTCGGTCTGTATTTCGCGCCTGCGTCATCGACGAGCGTGCAGGCTCTACGCCTGGCTCCCGAGTTCACCGCCGTCGCGGCACCCGATCGTTTTGCGTTTCGTCGCGTGCTGAATGAAGACTCGCGTGCGGTGGCGATCTATCCGGAGGCCGGTCTGAACAATGCCAGTGTGAAGGTCGTCGCCACGCGCCCCGACAAGACCCGCGTCGATCTCATCGCTTTCCATCCGCGACCCGATTGGACGCGACGCTACTGGTTCCGCGAACCGATTGCGCTGCCGCGCGGCACGACCGTCGAAGTCACGGTCACCTTTGATGATGAGTCGTCACTCTCTCCGTTGAGTCTGTCGCCGGCAGCGGCGACTCGGCCTGATCTGTCGTCGATGCGGCTCACGTTGAACGTCGTTCAGTAGAACAAACCGATTTCGTTCGTTCGTCGAAGGGCCGCCTGAAGGCGGCCCCTACTTGGCGCGGCCGGTATAACCCTGTGCGATCGTCGGGATGGCGATCACCCGGTTTCTCGCGCTCGGTGTTCCCCAATCCCCGTAGAAGACGATGCCGAAGAGCGTCTTCTTGTCCTTGCCGCCAAATGCGGTGCCGTGCAGGCCCTGCGGTCCAGCGATGCTGCCGAGGAAGTCGCCTTTCGGCGAGAAGACATCGACTGATGACCCGGTCGCCACGTACAGGCGTCCTTCCATATCGACGGCCGAACCGTCACCGGCCTGCCCGCCGCGGAGCTTTCCGAACTCGCGCTGGTTGGTCAGCGAGCCGTCGGCCTTCACGTCGAACGCGATCACGACTGCGCCGTTCGTGACGTAGAGCGTCTTCTCATCCGCGCTCAGGATGATGCCGTTCGCTCCGGGGACGTTCTCGCCATACTGCGAGACGACACCCTTGGGATCGGCGTAGAACAGTCCCCCGCCGGTGATCGAGAGATAGACACCGCCACGGCTGTCGGCGACGAGATCGTTCAGCACGCCGCCGACGCATTCGATCGGCTCGCCACGGAAAGAGCTCGCGAACATCTTTCGCTGCGGCTCGAGTTGCATAATGCCGCCGTTGAGTCCGCGCGCGGCGAGAAACAACGCGCCGTTCTTGCTGCGCGACAGCGCGCCGCCGGTGTTCGTGTCCTTATGGATGATCGTGGCAAGGCCAGTCGCCGGATCGAGCCGCATGACGTTGCTGGCGTCGTTGTTGGCAAAGAGGAGCGTACCGTTGTCGCCGGCGATGGGACCGTCGGCGTTATTGCCTTCCCACTGCCATACGACCTTCCATGTCTGTCCCGCGGCAATAACACCCGGGATTGCTGTCGAGGCGGGCGGCGCCGGCGGTTCTGGCGGCGATGGCTTCGTATTTTGCGCGATGGGAAATCCGAAGGGCGGCGGCGGAGTCTTGCACTTGGCCAGCACGCTCTTGAGTCCGGGATTCTGCCAGGACTGCTGACTGCTGCCCCGGGCAAATGTCGACGCGGGACCCTGCGCGGACGCGACGGCGCCCGCGCAGCCCACGAGCACAGCGATAGTGAAGGCTGGTGGCTTCACTTCTTCTCACTCTTGTCCTTGTCCTTGTCCCCAGTGACAGCACCAGCGATTCCTGTTCCGAGCTTCTTGGCACCGCTCGCGGTGGCTTTGGCGCCTTTCTCCGTGGTGCTGGCGGTTCCTTTGGCGGCATCCGCGGTGACTTCGCCGGTTTTCTTGGCAGCATCACCAGCCGGACTGTCCGCGACTTTCTTGGCGCCGGCTGCTGTCGCGTTGCCTGTCGCCTTTGCGGCATCAGCGCCGGTCTTCGCGACGGCCTGTGTGCCTTTCGCGGTGGCGCTGCCGACGGCCTTCGCACCTTCCGCGGTGCCCTTGGCGGTCGTCTTCGCTGCGTCCTTCGTGGCGGTGCCGGCCGTCTTGGCCGCTCCGCTCACCGTGGTTCCCTGTTTGTCCTTGCTCTTGTCAGCGTCGCTCTTGCTCTGCGCGCTCGTGCCAACGGTCGCGAGGATGAGCGCTGCCAGGATAGAAACGAATCGTGCGTAAGCGTTCATGGAGTATTTCCTCAAGAGATTCAGATGTTATTACGGTCTGGGCGGAACTGAGCTGATGTATTCGTCGACATTTTTGGTGAGCACGTCGAGCGGCACGTTCCCGCCCAGAACCACCGTATCGTTAAACGCTTTCAAATCGAATTTCGAACCCAGCGCGGTTTTCGCCCGATCGCGTTGACGGTTGATCTCGGTGTGCCCCACCTTGTACCCGCACGCCTGTCCGGGCCAGGAACAATAGCGATCGACTTCGCTCGCCACCTCGACGGGGTTTGATCCGTTGACGTCGACGAAGAAGCGCACGCCCTGCTCGCGTGTCCAGCGCTTGGCGTGGATGCCGGTGTCGACCACCAGCCGGCACGCGCGGAAGGCAATCGCCTGCAGATATCCCAGTCGCCCGACAGGATCGCCGTCATAGGCACCGAGTTCGTCGGCCAACTGCTGGGCGTACAACGCCCATCCTTCCGAGTACGAGTTGAACGCGAGCAACTGCCGAATGAGCGGCATCCGGTGCGTGTATTCACCTTGCCAGATGTGACCGGGAATCGACTCGTGAAACGTCAGGTCGGCCAGGCTGTACTTGCTGTGCAGACTCGTCGTCTTGAGATTAATCCAGAACTTGCCCGGAATCTTGCCGTCGATCGATCCGGCGCCGCCGTAGGCGGCCGGCGCGCCGGGCTCCTCTTCAGGCGGCAATCGCCTCACTTCCATGTTGGGATTCACGAGCGTATTGAACGCGCGCGGCAGCTGCGAGCGGATCCACTCGAGGCGATTCTGGATAAAGGCCATGATCTCCGCCCGGCCCTTGTCGCCGTCCGCAAACTGGTAGCGCGGATCCTCGGCGAGCGCCTTCATTCGATCACCGACGGAGCCTGTGGAGTAGCCAATCTTTTTCAGGATGCCGTCCATCTCGGCGTGCAGCTCTTCGAGCTCCCGCTGACCAAGCGCATGGACGTCGTCAGGCGTCATCTCGGTGGTCGTCGCGGCCTTGAGTGCCCAGCGGTAGAACTCTTCCCCACGCGGCCTCGCCCACATTCCGGCATCGTCTTTTGCGAGGGCGCGCTCGCCTTGCAGTTCCACGATCTGCCGATCGAGCGCCGGGGCGATTTCCTGTGATGCTATCGTGCGGGCGCGCGCGGCCCAGTCGCCGGGGATGTCCTTCGTCCTCCGCGCAATCGACTCAACGAGTGAGCCGCCGCCGCGCGTGTTCCTGGCCGACGCCCGTATCTGTTCGAGCGCCTTGTCGATCAGAAACGCGGGCGGCACCAGTCCGCTGCCGCGCGCGGCCTGTATTCGTCCGAGCTCCCCGTCCAGCTGTTTCGCGTACGACTGCAGCCGCGCGAGATAGGCTTCCGCGTCGGCGGCGTTCTCGATCGGATGTTCGCTGTCGAGGAAACGAGGAAAGTCGAGATATGCGCCGACGTTCTGGATCACGACATACGGGGTGTTGCGCCAGCTGCCGACGGTGATGTCGCCATACGGAAGCGCGAAGCCCTCGAGCGCCGTCGTATAGGCGCTGCGAACCACTTCGACGCTCGTGCGCGTGGCATGCGTCAGACGCAACGTGTGCACGGTCTTGAGGCGATCGAGGTCCTCGCGAACCTGACTGGCGACGCGCTGCTGACCCTGCGCTGACCGGTCGCCGAGCTGTGATCGCAGCGCGGCTCGCGCGCCGGTATCGATGCCGAGCGAGGTGGCACCCTCTGGTTGAAGCTTGAGCAGGTTGTCGGCAACGCGATCGAGCAACGCGCTCACATCGGCCTCCGAATTCGCTGCGGACGAGGGCGGCGACGGCTGGCGACTGCAGCCATGCGCCAGCGGCAGGAGCGCCGCTGATGCGAGGGCGGCAATAGCTTCACGTCGATGCATTTACGTCAGTAGGACCTTGCCAGTGGTCCGGCGTGCCTCGAGTGCTTCGTGCGCACGGCGCGCGTCGGCCATCGGGAACACGTGACTGATCCGGATCTTCAGCGTCCCCGCCGCCAGCCAACCGAAGATGTCGTTCATCCGCGACATCAACTCCTCACGCGTGGCCATGTACTGATTGAGCCCAGGACGCGTCAGGAACAGCGAGCCCTTTATCCCGAGGATGGCGGGATCGAACGGCGGCACGAGTCCGCTCGAAAAGCCGAACAACGCCAGCATGCCACGCGGACGCAGGCAGTTCAGACTGCCTTCGAATGTGTCCTTCCCTACCGAGTCGTAGACCACATCGACGCCGCGTCCATCGGTGAGGCGCTTCACCTCGGCTTCGAAGTGCTGCTTCGAATAGACGATCACGTCGTGCGCGCCGGCCTGTCGCGCGAGTTCCGCTTTCGCGTCGGTGCCAGCGGTCGCGATGACGCGGGCGCCGACGATGCGCGCCACCTGGACGATCGCGGATCCGACGCCGCCGGCCGCGGCGTGCACGAGCGCCGTGTCTCCCGGCTTCAGCGCGAACGTGCTGTGCGTGAGATAGTGCGCGGTGAGTCCCTGCAGCATGACGCCGGCCGCTACCTGCATGTCGAGTTCGGGCGGCAGCACGACGAGCTTCCACGCCGGCACCACTGCGTACTCGGCGTACGAGCCCAATGCCATCGCCCAGCCCACGCGGTCGCCGACCTTGAGATTGGTGACGCCAGTACCAACTTCCGTGACGACACCGGATGCTTCCGATCCGATGACGAACGGCAGCGGCGCCTTGACACGGCCGATGCGGTACTGGACGTCGAGGTAATTGAGCCCCGACGCGGCCACCTTGACTTGCGCCTCGCCCGGACCCGGCCGCGGGACGTCCACGTCCTCATACGTCAAGACCTCTGGGCCGCCAAGCGCGTGTACACGAACCGCCTTCATTCAACGCTCCCGACGGCCGACGGGATCAGCGCGGCAAGCGCGGCCGGCTCGGGGCTGACGTAGAACTGATACGCGTAGCGTTCGGTTCCCGGCGGGGCTGACGTCGGAATCCCCGCGCCGTGCGCGCCGCCCGCGTTGACGAACGCGACCGCGGTATTCGGTCTGAACGGCGCCGTCTTGACGAGATCGCAGCGGTGACCGGCATGCCCCGGATAGAACGTGTTCCGCCGATCGATCACCGGGTCGCCTTCGATGCGGTAGAAACTCGTCCCGAACGACTCATCGTCGCCAGGCCGTGCAAAGTAAAGCAGGCACGTCACCACGACTCGGTCTGGATCGAGGTGCGGATCGAGATGGTAGCCGGGCCGTCTCAGCATGAGCCGCCCCGCGGTCGCGATATGTGGAAGCGCGGCCACCTGCTCACCAAGTGTCGCGCCGTACTTGCGCAGATAGGTCGCGTGGATGTGTGACTCGAACTTCTGCAACAGCCCCGGCACAATCATCCGTGGGATCAGACAGTCTTCCATAAAGCCGAGCGCGGTCAGCGTCCATTCCGGCGCGACGTCGACCGTGTGCAGCTTGAAGTTCTGTTTTTTCTCGTCTTTGTCGCGGAACAACTCGACCGGGGGGATCGCGTCGATGAGCGCATCGTAGGTGTCCGGAGGGACGAGCGAGTCCACCACGAGGTGGGCCATCGGATCGGCCTCCAGCCGCGCTCGATCGATCGCCGCTGCGACGTGCCGCGCCACGCGTTCCTCGTCGAAGGCGTGTGAGGCGTGCCGGCGCTCCCGGTGCTCTGCGTTGAACCGCAGTGCGGCCTCGAGCCGGCGCTCCCTGCGCGTCAAATCCTGCAGGCTCTGCTCCAAGGCCTCCAGTCGCTTATCCGTATCACCGGTCTCCTTCGGCGCACGCAGCACGCTGTCGATCTTCTCGAGTCGAGTCGCGACAGTCTCCATGTGTCTGTCGAACCGCGCCTCGACCTTGTCGTTGGACCGCTGTTGATCCTCCCGCCAGCGAGAGCGGAGGTACGGCAGAACGCCGATCTTCGTCAGTAGACGTTCGACAAGCATGACACCCTGAAAAGATGACCGCCGGGGCGAATCGCGTTCACTGGCGCGTCGATGGCGGCGCCGGTGCGGCCAGCGCCTTGGCCTCCGCATCCACGTCAGCCTCCCATTGGCCGATGAGCGGGAACAGCTTCCTGACGATGTCCTGGCGCTGATTCGCGAGATCGTTGCGCTCGCCCACGTCGTTGGCGAGGTTGTAGAGGAATGGCACGCCGGCATCGAGGAGCAGTTTCCAGTCTCCTTGCCGAACCGCCCGTTGGCGGCGCGTCTGCGTCGTGACGCGCCAGAAGAGCGTGCGCTCCGTTCGCTGTGCCCCGTCCTGCAGCAGCGGCAGCAGATTGATACCTTCAAGTTTCGCGTCCGCCGGCACGGGCGAATTGGTCGCCGCGAGAATCGTCGCGGTGAGGTCCATCGTGATGCCCACCTGCGCCGAGGTCTTGCCGGCCGGGATCCTTCCCGGCCACTTGAAAAGCGCCGGCACCCGGATTCCGCCTTCCCACACTGTGTTCTTGCGATGGAACAGCGGTGCATTCCGCGAGAGCCACTCGCCGCCGTTGTCCTGCGTGTAGATCACCAGCGTCGTGCGCGTGAGGCCGAGCCGTTCGAGCGTCGCCAGAATCTTTCCGACGCCCTGGTCAGCGCGTTCGACGATGGCGGCGTAGTCGCGCCGGCTGTTGGTGGGATCCTCCTGCGGCTGGACGAACCGTCCATTGTCGGCCGCGACCGACGGATGATCGGGAATCTGGAACGGCCAGTGCGCGGCGTTGAACGCCACTTCGAGGAAGAAGGGTTGCTTCGCGTTCTCCTCGATAAATTTCACGGAACGCTCCGTGAAAACATCCGTGGAATAGCCAGAGACGTGGGTCGGTTCGGTGTTCTCGAACAGGTCGTGTTCGCCGCTCGTATCAGTGTGCTGGTAGTAGTCGATTAGGCCGCTCTTGAAGCCGAAGAAATAGTCGAAGCCGTGAGCGTTCGGACTAAACTCCGGCTTGTAGCCCAGGTGCCACTTGCCGACGAGGCCGGTCCGGTAACCGTTGTTCTTGAGCAGTTGTGGCAGTGTGCGGCCCGTGGCGCGCAAGCCCTGGTCTTGAGCCGTGCGAGCAGCGCCGAACGGGGTCTCGATCCGCGATCGCTGCTGATAGCGGCCGCTGATTAGCATGGCCCGCGTCGGCGAGCAGTTCGGCGCGGCGTAGAAGTCGGTCAGCCTCATCCCATTCTTCGCGAGGCTGTCGATGTTGGGCGTCTTGATGTCGGGCGCCCCATAGCTGCCGATGTCCCCATACCCGACGTCGTCAGTGATGATCAGAATTACGTTTGGCCGCGAGGCCTGAGCTTGCGCGGCGGCAGGCGCCGCGAATGACAGGACGACGAGAAGCGCTTGGCTGAATTTAGTGCGCATGGCTATTTGAAGATGGCCCGCAGAGCGTCCATCTGAGAAGGATCGGTCTCGCCGATCTTCATCGGCGTCACCGACACGTAGCCGTTCGACACCGCCCACATGTCCGAGCCTTGCGGACCGGTGCCCCCTTCTTCGAACTGATTCCAATAGATCGATCGTCCGGACGGATGTTTCGTCTCGACGAACTGTTCCTTGCCGCCGATCTGCATCGCTTGGGTAGTGATCATGTAGCCCTTGTATCCGTCCTGAGGCGTGAGGGGAATGTTCACGTTCAGGAACGTATTCGCCGGTATCCCCCACTGCTTGACGCGGCGGGCGACACCCAGCACTTCTTCGGCCGCGAACACGTAGTCGCGCTGCGTGCCGGCTTCAGCAAGCGAGGCCGCGATCGACGGCACTCCGAGCATCGCGCCCTGGCGGGCCGCACCCACGGTGCCCGACAAGTACGCCGAGTACCCGACGTTGTATCCGCGATTGATGCCCGACACCACCAGATCGGGCTTGGGCATGAGGATGTTGCTGATGGCGATATTGACGGTCGTCGCCGGCGTCGCCGTCAGCGAAATCGCCTTCAGGCCGTTCGGCAACGTGAGCTCGCTGCGGAACACCGGTTCGGTCGTAACGATCGAGTGCCCTTTGCCGCTCTGGTTTTCCGCGGGCGCGACGATGAACACCTGGCCAATGGCCTGAAGCGTCTGGGCGACGATGGCGATGCCCGGCGCGCGCACACCGTCGTCGTTGCTGATCAGAATTCGATAAGGCGGAGGCTGCGGGCGCTGCTGCGCCCTGGCGGGCACGAAGACGGACGCCAGCAGTACGGCAAGGAAAAGGATAGAGGGCCGGTGCCGTCGGACCGGCCGAGTAGATCTCGGCATGGCGCCGAGATTATCAGAATGCGGGGTCGGGGCGCTTCGTCACGCGGTAGACCGCCCAGACGAGCAGTCCCAGCAAAGCGACGGGCAGGAGTGGAGCCAGCAGCGAGAGCAATGCCGAGAGCAACGCCCCGATCAACGCGATCACGACGACGACCATCACGATCGGTCCGATGATGAGTCCGATCAGTCCGCCAAGCAGACCAAACACCATACCCAGGATGCCGCCTATCAGCTTGAACAGCAGGCGAAGCGGAAACGTGATGAGCCAGACCACCGCGCCGATCACGATGAAGGGAATGGCGAGCGCACCAGCAAAGGCGAGCGCCAGCGCGCTGAGCACTATGAAGGCGACCATCCTACCGGAACTCTACGGGAGCTCCCGGGTGGAGGTTCCAAATTGCCTGAACAGTTTACTGGGGCTCTTCCGGCTTGGTCGCGCCAGGGACGTCGTAGAGAACCAGACCGCGACGGACTTCCTCCATCGCGACGCGTTCGGCTTTGAACGGCATAGCGCGAGGTGCTTCTACGCCGTCATCGTCCGAGCTCAGTCGCGGCAACGCTCCGCGGCGCAGCTGCTTGGCGCGCATGGCGGCGACGTCGACGAAGAGGAAACGGCTTTCGATGGGAGGTGCTTTCGGACGAGAGGCACTCGGCTCGGGTTGACCGTCCGAACCGAGAAGATCGTCTGTGTCAGCCATAAGGGGAGACTAACACAGTGCCTGGTGGCTAGCTGGTAGGTCGTAGCTGGTAGCTGGTAGCAGCTGCC
>Ga0075420_100004389_pt1 | contig 12342 bp, 10 predicted proteins | sample SoiMetdeltSBSDD4_FD_75296 | JGI IMG/M metagenome (GOLD analysis project Ga0075420, IMG submission 75296) | Bulk soil microbial communities from a Populus tree surrounding site in Tennessee, USA - Soil MetaG P. deltoides SBSDD4 | ecosystem: Environmental > Terrestrial > Soil > Tree plantation... | reverse complement strand
GCTCGCCGTTCGTCGCTACTTTGCGCTCGACTCCGAGAAGCCGGCCTTGAACGGGCGTAGCTGCGCCGGCGGCGACTTCGAGCCGGGCGCCGTGCAGCGATGCGAGCACGTCGAACCCTGTGACACCTGGCGGAAGCTGCAATCGCAGCGCGCTCAATCGCTGATCGAACGGCGCCATCGAGTTGTAGTTGATGTTGCTGACTCGCCCTTTCAGATCGATGGTGGTCAGCGATTTCAGAACGTCGTTGAGCTGCCGGCTCGTGAAGCGGATCGTGACGTCCTGGTTACCCCGGACCTCTCCCTGATGCTCGAAGTAGCCGACACCGGTCTTGTAGAGCACCACGCGGCGGACGGGAAGCGTTGCCGGCGCCGCCGTGGGCGCCTGTCTTGCGGCCGCTTGTTGACCCAGGCAGATGTCAGGGCACACGACCATTGCGACGGCGAGCACGTATGCGCGCATACAACCTCCAAGGCTCGTGGCCATTTAGACACCGAAGGGCGGTCGGTGGCCGTTCCGGCTGACGTACACTTCAACCTTGTCAGATGCCGTACGCCGGAACATCTTCGAGACTCTGGGGACGCGTGGCCATTGCTCTTGCCGGCCTGTTCGCGCTGCTCAACGTGATCAACGCGTTGAACAAAGGCGGCGACGCGACGGTCTTCTTCGAAGGCGGTCGCCGGATCCTCCAGGCCGAACCCCTCTATGAGGGGAGCAGCGCTGCTGCCGGATTCATTGGCCCACCGTTTCAGGCGATGTTCTTCGCGCCGTTTGCCTGGGTTGCGGATATTCACCCGGTTGCCGCCAAGCTCCTCTGGCATTGCGCGAACGTCCTTTCGCTGGTTGCTGGCGTGTGGCTCACGGCACATGCCTGGTGGAACATCCGCGCGCGGCTGGGACTTGAACCCAGGCCGTGGTTTCCTCTGCTGTTTGCGCCCCTCCTTGCAGTGCTGGTTCCGCTGCAAACGAACTTCGAGCACCAGAACATGAACACGGTGCTGCTGGCGCTGCTCGCGGGCGCCACGTGGCAGCTCACCATCGGCTCGGCGATCGTTGCGGGCCTGCTGGTTGGCGTTGCGACAGCGCTGAAGGCCTTTCCTGGGCTGATCCTGATCTACTTTGCCGTGCGGCAGCAGTGGCGCGCTTTGACTGCCGCCATTACGACCGCGGTGCTGCTGACCGTGCTACCGGCGATCGTTTACGGGATCGACGGCTATCGTCAGCTGATCGCCGATTTCCTGAGGCTAGGCAGGAGCGGCTGGCCGGTTCGCGGCAACAATCAATCGCTGGTCGCCGCGATCGATAGATACATCACCGGCGTCACCGCTGACGGCGTTCGCAGTGCCGGCGAAGCGCCGCTGGCCTTCACTATTTTCATCGCTGCTGCTGTCCTGCTGAGCGTGCTCTTGCTCGCCGCGCTGCTGCGAACTCGCGTCACGGCGGTGCCGATTGAGATGACCGCCGTCACAATCCTCGCCATCCTGCTCTCGCCGATCGCGTGGGATCATTACTGGACCCTCATGTTCCCGGCATTCCTGATCGTCTATGAAAGCAGCGGCGCGCGTCTGCTCGGAGCAACGGGACGTTTTGCGTTCTGGATTGCTGCGGGCCTGACGACGGCGCTGTCGCCGCTGACGCTGGGTGTACGCGGCTTCAATGTTGCGCGAGCGCTGTCAGTCGACACCATCGCCGCGCTCATCGTTTTGGGAGCGCTCGTCGCAATGATGTGGAAGGCAAGGCCAGGAACGGAGCCTGCCGACGAAGCGACGCGAGCGAGCAGAGCTAAGGCTAATGTTGCGTGAAGACGATCAACCACGGCCCGACAGCGACGACCCCGTAGAACATCGTCAACAGGGACAGCGTTCGATGCATGCCGCGGACGTAGAGGAGAATACCGCACGCGCTCGCGACGGTCTTCGCGCCGAACAACGCCGCCGTCGGACCGACGAGCGTCATCCAGGTGGAGATGAGCAGGTTGCCTTCGGCGTGCAGGCCGTAGGCGTGCACCGCAATGTACGTGAACAGGCCGTCGAAGGCCTGTGCGGCGAGAAACAGCAGCAGCATCACCCGAGATTGCACCATTCTGTACGGATCCTCTTGCAAAGCGCGGATCATTTCAAGCCCTTGTTTTGCAATAACTTAGGCTGAGGTAGTCTTCCTGGGAGGCGCCTTTTGTCTCCTAAGTTGCGGTTCACCTGGTCATGCAGAATCCGACGGACCGCTGGTTGGCGAATCTGGAGCGCCGGCATCTCGCTGACCTCACCATCAGCGAGGTGGCGCGCGCGCTGCGCGCCGTTTCGTCGTGCTATGTCGAGCGGCGGTCGAAGCTCGCTGCGGGAGGGCCGCTGGCTTCAGCGGGAAAGCGCGCGGCGTTCGCGCTGTTCTATGGGCCGCTCCACTTTTTCGTCGTCCGCGCGATTGCCCGCGAGATTCCCGGTGCGCGCGACGCGCTGGCGGACATCATCGATCTAGGGTGCGGAACCGGGGCCGCCGGCGCCGCCTGGGCACTCGAGGCTGGCGCTCGGCGAGTGACCGGATTCGATCGCCACCCCTGGGCCCTGAACGAAGCCGTCATTACATATCGCGATTTTGGCCTGCGCGGCCTCACGCATCGCCGGGACATCAGCGCACCGGCCGCTACGCCAAGCCACTCCTACCGTGTGAGCAACGCTACCGGGATTCTCGCCGCTTACGCCGCCAACGAATTGACAGACGATGGCCGTGCGGGGTTGTTGGCGAATCTGCTCGATGCGAGGCGACGAGGTGCGCGCGTGCTCGTCATCGAACCAATCGCGAAGCGCGCCTTGCCGTGGTGGCCGCGTTGGGCATCGGCGTTTGCCGACGCGGGCGGCCGTGAGGACGAGTGGCGCTTTCCTGCAAACCTTCCCGCGACGCAGCGTACGCTGGCCCTGGCCGCTGGTCTTGATCCGCGCGAGCTGACCGCCCGGTCGTTGTTCCTCTGAACGTGTGTGATACCCTCGGCTTCTTCCTTGATGCTGATTCTCGACATTGTCAGCACCGTTGCCCTGGCAGGCGTGGTCCTGTTTCTCGGCTACGGGCTCCGCCGTGCGGTGCCTGCCCTTGCCCGAGTCAACCTGCCAGCGCCCGTTGTGGGCGGTTTTCTCGTAGCGGTCGCGATGACCGTGGCGCATTCGTCGGGCGTTCAGCTTTTCAAGTTCGACACCACCCTGCAGACGCCGCTGCAGAACGCCTTTTTTACTTCTATTGGCTTCGCCGCCAGCTTGCAGCTGCTTCGTCAGGGTGGCCCGCTCGTGTTGCGGTTTTTCCTGTTCGCCGCGCTGATCGCCGTCTTTCAGAACGTGCTCGGAGCGGCCGTCGCGGTCGCGGTTGGCCAACCGCCGCTTCTCGGCGTGCTCGCGGGATCGGTGACGTTAACTGGCGGGCCAGCCACAGGCCTCGCGTTTGCTCCGCTGTTCGAGGAGGCCGGCGTGCCGGGCGCCGCCACGGTGGCGATCATGGCGGCGATGGTTGGCATCGTGTGCGGCGGACTGATCGGGTCCCCGATTGCGACGCGGCTCATCGAGCGTGGGCGCGTCGCGTTGCCGGCGTCCGGAGGCACTCCGACAAGAGTTGACCCGGCCACGCGGATCGTCGAATCGCAAGTCCCGGAGCCCGCCGTTGCCGCTCCAGCCGGCGAGGATCCGGAGGCATACATCCTGTTGAAGCATCTTGTGCTGATGCTGGTGGCGATGTGGCTTGGTGGCTTCGTCAGCCGTGCGATCACCGGTGCAGGCTGGACCTTGCCGTCCTACATCGGCGCAATGCTCGTCGCCGCCGTGATCCGGAACGTGGATGACTTGCTCCGCGTGTTTGGGTTGTCGCAGCAGACGCTCGACGATCTCGGCAGCGTTGCGCTGTCGCTCTTTTTGGCGATGGCGCTGATGACGCTGCGGTTGTGGGAGCTCGCGAATCTGGCCGTCCCGTTGACCGTCATTCTGTTTGCGCAGGTCGCGCTGGTTGCGATCGTGGCCGCGGTCGTCGTGCCGGCGCTCATGGGCCGCGACTACGAGAGCATCGTGATGGCCGGCGGATTCATCGGGTTCATGCTCGGCACGACCGCGAATGCGATGGCAAACATGAGCGCGCTCGTGGAGCGCTACGGGCCCGCGCCAAAGGCATTTCTCACCGTGCCATTGGTCGGCGCCTTCTTCATCGACTTTGCCAACGCCGTCCTCATCACCGCGTGCCTCAACCTGTTCCGCTGAGGCGATGAACGATCGAGATCATCGAACACGCATGGAGACGTTCTGATGACGCAAGCCGTTAGTCCGCCGGTGCCCCGGCGCGGCCCGACGCTCACCCAGCAGATTTTCATCGGCCTTGCGATCGGGATCGCGATCGGCTGGATCGTGAGCGAGTACAACCCTGCGGCATCCGCCTACTTCCGGCCGTTCAGCCAGCTGTTCCTGCGCCTCATCAAGATGGTGATCGCGCCCTTGATCTTCGCGACGCTCGTCGCCGGCATTGCCGGTGCGGGTCATGTGAAAGTCGTCGGGCGCATGGGTGTCCGGGCGATCTTGTATTTCGAGATCGTCACGACCCTGGCGCTCATCATCGGTCTGGTTGCGGTCAACGTGATGAAACCCGGTGTCGGGGTGAATCTCCCGATGGGGCAGCAGTCTGGGATTACGGCGAAGCCCCATACCTGGGACCAGATCATGCTCGAGATAGTTCCCGAGTCGGTGATCCGCGCGATGGCCGAGGGCCACGTGCTGCAGATCGTCGTCTTCAGCATCTTTTTCGCTATCGCATTGGGAATGATTGGCGAGAAAGGACGGCCGGTTGTCGCCTGGTGCGAAGCCGTCGCGGAAACGATGTTCAAGGTCACCAACATCGTGATGCACTACGCGCCGATTGGCGTTGGCGCCGCGATCGCGTATACGGTTGGCCACGGTGGGCTGGGCGTTCTCTACAACCTCGCGTGGTTAGTGATCACGCTGTATCTCGCGCTGGCGGCGTTCATCTTGCTCGTGCTCCTGCCGGTTGCGCTGCTATTCAGGGTGCCGATCCGCAAGTTCGTCAAGGCCGTCAAGGAGCCCGCCGTCATCGCGTTCTCGACGACGTCGAGCGAGGCGGCGCTGCCGCGAGCGATGGAGGTAATCGAGAAGCTCGGCGTGCCGAGGCGCATCGTTGCGTTCGTGCTGCCGCTTGGGTACAGCTTTAATCTGGACGGGTCGACCCTGTATTTGTCGCTGGCGGCCGTGTTCGTCGCGCAAGCGGCCGGCGTCCAGCTGACGGCCGGCCAGCAGTTCACGATGCTATTGACGCTGATGCTCACGAGCAAGGGGGTGGCGGGGGTTCCGCGCGCGTCCCTCGTTATCCTTGCTGGTACACTAGCGACGTACGGCCTCCCCCTGGAAGGCGTGACGCTGATTCTCGGCGTCGACGAGCTGATGGATATGGGCCGCACGATGCTGAACGTCGTCGGCAACTGCCTGGCGACCGTGGTTATCGCGAAATGGGAAGGCGAATTCAAGGAAGCGAGCGACGCCGAGCTCAGTCTGGCTGCCTCGCGCGGCGAGATTTGATCGGCAGCTAACCGTGTATCGACTATCCAGGCAGCAGCGATTCAAGTCCTGGTTCCTCGAGGGACTTCGCGAACAGCCCGGTCCACACGCTCGGCCCCCACATCAGGCGCCTTGGTACAAGGTGATGTGCCTGACCGGCGTCGACTACTTCTCGACGCTCGGCTACCAACCCGGCATCGCGTTTCTGGCCGCCGGGGTGCTGTCCCCCGTTGCCACACTGGTTCTCGTCCTCCTGACGTTGTTTGGCGCCTTGCCCATGTACAACCGTGTCGCGGAGCTCAGCCCGCACGGGCAGGGAAGTATCCAAATCCTCGAGGAGCTGTTCCCCCGCTGGCGCGGCAAAGTCCTGGTGCTCGTGCTCCTTGGTTTTGCGGCAACGGGCTTCATCATTACCATCACGCTCTCGGCTGCCGACGCCACCGCGCACATCATCGAAAACCCGCTCGTGCCGCGGTGGCTGAACTACCCAGTGGCGCTGACGCTGCTGCTGCTGGCGGCGCTCGGCGGGATCTTCCTGAAGGGATTCCGCGAAGCGGTCGGGCTGGCAGTGCCGATCGTCGTCATCTACCTGCTGCTCAACGTCGTCGTCGTCGGCTGGGGCCTCGTCTATCTCGCCGGTCATCCCAGCGCGTTCTCGAACTGGAGCTACGAAGTACTTCACGGGTATGGCGGCTCGCTGAACATGATTGCCGCCGCGCTCTTCGTATTCCCGAAGCTCGCGTTGGGCCTCTCGGGCTTCGAGACCGGCGTCGCGGTGATGCCGCTCGTCGAGGGCAGTCCAACCGACAATGAGGTTCGCCCGCTCGGCCGCATTCGCAACACGCGCAAGCTGCTCACGACCGCGGCGCTGACGATGAGCGTGATGCTCGTCGGCAGCAGCATCGTGACGACGACGATGATTCCGGCGGAGGAGTTCAGGGCGGGAGGAGAAGCGTACGGTCGCGCGCTGGCCTACGTTGCGCACGAGCATCTCGGCCACACTTTCGGAACCATCTACGACATCAGCACCGTCACCATTCTGTGGTTTGCCGGCGCATCGGCGCTGGTCGGGCTCTTGAACCTCGTGCCCAAGTACCTGCCGCGCTACGGCATGGCGCCGGAGTGGGCGAAGGCAAACCGGCCGCTCGTATTCATCTTCACCGGCATCGCGTTCCTCGTGACCATTCTGTTTGAGGCGGACGTGCCGGCCCAGGGCGGCGCCTATGCCACCGGCGTGCTGGTGCTGATGGGATCGGCGGCGTTGGCGGTGACGCTCGAGGCCCGGCGCCATGGCCGGCGGTGGCAAGGCTTCTTCGTGCTCACGTTGATCTTCGCGTATACGACGTTCGTGAACGTCCACGAGCGACCCGAGGGTTTGAAGATCGCGTCGTGGTTCATCATCACCATCGTGGTGACGTCACTCATCTCGCGTGTTTTGCGGTCGACTGAGCTTCGAGTGCATTCGGTGGAGCCCGACGCGACCGCGCACCGTTTCCTGCTCGAGAGCTCTCACGGGCCAGTTCGCATCATCGCCAACCGCCCCGACTCAGGCTTGCCCGAGGAATACGCGCACAAGCTTCGCGAGGCCAGCGATTCGCATCACCTCGCGCCAAACGAACACGTCCTCTTCCTGGAAGTGCGGCCCGGGGACGTGTCAGAGTTCAGCGGCCGCCTCGAGGTGCAAGGGGTGGACATCGGCGGCTATCGCGTCCTGCGGTGCGTCAGCGCGGCGATCCCGAACGCGATCGCGGCGCTGCTCCTCTACATTCGCGACGAAACGAAACAGATCCCGCACGCCTATTTCGGGTGGACCGAGGGCAATCCCATCGTTTACTTGCTGAAGTTCCTCGCTCTCGGCGAGGGGGATACGGCGCCGGTGACGCGCGAGGTGCTGCGGCAGACAGAGCCCAACCCGTTACGCCGCCCGAGAATTCACGTCGGCTAGTCTGGCTACAGCCTGGTTCCAGTTGTAGTGTCCGGCTATAGCCAGACCCGGCGCGGGCTTTTAGCCGGACCCGGCCAGGCTCACCGCGGCTTCCTCGACGCCGTGGCCCTTGACGGCTGTGACCTCGAGCAGCAGCCGGTCGTAGCGAACGAAATCGCTGACTTCAGGCGGCCGTCCGAGCAGGGTGAGGATGATCCCGCTCACGCTGTCCACTTCCTCGTGCTCGAGATCCAAATCGAAGTACTGGCCGAGCTCGTCGAGCCGCATCGTGCCCGGAACGCGAAGCCGGCCCTGCGAATCCCGATACGGCTGCGGCGCCGACCCGGGACCCGCGTCGATATCGCCGATGACTTCCTCGAACAGATCTTCGAGCGTGACGATGCCGGCAGTGCCGCCATGCTCGTCGATCACGACGACCATCTGTGTTCGTTCTCGCCGCATCGTCGCGAGCACGGTGTCAAGCGCCGCCGTCTCCGGCAGGACCGGAAGCGGCCGGACGTGCGCGGGCCCCAGGCCTTCGTTGCGGAGCAGGACGCGCAGCAAATCCTTGATGTGAATCATCCCCGCAATGTGGTCCAGGTCCTGCTCGAACACGGGGTAGCGCGTGTGTGGTGCCTGCCCGAGCAGCTCGCGAATCTTCGGCGGCGTCGTGCCGAGCGGGATGCCCGTCACTCGCACGCGCGGCACCATGACCTCGCCGGCAGTCAGGTTTGCGAAATCGAAGAGTACCTGCAGCATCTGCCCGGACTCGGCGCGAATCGCTCCAAGTTCTTCGCTTTCCTGCACGATGAGCTGCAGTTCTTCGGCGGTGTAGTACTGCTCCGGACTTTGTGATTGCCGGTTGACGCCGACGAGCTTCAGCGCCATGTTGCCGATGCCGTTGAGCGCAACGATCAACGGGAACACCAGCGTCTTGATCCACAGCATCGGCGGCGTGATCCACAGCGCCATGTGCTCTGCGCGCTGGAGGGCCAGCGACTTCGGAATCATTTCGCCGACGACAATATGGAAGTACGTCAGGATCGCGATCGCGACGACGCTCGCCAACCCATGCGACGCCAGCCAGCTGGGCGATCCGAGGTGCTCGAGCTGTTTATAGATCCACTCGGCAAGGACGTGCTCTCCGTACATGCCTAGACCCAGGCTCGCCACGGTGATGCCAAGTTGCGCCGTCGCGATGTAGCGATCTTGCAGCTTTGGATCGCGGAGGATTGCCTGCACCGCCCGCGCCAGCCGATTCCCTTTCGCCGCCCGCGCATCGATTGCCGCGCGCGGCGCGCCGACGATGGCGAACTCTGCCGCCACGAAGACGCCGTTCAGCAGGATAAGACCGGTGATGATCAGGAACGCCGTCATGACCCACCCGCTGACGGCGGTACCGCGAGCGCCGACAGCACCACGCCTTCTTCAACAGCCTCGATGACCATGTCAACGCCGTTGACCGAAACGTGCTCGCCTGTGGCGGGCACGCCGCCGAGCACCTTGGCGATATAGCTGCCGACGGTTTCGCCGGGCGCCCGCCAGTCGGCGCCAAGCACTTGCGCCGCTTGTTCCACGCGCATGGCGCCAGGCAGGCGGACGCTGCCATCGGGCAGCAGGATGGCTCGTGCCGTCGCGCTTTTGAACTCGTCGGAGACGCCGCCGAGCAGCTCGGCCACGACGTCTTCCAGCGTGATCATTCCCTCGATCTGGCCGTGCTCGCCAACCACGAGCGCCTGGTGAATGCGCCTGTCGCGCATGTAGGCCAGCAAGTGATCGGCCGGAATGCTCCCGTGCACGCGCTCGATTGGCCGTAGCAGCGTCGCCAGCGACGCGTGGTGCCGATTGGCGATGTAGTTGGTGACGACGTCCTTCGTGTGCACGACGCCGACGATGTCGTCGACGCTGGCGCGATACACCGGTAGCCGGCTGTACGGGCTCGTCGCAACGAGTCGCAGCACTTCGGAAAATGGCGTTGCGACCTCTACCGCTGCGAGCCGCGATCGCGGAACCATCAACTCCTGCGCTGTGCGCAAGCCGAGACGAAGCGCCTGATGCAGGCGCACCTGTTCCTGCGGTTCGAGCAGGCCGCCATCCCGACTCTCGGCGATGAGCAGCTCGATCTCCTCCGGCGAATGCACGTGGCGGTGGCCGGTCGTCTTGACGCGCAGGAGGCGCAGAATGAGATTGCCGCTGCCGTTCAGGAAATCAATCGACCACGTGAAGAGCCGCTCGGCCCACTGCATCGGCACCACGGTCCAGAGCGCGGTCCGTGTCGGATCTTGAAGAGCGAGCGACTTGGGAATCAGTTCGCCGGCGATCATCGCCGCCGTCGTCAGGGCGAGCAGGACCACGACGGTTGAGGTCGAAAGCGCCGTCTCGGGATCGAGGCCGCCAACACGCTCGATGAGCGGCGCCACGCGGGGCGCTATCGAGGCCTGGCCGTAGGCGCCGAGAATCAGGCTGGAGAGGGTGATGCCAACTTGCGACGCGGCGATATAGCGGTCGAGCGCCTGCGGATGCTCGAGGACAGGCAGAATCCGGGCCGCCAGGGCGTTGCCGTCTTCGGCAAGCCGTCTCAATCGACTCCGACGAGCGCCGACCGCGGCAAACTCCGCGGCCACGAAGAGCGCCGTCAGCAGGATCAGCAGCGCAATGATCCCCGACGCCAGCAGCATCCGTGAGGATGGTACTGCAGTTTACCGCCCGATCGCACCCAGCGCCCACGCCGCCTGACGCCGAACGTCAGGACTGGTGTCCTTGAGCGCACCGATCAGGCCGGTCAGCGCCCTCGAATCGCCGAGGGTACCCAGCGCCCACGCCGCCTGCTCGCGCACGTCGGCTTGCTGATCGGCGAGCGCGCCGACAAGCGGGTCGACGGCACGGCTATCGTCGATGGCCCCGAGGGCCCACGCCGACTGCTTCCGCACCCTGGAGTCGTCGTCCTTGAGCGAGCTGACGAGCGGTTGGACCGCCGCGCTGTCGTCGATGGCGCCAAGCGCCCACGCCGCCTGCTCGCGCACGGCCGGTTCGCGATCGCGCAGTGACTGAATCAATGGCTCCACCGCGCGCCGATCGTCGATCGCGCCGAGCGCCCACGCGGCGTTCCGACGGGCGATCCACGCGTCCTGCTTGAGAGCGCCAAGCAGCGCCGGAAGCGCCGACGACCCCACGGATGCGAGGACGGAGGCCGCTTGTTCGCCAGGCGTCGTAACAGCGTCGGAACCACCGCGCCACCACCGGCGGACGCACACACGCGCGTCGACAGGCGAACCATCAGCAAGGAGCCTGGTCAATGGCACGATCGCGTCAGCCGCAGCGTCCCCGAGATCGCGCAGCCCGCACGCGGCTTTCACACGCGCCGCTGGATCAGAGGCATCAAGGTCGGCAATCAAGTCGCGTGCGTTCGCTTGCTCGGGGCGTCGCTGCGCCGTAGCGGAAACCATCACCGTGAACAGAATCACGAATGCCGCAGAGAGCCCGAGTACGCCTGAGCGACCCACCTTAATTCCTCCTGGAGATCGGGTTGGGATGCGGGTTCGGATGCGGATTGGGATTCGGATTCGAGTCCGGGTTTGGATTGGGAGAAGGGTGTGGATTGGAATGCGGCGACGGGGAGTGGTCGTCGCCACCGGCCAACTTGGACAATGCGTGGACGGCCGCGCGCCGAACGCCGGCGTCCGGGTCCTTGAGCGCGGCGGTAATTGCCGGCAGTGCCTTTTCGTCCTCGATCTCGGCGAGAGCCAAGATCGCTCGACGGCGCACGTCGACGTTGGCGTCGCTGACGAGCGCGATTAACGGTTCGATTGCCGACCGATCGCCGAGCTCGCCCAGGGCGATGATGGCGCGCGTTCGCACGCGCGCATCCGAATCTTTCAGCGTCTGCACCAGCGCGGGCGCCGCGCGCTGGTCGTCTAACTGGGCCAAGGCGATGATGGCTCGCAGCCGGACCTCGACGTCAGTATCCTTGAGCGCGTCGATCAATCCAGGCACGGCCCGCGCGCTGCCGCGCTGACCGAGCGCGACAGCGGCCTGCCGCCGAACGCCGGCGTCCGAGTCCTTGAGGGCGCCAATCAGGCCGTCGATGGCCGCCTCCATGGAACTCTTCTGCGCCGTTGCGGGACGGGTTGCTGACCACTCGAGCGTCGGGTTCGTGATCACCAGGGCAACGCCGAGCGTGATCGCGCTGCACTTGCTCAGCGTTCGAATGAAGACGGCAAGCGGGCTCATCGTTCCTCTCTTCTGCTAGAAAACTAGCACCACAACCCACGACGGCTTGAAGCGCGCGTCGAAACCATCGAAACCTATCTGGCGATTTGACCGAGGGCGAACGCGGCCTGCTGGCGCACGTCGGCACTCGCGTCCTTGAGTGCGGTGGTGAGGGCGTCGATCGCGCGCGGGTCGCGAATCTGACCGAGCGCGAACGCGACCTGTTGCCGGACATCGGCGTCGGCATCCTTGATGGCAATCACCAGGGCTTCAACCGCTGCTTTGTCACGAATCTGGCCGAGTGAAAACGCCGCCTGCTGCCGCACGTCGGCGTTGGCATCCTTGAGCGCGGAAATCAAAGGCTCGACGGCGCGAGCGTCGCGGATCTGCCCCAAGGCGAAAGCGGCCTGTTGACGCACATCCGGCTTCGAGTCGCGCAGCGCCGCCATCAACCCGTCGATCGCGGCGACGTCGCGAAGCTGGCCGAGCGCGAACACCGCCTGCTCGCGCACGTCGCCGTTTTCGTCCTTGATGAGCCCGCTCAATGCCGTCGCCGACCGCTTGTCGCGCAACTGTCCAAGCGCAAACGCCGCCTGCTCTCGCACGCTCGGATTCGAATCCTTCAACGCCGCAATCAACGCATCCACGGCGCGCGGATCGCGCAACTGGCCGAGCCCGTGTGC
>Ga0075420_100004388_pt1 | contig 12343 bp, 10 predicted proteins | sample SoiMetdeltSBSDD4_FD_75296 | JGI IMG/M metagenome (GOLD analysis project Ga0075420, IMG submission 75296) | Bulk soil microbial communities from a Populus tree surrounding site in Tennessee, USA - Soil MetaG P. deltoides SBSDD4 | ecosystem: Environmental > Terrestrial > Soil > Tree plantation... | reverse complement strand
CGCGGCCATGTTCTCGGTCGAATGCGCGCGGTTGGGAGCGCCGTCGCTCGGATCGTAGCCGTGCCCCCCCTCGAACAAGAGGAGCAGCGCCGTGTGATCGAGCAAGCTCGAGCCGTCGGGCTCCTGCATGTCGCGGAGCTTGCCGACGATGCGCCCGAAGTGTTGGACGTGCCATGCAAGCCCGTCGGTGAGCGACTCGAGGGGCGTCGCGCCGGGCGCGGAGTTGGGGCCGTGCGAGAGCTCGTGGAAGTCCGAGGGCGCGCCCGTGAGCTGGTACATGTTCATCCAGCAGTGCGGATGGGTGAACATGAGCGCCGCCGTGCGCGTGAGATCGCAGGCGAAGGCCATGCAGATGAGATCGGACATGACCAGCGCGCGCTGGTCTTCGTTGCTGTAGCCCTCGTTCACGTTGTAGGCCGCGTCCCCGGCAATGCCGTTGCCGATCGGCCAGTCATCGCCGGGATCGTCGAGCAGCTGGCAAGCGCCTCCGACATCCGGCCCGAGCGCGTGGAGCCGTTCCTCGAGCGCGCGGATCTCGTCGTAGTGCTTCTGCATGCGCTGCTTGTCGGCGGCGCCGAGCTTTTGCATCAAGCGCTCCGACTGCGTGCGGACCAGATCGATGACGCTCTTGCGACGCGAGAGCTCGAAGGCGCGCTTCTCTTTCTCGACGGGATCGGCAGGCTCGAACCCGGTGAAGAGCGTGTCGTAGGCCTGCTTGGGATTGATGGTGCCGTCGACGGGCTCGAGCGAGTCGCCGCTCGTGCGGTACGACATGCGGCTGCGATCGCCATTCTGGCCGTTGCCGCCCAGGTAGCTGTGCGCTTGCACCTTGTAGACGAGGTTTTCGAACAGCGTGTCGGCGCCGCCGAGCGCCTCCGACATGATCCAATCCGAGGTCGGGCCGTGCATCGTGGCCGACGAGAGATCGTTGCCGCTCGAGCGCATGCCGCTGAGCAGCGGGCTCATGAAGTACTCATGGAAGCTCACCGGCCGGCCGCCGGCGGGGACCACGCCGTTCACGGCCCATGGGATCTTCAGGTTCGAGACCACCGAGATCTCGTCCTGCACGCTGCCGTAGCCCTCGATGTTGCCGAGAGGTGCGAGCCCGCGCGTGAGCTCGTAGCCCGGGCCATAGCTGCTCGGCACGAACAGGTCACCATGCGCCGTCGAGCTCGTGTGTCGCCCGATGGATGCGCCGCAGAAGCTCACGAAGTAACGTCGCGGCACCGTTTGGGCGACCGCGTCGCCTCCGCCCATCACCTCGAGCGCGGGGAGCGCGAGCAGGGTGCCGCCGAGCCCACGGAGCGCCGCACGCCGACTGATTCTCATGGCCATGAGCGATCGCCATGGCAATGCCCGGGCCAGCTTCGATGGCGCGCAAGCTCGCGCACTTGGCGCTCGAACCGCGCGCCGAATTCAACTCGCGGTTGAACGATTTCAACCGGTGGTGGACTTGCGCCTGACGAACCCCCCTTTATGAGCGATCTTGGATGCGAGCCTTTGTTCGAGCGTCAGCGCTCACCGTCGGGTTGTCCCTAGCGTCACCAATCGCCGCCCAGGAGGAGCCGCCGCCTCCTCCGCCCAAGAAGGACTCCTACGTGGACAAGGTCGAGGCGTCCGAGGCCAAGGACGGCGTGCGCTGGCACCTCGACACCGGCGCGACCTTCAACCTCAGCGACAACCGCAGCGTGATCGGCCAGCCCGACGGCACCACGGCGACGTTCGGTTACAAGTCGGCCTTGGGCGTCGAGCTTCGCGAGGGCCCGCACGAGTGGCGCAACACGGCGAGCACCGCGGCGGGCGTGACCTACACGCCGGTGGTTCCCGACATCGTCAAGTCGCGCGATCTCACCGAGGCCGAGACCATCTACCTCTTTCACATCATCGACTGGTTCGGTCCCTTCGCGCGCTTCGCGCTGTCGACGTCGACCTTCAGCGGCACGGACGTGCGCGCCGAGCCCACCACCTATTCGATTCAGCGGCTGGACGGCACGACCGACACCGTCATCACCGAGCGGCTGCGCCTCACGCGGCCGTTCCGGCCGACGCGGCTGAAGGAGTCCATCGGCGTCTTCTTTCAACCCGTGGCGAGCGAAGAGGTGACCACGGAGCTGCGCATCGGCGGAGGCGCGCGCAACATCTTTGCCGTGAATCAATTGGCCCTCGACGACGACGACGCGACACCGGCCGTCGATGTGGTCGAGCTCGACGATGTTCATCAGGTAGGTATCGAGGCCGTCTACGAGCTCTTTGGCCAGCTGCTCCAAAAGGGCATCCAGTACAAGCTCGTCGCGGAAGTGCTCATCCCTCTGTGGCACAGCGACTTGCCGCCGGGCGACGATCGCAACGCGCTCGAGCTCACCAACTTCGCGCTCAAAGCTACGTTCTCGGCGCGCGTCGTCGAGTGGGCCTCGGTCGACTACGAGCTCGGCGTGGTGCGCGAGCCCCAGCTCCTCGACGCGTGGCAGATCCGCAACAATCTGCTGCTCACGTTCGGCATCGCCACCGGCAACGTGGAGCCGCCCAAGCCCAAGCCTCAATAAAAGTAGAGGACGAGGAGCTGGTCATGCGTGTCGGCTTGCGAGAGCCAGCCGTCGAGCTCGGTCAAGGCTCGCCATTGGTCGACCTCGAGCTCCTCGCGGCGCACGGCTTGGAGCGCACCGCGAGCGGCGCGCGAGTCCTCCGGTGTGAGGTGGCCCACCGCTGGAAAATCGAGCGGCGGCGGCAACGTGAGCGGCGCGCCGCCGTCGAGCAGCTCGCGGATCGACAGCGATACGCCCTGCTCGAAGAGCTTGCGATCGAGCTCCTCGACGAAGCCCCACCCGCACGGATACCAAGCGCCGTTGTCGAGCAGCGTTCCGAAACGCTGGCACAAGAGCTCGAGCGCATAGTGGTAGGGCACTCCATGCCGATGGGGTGCGCGACCCTCGATGAGATCGCATAGCGCCTCGGCAACGCCCGGCGCGCCCAGTTCGATCGCCGCTTCGTCGTTTCGGTCGAGCTCCTCCATGTGCTCTTCGTGCTCGTCGAGGAGCTCGCGCAAGAGCCGCACGTCCTTCGATCCGACGCTCTGAAGGAGCGCTTCCCGATCGACCAAGTAGGGCATCACGCCGTAGCTCATCCAACGTGGGCGATGCGCCCGCTCTTGACCGGCGTCAAGAGACGGGGATGACGCGGCGCGTCGTCACTCAGTGCACGCGACTCAATGCACCCGTCTGGGGGAGCGTCCCGTGAAGCGCGTGTAGATCTGGTAGCCCATCCAACGCAGCGGCTCGGGCGGCATGCGAAAGAGGCGTGGTTGATAGAAGGGCATCGTCCGCCAGCGCGCGTCGTCACCCGCATAGATGTCGCAAAGCACTTCGCCGGCGAGATGCGCGAGCGTGATCCCGTGGCCGCTGTATCCGAATGCGTAATAGACGTTCTGGTGATCGCCGCGCACGCCCATAGCGCACAAGCGGCTCATGGTGATCGCTAGCGCGCCCGACCAACGATGCGCGATGGGTACGTCGGCCGCGTCCGGGAAATAGGCGCGCATGCGGCGTTCCACCGCCGCGAAGCCGCGCTCGGGTGTTCGCGGGAGCGCGGTTCGCCCGCCGATGCGGTAGCTGTAGGCGTCGTTGCTTCCGCCGCCGAAGACCATCTGTCCGCTTTGGGTCAGGCAACCATAGGCAATGCGATCGAGATCGTCGTTGAAGCCCGCGACACCCGCCCACCCCATGCGCTTCCATTCCTCGGCGCTGCGCGGCTCGGTCGCGATCACGTGCGAGTGGAGAGAAAACAGCACATCGCGAAAGTACCCGAGCCGCCGCGTGTACGCGTTGGTCGCCAGCACGATCGCCTTGGCGCGAACCTCGCCCTGCGCGGTGGTGAGCGCTACCTCCTGCCCCTCGCGGACGGCGAGCACCGGCGTGTTCTCGTGCACGCCGACACCGAGCTCGATCAAGACATCGCGCATGGCGCGCAGCATGGCGATACCGTCGAGGCGCCCCGAGCGCGGATCGAAGAGCGCACCGCGGGCACCTTGCATGCGCAGCGTGTCGTCGAGCTCGGTGACGAATTCCAGCGGCACGCCGACCGCGCGCATTTCCTCGGCCCAGCGCGCCGCCTCCTCGGCGCGGCGCGGATCGGTCAGCACCTCGAGCGAGCCGTTCTTGTCGTAGGGCACCTTCAGCGCGTGCGTCTCGATCATCGACTCGAGCACGCGCATGCCTCGTTGCGTCACCTCGTAGATGCCGCGCGCGTGCTCGGCATCGGGGCTGTGCACGCCGTTGATCCAATTGAGCACCAGTCCGCCGTTGCGGCCGCTCCCGCCGTTGCCCAGCGTCTTTGCTTCGAGCAGCAGGATCCGGCGTTCCGGAAAGCGCCGCGCCAGATGCCAGGCGGTCGATACGCCCGTGAAGCCGCCGCCGATGATGGCCACGTCGGCGCTGGTGTCGCCGGCGAGCGGAGGCAGCGGTTGGTAGGCGGGTTTGCCCGCGACCCACACCGAAGCGTTGTCGTCGATGTCATCGAGCACACAGCGCGCTTTACCTGCCGGTCCGCAAACGTGCAAGACTGGACCAGCATGACTCAGAAGCGGGTACGCCTCTGTCTCAAGGATCTCTATCACCAAGACGTGATCGAGATGATCGAGCGCGAGACGCGCAAGTACGAGCTCTGGTCGCTCGAAACGCCCGACGATCCGGATTTCGCGGCAGCCTACGATCTGTTGTGGGATTGCTTCGGACCCGCCGGCGAAATGGAGCGCGAAGAAGTGGTGAAGAGCTTTCTCGCCGCCGACAGCTTCGCGCCTGAGCCGAGCGGCACGTTCGTTCGCTACTTCTTGCTGGTCGCGAAAGACCACGAAGGCAATATCCGCGGCGCGCGCGACGGCACCGTGCTCGTCAATCCCAGCTACTCGCCGACGCTCTGCCTCATCTACTTGAGCCACATCTTCATGAAGGAGCAGGCGCGCGGCACCGTGCTGTCCTACTGGCTGCGCATCGCGCCTCTCGAAGTGGCCATGCAATATCTGGCCGACCTTCATGCGCTCGGTCGCATGAAGCTGCCCGAGCCCGACGCGCCGGGTAAGTACTTCGGCATGCATCTCAATCTCGCAGCCGAGATGGAGTACTTCACGCCCGAAGAGCGCATCAGCTGGCAGCGCATCCTCTTCTACGGCCGCGGAGGCTTCGACGTCATCAACCCGCGGCACTTCCCCTACCGGCAGCCCGACTTCCGCGATCCCGACATCATCCGCCGCACCGGCAACATGCCCGTGCCGTTCATGCTGCTCGTGCGACGCATGGGTCGCGAACGCTTCGCCACCATGCCGATCGAAGAAGCGCGCGCCATCATGAGGCTTCTCTACGACGACTTCTCCACGCACTGCGCTCCCGAGTTCCTCGAGAACAGTCTCCAGCTCGTCCTCGACCGCCTCGAAACGCGCTCGCGCAACAAATCCTACGTGGAGCTCTTGCCGCTACCGACCGGCACCAAAGATCTGCATCGGCTCAAGCGGCTGTTCCGCTACCACGTCTACACCCGCTACTACCCGGACGAGCCCGACACGCTCCAATACCTCCAAGGCGGCATCCGCGAGCGCTTGTCGCAGAATCCGCGTTACCTCGACGACGAGATCGACAAGATTGGGCGCGAGCTCGATGCCCGACCCAAGTTCGTCTACGGCAACCGCCAAAAAGGCTTCACCTGGGAAGGCATCCCCGAAAGCCTACGCGGCGAGCTGCCTGCCGACTTCGCCCAGACCGGCGAATGGCCCAGCGCCTCCAGCGAATCTCTCGAAGGCTGAGTATCAGTCGGTGCCGGGTTCGAGGAGGGTCGCGACGGTGTCGGCGCCGGCGGTGCGGACGAGTTTGTCGAAGAAGCGCGGTCGCGTTCCCGTGCAGCTGAAGGTTTCGTCGAACTGGTAGATGTCGTTGAGCTGCACTTGGTCGTTTTGGATGCCGGCGACTTCGCTGATGTGCGTGACGCGGCGGGTGCCGTCGCGCAGCAGGGCGCACTGCACGATGAGATGGACGGCGGAGGCGATCTGCCGCTGAATGGCCCACATCGGAAACGGCAGGCCGCGCGTGAGCACCATCATCTCGAGGCGCGATACCGCATGCATCGGTGAGCTCGCATGCAGCACCGCGAGGCAACCTTCGTGGCCGCTGCTCATGGCGTTCAACATCTCGAACGCTTCGTCGCTGCGGATTTCGCCGAGAATGATGCGGGTGGGGCGCATGCGCAGGCTGTTCTTGAGCAGATCGGTGAGGGTGACGGCGCCGGAGCCTTCCATGTTCGGAGGGCGGCATTCCATACGCACGACGTGCGCCTGTCGCAGCTCGAGCTCGGCGGTGTCTTCGATGACCACGATGCGCTCGCCCTCGGGAATGTAGGCGGAGAGCAAGCCGAGCAGCGTGGTCTTGCCGGTCGCCGTGCCGCCCGAGAACAACACGTTCAGCCGTGACGACACCGCCACGTAAAGGAAATAAGCCATGCGCTTGCTGAGCGTGCCGTTCTGCACCAGGTCCTCCACGCTCTGCAGCGCACGCGTGGCTTTGCGGATGGTGACGAACGGCCCGTCGAGCGCGATGGGCGGAATGACGACGTTCACGCGCGATCCGTCGGGCAGACGAAAATCGACGAAGGGCGTTTTGGCCGTCACGGCGCGACCGGTGTGGGCGACGAGGTTCTCGACCAACAGATCGATCTGCTGTGCGCTGCGAAAGATGGGACTCAATGCCTGCATCATGCCCTGTTTCTCGATGAACAGGCGCGAAGGGCCGTTGATCATGATCTCGCTGATGTCGGGATCGAGCAGCAGATGCTTGATGGGTTGCACACCGGGCGTATCGTAAAGCCGCACGCCCGCAGCATATGAGGCTCACTTGCCCGCGTCGACCTCGTGGAGCATCCCTTCGCGTTCGGCCGCCTCGCGGATGCGGTCGAACTCCGAAGCGTCGTAGCGCCCGAAGCCGCTGATGCCGAGCACGGTGCCGATGCGCGGCGCTTGGATGTCGCGCTGCGGCTTGAAGTCGAGCAACCATTCGCGGAGCCGCGCGACCTGCGCGGCCGGTACGCCGGGAGCCGCGACCACCACGTCCTGCGGCACGCGGCCGGTGACCGCAAGGACGCGCATCGAGCCGACGCGGATGCCCTGTTGGTTCGCCGATAGATACGCCCCCGAGTACACCGCGGCGGCGTCGCAGCGTTTCGCGGACAGGTCGCGCATCGCCGCGAGATGTTCGCCGCTCAGCACCGTGCGCACGTCCTTGTCGGGATCGAGATGCGCGTCACGCATCCAGATGCGCGGCAGGAGATACCCCGTGGTGGACTCGCGATCGACGAGGCACACGGTCTTCCCGCGCAGATCGGCGGCGCCCGCGAGCGACGAATCTTCGCGCGCCAAGAGATAGCCGTCGCTCGAGCGCGCGCCGTCGTACAAGCGAAGCACCACCGGCTGAAGGCGAGGCTCATGCGCGATCGTTTGCAAGAAGAGCAGAGGCGGCAAGAGCCCGAATTCCGCACGGCCGCTCGCCACGGTCGCACCGCACTGCTGATAGCTCTCGGCGATGACGAGTTCCGTCGGACGGCCGAGCTTGCCCTCGAGCCAGCGCGCAAAGGGCGCGAGCTCTTTCACCATGACGTCGCGCTTCACGGTGGGCGCGACGACGAAGCGGAGTGGCGCTCCAACCAAGCGCGGTGTCTCGACGGACGGGGCTATGCCTAGAGATGCCGTTTGGCTCGGTTCACGGTCGCGTGTGAGGAAGAAAAACAGCGAAGCGATCGCACTTGCGAGAGCCACGATTGAAAGTGGGAGCCATGTGCGGCGCTTTTCGACGATGGGCTCGGACAGCGTACGGTCGACGATGGTCGCCTCGTGCACGGGCTCGTGGGGCGGCGGTTGGGTGCTCGGCGAGCGGACTTGCACCACGGTGGCCACGTCGTCGGATCGTGTGATCGAGCCGCTGGTCGCGTCGCGAGGCGGTTGCGATTCCGACCCCACGAGCACGTCGCGAAGGGCCGTGTGATCGGCATCGGTGGTGGCGTCGGCGGCGGCGCGGAGCGCCTTCTTGCGCTGCTCGAGGCGCTCGCCGAGGAGCTCGATCATCTTTGCGCCGAGCGCGTCGCGCGAAGGCCTCACGCCGCTCTCCTCGGCGGCGGCGAGCATGGCGCGCCTCAGCTCCTCCGCCGTTTGAAAGCGCTCGTCGACGTACTTCGCGAGCCCCTTCTTGAGCACGGCATCGAAGGCCGGAGGCAGATCGCTGCGCACGTCGGTCGGTACGCGAAACTTCCCCGAAACGATGGCCTCCATCGAGGCATACTCGCTCTCGCGCTCGAACAACCGTTCGCCGACCAAGAGCTCCCAGAGCACGATGCAAAGCGCGTAGACGTCGCTCCGGCGATCGAGCGGCTTTCCGAGGCACTGCTCGGGGGACATGTAGCCGCACTTGCCGGTGAGCGATCCGGTGTGCGTCGCCTCGGCGGCTTCGGTGGCCTTGGCCACGCCGAAGTCGAGGAGCTTCACGTCGCCTTCGAGACGGATCATCAGGTTGTGCGGCGAGATATCGCGATGCACGAGCCCGAGCGAACGGCCGCTCGGGTCGGTGAGCTCGTGCGCGGCGTGTGCGCCGCGGCAGGCTTGCTCGATGATGCACACGGCGACGTCGGGAGGCAGTGTCTCCTTCGCCCTGCTCGCCGCTTGTGTGAGCTCGCGCACGGTGCAGCCGGCGACGTACTCCATCACCAGGAAGTAGCCGTCGTCGTCCTCGCCGAGCTCGTGGATCTGCACCACGTTGGGGTGGACGAGGCGCGCCACGAAGCGCGCTTCGGAGACGAACATGTTGACGATGTGACGTTCGCGCGCGAGATGCGGCAACAGGCGCTTCACCACCACGAAGCGTTCGAGGCCGGCCGCTCCGTACTCGCGCGCGAGCCAGATCTCCGCCATGCCGCCGGAAGCCAGCCGCGTGAGCGGTACGATACGCCCGCTGCGCGCAGCGCGGGCTGGCTGCTCGTTCTGACGCATGCCGGCGCCCTGATGCTAGTGTTTCGCACGCGATTTGGCCAATCCGCTCAGTTGCAGATGTCGGTGGCCGTGTTGCAGTTGCCGCTCGAGCAGTCGTCGTCGAACTGGCAGGGCGAGCCGGCGGGCCCCGGCGGCATGCACTCGTCGAGGAAGTCGTTGCACGTGGTCATGCAATCGTCCTCGAACTCGCAGGGCGTCCCGTCCGCGCTCGGCGGCATGCATTCGTCGAGGGCGTCGTTGCAGGTGGTGATGCAATCGTCCTCGAACTCGCAGGGCGTGCCGTCCGCGGCCGGCGGCATGCACTGATCGAGCGCGTCGTTGCAGCCCGTGAGGCAGTCGTCCTCGAACTCGCAGGGCGTGCCGTCCGGGCCGAGCGGTCCGCACAGATCGAGCGCATCGTTGCACGTTTCGCCCGGCGGGCAGTCATCGTCCTCTCCGCAGGGGCCCCCCCAGGCGATGCCCGTTCCGGTCGAGACGACCGTCGATCCGGTAGCGCCTCCTGCGGAGCTGGTGCCGCCATCGTCATCGTCGCGATACGGGCGACGGCTTTCGTTGCATGCGCTGTGCGCCGCCAAAAAAAGAGCGAAGAAAAGAATCGTGTGACGCGCGATCATGCGGGCCCCCAATCACCCGCTCCTCCGGCCGCGCACACTACTCGTGTTTGATGAGGAGCATGAGCGGCACCGGCGTCGCGATCGTGCTCGGGAAGCAGCCTGGCCAACGCAACGTATCTGGTGGCGATGACCGCTCCCAAAAAACCCGATCACACCGGCGTTTTCATCACCCCGGCCTGCTTCTTCGTCGCCGCCGGCATTCTCTCGGCGCTGCTGATTTCGAAGGCCGTCCAGTTCGCGGGCGGCGACGACACGCCCGGCCGCTACTACGGCACCCTGAAACGAGGCCTCGGCGAGATGATCGAGTCCCTCGCGCGCAGCCTTGGCGTCGCAGGCTCGCTCGGCCTCAGCGCCGTGCTGCTTCTCGCCTCCGGCGTCTGGCTCTTCCTCGCGTTCCGCCGCTACCGCGCGCTCACCGCCGAGCTCCGCTGAGGCGCGTTACGGATGACCCTTTAGGTAGTAGTTGAAGCGCTGGCCGGTGTACGTCGTGGGGAACGGGAACACGCTCGGGAGCGAGCTCGAGAACGAGAGCGACATGTAATCGACGGGATCGTTGTTGTTGAAATCGATTCCGATGCTGGCGTTCGCGCTGAACACGGCCATGAACCAATAGGTGCCGGCCGCGAGGTTGATGTTCGTGACGGGGAATTCATTGACGCCCGTGGTCACGACCGACGAGGGCACTTGGACGAGCAGTTGATTGGGATGTCCACCCGCATCGCTATACAGGCCGATCTTCACGCTGGGGCCGTTCTGTTTGGAGATGAGCGACAAGTGCGTGAGGACGATCGCCTGCGGGACGACGATGGCGCTTCCGAGGAGAAAATCCGGGGAGTGGCCGCTCGCCTGCGAAAATTCGACGGCGTAGCCATAGGTGAGCAGCGCGCAATCCGAGTCGTTGGTCGTGTTGCACGTCGACGGACAGCAGCCATCGTTGGCGATGCATGCCGTGATGGCTGTGCCCCCGAGGCAGCTTCCGTTCTGGCATGTCTCGCCGCTCGTGCAGGAATCGAGATCGTTGCACGGCGCCCCGTTCATCACCGATTGCGTCGTGCACTGGCCTGACGTCGCGTCGCACACGCCGACGAAGCAACCTTGGCTCAGCGAAGAGCAATCCTTCGGCATGCCGCCTTGGCAAGTGCCCATCGTGTCGCAGGTCTTGGCTACCGTGCACAAGTCGTTGGGGTCGAGACAGGGTTGGCCCGCGTTGCCGGGTTCCGGCTTGCAGAGACCGTCGCCCGGATCGCATTTGGAAACGTGGCAATCGTCCGGGACGGGCTCGAGAAAGCAGTCGTTCTCGGGGCCGAGACACTGTCCGTTGCTGCACGTGGGATTCAAGAGACAGAGATTGGCGTCGTCCACGCACGGCGAGCCATCCCCCGACGGCTGTGTATCGCAGGTCTGGGTCTCCTCGTGGCACGTCACCGTCTCGCAAGCGGTGGGCTCGAGGGCACAATCGTTCGGAGGCCCACCTACGCACTCGCCCGCAGAGCAGGCATCGTCCAGCGTGCAGAACACGCCGTCGTCGCAAGGGGTGCCGTCATCGTCCGGGACGACCTCGCAGTTGCCGGTCGCTTCGTTGCATTGCGCGACCTGACACGCCGGCGTGGTGAAGGAGCAATCCATCGGGCACGCGCTCGAACCACCCGCGGACGCGCTGCTCGCGCTGACGCTCGAGGCGCCGTCGTGCTCCTGCTGTTGGGTCTCGCCGCTGGCGCAAGCGTACCCCCCGAGCACCACCATCGAGCCAAGCCAAGCCAGCGCAACCTTCCCACGCATGCGTTCAGGCTACAGCGCCTCCGCGCGGCGCTCCAATGGTTCGAGTGATGCATGTAGACTGGATGGATGCGGGGGCTCGTGGCGTGTCCGGGCTGTTCGACCCACGTGGGGGCGAGTGAGAGGAGCTGTCCGTTCTGTGGTCGCGCGCTTCGCGGGGCGGACGGCGCCATTGCGCAGACGACCGCGGCGGTGATGTTGGGGCTGTCCGTGGGTGGCATCGCCTGCTCGTCGCCGACACCTGTGTACGGCGTGGCCGAGGGTGTGACCGTCACAAGTGGCGCTTCGCCGACCGGGGGCCCTCCATGCAATGACGCGTCGCCGATTCCGCCGGGCGGTCCGTTTCCGACGCCGGCGGAGGCGCAAGCGATGTGCAGCCAGGCTGGCGAGCCGCTGGATCCGCTCGATGCGCCGGGTATGCGAGCGTGGTTGCCTGGTCGTTGGTTCTTTTGCGGGGGCCAGCCCATCTTCTTTCGGGAAGCTCTCGGGCTGGAGTTCGTGTCGGATGGTACGTGGTATTTCCTCGAACAGGTGGGTGCCGAGCTCGTTCGCCGCCCACAAGGCGGCAACTGGTTTGCGAACGGCCCCGCCTGCACGCCCAGCGGCATCGAGTTGGCTCGGCCCGATCAGACCTCTTTGTACAGCGCCGAATTTTCGGTCGCTCCGGTCAAGCTCGAGTTGCTGCAATCAGGTTTCTCAACGGAATATCTGGCCATCGGCGAGGGGCCAGTGGGTCAAGGCGGTGCCGGTGGAGCGGGCGGAGCGCGCTGATCAACCGAAGACGTCGCGCGCAGCACGCGCGGTGTTCACGTGGACCTCGACGACTTTGCTCACGTCGTGCGTGTAGCCGCCGGCGAGGACCCAAGCGATCGGTACACCCGCGTCGCGCGCCATGCGGAATACGAGGCGATCGCGCTCGAGGAGATCGTCGATGCCGAGATCG
>Ga0075420_100004387_pt1 | contig 12344 bp, 14 predicted proteins | sample SoiMetdeltSBSDD4_FD_75296 | JGI IMG/M metagenome (GOLD analysis project Ga0075420, IMG submission 75296) | Bulk soil microbial communities from a Populus tree surrounding site in Tennessee, USA - Soil MetaG P. deltoides SBSDD4 | ecosystem: Environmental > Terrestrial > Soil > Tree plantation... | reverse complement strand
GGGGGCGCTCGCCATCTCGCGCACCACGTCCGACACGGCGCGGATCGCGGGCGCGCTCGCCGGCACGGGCGGCGTGGCGCTGATCGGCATGGGCCCGGCCTATGTGGCGGTGAGCGCGATCTATGTGGCTGCCTTCCTGCTGTCGCTCGGCGTCGAGCGCCATCCGCCGCGCGCCGCGGGCGCCAAGGTGGACCAGCTGTTCGCCGGCCTGCGGCTGGGCGTGCGCTATGTCTGGGACAAGCCCGATCTGCTCGGCGCCTTCAGCATGGCCTTCCTGGTCAACCTGCTCGCCTATCCGTTCTTCCTCGGCCTGCTGCCCTATGTCGCACGCGACGTCTACGGCATCGGCCAGTCGGGCTTGGGCTACCTGGCCGGGGCCTTCGCCAGCGGGGCCCTGGCCGGCTCGCTGGCGGTGAGCGCGAACCGAGTGCCGCTGCCTGCCGCCCGCGTCATGCTCCTCAGCGGCGCGTTCTGGTTCGTGGCGATCATCCTGTTCGGGCAGATCCGCTCCGTCGGCGTGGGCCTCGCGCTGCTCTTTGTCACCGGGTTCGTGCAGAGCTTCTGCCTCACGCCGCTCGCCGCGGTCATGCTGCGCGCCTCGAGCGAGGACATGCGCGGCCGCGTCATGGGCATTCGCATGCTCGCGATCTGGGGATTGCCGCTCGGGCTGCTCGCGGCCGGGCCGCTCATCGAGCGCCTGGGCTATTCCGCCACCACCCTGCTCTATGCCGGTCTCGGCCTGGCGGCCACCTTCGCCATCGGCATGCGCTGGCGGCGCGCGCTCTGGCACCACTCGGCGGCGGCCAATCTCTAGGCGATGGAATCTGGTGGGGACACCAGGGCTCGAACCTGGGACCTACTGATTAAGAGTCAGCTGCTCTACCAACTGAGCTATGTCCCCCGCGGACAGCGTCTTCCCGCGCGGAGCTTGGTAGGCCGTGGCGGATTCGAACCGCCGACCAACGGATTAAAAGTCCGCTGCTCTACCAGCTGAGCTAACGGCCCCCGGGGAAGGGCGCGATTTTATCAGCCCTGCACCCCGGTTCGCCAGAAAAATCAGGCGATGTAGCGCGTCGAGTCCCGGATTCCCGCGTCCACGAACCCGTTCTTCCGAATGCGGCACGCATCGCACGCACCGCAGGCCCTGCCTTGCGCATCCGCCTGGTAGCAGGTCACCGTGTCGGCGGGATCCACGCCCAGCTCGATCGCCAGCCGCACGATCTCCTTCTTCGGCAGATCGATGAGCGGGGCGCGCACCTCGATACTGCGGCCCTCCACCGCCGACTTCGTCGCCAGGTTCGCCATCGCCTCGAACGCCTTCAGGTACTCCGGCCGGCAATCGGGGTAGCCGGAATAGTCCACCGCGTTCGCGCCGACGAAGATGTGCTGCGCCTGCAGCGTTTCGGCCCAGGCCAGGGCGAGCGACAGCAGGATGGTGTTGCGGGCGGGCACGTAGGTCACCGGAATGCCGGGGTGCAGGCCGGACTGCGGAATCGCGATGCCGCGGTCGGTCAGGGCGGAGCCGCCGAACTGCGCCAGGTCGAGCTTGACCACACGATGCTCGATTGCGCCCAGCCGCAGCGCAATGCGCGCCGCGGCGCCGAGCTCCGCCGCGTGCCGCTGGCCATAGTCCACCGACAGCGCATGGCAGCGGTACCCTTCGCGCCGCGCCCAGGCGAGCGCGGTGGCCGAATCCAGTCCGCCGGAGAGAAGGACGACGGCGTTCAGCGCTTGCCGGACTGGGTGAGGCGCAGCTTGGCGTTGGCGGCCGCCGAGCTGCCCGGATATTTCGCCAGCACGTTCTGCAGCGTCTTTTGCGCCCCGTTCTTGTCGCCCATCGCTTCCTGGGCGCTGGCGATGGAAAGCATCGCGTCGGGCGCCTTGGGGTCGTCGGGCCAGGTGCTGATCACCTTCTGGTGCGCGGCGATCGCGTTGCGATAGTCGCGCCGCCCCGAGTAGCCCATGCCGATCCAGTACTGGGCGTTGGGCGCGAGCTTGCTGCTGGGATAGCTGGACAGCATGTTCTGCAGCAGGTCGATGGCGGCGGAGTAGTTGCCGAGCTTGAAATGGTTGAGCGCGCTCTCGTAGGTCTTCTTCTCCGCATCCGAGGGCCCCGCGTCGGCCGGGGGCTTGAGCGCGGCGGCGGAGGCCTGCTCCTGCACCTGCTCGAGCCTGCGCAGGCGCGTGTCGATGTCCACGTACAGGTCCTTCTGCCGCTTCTCGGCGACCTCGAGCTGGTTGAGCATCACCTCGACCTGCCCGCGGGTGCGCGCGAGCTCCGCGCGCAGCGCCTCGATCTGCCCGGCCAGGTCGAGGATCACGCGCCGGTCGACCGCCGCGGACTCCAGGCTGCCGAGGCGCGCGTCGATGCGCTGCTGGCTCGCCTGGAACTCCTGGCGCAGCTCGTCGAGCCGGCGCTTGGTCTCCGAATCGCCGAACAGCTGCGCCGCGGCGCTCCCCGCCCAGCCCAGCACCGCCGCGAGCAGCAGCCAGCGCATCAGTACTCGCCCGGATACAGCATGTCGCTGCGGCGGTTCTGCGCCCAGGCCTCTTCATTCGAACCGGCCATGCGCGGCTTCTCCTCGCCCAGGCTCACCGCTTCGATCTGTTCCTCGCGGCCGCCCAGCAGCATGAGCATGCGCTTCACGCCCTCCGAGCGCCGCTGGCCGAGCGCGAGGTTGTATTCGCGGCTGCCGCGCTCGTCGGTGTTGCCCTGCACCAGCATTTTCGTGCCGCCGTTCTCGCGCAGGTACCTGGCATGCGCCTCGATCATCGGCCGGTAATCGTCCTTGATGTTGAACTTGTCGAAGTCGTAATACACGGAGCGCTTGGACAGGATGCTGTTCGGGTCCTTGAGCGCCGCGGCGCCGCTGGCGGGCCTGCCGGTGAGGTCGACGCCGGCCGGCGGCGCGGACGGCGCCGGCTGCGCTACGGCGCCTGGGGCGCGGTCTTCCACGGCCGCCGGCGGCTGCCGGTCCGGGGTCTGCGTCGCCGTGCAGGCGGCGAGGGTGCAGGCGATGAAGGCAAGGCTGAGCGTTCGCATGGCTGATCTCCTTCTCATTGCAACAAGGGGCCCCAGGCCGGCTCGCGGACATCGCCCGCGTTGACCGTGAGGCGCTGCTTGACGCGTCCGTCGGCGGACACGGCGGTGAGCACGCCGCGCCCGCCCGCGATCGAGGCGAGCAGGATCTGGCGGCCGTTCGGGGCGAAGCTGGGGGACTCGTCGAGGTCGCTGTCGGTGAGGACCTGCACCTGGCGGGTGCCCAGGTCGAGCAGCGCAACCTGGTACTTGCTGCCGTTGCGCATGATGTAGGCGAGACTCCTGCCGTCCGGACTGATGCGCGGGGAGACATTATAGCTCCCCTCGAAGGTCACGCGTTGCGCGTCGCCGCCGGCCGCCGCCATGCGGTAGATCTGCGGGCTGCCGCCGCGGTCCGAGGTGAAGTAGATCCACTGCCCGTCCGGCGAGTAGCGCGGCTCGGTGTCGATGCCACCGGAAAAGGTCAGGCGGCGCACGTTGCCGCCGTCGGGATTGATCAGGTAGATCTGCGAAGAGCCGTCGCGCGTCAGCGCCACCGCGAGGCGCGTGCCGTCGGGCGACCAGGCGGGCGCGGAGTTCGAGCCCTTGAAATTGGCGACGATGTTCTGCTTGGGCACCTCGACGTCCTGCACGTAGACGATCGGCTTCTTGTTCTGGAACGAAACGTAGGCGATGCGCTTGCCGTTGGGCGACCAGGCGGGCGAGATGATCGGCTCGTTGGACACCAGCATCGCCTGCTCGTTCGCGCCGTCGGCGTCGGCGATCTGCAGCTCGTAGCGCGAGCCGCGCTTCACCACGTAGGCGATGCGCGTGGAGAACACGCCCTTCTCGCCGGTGAGCTTCTCGTAGACGTAGTCGGCGATGCGGTGCGCCGTCGCGCGCAGCTGCTCGCGCGACATGGTGTAGGCGACGCCGCCGATGGACGACTGCTTCACCACGTCGTGCAGCCGGAAGCGCGCCTCGAAGCGCCCGTCCGGGCGCGCCGCCACCGAGCCGAGCACCAGCGCATCGGCCAGCCGCGACTTCCACTCGGCGTAGTTGACGCTCGAGGCCTCGGTCGGCGCCGGCACCAGCGAGGGCACCTCGACGCCGCGGAACAGTCCGCTGCGTTCCAGGTCGGCGCGCACGATGGCGCTGATGGCCGCGTTCGCGCCGCCGGCCAGCGCGCCCTCTCCCACGAACGGCACGATGGCCACCGGGATGCGCTGCGCCCCCGCGCCGGTGATCTCGATCGAGAGCTGGGCGTGGCCGGAGCACGCGGCGAAGGACAGCGCGGCTGCCGCGAGCAGATTTCTCATGCGGTCGATTATATTTCAGTCCATCGGCCGGAACGTCAGCTTCAGCTCGCGCTCGAACAGGCCGGGACTGTCGGGCTTAGGCAACGGCGAGGATTTGAGGATCGCGCGCAGCACCGCCTCGTCGTAGCCGGCGTGGCCGCTGGAAATCACCAGCCGCGCCTGCAGGACTTCGCCGTTTGGCAGCAGCGTCACGAGGAACAGCGCCTCCGGGTTTCCCTTGATGTCCAGCGGCAGAAAGATGTTGCCGCGGATCTTGTTGCGGATCCTGTCCACCCAGGCCGCGACTCCCTTGAAGCGCGCATTGGCGGCATCGCGCGTCAGCTGGTCCTTGATCGCCTGGCGCTCGCGCTCCGCGGCGAACTGGTGCTGCTCGCGCTGCGCCGCCTCGGCGAGCAGCCGCCGCAGCGCCGCGTCGTCCGCCTTCGCCGCGGGCTTGGGTTTCGGCTTGGCCTCGGGCTTCGGCTCGGGCTTCGGCTTGGGCTTGGGCGCCTTCAGCGCGATGTCCGGCTTCTCGATGCGCGGCTCCGGCTTTGGCTGCACCACCGGCGCGGGCTTGGGGGGCTCGGGCTGGACCGCCGCCGGCGGCGGGGGCGGCGGCTGCCACAGCTCCACCTGCACCACCTCGGGCGCGCGGCTCTGCCAGCGCACGCCGAAGGTCAGCACCACCGCCAGCAGCAGGTGCACCACGACGGCGAGCACCAGCGCGGGCGCGAGGTCCTCTTCGCGCCGCAGCTCGAGGAACGGCCCGGCGAGCGCCGCGCTCATTGCGCCGGCTTCACCAGCAGGCCGACGCGCTTCACCTGCAGCTTGTGCAGCTCGTCCATCACCTGCAGCACCGTCTCGTAGCGCACGTCCTTGTCGCCGGCGATCAGCACCGGCTGCTCCGGGTTCTTCGCCAGGCGCTCCTTGATCACGCGCGCCAGGTCCGCGCGCGGCACGCGCCGCTCCTCGCCCGGGACGCCCTTGGCGTCGCGGCTGCGCAGCAGGATCGAGCGGTCGGCGCGGATCACCACCTCGAGCGGCGACACCGGCGCGTTGGAGGCCTTGGACACCGAGGGCAGGTCGATCACGCCGGGGGTCACCAGCGGCGCGGTCACCATGAAGATGACGAGCAGCACCAGCATCACGTCCACGTAGGGCACGATGTTGATCTCGTGCATCGGGGCGCGCTTGCGATGCAGCGCCGGCATGGTTACTTCACCGCCTGCCGCTGCAGGATGTTGGAGAACTCCTCCATGAAGCTCTCGAAGCGGATGGCGAGGCGGTCGATCTGGTGCGAGTAGCGGTTGTAGGCCACCACCGCGGGGATAGCGGCGAACAGGCCGATGGCGGTGGCCACCAGCGCCTCGGCGATGCCGGGGGCGACCTGCGCCAGCGTCGCCTGCTGCACGTTCGCCAGGCTGCGGAAGGCGTGCATGATGCCCCACACCGTGCCGAACAGGCCGACGTAGGGGCTCACCGAGCCGGTGGAAGCGAGGAACGCGAGGTGGCGCTCGAGGTGGTCCGTCTCGCGCTGGTAGGTCGCGCGCATGGCGCGCCGCGCGCCGTCCACCATCACGCTGGGGTCGGTGGTGCTGCGCTGATTCCTCAGCTTGGCGAACTCGCGGAAGCCCGCCTCGAAGATGCGCTCCAGGCTGCCGATGGTGTGGCGGTTGTTCACCGCGCCCTGGTAGATCAGGTTCAGGTCCTTGCCGCCCCAGAACTCGCGCTCGAACTGCTCGGTCTGCCCGCGCGCCCGGCGGATGGCGAACCACTTGCTGAAGATGAACATCCAGGACAGGAACGACACCGCGAGCAGCAGCAGCATCACCGCCTTCACCACCAGGCTCGCGCCGAGGATCAGGGTCCAGATGTCGAGGTCGGCGGTGACATTCATGGCTTCAGCCCAGTTGCGCGGCAAAGGTGGCCGGGATCGCGGCGGGCCGGAAATCGCTTTGCCGCACGCACGCCGCTTGGACCAGCGCCTCGGCCATCGGTTCAGTGCCGCGCAGCGCGCGCTGCTTGAGCATCAGGTAGCTGCGCTTGCGTTCAGTCAGTTCCACGGTGATCTCCAGTTGGTCGTCGAGCCGCGCGCCGCGCAGGAAGTCGATTTCCGCGCGCCGCACCACGAATTGCAGCCCCGCCTCGCGCGCCAGGCCCTGGTGGTCGATGCCGAGGGTGCGCAGCCACTCGGTGCGCGCGCGCTCGAAGTAGCGCAGGTAATTCGCGTAGTACACCACGCCGCCGAAGTCGGTGTCCTCGTAATAGACCCGTACCGGCCAGGAAAAGACTCTGGCGTCCCGTCGCTGCACCGCGCGATTGTAGTCCGCGCCGCTCAGCCGCGCGCGTCGGGGCCGAGCAAGTCGTGCGCCCCCGACGGCGCGACGAGGCCGAAGTGGCGGTAGGCGGCGAGGGTCGCCACGCGCCCGCGCGCCGTGCGCTGCAGGTAGCCCTGCTGGATCAGGTAGGGCTCGAGCACGTCTTCGATGGTGTCGGACTCCTCGCCGATGGCGTGCGCCAGGTTCTCCACGCCCACCGGGCCGCCGCCGAACCGCTCGATGACGGCGAGCAGGAGCTTGCGGTCCATCACGTCCAGGCCGAGCGCATCCACGTCCAGCATCTTGAGCGCAGCCTCGGCCACCGCCCTGGTCACCGCGCCCTCGGCCTTGACCTGCGCGTAATCGCGCACCCGGCGCAGCAGCCGGTTGGCGACGCGCGGCGTGCCGCGCGCGCGGCGCGCGATCTCGGCGCCACCCTCGGTCGCCAGCGTCACCGCCAGCAGCCCCGCCGAGCGGCGCACGATCGCCGCGAGCTCGGGCTCGCTGTAGAACTCCAGCCGGGCGACGATGCCGAAGCGGTCGCGCAGCGGATTGGTCAGCATGCCGGCGCGCGTGGTGGCGCCGACCAGCGTGAACGGCGGCAGGTCGAGCTTGATGGAGCGCGCCGCCGGTCCCTCGCCGATCATGATGTCGATCTGGTAGTCCTCGAGCGCCGGGTACAGGATCTCCTCGACCACCGGCGAGAGGCGGTGGATCTCGTCGATGAACAGGACGTCGCGCGGCTCAAGGTTCGTCAACAGCGCCGCCAGGTCGCCCGGGCGCTCCAGCACCGGCCCGGAGGTCTGGCGCAGATTCACCCCCATCTCGCGGGCGATGATGTGCGCCAGGGTGGTCTTGCCCAGTCCCGGCGGGCCGAACAGCAGCACGTGGTCCAGCGCCTCGCTCCTGCCGCGCGCGGCCTCGATGAAGATCCCCAGCTGGTCGCGCACCTTGGCCTGGCCGACGTAGTCCGCCAGCCGCACGGGCCGCAGCGAGCGCTCGAACTGCTCCTCCTGCGCCGAGGCCGGGGCGGCGGCGATCAGGCGATCGGTCTCGACGGACATGGCGGAATTCTGCCAGACCCGGGACGTTTGCCCTTGAAGATCACCCGGGACAGGCATACGATTTCTTCCGTGGCAACCATCCGGACCTTCGTCGCAGCGCTGTCGGCTGCCTTCTGGCTGCCCGGCGCCCTCGCCCAGGCGCCGGCGGACAACGGCTGGTACCTCGGCTCGGGCCTGCTCCCGGTCAAGCCCCGGCTGCAGCTCGCGGGGCCGGCGATCCCCGGCGAGCCGCGCGAGGCCGCCGAGCCCGGCTACCAGCAGTTCGGGGGCTTCCGGTTTACGCGCAACTGGAGCCTCGACATCGGCTATGCCGGGGGCAACCGCCCGGCTGCGGGTGACGGCTCGATCCACGCCAACGCCTGGACCTTCTCCGGCACGGGCCTGCTGCCGATCACCCGCTCGTTCTCGCTGCAGGGCCGGCTGGGCGTCGCGATGCCCACCGCCGAGTTCTCGCTGACATCGGCGGCCAGCACCCTGTCCTCGCTCGCCGGGGACAGCGCGCGCAACCGCATGAACATGCTGTGGGGAGTCGGGGGCCAGTACGAATTCAGCCCCACGGTCGGCCTGCGGATGGACTACAACAGCCGCTACGCCGACGACACGGGCTACAACCGCGCGCGCACCGACCTGTGGTCGATCAACGCCGTGGTCCGCTTCTAGGGCAGTTCAGGACTTGGCCAGCGCCTTGAGCGCGGCGCGGATGCCCTCGGCGACCGGCAATCCCGGCGCCAATCCCTGCAGAGCCGCGGCGGCCTCCTTCTCGCTGTAGCCCAGCCCGAGCAGGGCATTGAGCACGTCCGCGGCGCCGCCGCCGACCGCCGGCCTCGCGTCGGCGAGCTTGCCCTTGAGCTCCAGCAGCAGCCGCTCGGCGGTCTTCTTGCCGATGCCGGGAACCTTGGTGAGGCGCGCCGGCTCCTGCAGCGCCACCGCCTGGGCGAGCTCCGGCACCGACATGCCCGACAGAACCGAGAGCGCGGTGCGCGCGCCCACCCCCGAGATCTTGAGCAGCTGGCGGAACGCGGCGCGCTCCTCCAGCGTGCCGAAGCCGTAGAGCGCCTGCACGTCCTCGCGCACCACCAGGTGGGTGAGCAGCACCACGGGCTGGCCGGTCGCCGGCAGGTTGTAGAAGGTGCTCATCGGCACGTCGAGCTCGTAGGCGACGCCGTTGCAGTCCACCATCACCTGCGGCGGATGCTTGGCGACGAGCGTGCCGCTGAGCCGCCCGATCACGGACGGCGCTCCTCTCGCCTGCCGATCATGCCAGCCGCCCGCGCTTCATGCGCAGCCCGTGCATCGGCAGGGCGCCCAGGCGTCCCCCGTGCGCATGGCAGATGGCGCAGGCGAGCGCATCGGCCGCGTCCGCGCCGGGAGACCCGGGCAAGGCGAGCAGCCGCTTCACCATGTGCTGGACCTGCTCCTTCTTGGCGTGGCCGTTGCCGACCACCGCCTGCTTGACCTGCAGAGCAGTGTACTCGGCGACCGGCAGCCCGGCGAGCACCGCCGCGCAGATGGCGGTGCCGCGCGCCTGGCCGAGGGCGAGGGTCGACTGCGGGTTGACGTTGACGAACACTTTCTCGACGACCACCTGCGCCGGGCGATGCGTGGCGATCACTTCGGCCAGGCCCTCGAGCAGGACCTTCAGCCGCTCGGCCAACTCGCCGCGGCCCGACTTCACGCAGCCGCTGGCCACATAGTCGAGGCGCCGGCCGCTGTGCTCGATGACACCGAAACCCGTGACCTGCAGGCCGGGATCGATGCCCAGGATTCTCACGCGTCCTCGAACGCCGCGGTGGTATACACGTCCTGCACGTCGTCCAGAACCTCCAGCGCATCGAGCAGGCTGCGCATGCGCTGCGCATCGCCGCCGGCGAGCGCGCTGTCGTTGACCGGCTTCATGGTCACCTCGGCCAGCTCGGGCTTCAGTCCCGCCTTCTCCAGAGCCGCCTTGACCTGGTGGAAGTCGTGCGGCGCGCTGAGCACCTCGATCGAGCCGTCGTCGTTCGCCACCACGTCCTCGGCGCCCGCCTCGAGCGCCGCCTCCATCACCTTCTCTTCGCTCGCGCCAGGGGCAAACATGAACAGGCCGCAATGCTTGAACATGAACGCCACCGAGCCGTCCGAGCCGAGGTTGCCGCCGTTCTTGGTGAAAGCGTGGCGCACATCGGCCACGGTGCGCGTGCGGTTGTCGGTCAGGCAATCGACGATCAGCGCGGCGCCGCCGGGACCGTAGCCCTCGTAGCGCACTTCCTCGTAGGACACGCCCTCCAGCTGGCCGGTGCCGCGCTTGATGGCGTTCTGCACGCTGTCCTTGGCCATGTTGGCCTCGCGGCCCTTGTCCATCGCCAGGCGCAGGCGCGGATTCATGTTCGGGTCGCCGCCGCCCATCTTCGCCGCGACGGTGATTTCCTTGATCAGCCGGGTGAAGACCTTGCCCTTCTTCGCGTCGGCCGCGGCCTTGCGGTGCTTGATGTTCGCCCATTTGCTGTGCCCGGCCATGCCATAATTTTACGTCATGGCCACCGCACTCCTCGTCGCCAGAAGCGGCAAGACCGACCTCGGCCTGCTGCCCGCGCTCGCCAACCGCCATGGCCTGATCACCGGCGCCACCGGCACCGGCAAGACCGTGACGCTGCAGACGCTCGCCGAACAGTTGTCGCGCATCGGGGTCCCGGTGTTCATGGCCGATGTGAAGGGCGATCTGTCGGGCATGGCGAAAGCCGGCGGCGCGAACGCCAAGGTAGCCGAGCGCGCCAAGCTGCTCAAGCTCGAATTGACCTACGCGGCCTGCCCCCTGGTGTTCTGGGACGTGTTCGGCGAGAGCGGCCACCCGGTGCGCGCCACCGTCTCGGACATGGGGCCGCTCCTGCTCGCGCGCATGCTGGGCCTCAACGACACCCAGGAAGGCGTGCTGAACCTGGTGTTCAAGATCGCCGACGACGCGGGCCTGCTGCTGCTCGACACCAAGGACCTGCGCGCCATCCTGCAGTTCGTCGGCGAGAACGCCGCGAAATTCACCACCGAATACGGCAACGTTTCGACGGCCTCGATCGGCGCCATCCAACGCGGGCTGCTGACGCTGGAGACGCAGGGCGCCGACCGCTTCTTCGGCGAGCCGATGCTCAACATCGCCGACCTGATGCAGGTGGAAGGCGGCAAGGGAGTGGTGAACATCCTCGCCGCCGACCGGCTGATGAATTCGCCCAAGCTCTACGGCACGTTCCTGCTGTGGATGCTGGCGGAGCTGTTCGAGCAGCTGCCCGAAGTCGGCGACGTGGACAAGCCGAAGCTCGTGTTCTTCTTCGACGAGGCGCACCTGCTGTTCGACGACGCGCCCAGGGCGCTGCTCGACAAGGTCGAGCAGGTGGTGCGCCTGATCCGCTCCAAGGGCGTGGGCGTGTACTTCGTGACGCAGAACCCGCTCGACATCCCCGAGTCGGTGCTCGGGCAGCTCGGCAACCGGGTGCAGCACGCGCTGCGCGCCTTCACGCCCAAGGACCAGAAGGCGGTGAAGTCCGCCGCCGAGACCATGCGCCCCAACCCGAAGCTCAGGATCGAGCAGGCGATCACCGAGCTCGGCGTGGGCGAAGCGCTGGTGAGCCTGCTCGACGAAAAAGGCCGCCCCGGGGTCACCGAGCGCGCGTTCGTCGTGCCTCCGGGCAGCCAACTCGGGCCGCTCACCGACGCCGAGCGCAAGGCCGCCATCGCGTCCTCGCCGCTCGCGGGGCACTACGGGAAAGCGGTGGACCGCGAATCGGCCTACGAGAAACTCAAGGCGCGCGCAGACCAGGCGGCGCAGGAGGCCGCAGCGCAGACAACGCAGGCGCAGCCGAAGGAATCGAGCGTCGCCTCGGACATCCTGTTCGGCAAGACGGGCCCGCGCGGCGGCCGGCAATCGCAGGGACTGCTCGAAGCCATGGCGAAGAGCGCGGCGCGCACTGTCGGCTCGCAGGTCGGGCGCGAGCTGATCCGCGGGGTCCTGGGCTCCTTGCTCGGCAAACGCCGTTGAGTCCCGCGGCGTACCGCGGCTGGGGGCTGCTGTTCGCGCTCGCCGGCACGGTGGCCTTCGCCTTCCGCCCGGTGCTGATCAAGCTGGGCTACGAGGCGGCGCCGGTGAGCGCGACGACGCTGCTGTTCCTGCGCATGGTGCTGTCGCTGCCGTTTTTCGCCGCCGTGGCCTGGTGGTTGCGCCGCGAACCGGGACTCGCGCGCCGCGACTGGCTGGGCATCGTCGGCCTGGGCTTCCTCGGCTACTACCTCGCCAGCCTGCTCGACTTCCTCGGGCTGCAGTACGTGCCCGCCGGCCACGGACGGCTGATCATGTTCCTCTACCCGACGCTGGTGGTGATCCTGTCCGCGCTGTTCCTCGGCAAGCGCGCCACCGCGCGCGAGCTCGCCGCGCTCGCCGTGACCTACACCGGCATCGCGCTGGTGCTGTCGCACCAGCTCGGCGCGCCGGCCGAGAACCGCCTGTTCTTCCTCGGCGCGGCGCTCGTCTTCGGCTCGGCCATGTGCTACGCCGTGTACCTGGTCACCGGCAGCCAGCTCATCAAGCGCGTCGGCTCGATGCGCTTCACCGCTTACACCATGATGGTGTCCACCGTCCCGGCGGTGATCCAGTTCGGGGTGCTGGAGGGCCCGGCGTCGC
>Ga0075420_100004380_pt1 | contig 12359 bp, 12 predicted proteins | sample SoiMetdeltSBSDD4_FD_75296 | JGI IMG/M metagenome (GOLD analysis project Ga0075420, IMG submission 75296) | Bulk soil microbial communities from a Populus tree surrounding site in Tennessee, USA - Soil MetaG P. deltoides SBSDD4 | ecosystem: Environmental > Terrestrial > Soil > Tree plantation... | reverse complement strand
GGCTCCGGTACCGGCCAGCTTCGCGACCGCCTGCACGATCTCGGCGGTGGCGAGCATGCCGGTCTTGACCGCGGCCACCGGCAGGTCGTCGAGTACGGCATCGATCTGGGCCAGCACGAAAGACGCGGGCATAGCGTAGACGCCACGGACGCCCACGGTGTTCTGCGCGGTGAGGGCGGTGATCGCGCTGGTACCGAAGACGCCGAGCGCGGCGAACGTCTTCAGGTCGGCCTGGATACCGGCACCCCCGCCGGAGTCGGAGCCGGCGATGGTCAGAGCGACGGGCGGGTTGGTCATGCCGGGCCCCCAAGCGCAGCGGGGGGCCGGCATGACCGAGCAATGGCCGACACAGTCACGCCGGCACCTCCGCGTCGGCGGGTTCGGCCGCCTCGGCGGCGAGCAGTGTGGTGACGAGCGCGCCGAGCAGGGCTGCCCGGCCCGGCATCTCGGTGATGTCGACCCACTCCCCCTCGGCGTGGGCGTTGCCGCCGACCGGACCGAGTCCGTCGAGCGTCGGTACGCCCACACCCGCGGTCAGGTTGCCGTCCGAACCGCCACCCACCGCCACCCCGCGCAACGGAGGCAGACCGAGCTGCGCCGCGAGCTGAACGGCCACCGGGAACAGCCGGGCCGACGCCGACTCCGGCATAGCCGGCCGGTTCGGTCCCTTGTGGACGGACAGGGTGGCACCGGGCAGCGTCGGGCGCAGCCCGTGCAGAGCCGCCTCGACCCGCTCCAGCTCGGCCGGGTCGAAGGCACGGACGTCGAGGTGTACCTCGGCGTCCTGCGGGACGGTGTTCATGGTGGTGCCGGAGGTGGCCACGGTGGGGACGACCGTCGTACCGGCGGCGGGATCGGCCAGCGCCGCGGCGGCGAGGATCTGGTGGGCGAGCTCGACACTCGCGTTGACCCCGCGCTCCGGCTCGATCCCCGCGTGCGCCGCCCGGCCGGTGACGTGCAGTTGGTACTGGGCGATCCCCTTGCGGGCCGTCTTCAGCGTGCCCTTCTTCGTGCCCTCGAGCACCAGCGCCGCGGCCGCCCCGCGCGCCGTCTCCTCGATCAGCGGCCGGGACGACGGTGAGCCCAGCTCCTCGTCGGACGTGACGAGGATGGCCACCCCGGTCAGATCCTCCACTGTGGACAGACCGTGGAAGAGCTGGACGAGTCCGGCCTTCATGTCGACCGTACCGGGGCCGGTGGCCGTGTCACCGTCCACAGTGAACGGCCAACGGGCAGTCGTACCGACAGGCCAGACGGTGTCCAGGTGACCCAGGAGCACCACACGCGTCGGTACCACGCCGAACCGCCACAGCAGGTGCGTCCGGCCGGCCAGCACTACCCGGTCCGGGGACGCGCCGAGCAGCCGTACCCCGAGTTCGGCGACGACCTCGGCGCAGGCCGCGGTCGCGGCGGTATCGGCGGAGGGTGATTCGGCGGCTACGAGAGTGGCCAGGTCGGCGAGCATGGCGTCGAGGTCGAACATGGGCCCAACCCTAAGCGACCCCTGTTGATCATGAAGTTCGTGTCACGACACGCCGTCCACCATGCACTTAAGTTCATGATCAACGGAGTCAGGAGCGGGCGGGGCTACAGGCGGCGGGTTTCGGCTAGGACGTGGGCTACCACGGCGGCTGGGCCAGCCTGGCGGAAGGCTTTGCGTTGGCGGTGGGCGGAGGTCCCGCGGCCCATCAGCTCGGCGGTCGACGCGGTCACCAGCGGCCAGTCGCCGCGGTCTTCGAGGGCGGGGCGCAGGTGGCGCAGCAGCCGCTCGATCAGCTCGGGCGCCGGTACCTCCTGCGCCTCGAGCGGGTCGACGAGCTGCCCGCCCAGACCGGAGCGGGCCGCGCGCCAGGTGGCCGCGCGCAGCAGGATGTGCTCGATGGGTGGCGGTGCCACGCCGGCCAGCTCCTCGGCCGCGGCGGTGACCACGAGCGCGCGGGCCAGCGCGGCGAGCAGCACCACGTCGGCCACCAGCGGACAGGCGTCCGCGACCCGGATCTCCAGGGTCGGGTACCGGGCGGACGCGCGCACATCGAAGTAGATCATGCCTACGTCGGAGATCACCCCGCTGGCGATGAGGCGGGAGACGGTCCGGTCGTACTCCGCCGCCGAGGTGAACAGCGGCGGTGGGCCGGCGGTCGGCCAGCGGGACAACACGATCGTCCGGTACGACGCGTAGCCGGTGTCACCGTCGAGGAAGTACGGCGACGCGGTCGACAGGGCCAGCAACGCGGGCAGCCACAGTCGCACCCGGCGCATCAACGGGACCGCCGCCTCCCGGTCCGGTACCCCCACCTGGATCTGGCAGGCGCACACCTGCTGCTCGGCGACGAGCTGCCGGTACTCCGCCGCCATGTGTTCGTAGCGCGGGTCGGGAAACACGGCACCGACCGGCCGGCCTGATCCGGGCACGGTGCCGGCGGCGGCCGCCCACACCCCCGCCCGATCCGCGGCGTCGAGCAGTGAACGCCGACTCGCCCGCACGTGTCTGTCCACATCGGACATGTTGGCGCAGATCGGCGTGGAGGTCTCGATCATGGAGCGTTGCAGCTCCGGTACTGCTACCGTGCCCGTCTGCGCGTGCATGATCCGGCCCGCGCCCGTGGTCAACGTACCGGTCGCCGGGTCGAGCAGGTGGAACTCCTCCTCGACACCGATCGTGCGGCCCACCTCGGGCACGGCCGTGACGTCGACTCGGGACACCTACGCATCGTAGGACCGCGGAAGGGACCGCGCGGCGCCTCGGCGATATCGGCGGCAATCAGTCGAGAAGATCCACCCGACCGGTGTCCAGGTCGTAGACCGCCCCAACCACGGCTACCCGGCCGGAGCCGTAGCCCTCCTCCACCGGGCCGGCGGCGGCACGCAGCTTGAACACGGTACGCCTGACGTGCCGGTGCAGCGCCCGCGTGGCCAGGTCGGGCTGGTCCAACCCGATTTCGAGCACCGCGGGGGCGATCGAGTCGACGAGGTATCCGAGCCCGCCCCCGGGACGCCGGTCGGTACGCAGCGCCGTGATCGTCGCCGCGATCGCGCCGCAGCGCTCGTGGCCGAGGACGACGACCAGCGGTACCGCCAGCTCGGACACCGCGAACTCGACCGATCCGAGCACCGCCCGGTCGATGACCGTCCCGCCGGAACGCACCACGCAGATCGCGCCGAAGTCCTGGTCGAACACGGCCTCGAGCGGTACCCGGGAGTCGATGCAGCCCACGACGGCGGCGTCGGGTTGCTGACCGCCCGCGGTCGCGGCGGCCGCGGCGACGTCGTGGCCGTAGTGCGGCTGGCCGGACGCGAACCGTTCGTTGCCGGCGAGCAGCCCGGCCAGCGCCTCGTCGGGGGTCACGGCCTGGGTCCGCCGGGTCGGGGTGGCCACGTCACGAGCGTCGCGCCCCGGGGCCATGAACGCAGTGGTGATCGTCACGGCACCCCAGATCAGATCGCGACGCGCCAGCCAACGTGATGTCACGAACAACACGATACGGACACATCAGACAACTCTCGCACGAAGTCCGCGCCGAGTGCGGTAGCCGGCGTATGCGCTCCGGCCGCGACGGTTCCGGCGAGAACGCGCGCCGTCGCCCGTATCACCGCGTCCGCCGTCAGGTCGTAGCCGTTGGGACCGGTCAGAGTACCCGTGCGCGCGTTGCCGTCGGCGTCCCGCACCTCGCCCCAGACCTCGACCCCGGTCGCCGCTCGGGTCTGCGATGACGGACCGGCCATCCTTCGGCCGATCATCCGGGCCGCGTAGCGCCTGATGACCGCGTACCGGAGCAGCCGCTGGACCGCCGCGGCGCGCAACCGACCGACCCGGCCGCGGACCGGGACCCTCGTGTAGACCGTGATGTCGCCGATGCCGGTCGAGCGGTACGCGGTGACCAGGTCCCCCCACGGCACCGACCCCACGCGGCGCTCGCCGGACGGGAACGGCACCAGCCGGCTCGGCTGCCCGAACGGCGTCGGCCGCAGCTCACCGCCTACCCGGCGCAGTCCGCCGCGGGCCGTGACGGACAGACCGGTCTTCGCGGTGCCCGGGCTCATCCCGCCCGGGGCGCGAAAGGCCAGCTCGAGCGAGACCGCCGCGGGCAGCTCGGCCGCGAGCAACGCGGCGAGACAGTCGGTGGGTACGACGTCGAAGCCGGCCCCCGGCAGCAGTACGACTCCCGCGGCGACGGCCTCGTCGTGGCGGGCGAAGATCGCCTCGAAGACGGGCAGCTCGCCGGTGATGTCGAGGTAGTGCGTGCCGGTGGCCAGGCAGGCGTCGACCATCGGCTCGGCGGTGGTGTGGTACGGGCCGGCGCAGTGGGCGACCGCGGCCACGCTGGCCAAGGTGGCGCGCAGCCCGGCCGGATCGGTCAGGTCGACGACCCCGTAGTCCAGACCCAGCTCGTGGGCCAGGGCAGCGACCGCCGCCGGATCCCGGCCGGCCAGGATCGGTCGCTCCCCGCGCTCGACGGCCAGCCGTGCGACGAGCCGCCCGGTGTACCCGGTAGCCCCGTAGATCATCCATTCGGCCACAGTGGCCACAGTAGGGTACGGTCGCAGGCCGTGGGTTTCGTGGCGGATTGGCTCGAGACGCTGCCGGCCTTCAGCGTATATCTGGTGGTTGGTCTGATTGTCGGGCTCGAGAGCATGGGAATCCCGCTGCCCGGTGAGATCACGCTGGTGAGCGGGGCGCTGCTGTCCGCCACCGGTGTCGTGAGTCCGTGGGGCGTCGCGATCGGCGCCAGCATCGGGGCGATCGCCGGCGACTCGATCGGGTACGCCGTCGGCCGCCGCGGGGGACGGCCGCTGCTCGTCCGGTTCGGTCGGCGGTTCCCGCGCCACTTCGGCCCGGCGCACCTGGCAAAGGCCGAACAGATCTTCCATCGCTGGGGAGTCTGGGCGGTGTTCTTCGGCCGGTTCGTGGCCCTGCTGCGGATTCTGGCCGGACCGCTGGCCGGCGCGCTGCACGTGCCGTACCGCAAGTTCCTCGCCGCCAACGCCTCCGGCGGCATCGTCTGGGCCTTCGGCACCACATTCCTGATCTACTTCGCGGGTCGGGCCGCGGAGCACTGGCTGAAGGACCTGTCGTGGATCGCCCTCGGCGTCGCGGTCGTCTGCGGAATCGCGACCACGTTGGTCATCAAGTGGCGCGGCCGGCGGGCGCTCGCCGTGGAACCCGCTCTCGAGATCGCGACCGAAGACAGCACAGCCTGAGTTCGTTGGGCTGGATCTGCGCCGACCGAAGGTCCAGGCGCCTGAGTTAGCACAGCCTGAGTTCGTTGGGCTGAGTTCGTTGGGCTGGATCACGCGCCGACCGAAGGTCCAGGCGCCTGGGGTAGCACTGCCTGAGCATCAACCGTATCGCGGCGGGTGGCGGCGTGGCTTCCGCCCGGCGACCGATCTATCACTGTGCGGGACGCCGTACTCTTGTCGTCTCCACCCTCCCGTTCGCTTGGAGTTCCCACCTTGACCGACACCGTTCTGCAGCAGGAGATCGCTGTCGAGCAGAGTCACGTGGACCGGGTCTACACCCGGGTCGCGCAGCTGCGCCGTGCCGCCGTGGCCGCTGAGGCCGAGGGGTACCGCATCGCCCGGGTCGGCAACTTCGGCGCGCTCGTCGAGCGGGACGCCATGGTCTTCCACCAGGCCAGGCGGCGGCTGGCGCTGGACGCGGAGCACGAGGGCCTGGTCTTCGGCCGGCTCGACCTGGCCGACGGCGAGGTCTACCGGGTGGGCCGGCTGGGGGTACGGGACAGCGACGCCGAGCCGCTGCTGATCGACTGGCGGGCTCCGGCCGCGGCGGCGTTCTACCAGGCCACGGCCGCCGACCCGCAGGGCGTGGTACGCCGCCGGATGATCCGGTCGTCGGGCGAGAAGGTGACCGGCCTCGAGGACGACCTGCTCGACCCGGCCGGTGCGCCGCCGCACCTGCGCGTCGTCGGCGACGGGGCGATGCTCGCCGCGCTCAGCCGTACCACCGGGCGTGGCATGCGCGACATCGTGGCCACGATCCAGCGCGAGCAGGACGAGGCGATCCGCTCGCCGGCGTCGGGCGTGACGCTCGTGTCGGGCGGCCCGGGTACCGGTAAGACAGCGGTCGCCCTGCACCGGGCGGCGTACCTGCTCTACTCCGATCGCGCCCGGTTCGCCGGCGGCGGGGTGCTGGTGGTCGGGCCGTCGCCGGTGTTCGTGAACTACATCAGCCAGGTACTGCCGTCGCTGGGCGAGGAGAGCGCCACCCTGCGTTCGCTCGGGTCCATTGTGGAGGGTGTCGAGGCGTCCCGGGTCGACCCGCCCGAGTTGGCCGCCGTCAAGGGTTCGCTGCGCATGCGGCGGGTGCTCGGCCGGGCGGTGCGCGGCCCGGTACCGGACGCGCCGACCGAGCTACGGCTGCTCTACCGGGGGCAGCTGCTGCGGGTGGACGACGAGGAGCTGGCCCGGATCCGCCGGGCCGCGCTACCGCGCGGAGGGCGGCGCAACGAGGTGCGCGCCGCGGCCACCGCCGGCCTGCTCGACGCGCTGTGGCGGGAGGCAGAGGAGACGCTGGGGTACGGATCCCGCAAGCGCGAGGAGTTCATCTCCGATGTCGAGGACCGGCCGGAGGTACGGGCGTTCTTCCGCGCCTGGTGGCCTCTCCTGGAGCCGTCCTCGGTACTGGCGTGGCTGGCCGACCCCGCGTTGCTTGCCCGGTGCGCCGGTGGTGTGCTGTCCACAGTGGAGATTTCCGCGCTGGCGGCGTCGTTCGCGTCCCTGGAGCTGGGACCGACCGTCGCTGACGTGGCGCTGCTCGACGAGCTCGACGAACTGCTCGGCGATCCGCCCGCTCCGCCGCGCCGGCAGCGGGACCTCTACCGGACCGTCGGCGTACGGGGTGCGACGGCCGCCACCGAGCGGGCCCGGCTCGCGGCCGCCCGCCGGGCCGACGACTACCGGGACTACGCCCACGTCGTCGTCGACGAGGCGCAGGACGTTTCCCCGATGCAATGGCGGATGCTCGGACGGCGGGGCCGCCACGCCAGCTGGACGGTCGTCGGCGACCCGGCCCAGTCGGCCTGGGCCGGCGACCCGGTCGAGCTCGTGGAGGCGCGGGACACCGCCCTCGGCATGAGCGGGTCCGGCGCCCGGAGGCGGCACGAGTACACGCTGACCACCAACTACCGCAACTCGGCCGAGATCTTCGCGCTCGCCGCGTCCGTGGTGCTCCGCGCCGTGCCAGACGCCGACCTGCCGCGGGCGGTGCGGTCGACCGGCGTACCGCCCTCGCACGAGGTCGTGCCTTCGGCCGTGCTGGAGGCCACCGTGCGGTCCACCGCCGAAGCGCTGTTGTCCGAAGTGGACGGTACGGTCGGCGTCATCGCCCCGATCGCGCGCCGCGCCGAGGTCGCCGGCTGGGTCGCTGGGCTCGCTCCCGACCGTCTGCAGGTGGTGTCGAGTCTGGAAGCCAAGGGCATGGAGTACGACGCGGTCGCGCTCGTCGAACCGGCGGATCTGCTCGTCGAGGCGGCCGGGCCCCCAGCCGGTGTACGCACGCTGTACGTGGCCCTGACCCGGGCGACCCAACGCCTGGTCACGGTCGGTACGTCGGCCGATTGGCTTGCCCGTTAGCGTTTCGCGCGGGAAGGTTGTGGCGATGGGTGCTCACGCTGGCTCGGGGCATGCGGGGTCAGGGCATGCGGGGTCACAGCACGCCGGTCGCCGGTACCGCGGCCGGCTGTGGGCCGCATTCGCCCTGCTGGCCGTCTTCATGGTCGCTGAGGCGGTCACCGCCTGGTTGACCGGTTCACTCGCCCTGCTCTCGGACGCCGCACACCTGTTCACCGACGTCCTCGGCATCGGCATGGCGCTCGCGGCCATCAATGTCGCGAGCCGGCCGTGGGGCAGTCGCCGCTCTCAACGTACGTTCGGGCTGTACCGGGTGGAGGTACTCGCCGCGCTGGCCAACGCCGTCCTGCTGTTCGCTGTCACGATCTACGTGCTCGTCGAGGCGATCCGCCGCCTGCTCTCGCCGCACGAGGTCGATGCCGGCCCGATGCTCATCGTGGCGATAGCCGGCCTGCTGGCCAACATCGTCGCGTTCGGGCTGCTGCGCGGCGGCGCGCGGGAGAGCCTCAACGTGCGCGGCGCGTACCTCGAAGTACTCGGTGACCTGGTCGCCTCCGCCGGCGTGATCGTGGCCGCGCTCATCATCTTGGGCACCGGCTGGTGGTACGCCGACCCGCTGATCGCCGCCGCGGTCGGCCTGTTCATCCTGCCGCGCACGTGGGCCCTCGGCCGGGCCGCGGTACGGGTGCTCGTCCAGGCCGCACCGTCCCATGTGGACGTTACGGCGGTACAGCGGACGCTCGCCGCCGTCCCGGGTGTGGCCGACGTCCACGACCTGCACGTGTGGACCCTCACCTCCGGCATGGACGTCGCCTCCGCCCACCTGAGCATCGAACGCAGCGGCGACCTGTCCCCCGTGCTGTCGACCGCGCAGGCCGTGCTGCGCGACGAGTACGGCATCGAGCACGCGACGCTCCAGGTCGAGCCGCTGACCGCCAGCGGCGACTGTAGACACGCCAGTTGGTGACACGCCGAGGCGCGAATTTTGCAGTTTTGCCATTGATTCCGGTGCTCGTAGAGTGATTCCGTGCCGGGGCGGTCGCCCTTGGGAGCCGGCTGACTCATCGCTACGGATCGAAGGGATCAGCGAATGCCAGCGCAAGACACGGGGGCTCGAGCCTCGTTGAGAAACCTGCTCGACGACCTCGACCGTAACTCGACCTTCGTCGGACACATGCGGCAGTTGGCCGATGCGACCATCGAGATCGACAAGAGAGTCGAGGCACTCGAGGCAAAGGCCGACGGTCGGTTCGACGCGATCGACAGGCGGTTCGATGAGGTCGACAAGAAGATCGATGCGGTCGAGCAGCGGCTCGAGGCCCGCATCGACCTCGTACACGATGATGTTCGCAAGACTGCCGCCCACGTCGAGCGGCTCGTCGGGTACATCGAGAGGGTCGAGCTGAAGAAGAAGGACTGACCGCTGTGGAGGCGGGTGCGACGATCTCGCCGGCGTACAGGAGATCGAGGCGGCCAACTTCGCTGTCCTGCGTACGGTCGAGACCGCGTCCTGGCTGGCGACCCGCTGGCGCGGGCAAGGCGTCGGCAAGGCGATGCGACTGGCCGTCCTGGCGCTCGCGTTCGACGCGCTCGGTGCGGAGGTGGCCGAAACCGAGGCGTGGCACGACAACGCGGCCTCGCTGGGCGTCTCGCGAGCACTCGGCTACGTCGACAACGGAGTGGGCCGGCATGCCCGCGGCGACGGCGCCGACGACATGCCGCGGCTGCGCCTGACTCGGGAGATCTGGACGGCCCGGCACGCCGGCCACGGCATCGCGATCGAGGGCGTGGACTCATGCCGGCACTTCTTTGGGGTAGCACATTCGGTAGTTGACGGGTGACGATGACGTCATGCCCTACCCTGACTCCCTCGCTGTGGCGACCGAGGACGCGCGACGGCTGTGCCAGGACGGCGACCTCGCCGGCGCCCACCTGGTCCTGCGCGACGCGCTCGCCGGCCTGCCACCGCAGGTACGGGATCCGGACGTGGCCGTGGCGACCCGCCTGTTCGCGTCGGTACTCGCCGCGCTCGGCGACCCGCACACCGCCCGGAGTTCGGCCGAGGTCGCGTACGACACCTGCCTCGACGTGTTCGGCCCGACCCACGCGGAGACGTTGGCGGCGGCGGCGACACTCGCGTCGGTGCTGCGCACGATGGGCAGCCACGCCGACGCCGGCGAGCTGTACGAGTACCTGGCCGAGACACTGTCCACAGTGGAGGGTAGTAGGTCCCGTCCCGCTCTGGCCGCACAGGCCGACCTCGCCACCGCGTGGCACGCGCAGGGCGACTGCGCGCGGGCGCGCGCGACGCTTGCCGCGGCGCTGGCGGCACACCGGGAAGCGTACGGTGAGGGCGATCCGGCGTCGATCAGGATGGCGGCGCGGCTCGGGCGGATGGCCCGGGACTGCGGGGAGTTCGCGGTCGCGCAGGAGTACCTGGACGAGGCGCGGCTGGCGTGCCAGTACCACCTGCCCGCCGACGACCCGCTCACCTTCGCCGTCGTAGCGCTCCAGCACGCACCCCCGGATCCTGACCACCAGTGCGGCCACGGACGCACCCAGACCGTTCCGGTCCAGCGGGCTCGGGTGATCGAATGGCCGCCGGACGAGGCTCCGGAGCCGGTCACCGCTCCCCCGGCGCTCGTTCCCGCCCCCGTCCAGATCGCAACGGTCCCGGCACCGGCGCGGCGACCGAGGCACCGCGCGGCCACCACCCGGATCGCTGTGCTGCTCGGACTGGCCGCGGTGCTCGTCGCGGCGGGTGCCGGAGCGGTGGCGTTGGCCCGTACCCGCGCTCCACAGTCGACAGACACGGCCCAGACGTCCGCGACCGGCTCGCCCACGACGGCGCCGGCCGTAGCCGCCGAGGCGCCACGCGACATCCGCCTCGTGGACCACGGCACCTCCGTCGAGCTGACATGGATCCTGCCGGCCGGAGCGGAGGGACCGTTGTTCGTGTCCGGGTCCAGCGGCAACAACCCTGCACGGCCGTTCCAGACACTGCTGCCTGGTTCGACGACCTACACGGTGTTCGGGCTCAACCCGACTCTCCAGTACTGTTTCGTGCTCACGCTGGTCTACAGCACCGAGGTGACGGCCGGCAGCGACCCGGTCTGCACCCGCCGCGGCGCCTAACGGCGCGCCTTGCCCTACGATCCGCGCTATGAGAACCTTCGCCTCCCTCGCGGAGCTGGCCGGTGCGGCCGGCGAGCACCTCGGTTACAGCTCGTGGCACGACGTCACCCAGGACCAGCTGAACCAGTTCGCCGACGCGACCGGAGACCACCAGTGGATCCACGTCGATGTCGAGCGCGCAAAGGCGGGCCCGTTCGGCACGACGATCGCGCATGGCTTCCTGGTGCTGTCGTTGGTGCCGATGCTGGCGCACGAGGTCTACCACGTCGACGGCGTGCGGATGGGCATCAACTACGGCCTCAACCGCGTCCGCTTCCCCAATCCGGTGCCGGTCGGCAGCCGGGTGCGGGCCGGCGTCGAACTGGCCACAGTGGACAGTATCGACGGCGGCGTGCAGGTGACCAGCCGGGTGACGATCGAGCTCGAGGGCGCGTCGAAGCCGTGTTGCGTAGCCGAGACGGTGTCACGCTACCTGGGTTGAGGCCTGGGGTAGGTCGACGAGTTCGGCTAGTGCCGCGCGGTGGTGATCCGCCGTGCCGAGCGCGAGCGCGGTGCTCTTGGCGCGCTTGAGGTAGAGGTGCGCGGGATGCTCCCAGGTGAAGCCGATCCCGCCGTGCAGCTGCACGCACTCCTCCGCCGCGGTGACCGCGACCGGGCCGCAGAACGCCTGCGCCAGCGCGGCCGCCACGGGCGCGTCCTCGTCGGCGATTGCCACGCAACCCGCCGCGTAACGCGCGACCGCCCGAGCCTGGGCCACGGCCACCCACAGCTCCGCCAGCCGGTGCTTGATGGCCTGGAACGAGCCGATCGGCCGGCCGAACTGGTGCCGCGTGCGCACGTACGCCACCGTCGTGTCCAGGCACCACTGCGCGACCCCGAGCTGCTCGGAGGCCAGCAGCGCCGCACCGGCTACCAACGCGGCGTCGACCGCCCGGCGCCCGGTCTCGGCATCGGCGATCCGCGTCGCACCGGCCCGGTCGATAGTCAGGTCGCACAGCGGCCGGGTCAGGTCCAGCGACGTCACCGGAGTGCGGACCACGGCCGTGGTGTCCACTGTGTACAGACCGTCGGTCGCGGGAACCAGCAGCACGTCGGCTGTTGCCACGTCCGCCACGCTGGTGACGGTCTCCTCGGCAGGCGCCCATAAGCCCGGTGCGGCGGAGAACGGCAGTGCCAGCGCCGCTGTCCGCGCGCCGGACGCCAGGTCCGCGAGCAGCGCGGTCTCGCCGGCCACCTGCAGCGCCGTCGTGGCCATGACCGAACTACCGAGGAAGGGTACCGGCGCCAGCGCGCGTCCCAGCTCCTCCATGACCACGGCGCATTCGCGCAGGCTCGCCCCGGCTCCACCCACCTCCTCCGGTACCGCGAGCCCGGCGCAGCCCAGCTCGGTGGCGAGCATGCGCCACAGCGCCTTGTCGTACGGCTGGTCTTGTTCGGCCCAGCGAAGGACGGTCTCCGGCGGGCAGCGGTCCGTCAGCAAGTCCCGGACGCTGGCCCGCAGATCCTCTTCGACGTCGGTGTAGAGCAGGTTCACTTCGGCACGTCCTTCATTTGGGCACGTCCTTCATTTGGGCACGTCCTTCATTTGGGCACGTCCTTCATTTGGGCAGGGCCTTCATTTGGGCAGGGCCTTCCAC
>Ga0075420_100004377_pt1 | contig 12361 bp, 6 predicted proteins | sample SoiMetdeltSBSDD4_FD_75296 | JGI IMG/M metagenome (GOLD analysis project Ga0075420, IMG submission 75296) | Bulk soil microbial communities from a Populus tree surrounding site in Tennessee, USA - Soil MetaG P. deltoides SBSDD4 | ecosystem: Environmental > Terrestrial > Soil > Tree plantation... | reverse complement strand
ACTCGCTGTTCGATGAACTTCCTATTCTCTCTCGCTTTACTGACGCTCAACGTTTGGTTCAGATGGTCGAGATTTGACACATAGAAGTTCGCGATATCGGCTGCCAGTTGAGGATCTTTATCTTCGACCGTGACCTTGATGACCTTTTCTTTACTGAGAACGATACGGGTGGCGCCTTCCAAGGCTGAACGAGTGTCTTGCATGGTCTTCTTTTCATAATGTTCCATCAAGCTAAACTTGCGGATGACCTCGTCCGCCATGATTCGCGATTTGAGCATGGCGTTAAAGACATCCGTCGGCGTGGCCGGTGCGCCAGGGAGCGAAATTCCCAGGCTCTGAGCCGCGCTTCCGGCACCGCTGGAAGATAACAGGGAACCCAGCCCCATGCCTAACCCACTGTTGGACTCCAATTGCGGAAGCAGTGTCGCGGTCGATTCGAAAATCTTCGGCATCATCAGGCTCACGCCCAAGGTGGCAAGGACCATCACGCAGCAAAAAGCCATGATGGCCTTCCGCCTCGAGTAAATAACCAGCCAGTAATCAAAGAGGGTGACGTCCTCTTCGCGTTGGATGACCGTGCCAGGCAGGCTAGTCTCGTTTGTTTCGTCTATTTCGCTTGTCTTGTACATCAGTCCGTCTAGTCGGTTGTTGTGACGGTGAGATCAGAGATTCGTGGGCTATACTATCGTCCGATTACTGCAATTCCGGCAGCCGTCAGTGCTACGCTACCGATGATACTCGCGACGCTCTGCCATAATGATAGTTGCGGCGTTTTGGCTTCGATCTTTTGCGGAATGACGATGGTATCACCCGGCTTCATGTCCTTAATCCGGACATAGGCACCCTCCGTCGAGCCATTAGCCTTCACCACGTACATCTCGCTCTTGCTTGCATCTTCCGTCATACCCCCGGTTTGTTGTACATAATCTTCAAGGTTCAATCCGACCCGGTACACCACCGTGCTGGGGTTCTTGACGGACCCGATCACGCTCACCGTCTTCGGCGGTTGAGGAATCATGATGCGATCCTTGGCCTCCAGCATGAGGTTGTCTTCTGATCCTTCCAACTCTTCAATCGTCCGGACATTGACCACCACCCGGCCCAATTCCACACGAGCAGCCACCGCTTCAAGCTGTTGGAGGCGCAGATTGAGCACCTGCTGCTCTGCCGCCTGCCCAGCCGCTGCGCCGCCGACAGGTGACATCCCCACTGTGCCTGCCGCAATGGCAGCCGATTGGGCCGTGAGCCGTTGCCTTTCTGCCGCAAGGAATCGATCAAGTTCGAGCTGTTGACGCTTCCGCACCGACTCACGCACGAGCACAATCCCTTCCGGGAAGGCTGTTGTGGTGAAGCCGCCTGCCCGCTTCAAGACGGAACTGAGCTTTTCGCCTGTCTCGAGCGTGAAATAGCCCGGTCGCCTCACTTCTCCTTCCACAAACACCACACTGGGTGGGCGCATTTGGGTTCCCACAACGACTTGATCCATCCGCTGCAGTGGAATGTCCCTTTCTTTATCGTTATCGAACAACGCCTTTGGACTGAAAGAGATGACTTGGGTTTCGTATGTGAGCGGATCCGTGCGAACGATTTCCGCCTTGTCTATATAGGCATCGACCGCGAGTTGATCGGGTTTGAGAATATCGCGCACCCCCATGCTGGGCCGAAATTCATAGGGCCCGGGATTCTTAACCGCACCCGCCAGGGTGACCACATTCACGACTTGCGTCGGCAGCGATGCGACACGAAGAAAATCCCCGTCTTGTAGTGTCACATCCGCCTCATTACTGGTCGGACGTTTTTTCCCGCCCGCATCGATGATTTGGCCAAGATCAATATCGGTCATGATCCGGCCCTTCTCCTGATCAAGCCGGAGTAACTGGCAGCGCTGAAGGTTAGCCGAAGGAGTGAGGCCACCGGCCAACTGAAGGAGATCTACCAGTCGCGTTCCCGGCTTGATCTCATAAATCGCGGCCCGCTTCACCGCCCCACCCACTGCGGCAACTGGCCCGAGCGGTGGAACCACGATGACATCGCCGGACTGCAATCTGGCATCCTTGCTGCGGTCGCCGGCCATCAGGAATTGATAAAAGTCCACCTCCCCTATGGCTTGGTTCTCCCGAACCAAACGAACCTGGCGCAATGACCCGGATCTCGCGGGACCGCAGGCTGCATACAGCGCGTTGGAAACAGTTGCCAGGGAACTGATCTCATAGGCTCCTGGTCGTACCACTTCTCCGACGACGTACACCTTGATCGTGCGCAGACGGGCCATGGCCACATGGACTTCGAATCGTTTTAAGTGAGCGCCAAGCCGATTCGTAATGGCACGCTCCGCCTGGGAGAAGGTAAGGCCCCCGACTGGAATGGCCCCGATCTGTGGGATCACAATCATCCCGTCGCGCTCGACCGGCACGATGTAGCTGCGGTTCAGGCTCTGCTCCGGCACGTTCCAGACATGGATCGACAGTGAATCCAGAGGACCAAGCACGTAGTCAGGCCCCACCGGCGCGTCGAGCACCGGCGCAAAGCTCGTCGCCTGCGTATCGAAGAAATCATACCCGAATTGATGGAGGCGGCTTTTGACGTTTTGGAGCACGGAAAACTGTGCAAAAGCCTCCTCGACCGAGTAGTCCTTGCTCGTCAGTTGAGCCGTTTGCTGTGCGAGCCTGGCTCGTTCTTCTCGTTCCTGCTTGGCGCGGACATCTACATCAATCGTGGACCGATCGTCGCGTTCCTGTTTCTGCTTCAAAATGTCGTCCCGTTGTTCTTTCTTAAAGCGCTCGTCCCGTTCCAACCTAATTCTCGTATCGGCCGAAGGAGGCAGCACTGCGGACGAATCCGCCGGCCAGAAGTCGTTGAGGGTTGGCCCAGTCGGCGCGATAGCCGGGGGAGTTTTCGCCGGAAGCGGGGGGCAAGGAGTTTGAGGCGGAGCGAGCGGCTGAAGAGCGGTCGGATTCGTGATCACGGGGGAGCCGGGAAGAACATCTTTTGTACCAGAGCCAGGTCCACCGACGCCGCCAAGCGACTGGAATCCGCTCCCTCCAAGTGTCTGCGCCATCAATGGAGCGGGAATCGCAGTCCCGATGATCACCATCCAGACGCAAACCTTCGTGAGGGCGTCGCAAATGCGTTTCATCGTGTTCAATTCTCCATTAAGTGGTGCTCGCAAAAACTATCTCAGGTAATTCACGTACAGCTGACTCGAACCGTAGCCCATTGACTAGTGTCCGTCAAGAGAGAGCCGTCATTTCGCAATACATTCAGAAGGGCCTTCAAAAATCTATCGTCAACGATGTCCACAGCAGATGATTGTTTGCGGTGACATTGGGAGTAAAGGTTTCGACGAACGGGACGACCGAACTAATCTGGCCGGGGTTATAGATGCGTTGGAAAGTGTATCCGAAACTAAACTGTCCCCTCCTGGAAAACCACCATGTCATATCTGTGCCAGCTTCGTATTTGCGCTCATGCGTCTGCAGGCCTCTCTGGCGCTCCTGATAGTTGAGGTTGCTCCCTATTTGGAAAGTATCCGTCATGTACCTGGTGCTGCGAACAAAGAGATCAATGCCGTCGGTGCCCATATGGTGTCCGAGAGGAAAGCCGTATTGGCGCATGCCGTTCGTAAAAGTGCCGTTGTTGTACCACACGCCGGCCAACTCAGGGCTGTATCGACGAGGATAATCTGTGTCGGCAAATTCGATCCGCAGATCCGTCGTGTCATTGCTGAAAAGTTGTGGAATGTAGATACCTGCTAGGTAGGCTGCGCGCGTTGAGATCAGCTTACTCCACTTGTCTTCACTGCCTAATTCTCCGTAAATCTGCAGCCCAGCTGGAAAAGGAACGAGGTAAGGAATGTGAGGAACTTTTAGACGAACATCCACCATGGCCTGTTCGTTACAATTGGCCACTCCTCCTTCCTGATTCGGTGGATTCTTGTAGCAGTCAACCAATGTGCGAGGAAATGAACCCCCGCTTCCTTGTCCGTCGAACTGGGTCAGGCGCGTGAAACCCAGCTCCAACCAGGTAGTTGGGAGATAGTGTATTCTCAGCCCGAATATCTTTTCGTGCGGAAACGTTTGGGTGCCTTCCAGGCGTGCGAGAAAACTGTTGATTTTCCAATCCCCAAGCTTGCTAAGCGCCCATGGCAGCCTAAAGGTCTCATCACTTCCAAGTTTGATCATGTCCAGTGGAAAGGCATGATCCGTCAACAATAAAGAACCGTGATAGCCAGGTCCCCACCACTGAGTTCCTCTCCCGAACTCGAGTGCGACATTCCACAAAGTCAGTTTGAGACTTGCTTCACGAAGGTAGACATGTTGGTCGTTCAGGGACGTGAAGGGGCCAACCGTCGGACCCTGACTGAGTGCATTGGCGTTACTGATGAATTTCGGCTGAACCACGAACGCGGCCCAGTCTCCCACTTCGAGCCAGCCGCGAACGTCAGTCTGGTTCTGAACGCCATTGGCATAATATTCACCGCCGCGATTTTCTCGAAGGCGGAAGGTTTGCCCCTCACCGATCGAGAACGCATCAACCTCAGTTTGCAGACGGGCGCCATAGCGCACTGTCTTCACAGTTTCAGATCGTTTTCGAGCGATCGTTCCCAGATCCATAAGCTCTGGACGAAACTCCGCCATGAGACGTTCGAGCAGAGGCTCTGCCAACACCTCGCGACCATCCGCGCGAATTTCATCAGCTCGGATTCGTTCGATTGCACGCGCCACATATTTGGCCGCTTGTTTACGGCTATAGGGTTTGGCGGCGACCATGGCCCGATCGATGATATCAAGTGCCGTAAGGCGCTCAATCGCTTCATACGCCCAGTGATGCAGGGGAAGGTTCACCGAAGCCCAAGCACCTTGAAACGACAACAGCACAAAGCTCGTGACCATAACAAGAGCGGCCGTGAAGTGACTTAACCGGTCTGCTCTCCCAACGGTAACCGGCGATGAAAGGGGCCTATAGGTTGCCTCTTCAGAATTCTGGCCGTTTAAGTACACACAACGATCTCGAGCTGACGAAAATGAATGCGTATCAAAAAGCGAAGCAGGAGGATTAAGGCGAAGTTCGATTTGGTCTCAACTAAGCAAGACCATTCTTCAGCAGTGTCACTGCTCGACGGGTCTGGATGAGAGAGTTGGTGCAATCAATGGGTCGTCGTCATGCATCAAAGGCTGTAATTCAAATCCTGTCACCAAGATGATGACACCACGCTCCTTGCAAGCCTGGACCACTGCCTTCATGCGATCCTCCTCGATAGCTTTCGATGAGATCAACACGCTCGTGATGAGATGGTGGTCCAAGATAGCCGGGACATCCTGGGCTTTCCCGAGGACCGGCACGCCGCTGATCGTTCGATTCCGCAATGCCGGATTGTCATCGATAAAGCCGATGGGATTCAGTCCCAACTTAGCGTTTTGCCTCAACTCACGAAGAACCAGCTGACCTCCACGTCCGGCACCGTAGATCAGTGCGGCCCTTCCATGATCGGCGCTCCGCTGGTGCGAATAGTCGAGCACACAATAGGCGCTCCGAATTCCTCCTGCAAAAAGACCGAGGAGCAGTACATCGACCACAAAGAAACTCATGGTTCCCTCAGGCGGATGATGGATGACAACGAGGGAATACGAAATGGCAGCAGCTGCACCTACGGTTAACGTAATCTTCACCAGGTCACCAATCCCCATCGCTCTCCACACACCCCGATAGAGTCCAAGCATGTAGAAGCAGAGAAACTGTGTGATCAATACTGTCGGGAAGGAATTCACATACCAGAGTGTGACCGCGTCACTCGATACATCATAGAACTTCAGCAAAAACGCCCCTGAGTACGCCGATGTGATCAGAAGGAGATCGAGAAAGCCGAGGAAGAAACGCCGATCGAAGGTTATCCGCTCATGCCACTGAAGCAACCGCTTAACTGGAAGAAGATCCATTTCACGGTAGTCGAGTTTTCCAATACCGATCACCATGGCCAGTATCACGGCCAGGATCACGATCCCGGCATTGCGATACTCAGCCAGCACCGACAAAAGTGCACAAAATGAAAGTCCCAGTGACACGGTATAAAGAGTCAACACGGCGTTACGGTGGGACAGTCCCAACGCCATCAGTCGATGGTGGAAATGCCCTTGATCCGCCTGGAACATGCGCTTCAGAGCTTGCAGCCAAGTGCTCTCATACTGTTTTTTGTATCCCTTGAATCGTCGGATCATGGAAAAAAGCGTATCGATGATGGGAAGTCCGAGAACGAGGAGCGGGATGAACACTGCGAGGGCGGTCGCCGTCTTCTGCGTGCCGACAATCCCTGTCACCGCCAGCATATAGCCGATCAACATACTGCCCGAGTCACCCAAGTAGATGCGGGCCGGATTAAAATTATGCGGCAAGAATCCTAGCAAGGCACCCAGGACGACGATGAGGATCAGCGCGTCTGAAGTCTCGCCACGAAGGAAGAAGAGCGTGGCACAGGTGCCGGCGGCTATGCTGCCGAGGCCGACAGCAAGTCCGTCCAAGCCGTCGACTAGATTAAAGGCGTTTGTGATTCCGACAATCCACAAGAAGGTGAGCGGTACAGCCAGCGGTCCGAGACTAACGGGATCACTCCCGAAGAGCGATACGTGATCAATGCGCACGCCCAGGGCAATAGCCGTGGCGGCTGCAGCGGCTTGAATGACAAACTTCCCCCAGACGGGCAGAGACCGGACGTCATCACACGCTCCGCCCAAGAATACGATCGCCGCCCCGGCGAGGAGTGGCCACCACGCAGTCAAGTGAGGGACCATCCAAGATGCATTGAGCTCTGGGATATTCCAGGCCGCAGCAAGAGTGACGACGAAAGATAGCGCGATCACGACTCCGCCGATTCGGGGTATAGGAACCGAGTGAATCTTGCGCTCTCCGGGCAGATCGACGGCGCCTATGACGAATGCGAGCCGACGAATCAGCGGACTCAGTGCTAATGAGATAACGAAGGCGATGAAGAAGAGCACCGGATAAATCAACGTTACCCGCTCCGTGGCGGAGGTGAAAGCACAGTCGCATTCAAGCATCGGGCGGCAGCCGCCATGGATACCCTCTGAAACACTTGATGAAAGCTCATCGTGGCAATCTTTCGGTCAAAACGCCTGCTGAAGAACAGGCGAGCTGCCTGGCCCTGTTGTTCGAGCAACGCACGATCTTCATATCCAGCAAGCACGGCTTGAACGGCTCCTTGAGTATCACCGGGCTCCACGCTGTACCCGCACTGTGCTTCCCCGACCAGCGCGGCGGTCTCACTCCCGCGAGGCCCAATGAAAATGACGGGGCGACCAGCAGCGAGCGCACCATAGACCTTACTGGGAATGCTCAGGCCCTCCATGTCGTTCCGCAAAGATACCAGATGTATGTCAGCGGCGGACAAACTGGATTGCACAAGCGATCGTGGTTGGTACGGCATAAAACGAACGTGCGGCCATTCTTCGACTTGTGCCGTCTCAATGAGCCTCTTCTTCCAAGTCCCTTCTCCGATGAAGCAGAAACATAATTCCGGCACCGAGCGAGTCTCGCGCAGGAGTGCGACGAGGGTCTCATACTCGTGAACGACGCCATGGTTGCCGGAGTACATCACCACGAATTGATTGACCAGATTATGCCGACGAAGAAATTCATTTTGGCTTCTAGGGAGCGATTTGATGTGAGTCCCATCCGCCCAATTTGGGATTCTGGTGACTGATGGTGACTGCACCCCCTCGGAGAGAACATGACGCTCCATACATCGCCCGATCACCACGACCTGGTCCATCTGCCGCAGCGACCATTTCGCCAAACGCCTGAGACATCGTGCGCCAAATCCTTCAGGCAGGACCCCAGCGCGAACAGCAATTTCCGGAAACACATCTTGGAGCCAGCAGACGGTTTTCACGGGTTTGATCATCTGCACCAAGGCAGCCAGCACAGAAAGGAGAGGAGGATCCGAGAGCACCACCAAACAATCTTGATGCTTCGCCCGGACCGCATTCACAAACGCGCTGATCCAAAAGGAGAGATAATCGGCCAGTCGGCCAAGGGTATGGGAACGTCCGAACCGCGTAAACCCCACTCGCGTGATACGAATGCCTTTGTAGATCTCCTGTTCAGGCAGCACAGAGTGGCCGCCGGTATAGGCGGTCTTTCCCGTGATGACCGTGATCGTCTCGCCTTGAGCGGCAAGATCTTCAGTCAATTCGGTCAGCAGCTGGGCTGTCGCAGATATGTCCGGGTAAAAATAACGATTAATGAACAGCAGGCGCATACATTCACTGCCCTCAACCGATGACCTCTGTCATACGAAGGATTACGTGAGATCATCACGTGTTCACGAAAAGATCAATGAAATTGGCGGAATCTTCAACCAGGTTGGGAGGGTCATTATGTTAGACGTGGGCGACTCTTGAAATGACAACATTTTCCAATACCAAAACATCCATCTTGGTGCGGAGGAAGCAAGCCAGTGCTTCTTCAGGCTTACACACCACTGGTTCGTTTTCATTGAACGATGTATTGAGAAGCATGGGCACACCTGTCAATTTTCTAAATGCCTCTATGAGCCGATAGTAGCGCGGGTTCGTGTGTTGATGAACCGTTTGAAGTCGTCCCGACCCGTCCACATGCGTGACGGCGGGTATGGTCGTGCGTCGCTCCTCACGTATCTGATACACCTGCATCATGAACGGCACATCGTCATCCGTTTCAAACCAGCCGGCCACATGCTCTCTTAAAATTGAGGGCGCAAACGGGCGGAACGATTCGCGGCGTTTGATTTTTAGATTGAGAATCTCCTTCATGTCCGTCCTGCGGGGATCGGCGAGGATCGACCGGTTCCCAAGCGCACGCGGTCCCCACTCCATACGTCCCTGGAACCACCCAACGATGAGACCTTGGGCGATTGCATGAGCGATTTCTTTAACTAGCTGGGCTTCCTCGTTGATCTGCCGAACCACGCAACGATCATTGGCCAACGCGGTGTGCTCTTTCTCACAGAGTGTCACGACATCGCTGGTGCTGAATTCAGGTCCCCAGTAGGAATGATTCATCACAAATGGCTGTCTGGTTTCTCCGCTCTCTGCGGCCACGGCAAAAGCGGCTCCGATCGCCCCTCCGGCATCGCCGGCTGCCGACTGAATGTAGACTGTTCGGAATGGTGTCTTGGCATAGATTTTTCCGTTTGCGACGGAGTTCATGGCACATCCCCCTGCCAAGGCGAGCGACGGTTGACCATGACGCTCATGCAGGTGATTGAGGAGATGAAACAATGCCTCTTCGTACATCGCTTGAACAGAGTGGGCAATGTCGCGATGACGTGGTGTGAGTTCCTCATTCTTCATCCGAGGCGGACCAAGCAAATCCACCAGGGCATCCGAAAATAGAGTGCCGACCTTCGGCTCACCATGTTCCCATTCATAATCGATCTTTTCTTTGTGGTGGCAAAAATAAGACAAGTTCAAGGCGTATGAGCCGTCAATATTGAGTTGAACGATCTGACGCATGGCACCCATATGCAGCGGCTTGCCATAGGGAGCTAACCCCATCACCTTGTATTCATCGCCGTAGTTGGGAAAGCCAAGATATTGGGTCAGAGCCTGATAAAAAATACCGAGTGAGTGGGGGAAATAGACCTTGCCTTCCAGTTCCATTCGGCCGTTCTGACCGACGCCCCACGCGGCGCTCGCAAAGTCACCGAAGCCATCCACAGAGACAATCGTCGCGTCCTTGAACGGAGCAACAAGGTAAGCCGACGCCAGGTGTGCAAGGTGATGTTCGACGTGACGCACTTCAGCATCGAGCGTCTCGCCAGGGAAGGCCCGACTTAATTCTTGCGCAACCGTCGCCCGCTTTCGTCTGTTCTTGATGCGATCGAGGACTAGGGGAAGGCTTGGGTGGTAGAGAGCGGTGTAGGCAATCTTTCGCCAGAAGTTGACCTTGGCATCCTGGTTGATAGCAATGGTATTAAGATCGGCGAGGCGAACTCCTGCCTCAGATAGGCAATACCGGATCGATTCGGTCGGAAAGCCCGCCCAATGCTTGATACGGCGAAACCGTTCTTCTTCCGCTGCAGCGGTGAGTTGTCCATCGACGAGCAAGCAGGCAGCCGCATCTCCGTGATAGGCATTGACCCCAAGAATGATCATGGAACGATTGAACCCTTCTGAGCAGGAGAATGAAGCAGCGTTACTTATTGCAGGGAAATTTGCTTCGCTAAGTGATGATGCATTGGCTCTTGTATCAAGTGACTGATGTTCTGCTGTGACGGAACGCCGATTCGCTCTACCGGTTCTATTCCAAAATGACGGCACACATTAGCTGCAAGACTGAAGCAAAGGGAGAACTTTCCTGGCAGGGCTAATGTGTAGGCTCCGCGGTCTACAATTTGGTAGAGATAGTTTCTCAAGAACGATGAAGATGTCACTTCGGTTTTTGATCCGAAATAAATCTCAGCCCTCCGCTCATCAAAATCTCCGAACACCCTCCTGGCGTTCTCCACCATACGCTGACGGATCACATCGCGACGGTGACCGGTGCAGTCCTGCGGATCATGGTAGACGGCATTTCCGATCAAGGAATAATCCAGGCCATTAAAGCGATGATAAATGTGGTTGATGGTGTCTTTCATATCGGGAGACATCTTAATGAAATTGACATCAACAAGGGCCGGACAAACGACCAGCAAAGGACTCATCACGACTCGGATGTTCGGACTGAAAGTGGTAGATTCTTTGCCGGTCGTAAGAATGATATGGCGCGCACTGATCTGCACGGGGCTTTCACCGGATGTAGCGTCGGCTGTTATGCTTCCTTGGTCGATGGAGCGGACTTTTGTTTCTGTCTTGATGAGGCCGCCATGTCCGAGAAATGACCGCAACAGGTCCTCGATGATGAGCCTGGTGTTCATGGCCCGGTCTCGGGACTTCAGTACAAAAGCGACTTCATCAAGCTTCACACCCAATGAAGGTGTATGCAGGACAAACTTTAATGGCTTGGAAGCCTTACTCATTTGGCGACTCAAGCTTCTTGAGGCATCGAGATTTTCGAACCAGGACATGCGCCGTTTGGCGCGTTGGAGGGCAAAGAACCAGGGAATCTTCCACTTCCAACTAACACGCTTGCAACTCGTGTAGGCGTAAAAATTTGTCCGATTTGAAAACCAGCCTTCGGATGATGCCGACGACACATGTTTATCGACTCGCAGATTCATGTTGGGAAAGGCCCGATAATAATCAATGAGGTCATCGAGATTTCCCACCATTGCCCGGAAGAAAAACTGGTCAGGAAGGGCCGTGTAGAGAGCACCTGTATGGAACCACCCTTGCTGCTCACCCGAGGCTTCAGAACAGAGCGTCTTATTTTTCTCGATCAGGACAACTGAGGCTCCCGAACGTTGTAGCAGCTCGGAGATGGCCAGACCCGCGATGCCGCCGCCGACTACCGCAAAATCCCGTCTCATGTCAGCAAGCATTTGGTCTCCTTAACAGAGGTATTTCACGAGCATCTCGCCGACAAAGCTGCCTTCATCCTCGGTCATTCCTGAGGTCAGTGGAGGACAAAGATGGTTGGGGCACCAGCGGTCTGCAGCAGGGTAGGATTCACCAGCGCAAATGCCAGTGAACACCGGCTGGCGATGGCATGGTAATTCATACACACCGCCGCCTATTACGACACCCTCATCAGCGAGTTCTCTTTTCACTTTTTCGAGTGAGCGTCTCTCCGGCAATAAAACGATGAGCTTGTAATAGCTTGCCACATCCATGTGAGTTGTCGGACAGTAACTAAGCCCTCCCCGATCGAGGACAGATGTCATTGCCTTCGCGACACGAGCTCGCCGTTGAAGCATCGCCGGCAACTTACGAAGTTGGATCAAGCCGAGCAGTGCACCAATCTCCGTGATACGGCTGCTGTTACCAAAGTCGTGGTGAAGCCCGCCATAATTGGTCCCGCGCTTGCCTTGATTCCGGTAAGAGCGGGCCAGGAAATCTTCTTCATCGCTTTCTGTGGTAATCATTCCTCCTTCGCACGTGGTCATGACTTTTGTCGGAAAAAATGAAAAGGCCGTCCCATCGGCGAGTTTCCCTGATTTGACGTGGTTAATTTGGCTACCATGCGCATGAGCGGCATCCTCAATCACAAACAGTCCATGAGCGCGGCAATAGTCCACCACGGACGGAAACTCAGGAGAAATAATTCCTCCAATGTGCACCCAGGCGACACCGGCAAGATCCCGATGCCGCGTCATTTGTTCCTGGACCATTGCGAGTGTTGGCGCAAAGGTCTTGGAATCCATATCGAGGTACTGGACTGTTCCTCCTGCCCGAATTATCGCAGCCACAGTAGCGAAATTCGTGTTAGT